>ERZ761602.6844-NODE-6844-length-12471-cov-4.987194_pt1 | contig 12471 bp, 10 predicted proteins | sample MGYA00512165_ERZ761602 | MGnify/ENA primary metagenome ERZ761602 (study PRJEB28899, sample SAMN02445085) | bioreactor sludge metagenome | biome: EBPR sludge; isolation source: Thorneside wastewater treatment plant | place: Australia: Brisbane, Thorneside... | reverse complement strand
GGGGTCGCGGGCGTGCTCGAGGGTGCGTTGGATCCACAGGCGCCGAGCGCGAGGAGGAGCGGGAGCGGACGGAGCATCGCGCCAGGACACCACGAATCGGGCGGTCCTTGGGTCGGGCGGTCGCGCTCGAGCTACCCCGTCGGTCGGATGATTCGGTAGGTCTGCGAGACGTCGTAGCTGCTCTCACGCCCGGGATGCGGCCCCGCGAACCAGCCCGGATGCGAGATCGTGCGTGCGTACCCGCGCGCTCGGTCTTCCCAACGCACGAACATCACGCTGTGTACGCTGTTCGGCCCCGTGACGATGTAGAGCCAGTCTCCGGGCCGGATCAAATCGAGATCCGCGTAAGGCCCCGTGCGACCCTGGCGATACACGATCGTGCGGTTGCGCCAACCGCTCTGGCCGGCGCGCGCGTAGACCTCCGAGAGATACGCGTAACACGAGCCTTGGATTCGCTCGTCACTCGCCATCATCTGGCGCGCCGTGAGGATGGAGTGAATCCCCGGATCCGAGTGCAGGCGCGGACCCGGCGGGCGGGTGGGAAGGCGAGGCGCGCGGCGGCGCGGTGTGGTGGTCTCCCCGTCGAGCTCGCCTTCGTCGAGGTCCTCGTCGTCGATGGTGACGAACGCTTCCGGATCGAAGACGAACGCCCCGATGCGCGCACCGCCCGCGAGCTCGATGTCCTCGGGGATGGGGAAGAGCTCCGCGTCGCCGTCGAGATCGATGGGAACGCTGAGATCGGGGTGAAACGTCAGGTCGAGACCGAGCGGAAGCTCCTCGGGCTCGATCACGGACGCCGCTGCGAGCTCGGTCGACGTCGCCCCCAGACGCTCCGTCTCGCGCGCGAGGGCCTCAGGCTGGAGGGCATCCGAACGTTCGGCCTTCACTCCCGCATAGAGCAGACCGCCCATCGATCCGGCGATGACGGAGGTCAGCAGGAGGATGCGGAGGCCTTCCACGCGTCCCGCCCGGCGCAAGAGACGTGCCGAGCGCTTCTCGACCGGGTCGGCGGGGTCAGCCGCCGACTTTCCTCGGTGCATTCCTCGGTACGGCGCGCGATCGAGCCGCATCGGACGCGGCATCCTGTCTCGTGTGTGTGGCCGGGGATTCTCAGCTTCGAGGGTCGATCACCCCTGAGCCTTTTGGGACGTCGAGGCCCCACGCCCCGAGCCGACTGGGTGTGAGCCCCGGCGGACTCACCAACTCGACTTGGCCCCGCGATACGCTGGCCGCACATCCATGGCGCCGTCCGCGCGATGCGGTCGCGGTCGAACGGGGTCACGCGCGAACGGAGCGGCATGAAGGGTACGATTCTCAAGTGTCTCCACGAGATGGTGCGAGAGCGGTACGGCGAGGCGAAGTGGGACGCGATCGTCGTCGCGGCCGGCGCACCCAGCGGGACCTTGTATTTCCCGAGTCAGGACGTGCCCGAGGACGTCGCGATGCGGGTGCTCGCGAGCGCCGCCCCCGTGCTGCGCATGAGCACCGGGCAGGTCTACGACGCCTTCGCCGCGCACTGGGTCGACGTCTACGCCCCCAAGATCTACCGGCGCTTCTACGAAGGCGCGACCTCGGCGCGCGAGTTCCTGCTCTCGCTCGACCGCATCCACGACGTCGTGACGCGAAGCATCGAAGGCGCCACGCCGCCGCGCTTCACGTACCAATGGGTCGACGCTCGAACGCTTCGGATGACCTACCGCTCCGAGCGCGGGCTCCTCGACCTCTTCGAGGCGCTCGCCCTCGCGCTCGGTCGCCACTTCGGCGAGGAGCTGCGCACCCGTCAGATCGGAAGGGACGTCCTCGAAGTGATCTTTCCGAGTGAGGGCCCGACGGAACTGCCGCGCTGAAGCCATACGTGCGATGGCTCGAGGGAACCTGCGGATGTGCATGGCGCACGACCGTCGGACGGAGTTCTGGCACAGCCATCCCCCGACGTGAACCGCCGACGTCACTCCATCGAGCAGGGCGCGCTCGTCTGCATGTTGCCGCTCGTGCGGAGGCGACGTGCATCGACGGAGGGCGCCATGCACCCGGTCGTGCTCTCGTCCTGGAAGTAGTGGAACGTGGCGAGCGGCCCGCAGGTCCACGTGCCGTCGAGGACGTTGTCACGAAACTGGTTTCCCCACGACGGGCACTCGGGAGTCGGCTTCGTACAGTCGCTCCGCGCATCGTGGTCGCAGTACCAGTCGGTATACCCCGCCTGCGTCCCCACGCGCACGAAGCGGTTGTCCGTGATGACGTTGTCGTTCGAGAAGTCGCGCACCCGCACCGGATCTCCGGTACTCCGCACGAAACGATTGCCCGTGATGGTGTTCCGATCGCTCATGTGCGCGACGTAGATCGCGTGAATCAACGCGCCACTTCGCGTATTGATCACGTCGACGAAGTGGTTGTTGGCGATCTCGTTGTCGTCACTGTTGACCAGCCTCACGCAGGCTGTCGATGGCTCCAAACCGGGTTCGAAAACGTTGCCGATCCGCTCGAAGTAGCAGCCGAAGATTCGATTGCCCCCGTTGCTGGCGGCCTCCGAGTTTCGATCCCCGTTCAGACTGATCGCGGTCTGGTAGTTGCGCACGTGCAGGTACCAGAAGTGGAGGTTCGTGTCCTCGCCCGCCGAGTGTCGGAGGGAGAAGAAGGTCCCGCCGGTGCAGCTCCCCGAGGCCGCGCAACCGTCGAAGATCGGTCGTCGCTCCCGATCGCTCGCGCGGAACGTGATGCGAATCGTGGGGTCGGTGGTCCGCCAGCTCACCCGCTGCTCGCGGTACACGCCCGGAGCGATCCAAACCTCGACGTCGCAGGTCGGAGGATCCGCGACGAGCAGTGCCTCGACCCGCGCGATCGATTGCAGCGCGCTCGCTTCGTCGCGCCCGGCGCGGGTGTCGTCACCGCCCGGCGCGAGGAAGTACCGACGTGGGCACGCCTCCCCCGCGTCGACGCCTCCGCCGCCCGCGTCGGTGCCGACGCCACCATCGAAGCCGACGTCGGTGCCACCGTCGAACCCTTCATCGACGCTCGCGTCCACGTCGAGCGGCGCGTCCCGAGCGGCGTCACGTCCAACCCCTGCGTCGCCCCCACCATCCAGGCTCACACCACCGTCCGCGTCGATCGCGCCGTCGCGCGCGAGCTCGCCTGCGCCACAGCCGAGGAGCACCAGCGCGCTCGCGACCCCCCCTGCAAGCCATCGGCACCCCGCAGACCTTCGCCGCACGCTCACCTCTTCCGCTCCGACGCCGAGCGTTCGTGCTCGGCCGACGCCGCGCCATTCACGAAGCGCACCACCGCGGTCCGCGCACTTCCGTCGCCCACGCCGAGCGACACACAGCCGAGCACACGCGGTTCGCCACAGCGCCATGGTGCACCGCTCCATGCCGCCCGCTGGCCGCGCCATCTCGTCGCGTTCCTCGCAAGCGACGACCAGCCCTCGGACGATGGCAGCGCGGGTGCGCGCCTCGGGCCGCAGCGACGATCGACGGTGGGAGAGCTCGAGCGCCCCCTTCGCGCATTGACCGCGCCCCGCGATCACGCGATCCCCGCCCGATGCTCACCACCGATCCGAGGGAGTGGGTGCCCATCGTGCTGCGTCTCACCTGGCGCACCCCGCCCGGCGTGCTCCTCGCCATTGCGGCGTTCGTGATCGCGAACGAGGGTTGGCTCGCATCGCCGCTCGATCTCTCGCGTCCGGCCGAGGTCACGCTCGGCATCGTAGCGATCGCAGCGATCCTCTGGATCACCGAGGCGGTCCCGCTCTTCGTGACGAGCCTCGTCGTGCTCGCGTTGGAGCTCGCCTGGCTCGCGCCCACGCTGGACACGCAGAGCGCGCTCTTCCTCAACGCGTTCTTCTCCGACGTCACCCTGCTCTTCCTCGGTGGCTTCGTGCTCAGCGCCGGCCTCGAGCGCAGCGGGCTCGATCGCCGGCTCGCCCGCGCGATCCTCGACCGCGCCGGCACCGCGCCGACCCGGGTGCTCCTCGCGACGATGGTGACCACCGCGCTGCTCTCGATGTGGATGAGCAACACCGCGGCGTGCGCGCTCATGCTCGGCATCGCGGCCACGATGCTGCGCGACGTGCCGTCCGACGACGGCTTCCGCAAAGCCGTGCTCCTCGGCATCGCGTTCTCCGCGAATCTCGGCGGCATCGCGACGCCGATCGGCTCGCCGCCCAACGCGATCCTCTTGCGCTACCTGCAAGCGAGCGGCGTGGCGCCGAGCTTCGGCGAGTGGATGCTCCTCGCGCTCCCGCTCCTCGTGGTGCTGCTCGGTCTGCTGCTCGTGCTGCTCTCGCATCGCTTCCCGACGAACCTCGAGTCGGTCTCGCTCGGCGAGACGACGGTGCCCGCGTTCGGGCGCGCGCAGCTCCTCGTCGTCGTGGTCCTCGCGCTCACCATCGGCGGTTGGCTCTTCGGCGAGCAGCTCTCCCTCACGACCGGCACCGTCGCGCTGCTCCCCGTCGTGATCTTCTTCGCCACCGGCCTGCTGCGCACCGAAGAGCTCCGCGCGCTCCCGTGGGACGTGCTCTTGCTCATCGGCGGCGGTCTCGCGCTCGGCGCGGCGATCGATCAGAGCGGGCTCGCGACCACCCTCACCGCGCGCATCCCCGTCGAAGGCTTCTCCCCGATCCAAGTGATCGCGCTCGCGGCGATCCTCGCGATGGTCCTCTCGGTGTTCATGAGCAACACCGCGACCGCGAACCTGATCGCGCCGATGTTGCTCGGCCTCGCCGGCGTCGACCTCGCGACGCTCCTGATCGTGGCCGCCTTCGCGTGCTCGCTCGGCATGCCGCTCCCGGTGAGCACACCGCCGAACGCGATGGCCTTCGGTTTCTCGCACGGCCCGACCGGCAAGGGCTCGCTCGTCGCGCGCGACATGATCGTGCCGGGCACCCTGATCGGCGTGCTCGGCCTCGCGGTGCTGCTGACGGTCGCGACGCTCTGGTTCCCCGTCATCCTCGGAGCCCCCGACGCCCCCGCGCAGGTCGCGCCGACGAACGACGCGACGAGCCCGGAGTGACGCCCGAGCTCGTCCTCGCCGCCGAGATCGATCAGGCGAGCCGCTCCGCCAGCTCGATCCCCACGCCCCCCGTCCCCACACGGAGCGCCTCGTACTCGGCGCGCGCGTTCGCGTCCGGCGTGTGCCGGTTCATGGCGCGGAGCATCAGGTTCTTCGGCGTGTGCTCGGTGGGCACGAGCTCGAGGGCCCAGCACTCGTAGCCGGCCGCGCGGATCAAGAGCTGGCGCATCGTGTCGGTCACGAGGGAAGCGACCTCGCGGCGAAGGTGCGGCGTCCGACGGATCGGCGCGAAGGCATCGGACGCTCCACTCGGCGCGACCGCGCTCCACTTCCGCGCGAGCTCCGCTTGGCAGCACGGCGCGAGCGCGAGGAGCGTCGCGTCGAGCCCGACGCCGAGCACGATCGCGTCGTCGGTCGCGGTGTCGCACGCGTGGAGCGCCACCACCGCGTCGACGCGCGGTGCCTCCTCGAGCGCGAAGGCTTCGCGAAACGCGCGATGCACGTCGAGCGCGTCGAGGTGCGACACGTGATGCTTCACCGTCGTGCTCAACCCGGCCGTGCGCGTGCGGCGCTCGCTCTCCGCGACGACGTCGGGGTTGCGATCGACGCCGAGCACTTGCACCGGCACGCCGTGCAGGCGCGGGATCGCGTGGGCGAGCAGCAAGGTGAGGTAGCTGCGCCCGCACCCGGCATCGACGATCCGGAGCGGCTCGCGCTGCGCGTCGTGCGACGTTCTCGCCTCTGCCGCGTCGTGCGCCGCGTCTCGGGCGGTGTCGTGCGCTGCGTCTCGCGCGGCCACGCGTGCGGCCACGAGCTCGCGAATCGACGGCCCGAGCATCGCGACCATGTGATTGATCTGGAAGAACTTGCGCCGCTCCGCGGGCGGCATCGACGCGTCGCGGTGCAGGATCCCGAGCGCGCGCAGCAGCTCCGGCGCTTCGCCCGGCAAGACCGCGAGCGATTTGTCGCGCACGAGCTCCGCGGTGCGCGCGGGCGTCCAATGCGCGCGTGCCCGCTCGGCGAAGCGTTCGGCCCACTCGTCTCGCATGACGCGCGAGCCTGACACGCGCCGAGCCTTCGTGCGCGTCGAGAACCTCGCTCGTGTGGACCGCGGGATCGTGAGATCGTCCGCGGCATGACCCGCGTGCTCGTCTCGCTCGTCGTGCTCTTCTCCCTGACGCCTTCGCTCGCGCTCGCCCAAGACGCCACCACGGCGCGCGACGTGACGACGCCGTATCCCACGCTCGAAGCGATCTCGATCGAGTGGGCCATCGACGGCGACGACGACGCGGACGGGCGCGTCACCGTTCGCTACCGCGAGGTCGGCGGCTCGTACCGCGCAGGGCTCCCGCTCTTCCGAGTGCCGGCCGGCTCGAACGAAGGCTTCTCGTGGACGAACCGCCACGTCGGCAGCCTCTTCGATCTCGTGCCCGACACCGAGTACGAGATCGAGCTCACGCTGGTCGACCCGGACGGCGGCGACGTCACGCGCACCGTCACCGCGCGCACGCGTCCGATCCCGCGCGCGGCGAGCGACGCGCGCGTGGTGCCCGTGACCCCCGCGACCTTCGCGAGCGCCGCATCGTCCGCCGAGGCCGGGGACGTGCTCGAGCTCGCGGCAGGTCGCTACGCGGGCTTCACCTTCGAGGGCGACGGAACGTCGAACCGACCGATCGTGATCCGCGGCGCGAGCTCGGACACCGTCGTGATCGAGGGGGACGTGCGGCTCAACGGTCGTCGCTTCGTCTTCGTGGAGGACGTGACGGTCGAGGGCATGGTCAAGCTCAACGCCTCCGAAGGGATCGTGGTGCGTGGCTGCATCATCCGCGCAGAAGAGGACGGGATCGTCAGCCTCGGCGCGGGCTCGACGAACGGCTACTTCGCCGACAACGTCGTGCTCGGGATCACCGAGTGGCAAGACGCGATGCTCGGCGCGGACGGCGCGAACGTCGGCGAAGGCATCCAGATCACGGGCCCCGGGAACGTGATCGCGCACAACCGCGTGCGCGGCTTCCGCGACGCGATTTCGCTGCTCGAGGACGGCGAGGCCGTGAACCAGACGTCGATCGACATCGTCGGCAACGACGTCTCGATCGGCGCCGACGACGGCATCGAGGCCGACTTCGCGATGGGCAACGTGCGCGTGCTCCGCAACCGCATCGCGAGCTCGTTCGTGGGCATCAGCTCGCAGCCCTCGCTCGGCGGCCCGACCTACTTCGTGCGCAACGTGATGTTCAACGTCGTGTACTCGCCCTTCAAGCTGCACCGCACGAGCGTCGGCGACGTGGTCTTGCACAACACCGTCGTCAAATGCGGCGACGCGCTCGGCATCTACGCCGGACGACCGATCTCGCGCGCGTACTTCCGCAACAACCTCTTTCTCGGCGGCACCGGCGGCGGCACCTACGGCGGATACGGAAACGGAGACGGATCGGTGATCCGCATCGCGGACGCCGACGAAACCTGCTCGTTCGATCACGACGGCTTCGGCTCGACCGACACCGGGCGCTTCGAGGGTCGGCTCGGCGAGTCCCGCTTCACGAGCCTCGCCGAGCTCCGCGCGTCCACGACGGAAACGAACGCGGTCGAGGTGAGCCTCGGCGACTTCGCGGCGACGATCACGCACCCGGGCTCGCCGTTCCCCGAGCGTGAGGTGCCGGACCTTCGGCTCCGCGAAGGTGGCGCGGCGATCGATCGCGGGGCCCTGCTGCCGAACGTCAACGACGGCTTCGCGGGCGACGCTCCGGACCTCGGCGCGTACGAGCTCGGCTCGGCGTTGCCTCCGTACGGTCCGCGAGGCGCGTCGACGTCGGAGTGCGGCAACGGGGTGCGCGAGGACGACGAAGCCTGCGACGACGGCAACCTGCGCGATGGCGACGGCTGCGACGCGAGCTGCCGTCGCGAGGCCGCGCCCGACGTCGACGGCGGCTCGACCACCCCGGACGGAGGCGCCGCACGCGACGACGCGGGCGTGATCGACGGAGGGACGGCCGAGGGCGGAGGCGGCGGGTGCGGCTGTGGATCGGCGGGCGGCTCGGCCTCGGGGGCGTTCGTCGGGATCGTCGCGTGGCTCGCGCGACGGAGACGACGGTAATCGACGTGCTCGTGCCACGCGGACCCCACGTCCATCTGGTGCGTGACTCTCGAACGCGTGTAGCGTTCACGCGATGCCGAAGCCGTCGTGGGTGCTGGTGCTCTGGGTCTCCGTACTCTCCGTGCTCCTCGCCTCGTGCGGCTCTTCCCCCGCGCCCGACGACTCCGGACCCGGCGGCGACGGCGGCTCCTGCACCCGCGACCGGGATTGCGACGACGACCTCTTCTGCAACGGGGAAGAGCGCTGCGACCCGAGCGCGAGCGACGCGGACGAGGACGGCTGCGTGAGCGGGGCGCTCCCTTGCGCGGCTCCGCTCGTCTGCCTCGAGTCGACCGACGCGTGCAACGACGAGTGCCTCGACGTCGATCGCGACGGGCACGCGGACGCGAGCTGCGGCGGTGACGACTGCGACGACGATGATCCCGATCGTTTCCCCGGCAACGTCGAGGTCTGCGACAGCCGCGGCCACGACGAGGACTGCGACCCGACCACCATCGGACGGCGCGACGTCGACGGCGACGGCGTGATCGACGCGGCGTGCTGCAACGATACCGGGCCCGGCACTCAGCTCTGCGGCACCGACTGCGACGACACGCGCGCGAGCGTCGCGCCCGGCAACGTCGAGGTCTGCAATCTCCTCGACGACGACTGCGACGGATCGATCGACGAAGGCGCTCAGGTGCCGCTCTACGTCGACGCCGATCGCGACGGCGACGGCGACGCGAGCGCCTCGCCGATGCTCGGTTGCGCCGGAACCCCGGGGACCTCCACGACCAACGGCGACTGCAACGACACCGCGCCGGGCATCAACGTCGGGGCGCCCGAGGTGTGCAACGCGATCGACGACGACTGCGACGGCCGCGTCGACGACATCCGCGACGACGTGGTCGTCTGCGCGTCCGAGAGCTCGCGCGCGTGCACCACCGGCTCCGGCCTCGCGGGCACCCAGACGTGCCGCGCGGACTGTCTCGCGTACCTCGCCTGCGTCGCGGAAGAGGTCTGCAACGGCGTCGACGACGACCTCGACGGTCAGATCGACGACGGCTTCGCGTGCGCGCGGGGCGAGATCCTCGCGTGCACGAACTCGTGCGGCAGCGAAGGCACCACGACGTGCACCACCGCGTGCATGCCCGGCGTCTGTCGTGCCGCGGAGGTCTGCAACTTCTGCGACGACGACGGCGTGGATGGGATCGCGGGCGAGCGCGCCGACGCCACCACGCTCGCGCCCCGTGGGCTCCGGGACTCCGGCGCGCGGCTCTTCGGCGCGGCAACGCGCGACGCGGAGTCCAGGGATCGAGGGTTCGTCGACTTCGCGCGGCTGCTCGACGGAACGGCCGTCCCTCAGACCGGCGCTTACTGGCTCGACCTCGACCGCTTCCAAGGCTGGGGCCCGACGACCTTGCTCGTGGAGATGCGTGTGCGCACGACCGACGGCGAGCACGCGATGGGCGGGTGGTCCGTGATCCTCGCGGACCGCACCTCGGGTGTCGTGAACCGGGTCGGCGCCGCACAGGATCGCGGCGTGCCCAACTTCGCGGCCGGTGCCCGCTTCGACTGGATCTGGGGCTATCCCGCGTCGATGGGCCCCGACTTGGAAGATCGGCTCGCGTACGCACGGCTCCCGAGCGCCTGGCGAGGGCAGACCGCGGCGGGGATCGAGCCGATCTATGGACGTCGGATCCCCGTCACGCACCTCGACCGTCAAACTGCATTCGTCACCCAACAGATCGTGATCGTCTACCAGCCTGAAGACCCGTACACCGTCCCGCGCGAAGAGCGCGTCACGATCGGCTTCCCCGTCGGCGGCGAGACCGCGTGCACCGCGCCGGGCGGGACGTGCTCGAGCGGTCGCGTCTGCGTCGCACCCCGTGGCGGCTCGAGCGGGCTCTGCATGTCGGGCGACAGCTACTTCCCCGGCATGGGAGGCGGCGCGGTCGAGCCTGCCAACGACGTCCCGCTCGCCACCCGCCTCGCGATCGGCATCACCGCCGGCACCTACCGCTACACCTTCCGGCCTTCGGGCTCACCGATGGACGTCTCGGTCGGTGGGCCGGTCGTCGCGGACGTGATTCTCTACGAGTTCCAGCCTCCGCCCGCCGGCTCGGGCCTGATGGAGACGCACATCGATCGCAGCGCCATCGCGCGCGCCGGGCTCTGCTCAGGCCCGTACTGAGCGCATCTCTCGAGCGCGTCGCGTGCGTGGCGCATCGAGCGCGTCGCGGCGCGCGTGCGTGGCTCCTGCGCGCGCCGTGGCGTGCTCGCGCGTGCGTGGCGCATCGACACGATCTCCGCCGAAGATCCCGACGTTTGCCTGCGCACGCGCCTCGCACTCTTCGTCGGCATGACCCGAACGAACCCACCCCTTCACCTCGTGGTCGGGCTCGGCCACGACGACACCATCGACACCGAGACGCTCCGCGAGGCCTACCGGCTCACGAGCTCCTGGCCGAGCTGCGTGATGCACCTCGTGCACGTCGTGACGCGTGACGAGAGCGACGCGGTGGACGCCGACTCGACCCTCGAGCGCCTCGACCGCACCCTCGTCGTCGATCGCGATCGCATCGACACCCTCGTGCGCAACACCCTCGGCGCGTACCCGGCTTCGCTGCAGATGCACGTCGACGTCGTCTTCGGACGCCACCGCCACGACGCGCTCGCCGAGGCGGCACGCCGTCACGCCGCGAGCTTGATCGTGCTCCATGCGCACGAAGGCGTCCGCAACGAGAACCTACCCGCGACGCTGATCGAGCAAGCGCCCTGCAGCGTGCTCGTCGTGCGCCCGCGGACGACGCCCGCCCGACCGGAGCCGATCCTCGAGCCGCCGCCCATGCCCGGCGAACCGCTTCGGACGCAGAACGCCGTCTCCACGACCCACGTCCTCGTCCCGAGCCCGCCGCTGGAACGAAAGGGCAACGTGATGGATCCGAGCGGCGCGCTCTGATTGCGTCCCACGACCGTCCCACGACCGACGGCGCGTAGCGTCCGCATGGCGACACGCACGCGCCGTGGAGCCGTCTCCGACCGCGAATCACTCGAAGAGGATCGCGTCCGCCATCAGGTTTCCGTGACGATTGGTCGGGCTCGGGCCCGTGAAGCAACCTTGTTCGCCGAAGGTCGCGGCGCCGAGGAAGGGCGCGTGCTCGATGCGCGCGCCGAAGCGGGTCGACACTTGTGAGGTCGCGTCGCCCGTGACGCCGACGCAGCCTCCGCAGTAGACGAGGATGCCGCCACGGATCGCACCTGCGCCTCGGCCGGCCCGCGCGGCGACCTGGTCGGTGCGATCGAAGAGCGCCTCGCGGCTGCCGACCATCAGCACGAGCTCGTCCCCTTCGGCGACGTCGGTGAAGAGCGCGAGCGAGCCGTCGCGCTCGACGCGGTGCGGGTGCGTGAGGACGTAACGCGTGATCGCGCCCACCCGATCCACGGCGCGACCGAGCGGGTGCATCGTGGTGTGTGAGAGCACGACGCCGCCGGTCGCGCGGAGCTCCTTCAGGGTTCCGCCGAGCCACTCGTCGTAGACCTCGGCGGCAGGCCGCCCATCGATCGCGCGGAGGGTGCGGCCCGAGGCCGAGGTCACGCGCCCTCGGCGAGTACCGGGATTGTATCCCGCGACGAAGGATCCATGTACGGGACGTGAAGACGTGAACCCGACGAGCACGAATCCGGAAGAGATCGCTTCGGATCCGGCGATCACACGCCATCGACCGGAGAGGTCGTCGTCCGCGGCCGAGCCTCCGTAGAGCGGTGGCGGCGCACCGTCGAATCCTTCGTGGATGCCTTCGAGCACGCGCTCTTCGAACCCGGGCGTCGCGTAGAGCAAGAGCACGTCGGGCTTCGGCATGCCGCGCCGAAGGTCCGCCACCGCGCTCCGCGCGGCGCTGCGCGCACCGAGCGCGTCCGTGTTGCGTCGCACCGAGGAGGCCACGGGATCGTCGCTGCCGCCGAGTAGCGCGAAGGCGCCGCGCTCGAAGCCGCTCGGGACGAAGACGCCACGAAACGACGTGCAGCCGAAGACCGTGACCCCGGCGGCGCCGAGACGTTGAACGAGCGGGAGATAAGGCGCGTCGACGGTGGCGTGGACCAACGCCCACCGCACGTCGGGGGGAAGCGGCGTGCCCGATGCCGCAGACCAGACTTGCATGCGGTGATTGCACTCGCTGCGGCGAGCACGGTCAACGCGCGAGGAGGCGCTGTCAGGGCATGCCGCGCAAAGACGTGAGCGATCTCCGCGGCGACCTCGTCCGACGGACCGGCCGACGTGACGTCGGATCGCTCGGCCTGACGGCTGGCTCCAAGAACGTCAACTCGATGGTTCGGACGGCGACGCTCACGTGACGTCGGGTCGCTCGGCCTGGCGGCCGGCTCCAAAA
>ERZ761602.6843-NODE-6843-length-12471-cov-5.961179_pt1 | contig 12471 bp, 9 predicted proteins | sample MGYA00512165_ERZ761602 | MGnify/ENA primary metagenome ERZ761602 (study PRJEB28899, sample SAMN02445085) | bioreactor sludge metagenome | biome: EBPR sludge; isolation source: Thorneside wastewater treatment plant | place: Australia: Brisbane, Thorneside... | reverse complement strand
CCCTTGAAGTGCTCTCTGAGGTCCTTGAGGAACTGCCCCGAGCCGTAGGGGCTCTCGACCTGACCGTAGGCGAACATGTTCACCTTCGGGAGCAGCTCGCGCTTCATGAGCTCGACGCAGCCGATCGTGTCGTCCATCGACCAGTTGTCGCCGTCGGAGAAGTGGAAGGGGTAGATGTTCCACTCCGAGGCCGGGTAGTCGGCCTCGATGATCTGGTTGCAGAGCTTGTAGGCGCTCGAGATCATCGTGCCGCCCGACTCACGCGTGTGGAAGAAGGTGTCACGATCGACCTCGCGCGCCACGGCGTCGTGGATGATGAAGCGCGACTCGAGGCCCTTGTACTGCTTGGAGAGCCACGTATCGATCCAGAAGGACTCCATGCGCACGATCTCCTTCTGCTCGTCGCCCATCGAGCCCGACACGTCCATCATGTAGATGATGACCGCGTTGGCGACCGGCTCGTTCACCGTCTTCCAGGAGCGGTAGCGGCGGTCCTCGGCGACGGGCACGACGAGCGGCACGTCGGGCCGGAAGGTCCCGCTCGCGATCATGCGGCGCAGCGCCTCCTTGTAGGTGCGCTTGAAGTGGCGGAGCGACTCCGGGCCGACGCGCCGGATGCCCGAGTAGCGATCGTGGGCGTCGGAGATCTTGGCTTTGCCCTTGTCGAGGATGTCGGGCAGCTCGAGCTCCTCGCCGAGGATGTCGGCGAGCTCGTCGAGCGTGATGTCGACCTCGACCGCGTGCTGCCCGGCGTCCTTGCCCGCCTTGCCCTGACCGTCGGCCTCTCCCTCGCTGCCCGAGAGTGGGTCCCCGGCTTCGCCGTCGCCCTGCCCCACGCCGCCCTTCTGTTTGTCGCCGAACTTGAAGCGCGGGATGTCGATCTGGGGGAGCGGGATGGACACGACGTCCTTGCCCTTGCGCCCCATGAGCTCGCCGGTGGAGATGTACTTGCGCAGGTTCTCGCGGACCTTGCCCTTGACGATCTGCCGAAAACGTCCGTGGTCCTGATCGATCTTCACGTGGCTCTCGCTCCCGGGTCTTGGGTCCTGCCGAGCGTCGTGGGGTGCAGCATAGCCCAGCTTCGGCGCCCGTCCGGTAAGGAGCCCACCCTGAGCGTGGAGGTGCCGCGAAGCGTGCCCGAGATTTCGCTCGTCCGCAGGTGGGGCGGTGTGATGCTCTCGCGGGCGGCACAGGAGGCCCCGGGGTTCGTGCGTAGCTTGAGAGACCACGCGCTGCGTTTGCTCGACGGAGCCGGCGTCGTCGGGGCCTCGCTCCGCCTGCGTTCGGTGCTGAGCCTGCCCTGGCTCACGGTGCTCTGCTACCACAGGACGGCCGAGCCCATCGTGGCCGAGGACATCGACGGCGAGGTGGTCGACGCCACGCCGGCCCAGTTCGACGCGCAGCTGCGGAGCCTGGGGCAGCACTTCCGCTTCGTCTCGCTCGACGAGGTCCTCGGCGCGACGCGAGGCAGGCCGCTGCCACCGAACCCGCTCTTGATCTCCTTCGACGACGGCTACCGCAACTGCCTCGAGACCTCCCTGCCGATCCTCGCGCGCCACGGCGTGCCGGCGGCCTTCTTCATCCCGACCTTGCACGTCGGCGAGCGGCGCTTGTTCTGGTGGGACCACATCGCCTGGATCTTGCGCCACAGCAGCCGAGAGCTCGTCGAGCTCGACTTCCCTCGGCCGCTGCGTCTCTCGCTCGCGGGCGGGACCGACGAGGCGCATCGCGAGCTCACGCTGCTCGTCAAGCGCACCCGGGGCCTCGATCTCCCGCGCTTCCTCGAGGCCCTGGAGCGCGCCGCGGGCGTGTCGCTCGAGCGCGAGGAGGAGCGGCGCCTGGTCGATCGCGACCTGCTCGACTGGGACGGCGTGCGCGCGCTCGAGCGGGCGGGCATGGGCATCGGGTCCCACACCCACAGCCACCGCGTGCTCCAGACGCTCGACGAACGCGAGCTCGAGCTCGAGCTCGCCGGGTCGAGGCACGAGCTGGAGCGGCAGCTCGGTCGCCCCGTGCGCTCGATCGCCTACCCCGTGGGCTACTCCATCGCGGGCGAGCAGCACCTGAGGCGCGCGGTGCGCGACGGCGGCTACGAGCTCGGCTTCTCCTGCCGGGCCGGGGTGCACCCGACGCGCGGGGGCGACCCGCTCGACGTCCCCAGGCTGCTCATGGAGAAGACCTACGACGCGCAGGCCTTCACGGCGCTGACGGCGCTGCCGCCCTTGGCGCCCCACACGACCATCGACGCGGGCTGGTCGGCGGCCTGAGCCCGAGGCGAGGCCCGGCAGGCGACAGGGCGACAGGGCGACAGGGCGACAGGGCGTCACGGAGTGGAGCCACGCGCTCCGGCGCGGGTGCTAGCCTCGCTCCATGTCTCTCCGAGCCGTCGCCGGCCTGCCGCTCCTGCTCTCGCTCGTCGCGTGTGGGAGCAGCTCCGAACCGTTGTTCTCCGAGGGCGGAGGCGGAGCCTCGGGGACGCAGTCGAACGGCGCCTCGAGCTGCCGAGCGGACGGCGAATGCACCGAGGACGCGCAGTGCTGCAGCGGCAACTGCGGCGACGCCGGGCGCTGCGTGACGAGCTGCCTCGAGGTCGGCATGCTCTGCGACTACGGCTCCTCGTGCTGCAGCGGCAGCTGCGACGACGGCAGGTGCGCGGAGCCGAGCTGCAAGGCCGACGGGCTGAGCTGCGGTGGCGGCGCGGAGTGCTGCAGCGGCAGCTGCGCCGGTGGCAGCTGCGGCGCGAGCTCGGGCTGCAAAGCCGACGGGCTGAGCTGCGGCGGCGGCGCGGAGTGCTGCAGCGGCAGCTGCGCGGGTGGCAGTTGCGCGGCGACGACGTGCAAGCCCCAAGGTCAGAGCTGCGGCGGCGGCCTCGAGTGCTGCAGCGGCGGCTGCAGCGGAGGCGTCTGCGCCACCGGCTGTCTCACGACCTCGCAGCCCTGCCTCGTGGCGCAGCAGTGCTGCATCGGCGCCTGCGACCACGGCCTCTGCGGCGCGAGCAGCTGCGCCCACGACGCCTGTGTGCAGGGCGCGGCGCTCGACGCCGGCTGCAGCCCCTGCGTCGCACAGGTCTGCGCGGCCTCGCCGGGGTGCTGCAGCTCGGGGTGGACGGACGCGTGCGTCGCCCTGGTGGGGACGAGCTGCGGCAAGGCCTGCGGCTGACGAGGGGCGCGCGAGCCCGCACAGCCGAGAGCGCGGCTGCGCTATGTTGTCCCTCGTGCTCGACCGCCGCGCCCTCGCCGTCCTCTTCACCCTCTTCTCGCTGACGCTGCTCGGCGCCGCCTGCGGTGCGCGAGACTCGCTCGACGGAGTCACCAGCTCCGCAGACGACGACCGCTGCGCGCTCGACGGGCGCGCCTGCGAGCTCGCCGCCGACTGCTGCAGCGGCAGCTGTGAGCGAGGGGTCTGCGGCCGGTCGAGCTGCGCCGAAGACGGCGCGAGCTGCGCGAGCGACGAGGCCTGCTGCAGCCTGCGCTGCGGCGACGACGGTCGCTGCGAGAGCGCTTGCCGCGCGAGCGGGCAGAGCTGCACGGTGCCGAGCGACTGTTGCTCGCTCCAGTGCGCCGGGGGCGCGTGTGTGGACGGCTGCGCCACGGTCGGCGACGCCTGCCAGAACCCGAACGACTGCTGCTCCGGCAACTGCTCCGGCGGCCGCTGTGTCGAGCCCTGCGTGCCCAACGGTCTGGGCTGCGACACACCCGGAGAGTGTTGCTCGCTCGTCTGCAACGCAGGCGTCTGTGGTGGCTGCATCCAGAACGGCGCGCTCTGCACCGACGGCGACAGCTGCTGCTCGGGCATCTGCGCGCAGGGCGTGTGCGCCGGCCCTTGTCAGCCCAACGGGGCGGCCTGTCAGGCGCCCGCGGACTGCTGCTCGGGCGGCTGCAACGGGGGCGTGTGCGGGCCGGCCTGCGTGCCCGACGGCGTCGCCTGCGACCCACAGACGCCCTGCTGCGCGGGCGTGTGTGAAAGCGGCTTCTGTGGCGCCGCCACGTGCAGCCACGGCGAGTGCGAGACGGGTGATCGCCTGAGCCCGGCCTGCAGCCCTTGCGTGGCGAACGTGTGCGCCGCCGATCCCTTCTGCTGCCAGGTCGCCTGGGACGATCTCTGCGTCGACGGCGCGGCGCAGATCTGCGGCAGCTGCGGCAGCTGCACCCCCAACGGTCTGGCCTGCAACACCAACACCGACTGCTGCAGCGCGAACTGCGACGGCGGCCTCTGCGCCGCGCCGATGGGCTGCCCTCACGGCCCCTGCGAGCTCGGGCCTCCGCTCCTGCCCGGCTGCTCCAGCTGCACCGCGGCGGTCTGCGGCGTCTTGCCCTCGTGCTGCCAGACGGGCTGGACCTCAGCCTGCGTCGCCCAAGCCGAGCAGAGCTGCGGACTCGACTGCGGCGGCTGCAACGAGCTCGGCACGGCCTGCAACGTGGGCGCCGACTGCTGCAGCGGAACCTGCACCGGCGGGGTCTGCGCCGACGCCTGCGCACCGGACGGGTCGGACTGCTCCGTGGGCAGCGACTGCTGCAGCCAGAGCTGCAACGGCGGCGTCTGCGGCGCGGCCTGCGCGCCGGTGGGCGGCGCCTGCGGCTTCGGCACTCCGTGCTGCAGCGGCACCTGCGTGAGCGGTACCTGCGCGCCGGTCGCCTGCCCCTCCGACGGCAGCGCCTGCGGCAACTGCATCGCGGGCTCGTGCTGTGGTCAGCTGCTCTCCTGCCTCACCTCGCCGGGCTGCATCGACGACATCCAGTGCTTCATCGGCTGCGCGTCCGGAGGCAGCCCCGCCACCTGCCTGTTCCAGTGCGTCGACAGTCCTCAGGCTTTCCAGGCGCTCACGTGCATCGGCATCAACTGCGCCGGGGCGTGCCTCTGAGAGCCTCGCTCCCGGGCTCGCGCCTGGCGCCGGCGGAGCTCAGCCCGGCGCCCCCGCCTTCGTGAGCGACTCGACGATCTCCTCGAAGCTGCCGCGCACGGCGTCGGCCACCTCGTGGTGGCGGAGCAGGAGCTCCTCCGCTGCGGAGTGTGACGGGTAGTCCCTGAGACCGAGGCGACGGGCCAGAGGTGCGAGCAGCGGGCCGCGCTCGTCGAGCGCCGCCGAGGCGTCGGCGCGCGCCACACGGAGGCGGAGCTCGACCTTTCGGAAGAAGCGCCACGCATCGCGGAATACGCGCGCGTGCAGAGCGTCGAGCACACCGACGCGCTCGAGGGCGTCGAGCGCGCGCGGCAGCTCCGGCGAGCGCGCGTCCTCGCCGAGCTCGGCGCCCCGGTGGATCTGGAGCAGCTGCACCGCGAACTCCACGTCGAGCAGGCCCCCGCGCCCGAGCTTCACGTCGACGACCCCGGCGCGCTCGAGAGACGACTCGCGCTCGACCCGCGAGCGGATGTGCGCCACCTCGCGTGCCTCGCCGGGGCGTACGGCCCCGGGTCCGAAGGCGGCGCGCCGCGCGATCATCTCGCCGAGCACGCCGATCTGCGGGTCGCCCGCGACGGCGCGCGCGCGCACCAGCGCCATGCGCTCCCACACGGCGGGTCGGAGCCCCGAGCCCAGCTCCGAGCCATCCACCGACAGGCCGTGGTGCCGCGCGAAGGACTCGAGGCTCGTCACGAGCAAGCCCTGGTTGCCCGAGGGCCGGAGCCGTGCGTCGAGCTCGTAGCCGGGGCCCGCCGCGTGGAAGGTCGAGACGTAGCGGATGATGCGGCGCGCGATGCGCGTGAAGTAGCCCGGGGCCTCGAGCGGATCCGGCGCCGCCTCGGGATCGTAGAGGAAGAGCACGTCGAGGTCGGAGCCGTAGCTCAGCTCGCGACCACCGAGCTTGCCCATCGCGACGATGCTGAGCCCCTCGACGGGTGAGTCGACGTCGCCGAGCGCTCGGCGCGTCGCGGCCTCGAGCGAGGCCTCGGCCGCCGCAGACAGCACGGTGTTGACGCCGCGGATGTCGAGCTCCCCCGCGAGATCGGCGAGCGCGACGAGCAGGGTGATGCGTGTCTTCGCGACGCGCAGCTGCTCCACGAAGGCCTCGTCCGGATCGACGGCGGGATCCGCGGGTGCGGCGGCGGCGGCCATGACCTCCTGCTTCGCGGACTCGGGCGTCGGCACCTCGCGCGAGAAGAGGATCATGTCGCCGAGCTCGGGGTTGTTGCAGAGCGCGTCGCCGACGAAGGCGCTCGCACCGAGCACCGAGACCAGCCTGCGCAGCGCGGTCGGGTCCGAGAAGACCAGTCGCACGTAGACCGCGGGCATGCGCACTCGCTCCAAGAAGGTCCTGAGGTAGAGCGCCGCTTGGAAGGGGTCGGCGGCCTCGAAGAGCGCGTCGAGGAGCAGCTCCGCCAGCCCCGGATAGCGCTCGCGCATGCCGCCGCCGAGCACGCCGTCCGGTGGCCGCGCGAGCGCCGCGAGCTGCCTCGCGAGCGAGCCGACGGCCGCGTCCTGGCTGTCTTCGTCACCCGACGGGAACAGGGCCCGCTCCGTGACGGCGCGCCTGAGCGAGTCACGGACCGCGAGCTCGTCTTGACGCTCGAGCGCGGCGAGCAAGGTCTCCCAGGGTGAGCCACCGCTCACCGCGCCGACGCGCAGGGACGCGAAGCGCTTGGAGACTCGGCGGCGTTGACGGTCGAGCTCCGTGCTGAAGCGCCGCTCGTCGGCGAAGCCGAGGCTGCGCGCGAGGCGAGCGAGCTCCACGCCTTCGGGCAAGAGGTGCGTCTGCTGGCCAGACGCCACCTGCACCGCGTGCTCGGCGCGACGCAGGAAGAGGTACGCGTCACTGATCTCCTCGGACTCCTTGGTCGTGCAGAAACCCTTGGACTGGAGTCGGGCGAGCGCGTCGAGGGTGCGGCGCGACCTGAGGGCGGGCTCGCGGCCTCCCCAGACGAGCTGGAGCGTCTGCGCGAAGAACTCCGCCTCGCGGATCCCGCCGACGCCGAGCTTGAGATCGCGCGGAGCGTCCGACGAGAGCTCGACGCGCGAGCGCTGGACGAGCGAGGCCATCTCGTGGGCGATCGACGGATCGATCGCCTTGCGCCAGACGAAAGGAGACAGCTCGTGCAGGATGCGCTCGCCGAGCGCCAGATCCCCCGCCACCGGACGCGCTCGCAGGAGGGCCGCGCGCTCCCAGAGTCGCCCGAAGGATTCGTAGTAGCGGAGCGCGGCCGCGATCGAGTTGACCAGCGGGCCGCGCCCTCCCTCGGGTCGGAGGCGCAGGTCCACGCGCCACACGAAGCCATCGCTGGTCGGCTCCTCGAGCGTCGCCGTGAGCCTGCGCGCCACACGCGTCCAGTACTCGTGCGGCGACACCGCGTCGGGGCTCGGCTCCTCGGCGCCAGGCGGCACGATGCCTCCCTCGTCGGTGTCGTAGAAGTAGACGAGATCGACGTCGCTCCCGGGGTTCAGCTCGAGCCCTCCGAGCTTGCCCATGCCGAGCACCACGAAGCCCGAGCGGCGTCCGAGCTCGTCGACCGGGCGACCGAAGCGCGAGGTCGCCCAGCCGAGCGCCTCTTCGAGCGCGACCTCGATCGTCGCGTCGGCGAGCCACGCGAGCTCCTCCGCGGTGGTGTCGACGTCTGCGCCACCTCGTTCTCTCCGCAAGAGCTCGCGCAGCGCGATGCGCGCGCGCTCACGCCGAGCGACGACCCGCAGTCTGCTCGCGACCTCCCCGCCCGACGCCCCGCCTCCCGAACTCCTGAGCAGCGCGAGGTAGGCCTCGCGCGAGCGCGACGGTTGGAGGCTCTCGGCGGCGAGCGTGCGCGCGTCTCCCGGGTGCGCGAGCAGCTGCTGACCCAGCGCGGGGTACGCGGTCGAGAGCAGCACGGCCAGCGCCAACGCGGGTGGATCGCCGTCGAGCAGCGGCGCGAAGGCTTCGAGCTGCTCGGTGGCACGGGCAGCGTCGATCTCCCGAGCGAGTGCCGTGTGGGCTTCCGCGGAGCTGCGCACGGGGCCCCTATGCCACGGCCAGGGGTCGCCCGCGACGAGCACGTCGGCGAGCCCCGAGGGCGACGCGGAGATTGGGCGCTCGAGCACCTCGCGCGGTGCGCTATGCTCCGCGCGTGCGCTGGCTGTGTCTGTCCGATATCCAAGGTGACGCCGACGCGCTCGCCGCCGTGCTCGCGACGGCCGAGCGCAGCGGCTACGCCCGTGTGCTCGTCGCCGGCGACCTCTGCTTCCCGGGTCCGCAGCCGCTCGAGGTGTGGCGCCGCCTCACCCAGGCCAACGCCATCTGCGTGCAGGGCGTGGGCGACCGCGCCATCGCGACGCTCGATCCGACGAAGCTCGAAGGTCGGAGCGAGCACGAGCGGCTGCGGCTCGAGCGCCTCGCCGAGGTGCGCGCCGAGCTCGGTGAGCTCATCCTCACGCGGCTCGCCCGCCTCGAGTCGAGCCAGCGCTTCCCGCTCCCGGACGGCAGCGAGCTCTTGCTCGTGCACGGCTCGCCCGTCGACCCCACCGAACCCTTCACGCAGGACATGACCGACGAGGAGGTGCTCGCCCTCGTCGGCGACGATCCTGCCGACATCATCGTCTGTGGCGGCTCCCACGTGCCCTTCGACCGCACGGTGGGCGGCGTGCGCATCATCAACGTCGGCTCGGTGGGCGACGCCGCGACCGCAGGCGGCCCGCGCCACGCCGACGCCACCTTCCTCGAGATCACCAAAGCAGGCCTCGTCGTCGAGCAGTTCGTCGTGCCACTCGGCCGCGCGGCCTGAGGCGCCTCGAGCACCGTCGAGCTCCGACGGTCGGCGCACACTGGATCACACGCGCCCTGCGCACGCCGCGCGGGGCAGGCACGCGCGCCGTGCAGGCCGGTGGAGAGCCGATCTGCAGCGAGGGGGAGCTCGCGCCCCTCGAGACGCCGGGACGAGCCCCTTGACCGGGCGTGTGTGGAATGATTTCTTGTCGTTCGATGGGCGGTTTCCTGGACGAAGATCCCGACGCGACGATGGTCGCGAGCGTGGGTGAGCTCCAGGAAGAGCTCCGCAAGCGCGGCAAGTCCAAGGACCGTGCCAGCATCGTCGTGCTCGCGGGAACGAACGTGGGCGAGATGTACCGTGTGGAGGGCGTCGAGGTCGTCATCGGCCGCGCCACGAACGCGACCGTGCGTCTCAACGACGACGGAATTTCACGCCGTCACGCGCGCATCTATCTGCACGAGGGGCACCACTACGTGGAGGATCTCGGCAGCGCGAACGGCACGATGATCAACGGCGTGAAGGTTGCGCGGCAGCGCCTCGAAGACGGCGACAAGATCCGCCTCGGGCCGACGACGATCCTCAAGTTCGGCTACCACGACGACATCGAGGAGAGCTTCCAGCAGCGCATGTTCGACGCCGCGCTGCGCGACGGCCTCACCGGTGCGTTCAACAAGAAGTTCTTGCTCGACCGGCTCGAGAGCGAGCTCGCCTACGCGCGCAGGCACAACGTCGATCTGAGCCTCTTGCTCTTCGACGTCGACTTCTTCAAGCGCATCAACGACACCTACGGCCACCTCGCGGGCGACGCGGTGCTCGTGAAGCTCGCCAAGATCGCGCTCGCGACCGTGCGCACCGAGGACATCTTCGCCCGCTACGGCGGCGAGGAGTTCGCCGTGCTCTGTCGCGGCGTGAAGCTCCAGCACGCGGGCCTGCTCGGCGAGCGCCTGCGCAGCACCGTCGAGTCGAGCGTCTTCGACCACGACGGCCGCAGGTTGCCACTCACCATCAGCATCGGCGTCGCGGCCTTCCCCTCCACCCCGGTCGAGACCCCGCAGCAGCTCATCGGCGCGGCCGACGAGGCGCTCTACGAAGCGAAGCGCTGCGGCCGCAACCGCGTGCTGCTCCGGCAGAGCTGAGCCCGGCCGCGGGTCCGCGCCACCTACGCGCGGCTGCTCGATTGCCCCGCCGCGCCTACGCGCGGCTGCTCGATTGCCCCGCCGCGCCTACGCGCGGCTACTCGATTGCCCCGCCGCGCCTACGCGCGGCTACTCGATACCCAGCCGCGCCTACGCGCGGCTACTCGATACCCAGCAGCTCCTTCACCTTCGCGATCACCTGCGGCGCCTGGATGGGCTTGGTGATGTACGCGTTCGCGCTCAGCTGCAGAGCGCGCTGACGGTCTTCTTGCGAGCCCTCGGTGGTGATCACGATGATCGGGGTGTCCTTGTGCACCGCGTCACTGCGCACCCTCTTCACGAGCTTGAGCCCATCCATGATGGGCATGTTGATGTCGGTGATGATGATGTCGAACTTCGCCTGCGCGAGCTTGCGGAGGCCGTCGACGCCGTCGTCGGCTTCGGTGACGCGCAGGCCGCGCACGCGACCGAGCGCGAACACGAGGAGCTGACGCATCATCGGAGAGTCCTCGACGATGAGGCAGGAGTACTCGCGCGAGGCGTTGGATGAAGGCTCGGACATCGCTCAGTCCTCGGGATCCATGAAGGCCAGCGCACCCGGGATCTGCTTCCCGCTCTGCGCATAGAGGTACGCATGCACGATCGCAGGGCCGGCCTGCGTGCCGAGCAACCGGAACAGCTCCTCGTCGTTGGCGAAGAAACGGGTCTTCTGGGGCATGGTCTTCACGATGACGATGACGCCGACCACCTCACGACCCACCGTGAGCGGGACCACCGCCACAGGCCGCTCGAGCGTGCCGCGCGAGGTATCGGCGTCGCGCTCACAGGAGAGCTCGCCGCTGCGGAATACGCGGGCGACGAGGCCATCTTCCCAGGGGATGTCGCGGGCTTCGCGCGACGTGAGGCCCTCGAAGGAGATCGGCACCAGCGCGCCGCTGTCGTCGGCCCGCCAGAGCAAGACGTACTGTGCCGCGCCGAGGAACTGCGCGAGCAGCTCTCGGAGGTTGCGGAGCGCGCGACGGACCGAGGTGCTCGCGTGCAGCTGCTGGTTGGCGACGTGCACGGTGCCGAGGTTCGCGAGCTCCTCCTCGAGCTCGGTGAGGCGGGTCACGAATTCGGGCGGCGGGGCGGAGCTCGGTCGCACGCTCTCGTGGAGCAGGCGCCGCTTCTCCTCCTCGAGCTGCTCGATGGTGCGCAGCAGATCGCGGATCGCGGTGTCGCTCGCGAGCTGCGAGCGCATCTTCGCGTTCTCTTGCTCGAGCTCGTGGACCTGGGCCCGGAAGCGCTCGAGCTCCGCCAACAGCTCCTCGGACAGCTGAGCGCCGCGCCGGAAGAACTGCTGGATGAAGATATCGCGCTCGCGGACGAGGTCTTCCGGAGGCGGATCGCTCCGGAACCTACCACCGCTCGGCACGCCCGCTTCGTTGGGCGGCGCCCCCGGCCCCTTGGGTGTCTCCGACATCGCCCGGCGACGCTAGCACGCCGTCTCCCCACGAAGGAAGCAGGCGCTGAGAACGACGCGCGTAGCGCGGCTTCCGCGCCATCTCGTGGCGCTCAGCGGCGCCTTCGCCCGAGCCTCGTCGACGTACGCTGCAGGGGCCGCGCGGCGCCCGTGCCCTCGAGGAGCGAGCTCTCCGCCCAGAGCCTCCTGTAAGCGTCGAGCCTGGGGCCGAGCAGCTTCGGAGCCCGGCGCAGCGCGCGCAAGTCGGCAGCGCCGACGAGCAACATGACCGCGGCGAGCTCACGCTTGACGCGCGCGAGCTGAGCGCGCGCGCCCTCGGGCCCTCCCTCGAGCAGCGCCTGCAGCACCGGCCTCGCGATGCCCGCCGCCGTCGCGCCGAGCGCGATGGCCCGGGCGACGTCGAGCCCGGTCGCGACGCCACCGGTGGCGATGATCGTCTCGAAGCCGGCGCGCGCGGTGCACATCACGCTGGCCGCCGTCGGCACGCCCCAGTCGCGCAGCGCCGCGCCGAGATCTCGCGCGCCGCCCGTGGCGCGCAGGGTCTCGACCGCGACCCAGGAGGTGCCGCCTGCGCCGGAGACGTCGACGTGCCGCACTCCGACTCGCGCGAGCTTGGCGGCCGCGACGGGGCCGATGCCGCAGCCCGTCTCCTTGGCGACGACGGGCACGCCCAGCGAGCCTCCGAGCTCGGCGATGCGGTCGACGACACCGGAGAAGTCGCGGTCGCCGCCCGGCTGGACGATTTCCATCGCGGGGTTGAGGTGGACGCAGAGCGCGTCGGCGGAGACCTGATCGACGAGGCCCCGGATGACCTCGTCCGAGAGCGAGCGAGCCTGCACGCCACCGATGTTCCCGAGCACGAGCGCCCTCGGCGCGACGCCGCGCACGTCGTAGCTCGGCGCCGCTCGTCGCGCGGGGTCGAGCATCGCGCGCTGACTGCCGAGCCCGAAGCCGTAGCCCTCCTCGTCGGCGATGCGCGCGAGCTCCAGGTTGATGGCCCGGGCCTTGTCGGTGCCTCCGGTCATCGCCGCGATGAAGATCGGCGCGGAGAGGCGCTTTCCGAAGAGCTCGAGGCCCATGTCGACCTGGTCGAGCGACAGCTCGGGCACGGCGTCGTGGACGAGCTCGACCTCGTCGAGCAGCGTGGTCTTGGCGCGGAAGCCGACGTCGCCGGTGGCGCAGAGATCGATGTGGTCTTGCTTGCGC
>ERZ761602.6840-NODE-6840-length-12483-cov-5.095430_pt1 | contig 12483 bp, 7 predicted proteins | sample MGYA00512165_ERZ761602 | MGnify/ENA primary metagenome ERZ761602 (study PRJEB28899, sample SAMN02445085) | bioreactor sludge metagenome | biome: EBPR sludge; isolation source: Thorneside wastewater treatment plant | place: Australia: Brisbane, Thorneside... | reverse complement strand
GGACGAAGAAGGGAGCGCCTGCTCTCAACGGCCGGAACTACCGGCACTCAGGAAAAGAAAGTGCTTGCCGCGCAGTTTTCTCGTGGCCACCGCGCGCGGCACCATGTCGTGAGATTCCGATCACGCCTGACGCTTGCCGCGAGGTGGAGCAGCTTGTTCTCAAGCTGCTGCGGTCGGAACAGCCGAACGTCAGCCGCCTGGGGACAGGCGGCTCCACCTTGGATCGCTCGCGCGGCGATGGGGCGGGGTGGCGAGCTCCAAGGTTCGGCTCACGGCACCTCGTACACTTCCACCAGCACGGTGCCCGTTCCCGCGGCGGCGGCTCCCGGAGCGGCGGAGGCCTGCAGGCTGTAGCTACCCGGCGCGAAGGCGGTGACGAGCGCCGCGTCGTTGGCCTCGCGCAAGGGAAACGCGCCCGCCAGGGCCGTGACGGCGGTCAGGGTGGCGGTGCCGGCCTGGGCCCAGTTGTTGTTGTTTGCGATCGCCTGGTTGCCGCTGGTCACGGCCAGTCGCGGATCGGGCAGGAGGCTGGCGGCGGGCAGGCCCACCGCGGCGAGACCAGGACCGACTGCGCGCACCAGCAGGGTGCGGGGATTGTTGCCGGCGATCGCCAGCCCGGGCGCGGCCAGCTCGCCCGCTTCGTCCAGCCGTGCCAGGGCCGCGAGGTTGGTGAGCCGGGTGGCGTTGCGGCTGATGTCATAGACTTCAGCCAGCACCTGGCCGACCGTGCCGTTGGTTCCCGTCACGGTCGCCACGTATGCACCCGCCTCGAGCGTCACGAGCAGGGCGCTGTCGAGCGAGCCCGCTGGCAGCGGAAAAGCGCCCGTCGCCGCGGCCGCGGCGGTGAGCTGTGCCGCATTGGCGGCCTGGCTCCAGGCTTCGTTGGCGGCCACCAGCGTCGCACCGCGACGCAGTTCAAGCCGCTGTGCCGGGCTGGCATCGCGCACGCCGAAGCGTGCGAGCCCGGGGCCGACCGCGCGGAGCAACACGGTGGCACGCGCCGTCCCGGTCAGGGTGAAGCCGAGGGTGAAACTGTCGCCCAGGTACGCGATCTCGCCGCGCATCGAGAGGTTGACCACCCGTCCCGGGTTCGGGCCCGGCCCCCCGGCGATGCGGGCTTGGAGGAAGGTGATGACGCGCCGGTTCGATTCCGCCGAAAAGGCCCGGCCGGCTCCCGCAACGGCGATCTGGTCGGCAATGTCGCGCGCCCGGCTCCGGTAGGCCGCAGGGAGCGCGGCAGCGAGCGCGGTGGAGGTCGGGATCGCCTTGACGTAGGCGTTGGCATCGAGTGCGCCCGTCTCCTTCACGGCCATCCACACCGCCGCGGCATCCTCCGCCGTGAAGGCCTCGTCGCTCAGGGCCAGCATGCGCAATCGTCCGGGAAGCAGCGGGGACGCATCCTGGACCACGACCGCCGACGGCACGCCGCGCCCGGAAAGCAGCCGCATGTTCTCGCGGGCCGCGGCCTGGCCGGCGGCCCCAAGGGTCTCGTCGTTGCTGGCGAGCGCGAAGAGCTGGGGCACCCGCGAGGTCGCCGCGAGGGTTTCGCTCCCGGCCGCCAGGTAGAGGACGGCCCCGCGCACCGGGCGGGCGGGGCGGGCGCCCGCGAGGAGCTCGGCCAGGCGCGCCGCGGCATCGCCGCCCGCCCCGGCACCGACGAAGAAGAGGGGCGTGTCGGCGGTGATCCGCTGTTCCGCCACCATCCGGTCGAGCGCGGCGGCGTGGGCGAGGGCGTCGGCGTTGGCGGCAAGCGTCGTTGCCGTGCTCCAGGCGCCGGACGTCCGGTTGGCGCTGTCGAGGGCCGCGACGCCAAACCCGGCGCCCGCGAGCTCGCGCGCGAACAGGAGCTGCTCCGGTCGGCCGAACCAGTCGGCGGCTGACCCGCCCGCGTCGTGCAGCAGGAATACGATCCCCCGCGCGTCCTCCGGAACATGATACTGGAGCGACGCCACCGGCCCGGCGGCCCCGCCCGGCGCCGGCGCGGCCCCGGTCGTCGCGGGCACCACCACCGGCGTCCAGGACTCCACGGCGCGGTAGGTGGCGGTGAGCGTCACGGGCCGCGAAGGGACGGTGAGACTCGTGCGCGGCAAGGCCAGCCCCGCTGCTCCGCCATCGAGCACGTCGATGTCGCCGGTCCAGCCTTCGAATACCGCGCCCGGGCCGGGCGGATCGGCGAACACTTCCAGGCGGGAACCCGCGCGCCAGGTGCCGCCGCCACTGCCGCCGTTGACCGTGACCGTCACCTCGGGCCCGGTGCCGGAGACGACGACGTAGGCGCGCACCGGGATCGTGACGAGGTTCTGCAGGGTGACATTGCAGGTCACCACCTTGGTCCCGGGCGTGCCGGGACGGAGCGTGACGTTGGCCGTGCCCTGGCCGGCGGCGATGGCCGCGTCCCCCGACACCACCCATCGGAAGGTGCGGTCCGCGTTGCGCGCCGGCGGCACCGAGGCGGTGAACGTCGCGGCGCCGGCCGGCACGGTCGCGGGCACGGTGAGCGCGCCCGCGGAATCCGACCCGAACACCGTGACCTGCGCGGAGGGCGTGTACGCGGTGCCATTGGCGCCGACCGTCGCGCTCAGGAAGACGACGCCGGCGCGATCCGCGACGAACTCGACGGTCCGTTCGCGCGCGTCGGTCAGCAGCCGGCCACCCGTGATGCTCCATCGGTAAGTGGCGGCGACATTCGTCCCTGCCTCCGGCGGGAAGCCGATCGCGGCCGTGAGCGTCTGTCCGATCAGTGCGCCGCGCGCCACGGCGATCGTCGGCTCTGGCGCCGAGGTGCCGGGAAGGCCGGGAAAAATCGGGGGGTTGATGATGCCTCCGCCGCCTCCTCCTCCGCCGCCGCCAATGGGAGGATTGACGATGGGAGGCGTGGGCCGGATCGGCTGGCCGATGGCTTCGGCCAGCAGGCAGATTCCCCCGGCGATCGGAAGCAGGCGACGGAGCCAGCGGGACAGGTTTGAACGCGGAATACAGGACGGCACGATGCGTCGCGAAGGCATGGGGCAAGCGGAGCTGGAGGTGAACGGAACGCCGGCCGCACCCGTTCCTGAGCGGACGCGCCTCTCGAAGAGCCGCGTCCAGCCAGGCACGAGCCGGTCACGTGGCTTTTGTTACCCGCCTCCCCGCCGCAGCGCCAGCAGAAGTTCCACCCTCACCCATGACCCATACCCATGACCTATAACCCAACTTCCCTACGGCCCCTCATACACCTCCACCAGCGCGACCCCCGTGGTGTTGCCGACGCCGCTCACTTGCGCCGTGTAGCTGCCGGGCGGAAGGGTCACCAGCAGGACTGCGTCGCGGCTGCCGGCCGGCAGGGGAAATGCCCCGACGGCGGCAGACGCTGCACTCAGCGTCGCGCCGCCTCCCCAGTCATTGTTCTGGTTGATCACGGCGCCGTCCTGGTTGAAGAGCTGCAATTGCGGATCGGCGAGCACATCCGGCACGCCGAACGTGCCGAGCGTGGGGCCCACGCCGCGGATGAGCAGCGTCTTCGGGGTGCTGCCGCCGGTCGCGAAGCCGACGATCAGAACGTCGGCCCCGGTGCCCACGCCGCTGCGCACGGAAACGTTGGTCAGCCGCGCGCTTCCGCCGCCGGGCTGGGTGTCGTAGCCCTCGACGAGGGCGATGCCGGGACCGCTCGCGGCCGAGAGTTGCGCGGTGTACGCGCCGGCCGCGAGCGGCAGGTTGAAGACGGCGTCCTTTGAAGCGGGGGGCAGCGCAAACGCGCCCACGCTCGCGCCCGCCGCGGCGAGGGCGGGATCGCCGCCCCAGTCGTCGTTGAAGTCGATCTGGGTCAGGTTTGCGTTGAAGAGCCGCAATTGCGGATCGGCCACGGCGCCATTGACGCCGAAGGCTGCCAGCGTCGGGCCCACGCCACGCAGGAGCACGGTCTTGGTGCCCGCGCCCGCGATGTTGAAGCCGACGATGAGCGTCTCTGCGCCGCTCCCGGCGCGAGACCGCACCGACACATTGATCAGCCGTGCGAGGCGCACGCTCAGCACCGCCGGAGTGCTCGTCACGCTGCCGAGGCTGTTGCTGACCGTGACCGTGTAGGTGCCGGCATCGACCGCCTGCACATTGCTCAACGTGAGGGTGGGGCCGGTCGCGCCGGTGATGGGCGTGTCGTTTCGCCGCCACTGGTACGTGAGCGGCACCGTGCCCGTCGCCGCCACCACGAACGTCGCCGTGCCACCCGGATCGACCTGCACGCTGACGGGCTGGCTCGTGATCGCCGGCGGCTGGGCGGTGCCGACGTTGAGCGGGTTGTCGAATTCCACCGCGTCCCGGATCGCGAAGCCGCTGCCGCTGCCGCCGGTGAACTCCGTCAGCAGCAGCACGACATAGTAGCCGCCGTTGGGCGGCACATGGTAGGTCGTCGTCACGTCGACGTTGGTGAAGGCCATGCCCGGGCTGAGCGTGCCGCCGAACGGATGCAGTCCCAGCAGCCGCGAACCGGCCGGCAGTCCGCCCTGGTAGCGCTGCGGCATCGCCCAGAGCTCGAGCTGGATCGCGCGGGAAACGATGTCGCCGTCGTTGCGGATCTGGCCGACGCGCAGGTTCAGGGTCGTCCCGAGTGTCGAGAACCCGATCGAACCGAACATCCGCAGCAGCGTCGTCGGCACGTTGGCGGGATTGTCGTACAGGGCGCGCGCGCCGGCGATGTCGTCCGCCGTCAGCGCATCGGTGCTGCTGGCGGTGGCATTCATCACCGCGGCCACCGCCTGCCCGATGTCGTCGGGATGGTTGAGCCCGAGCGCATGTCCGAACTCATGCAGCGCCACGCGCCGGAAGTCGTGCAGCGTGCCCCCTGCGCCGTTGGGACGCAGCGGTCCGCGGTACGAATCCCAGCGCAGGTTCTGGTTGAAGAGGACGTCCGTCTCGACGTAGCGCGACGTCTGCGGGTTGTAGCTGGTGAGCGTGATGGCGAGCGTGCGGCTGTCCCAGGCGTCGCCGTAGACCGATGGCGACCAGAACACGTTGTTCACGCCGTTGCTCCGCACGATCGGCGCGGTCGAGTCGCGCACGACGCTGAAGCGCACGCTGGTCAGCGCATTGTTCCACGCCGCCAGCGCGCTCTCGGCCACCGCGCCCCAGCTCGTCGCGCCGTCGAGCAGCGGTCCCGGGCTCGGCCCGAGCTGGAGGTGCATCGCCACCTCGCCGGCCGCCCACCGTTCCTTGCCGATGTTGTAGGCGTGCGCCGGCGCGAGCAGGAGCGTCACGGCGCACGCGATCGCCGCGAACCCGCGAAGGGCGGCGGAAAACTCAGGGTTGCGCGGCATGGCGGGTGACTTCGAGGGCGATGCGCTGTTCGAAGGCCAGCGGCGTCAGGGCGCTCGCTGGCGTGCGCAGGCGCAGCACCGGGCCGGTCGCGGGCTGGGGGAGCTGCACGTCGTGCTCGGAGACGAGCGGCAGCCGGTCGTCGCGCGCGACATACTCCCGCGCGGTCGCCGCGTCGGTCAGCACCCGGTAGCGTCCGTGCATCATGCCCACGAGCGGACAAAACCGCGCGCCGTTGCCGTTCACGAAAAGGTACTCCTCCTGGCCAGGCTGGAACTGCGGCATGCCCGCAACCCGGAGTCCATGGCCGTCGAGTTCTCCGCCGAGCAACTGCAGCGTCAGGGTCGTCGGCACGCTGCCCTTGAGCGGCTTCAACGTCGTCGCGGTGACGTACGTCTTGATCACGCGCCCCTGTGGCGTGTCGACCCACGCGGCCCGCACCGCGTCGATCCGCGCCCGCACGATGAGCTGCGCCTCGGCCACGAGCTCGGCGAAGGTCGGCGGTGTCACGCTGGTCGCCCGCGCCGTCGGCGACGCGAGGAGGACGGCGCACCCGAGGAGCATCAGCCGGGCGGATACGGCTGCGGCGCGCAGGCGGTGGAGCGGCGGGAGGCGGGAGGCGTTCACGAGCGGGAGCAAACCAAACGCCGGGCGGATTTCCAAGGCGCAAGCCGTCGTCCGAAGTGTCCCGGACAGGTTGTGCGGCCGCGCGCAGCGCGGAATGGCACGCGCACGTCGGCGCGGAGTCGCCCTTCCCACCGCCGGGAAGGCCGGCCGAGGGACAAAACTTTCCGCCGGTCGCGATTGTGTCTAACGGTTCACGTGGTTTTGTCGTGCGCAGCCGGGGAACTTCCTTCATCCCCGCACCAACCCCTTTACCCATGAAGACCCTGCTGCTTGCCTGCGTACTTTCCGTGCTGGGCGCGTTGTGCGCCGCCGCCGCCGATGCGTACAAGATCGCGGTGATCCCCAAGGGGACCACGCACGAGTTCTGGAAGTCGATCCACGCCGGGGCGAAGAAGGCCGAGCTCGAGCTGAAGGCTGCCGGCGTCAACGTGCAGATCATCTGGAAGGGGCCGCTCCGGGAGGACGACCGCGAGCAGCAGATCCAGGTGGTGGAGAACTTCATCGCCCAGCGCGTCAGTGGCATCGTGCTGGCGCCGCTCGACCGCCGGGGACTCGTCGCCCCGGTCGAGTCCGCGGTCCGCGGGAAGATTCCCGTGGTCGTGATCGACTCCGGCATCGAGTCGAAGGCTCCCCTCAGCTTCATCTCGACCGACAACCGCGAGGGCGGCCGCATCGCCGCCCGCGAGCTGGGCCGGATGCTCGGCGGCAAGGGCAACGTCATCATGCTCCGGCTCCAGGTCGGCTCCGCCAGCACCGAGGAGCGCGAGGAGGGATTCCTCGAGGTGATGAAGAAGGATTTCCCCGGCATCCGCCTGCTTTCGACCGACCAGCACGCAGGCGCCACCCGCGACACCGCCAAGCGCGTGAGCGAGACGCTGCTCAATCGCTTCGGCCGTCAGGTCAACGGCATCTTCTGCTGCAACGAATCCTCGGGCGCCGGCATGCTGCTCGCCTTGCGCGACGCCGGCCTCGCCGGCGGCAAGGTGAAGCTCGTCGCCTTCGACTCCGGCGAGACGCTCAACGCCGGGCTGCTCGCCGGCGACGTCCAGGGCCTCGTCGTCCAGAATCCGATGCGCATGGGCTATTTGGGCGTGAAGCACATGGTCGATCACCTTCAGGGCCGGAAGGTCGAGGCGCGCGTCGACACCGGGGTCGGATTCGTGACCAGGGAGAATTTTCACTCCGCGGAGATGACCGACATGGTCCGGCCCCCGCTCGACCAATATCTGAAGTGACGTCCGCGCCCGCCCTCCGGCTCACCGGCATCGCCAAGGCCTTCGGCGCGACGCGGGCGCTGAAGGGCGTCTCGTTCGAGCTCGCCGCCGGCGAGGTCCACGCCCTCATCGGCGAGAACGGCGCCGGCAAGAGCACGTTGATGAAGGTGCTCAGCGGCGCCCACGCGCCCGACGCGGGCTCGATGGAGCTCGCCGGCCGGCCTTACGCTCCGTCCGATCCGCACGATGCGCGGCTGAAGGGCGTCGCGATGATCTACCAGGAGCTCAACCTCGCGCTCCATCTGTCCGCCCAGGAAAACATCCTCCTCGGCGCGGAATCCGCCCGCGGCGGCTGGATCGATCATCGCGCCTCCCGCGCGCGCGCCCGCGAGGCGCTGGCCCAGCTCGGCCATGAGTCGCTCGACCTCGACCGCCCGGTCCGCGCCTTTTCCATCGCCGAGCAGCAGGTGATCGAGATCGCCCGCGCGCTGCTGACCAATCCGCGCGTCCTGATCATGGACGAGCCCACCAGCAGCCTCACGCCCGCCGACACCGAGCGGCTCTTCGCCGCGATCACCCGGCTGCGCGGCCAGGGCGTCGGCATCATCTACATCAGTCATTTTCTCGAGGAGTGCCGCCGCATCGCCGACCGCTACACCGTCCTCAAGGACGGCGAGACCGTGGGCTCCGGCCCGATGCCCGGCGCCAGTCTCGACCACATCGTCACCCTGATGACCGGCCGTGAGGTGCGTGAACTGTATCCGAAGTCCGAACACTCCCTCGGCCCGGTCGTGCTCGAGGCCCGCGAGCTCGTCTCCGCCCCGCGGCTCCGCCGCGCCAGCCTCCAGGTGCGCGCCGGCGAGATTGTCGGGCTTGCCGGCCTGATCGGCGCCGGCCGCACCGAGCTCCTGCGCGCGGTGTTCGCCCTCGATGCCTGCGACGCCGGCGCCGTGATCGTCTCCGGCGGCCGGCCGGGCGCGCCCACGCCGCGCTCCCGCTGGGCCGAGGGCGTCGGTTTTCTCAGCGAAAACCGCAAGGAGGAGGGGTTGATGCTCAGCCAGTCGCTCGCCGACAACCTCACGCTGACGAAGGCCTCGGCGTTCAGCCGCCTCGGCCTCATCAGCCCGCGCCGCCAGGTCGCCGTGGCCCAGCGCTGGATCGACGCCCTCGGCGTCAAGTGCCGCGACGCCACCCAGCCGATCGGCCAGCTCTCCGGCGGCAACCAGCAGAAGATCGCGCTCGCCCGTCTCCTCGAGCATCCCGCGAGGATTTTCCTGCTCGACGAACCCACGCGCGGCATCGACGTCGGCAGCAAGGCCCAGATCTACCGGCTCATCGGCGACCTCGCGCGCGCCGGCAAGGCCGTCGTTGTCGTCAGCAGTTATCTGCCCGAACTGCTGGGCCTCTGCGACACGATCGGCGTCATGTGTCGTGGCGAACTCGCCGCCGTCCGGCCGCGCTCCGCCTGGACCGAGGCCGAGATCATGCGCGTCGCCACCGGCGCCGGCTGAGCCGCCGCGGGTCCCGCCTTCCTTTCCGATGCCTCCTTCGCTCGCGAGACTCCTCCGCCAGGCCGGCCCGTTCTTCGGCCTGCTCGTCGTGATCGCGTTGTTCTCCATCCCGGCGGAGACCCGCGAGTTTTTTCTGACGTATCACAACTTCAAGACCATCTTCACCCAGACGGTGATCGTCGCGATCGGGGCGCTGGGCATGACGATGATCATCGTCAGCGGCGGCATCGATCTCTCCGTCGGCTCCAGCATCGCGTTTACCAGCGTCGTCGGAGCCTTGTTGATCCAGAAGGGCTGGGGACCGTTTCCGGCGCTGGTGGCGATGATCCTGTCCGGCGGCTTCGTCGGCCTGCTCAACGGCGCCGCCATCGCCGCGCTCCGTCTCGTGCCTTTCATCATCACGCTCGGCACGCTCGGGGTGATGCGCGGCTCCGCGAAGTGGCTCGGTGACAACCAGACGGTCAACTACGAGAGTTCCCCCATCAACACGTGGATGACCACGCCCGATCCGTTCAGCTATGCGCTGCCTGCGGGCGTGTGGGTCACGCTCGGCCTTGCCATCCTGACGTCCGTCCTCCTCCGGCACACGGTCTTCGGCCGGCACGTGTTCGCGCTCGGCTCCAACGAAGCCACCGCCCGCCTCTGCGGCGTCCCCACCACGCGTCTCAAGGTGATGATCTACGCCCTGGCGGGCTGTTTCTTCGGTCTCGCCGGCGTGTTCCAGCTCGCGCGGTTGCGCCAGGGAGATCCGACCGTCGCGGTCGGCCTCGAACTCGACATCATCGCCTCCGTCATCATCGGCGGCGCCAGCCTGAGTGGCGGCGTCGGCACCGTGCTGGGCTCGATGATCGGCGCGCTGATCATGGCCGTGCTGCGCAACGGTTCCCAGCAGATGGGATGGCCGACCTATTTTCAGGAGATCATCATCGGCCTCGTCATCATCGTAGCCGTCTTTGTCGACCGCCTCCGCCAGGGCCGGCAGGGCTGATGCTGGGCTGCAGCCCGGGCGGAGGTTCGACGCCGCGGCGCGACCGCCACGGCGCCCGGAGGTTCACGCGATATCCCAGCCTTTGCGGTAGGATCGCCGGATGATCCCGGCTGCCTCCGGCGCGTTCTTCACGCGGAGATTCTTGGCATCCCAGTCGACGCGTTTGCCGAGGCGGAGGGCGAGGTTGCCGAGCAGCACGGTCTCGCTGAAGGGCCCCGATTGCGTGAAGTTGGACAACGCCGGCGTCCCGGTCTTGATGGCATTGATCCATTCGGCGTACGGGCCGCCGCTTTCGTCGCCGATCCCGCCGCGCGCACCCTCGCTCATCTCTCCGGCCACGCGCGGGAGGGTCTTGGGCGGTTCCGCAAAGCCCGCCGTGAGCGACTCGGGCTTGAACACCCAGTCGAGCCGCGTGCGTCCGAAGAACATGCGACCCTTTTCCCCGACCAGCAGCAGGTCGAAGCGGCGGAAAACGTGATCCGGCGTCGGGAAGTCCGCCTGCCACAGTTCGGGAGGCGGTGTGTGGGCGTAGACCCCTTCCTTTGATTTCACGCCGTCGTACCACATGAACTTCACCGGGCTCCCGAGCACGCTGGTCGGAAACTGGTAGGTGATCGTGGACCAGTGCGGTCCCGCGAGGGCCGTGCCGCCTTCGTGCTTCGCTTCGACGGTGGTCGGGTGGGTGAGCCCGAGCGCCCAGTAGGGCATGTCCATGATGTGGCAGCCCATGTCGCCCAGCGCGCCCGCTCCGAAATCCCACCAACCGCGCCAGTTGAAGGGTGCGATCGCCGGGCTGTAGTCGCGCATCGGTGCCGGCCCGATCCACAGGTCCCAGTCCAGCCCCTTCGGCACCGGCCTCGGCTCCGGCCAAGCCGTCATGCCTTGCGGCCAGATCGGCCGGTCGGTCCAAGCGTGGACCTCCGTCACTCGCCCGAGCACGCCAGCCCGGATCAGTTCGACGGCCCGGCGGATGGGTTCACCGGCGTGCGCCTGGTTTCCCATCTGCGTCTGCACGTTCGTCTGGGCCGCGACCTCCGCGAGACGCCGGGCTTCCCAGATCGAATGTGAGATCGGCTTCTGGCAATACACGTGCATGCCTTTCCGCATCGCCAGCATCGAGGCGTGGAAATGCTGGTGGTCCGGCGTCGACACGCTCACGGCGTCCACCCCCGGCATCGTCGCGATCATCTCGCGGTAGTCCGTGAAGAAACGCGCTTCCGGAAACGTATCCAGGATCGTCTTCTCGCCTTTCGCCTTCTTCCGCCGGCCGAGCTCGGGATTGCGGGGATTCGCCACGTCGCACAGCGCCACCACTTTCGCTCCGGCCGCCGTGATGCCCATGATGTCGGAGTAGCCCTTGCCGCCGACGCCAATGCATCCGACCTGGATCCGGCTGTTCGCGCCGCGCGCCGAGGCTGGCAGCAGGTGAAAGCCGAACGCCGCCAGGGCGGAGGCCTTGATGAACTCGCGACGCTTCACGGGAGGTAATTTCATACGGGGGTTGGCCAAGCTTTATCGCTCCCGCGTGCGAACGGAAGCCGCATTGTGCCGGCGCGCGCGTCGCGCCGCACGGTTCACTCCGCCTTCTTCTTCCGGCGCGCGACCGGCTCAGGGCGCGCCGGATCCCGCGGGATCGCCGACGCGAGCCGTGCCTTGACACCCGCGTGCTCCGTCGCGCCGGCAAGATTGTGCCACTCGTGCGGGTCCGCCGCCAGGTCGTAGAGCTCCTCGGTTCCGTCCTGGTATCGCAGGTAGCGCCAGCGCGTGTCTCGCACGCTGTAGTGCACCGTATCCACGGTGGTCACCACCATCCTTCCCGTCGTCGTGTGAGGCGCGCGCAGCAGGGGAACCAGCGATTGCCCGTCGAGGCCTCCGGCGGGCTGCGGCAGCCCGCAGTACTCGGCGAGGGTGGGGTAGAGGTCGATCAGTGAGACCGGCTCGCCCGACGCTGCGGCCCGGGCCCAGCCGGTTGTCCCGCGTCCCGCGGGCGCGATGACCAGTGGCACACGGATCGAACGCTCCCAGCCGGTGAGTTTTCCCCAGTGGTCCTTCTCGCCCAGGTGCCAGCCATGGTCGCCGAAAAGCACGATCACTGTATTGCTCGCATGCGGCCCCGCATCCAGGGCGTCGAGGAGCCTTCCGATCTGCGCGTCGACGAAGTGGACGCAAGCCAGGTAGGCGGATACGGCTGCCTGCCATTGCGCATGGCGCTGCACGCTCGCGTGCGTGCCGGCGGTCACCGCATCGAGGGCGATGCGGCGCCCGATGGCCGGCAGGTCGGCCAGGTCGTCCGGGCGGTACGGCGGGAGGGCGACGGCGGCGTTTGCGAACGGCTCGAAGTACCGGGCCGGGGCGAAGAGCGGGATGTGCGGGCGATAAAAGCCGACGGCGAGGAAGAAGGGCTGCGCGGCGGGCCGGCGCAGGACGTCGGCGGCCCAGGTGGCGATCTTGCCGTCGCCCATGTCGTCGTCGTGGACGTCGACCGGGCCCCAGTCGAACGACTCGCCGGCGGGATCGTTGGGACGGCGGTCGCTCGGCATCCGGTTGAGCGGGAGTGTCACCTTGCGGCCGTCCGCCAGCTGGGTCACGTGCTGGGGATTGCCGGTGGCCTTGGACGGCAGTTCTTCGGGCGTGTAATTGACCTTGGCGGGGTCGAAAGGGCTCCACCGCTGGTCGGGAAAGAAGCCTTCGTCGAACAGGTCGGGCCGCTTTTGATGGAGCAACTTCCCGGTGCCCAGGGTGCGGTAGCCGTGTTGCCGCAGGTGTTCCGGGAGCAGGACCAGGTTGGGCGCGATCCGGCGTAGATCGTCGTCGTTTCCGTACACCCCGGAACGAAACGGCTCGCGTCCGCTGAAAA
>ERZ761602.6839-NODE-6839-length-12484-cov-4.873441_pt1 | contig 12484 bp, 9 predicted proteins | sample MGYA00512165_ERZ761602 | MGnify/ENA primary metagenome ERZ761602 (study PRJEB28899, sample SAMN02445085) | bioreactor sludge metagenome | biome: EBPR sludge; isolation source: Thorneside wastewater treatment plant | place: Australia: Brisbane, Thorneside... | reverse complement strand
CCTGCCACTCCGTGCTCGACGGAGTCTCCCCGCACAGAATGCGCCGCACGGTCGCGCCGGGCAGCGGGCGGCACGCGGTCAACACCGCCTCGTGCACGCGCCGGTGATCGACATTGAGATCGCCGCGGTGGTGCGTGTAGACGATCGCGGGCTTCGTCTCGGCGACGAACGCCTCGATCGCGCGGATCAGCGACAGCAGCGGAACCGTATCGAACCGGTTGTCGGCGAAGTCGTGGCAGCGCGGCGGCTGCGCGCCGAGGCGGCGCGCGGCTTCGGCCGCGGCGGCGAGCAGCGCGGCGTGCTGGCCGACGCTGGCCTCCCCGCGCGCATCGAGGCCGGCACCGAGAATCAGCGTCGCCACGCGGTGCCCGGCCTGCGCATGGCGCGCGAGGCTGCCGCCGCAGAACAGCACCTCGTCGTCGGGGTGCGCGGCGATGCAGGCGACGGAAAGCGCGGATTCCTGAAACATCGGCTACGCGGGTGCGCGGCGCCGCGCGTTGATCGCGGCGATCTCGGGATGGCGATCCAGCACGTCCGCGATCGCCCGCCAAGGCGCGATCGCCGGCGGCGGCGGCAGATGGGGCGCCAATGCCCGCAGGAATTCGAGATCCTCGGGATAGTCCAGCGTCCAGCGGCGGTCCGACAGGTCTCCGGCCGGGCACGGCAAGTTGGATTTCGTCTCGGCATGCCTCTCGATCCACGGCGTCACATGCTCGCGATCGTAGGCGGCCGTGGCCGCGCCGTCGGCACGATCGAGCATCGCGCGCGGGAACGCTTCGCAATCGAGCCCGATCGGCCATGTCCGCTCGAGCACGTTCGTAGCGTAGTCCGCGCCGGTCCGGTCGCGAAGCATCAGGACTTCGCCGCAAACCGCGGGATCGAGCAGCGGGCAATCGCACGTGATCCGCAGAACGATGTCGGCCTTCGTCAGGCGCGCCGCGCCCGCATAGCGCCCGAGCACGTCGTCGACCGAGCCGCGGAACACCGGCACGCCGAGCCGCGCACCTTCCGCCGCGACCGCGTCGTCGGCCGCCCGATCGGACGTCGCGAGGCAGACTTCGGCGAGGCCGGGAATGGCGCGGGCGCGGCGCATCACGTGCTCGATCACGGTCTGGCCGGCGATGCGCTGCATCACCTTGCCCGGCAAGCGCGTGGAGCCCATCCGGGCCTGGGCGATGGCGACTCTCCGCAAGACTCAGCTCCGGACTGCGCGCGGAACGGGATGACGGGGGCGGCGCATGGCGTCAGCGCTTGCCGATCATATCGAGGACGATGCGCGCCGCGCGGCGCCCGGCCTCGCCGTGCGTTTCGCCGAACCAGCGATCGACGAGCGCGCGCCTGGCTTCGGCCCGCGCCGCCCAGGCGCGGTCGATGGCGTCGAGCGGCTGCGACAGGAACGCGCGCGCGGCCGCGCGCTCCGCCGGGACGTTCCAATCGAAGCAGAACATCGCCTTGCGAAACTGCTCGAGCACATCGGGCCGCAGGCGCGACTGTTCGGGCGCGTTGAGATAGACGAGCGGCCGGCGCGCCATCAGGCACCAATTGATCGTGCTTCCGGTGTGCGTGACGACGATGACGCGGATCGACGACAGCAGGTAGCGGAGATCGATCGGCTCGTCGAAGAACGCGATGTTGGCGCAGGACTTCGCGCGCTGGTGCGCAGGATTCCCGTCGGCATAGCCGTTCGGGCCGAGATAAGGCTTGTACAGCACCTTGTGCGGCAGCGGTGCGAGCAGTTCGTCGATGACGCCCCTCTCCCATCGCACGGCTTCCAGATCGGAGAGGCCCATGTTCGACGGGCGCATCCGGTTCGCGATGAAATACTGGGTCGACACGTAGCAGATCGGCGGCAAGGCGCCGCGATAGGCGCGGCGCTTGACGCCCTCGACCTGGTCGCGCGGCTGGCCGATGGCCACGGCCGGCCCGGCGGCGTAGCGGCTGCGGCCCGCCCGCGCGGCCGCCTCCGCGCTGAAGGTCAGGAAGCGATCGGCGCTCGCCCCTTCGGCGGAATAGTCGACGCCATCCAGCGCCCAGGAAAGCTCGAATCCGGTACCGTGCTGAAACGCGACGTTGGGAACGCCGCGCTCGCGGCAGAGCGCGAACAGCGCGTCGCCGGCCGGAAGATGGCCCACATTGTTCAACACTGCGCGCGGGCGGCCGCCCTTCATGCCGGCGAAAAGGCGGCGCCAATAGCCGTCGGCAGCGCGATAGGCGGCGACGGCGCGCCGCGCGCGCCGGAGGAAGACATGCGCCGCCCGTACGGCCAGCGGCTCGCCCGTGAACGGCGCCAGCGCCGCCCGCGCCGCATCGCTCACGATCGGATCGAGTTCCGCGAGCTCGCCGGCCGGGAGGTCCGCGACCTCGCCCGGCGGGGCCGCGACCAGCGGCGGCATGCCCCGGAAGAAGAGGTAATACGCCGCCTCCTTGATCAGGCTGTTGACGCTGGGAACGAGAACGGGAGCGCCCAGCACGCGCCGACCGCCGCCGTTGAGCCGGCACATCAAGCGGAATCCGATCGAATGCCGCGGCTCGAACCGCATGCGCGTCAGCAGGCCCGGCGGGCGCTGCACGAGCCGGCGCGCGGTCGGCAGGCGATCCTGCGGAACGCGCAGGACCTCGAGCAGCCGCGGATGGCCGGCCAAGAGCGCGATCAGCGGGGTTTCGGCGCCGGCCGCGCCGCCGCTCTCGGGTTCGGCGATCGCGAACGGCCGGTCGAGGCTGCAGCGGCCGATGAGCATGGCCTTGTAGGCCGCGATTTCGAACGGCGGCGCGGCCCGCGCGACGGTCAGCGCGTAGGGGGCCAGCGCCGGAATTGCGCGGAGCCGGTCGAGCAAATCCGCGCCGAGCTTGTCGACCGCCGCGGAGAGAGCGGCGACCCGGCCGGCGTCGACGCCGTCCTCCAGCGAGCGCGCGGCTCCCGCTTCGGCCAGCGCCGGGGAGCAGGTGACGATCTCAGCCGAGGGCGGAAGGCCCGCTTCGCGCGCGCAGGCGATCGCCGCCAGCGAATCCGCGTAGAGCCATTGCGCCTCCGCGAGCGCCGGCTTCGTCCGCTCGATGTGGCCGACCGCGTCGGGCATCACTCGGGAAGGCGGCAGATCAGAACGTCCTCGCGCGTCTGCCCGTAAGGCAGCTCGGGCGATTGCGGGAGGCAATACGCATCGAAGCCGCGCAGCCGGGCGCGGCGGAGCAGCTCGCACACGAACGCGTCGTTCGGATCGAATGCGCTCGCGTCGGGCTGCCACAGGCGGTCGCGCTCGACCTCGGCCGGAACGGCGCCGGCAGCCCGCTGCTGCTCTTTCCAGCGCCGATCGAACTCCTGGCCGTAGCGCGTCGCGAGGAATCGGCGCTTGCGATCGACGTTGGCGATGTCGCCGACGAGCAGCCGCCCGCCCGGCTTCAGCAGGCCCATCGCCTTCTCGACGAAGCCGAAGGCCTCTTCGGCGTCGGCCAGCGACGAGACGACGGAATAGACGAGGATCTTGTCGTAGGCCTCGCCGGCCTTCGGACGGTAGTCGAGGAAGTTGCCGTCGATGGTCTCCAAGTCCGGCGACGGAAACAGCGCGCGCAGCCGGGCGATCACGTCGGGATGATCGATGCCGACGGCGCGACGGACCAGGAACGACATCGGGATGAGCAGCCGGCCCGGGCCACAGCCGATCTCGAGCAGTTCGTCGCTCGGCCGCAAGGCGAGCTTCGCGGCGACGTCGGGCAGCACGAGGCGCTCGGGCTCGCGCTGAACGATGTAGCCGCGCGACAGCAGGATTTCGTCCAGCCCGGCGCGCGCCGCGGTACCGTAGTTCTCGAACGTAACGCGGCTCATTCCGGCTCCTTCGCCGCGGCGAGCGGCAATGTCCAAACCATCGCGGCCTCGATCCGGTCCGAAAAGCCGCGCTTGAACCGACCGATGCTGCGCACTTTGGCGTCGGGCTCGTCGGGCGGCGGTATCTTGCCGACGTCGAACCAGGCGCGGCCGCGCTCTTTTGCGCGGAGGATCGCGTTGAACAGCGGCCAATGGCCGAGCGGGCGATCGAAGGCGTCGCGCTCGTAGACGCCGGAGGCGTAGTGCGCGACGCGTTCTCCTTCGAGCGCCATCACGCCGCACAGCAGCGTGCCGTTCGCGTCGTAGCCGAGCGAGAGTTCTCCCGCACCCTGCGCCAGCGCCTCGAACATCGCATCCCACGACGCCTGCGGGCGCGTCACGCGTCCGGCAATCCGGGCGTGAAAGGCCTGATACGAGTCGAACAGCGCCCGGTCGGGCGCGCCGGCGTTCACATAGCGCAGCGTCAGGTTCGCGCGGCCCCAGTTGATCATCGACCGATAGCGCTCGCGCACGCCGCGCCGTATCGCATCGGCGCTCTGCGTCAGATCGACGACCGCGTGCAGCACGACCTTCGGCAGCGCGTCGAGCGCGCTGAGCCGTACGCCCAGCGGCGGCAACACGCCCGCCGGCGCGCCCCCTTCGATGACGGCGCACGCCGCCCCGTCCGCGGCGGCGTGCCCCGCGAGGTGGCCGCGAAACGCGGCCAGCGCCGCCGCCAGCGGGCGAGCGCCCAGCCCCTCCGCGAAGCGCGGGCGGATCGGCATGCCGAAATAGCCGTAGGTGCCGCCAAGGCAGCCGCAGTCGAACAACGCGACCGGCCGGCCCGAGTCCAACACGACGAGAGCGCGATCGCGGTAGCGGTCGCCGAGGGCGAGCGGGTGGTAGCGGCGGCCGAACGGCCCTTGGTCGAACTCGTCGCGATCGGCGGCGCCGCGCAAGGCGGCCGCCGCAGCCTCGAAGCGGTCGGCCTCGCCTTCCCGGGTCAGGATCGACATGCCGCTCATGCGCCCGCCGCCTCGCGCAGCGCGCCGACGGTGCGCTCAACCTCGCCATCGGTGAGGCCGACGAACAGCGGCAGGCTCAAGACGCGCGCGTAGTAGGCCTCGGCGCCCGGCAGATCGATCGCGCCGTATCGCCCCCGATAGTAGGGCTGGCGGTGAACCGGAATGTAGTGGACTTGCGTTCCGATACCACGCTCGCGCAACCGCCGCATCAGCGCGCCGCGCTCGATGCCGAGGGCCGCGAAATCAACCAGCACCGGATAGAGGTGCCATGCCGGCCGCGCGCCGGGACGGCGCCCGATCGGCCGGATGCGCGGCGCCAGCGGCGCCAGCAACGCGTCGTACCTCGCCACGAGTTCCGCGCGGCGGGCGGTGAAGCGCGCGAGCTTGCGGAGTTGCTGCAGGCCGAGCGCGGCGTGAATGTCGGAGAGGCGGTAGTTGTATCCGAGCTCCGGCATCTCGTAGTACCAGGGATTGGCCGCGCCGCTCGCGTCGAACGCCGCGGCGGCGTCGGCGAACCGCGCCGAGTCGCGCACCATGCCGTGGCTGCGGAAGCGCGCGAGCCGCTCCGCCATGGCGTCGCTGGCCGTCGTGACCACGCCGCCTTCGCCGGTGGTGATCGTCTTCACCGGATGAAACGAGAAACACGCGAGAGTCGCAGGCGCGCCGCCGACCGGGGTTCCGTCGTCGTAGCGGGCGCCCAGCGCATGGCAGGCGTCCTCGACGACCGACCATCCGCGCTGCGCCGCTGCAGAAGCGATCGGCGCCATCGCGCAGACCTGGCCGTTGAGATGGACCGGCAGGACGGCGCGGACCCGCGCGCGCTCGTCGACGGTCAAGCGCGCGAGCGCCGCGTCGATCGTGCCCGCGGTGATCAACCCCGTCTCGGGATCGACGTCGGCGAACACCACCTCGGCGCCCGCGAACCGCACGGCATTGGCGGTCGCCAGGAACGTGACCGACGGCACGATCGCGAGATCGCGCTCGCCCAGGCCGGCCGCCATCGCCGCCAGGTGCAGCGCGGCCGTGCCGTTCGCGCAACTCACGGCATGACGCGCGCCGGTCGCTTCCGCGAAGGCGCGCTCGAATGCGTCGACGGCCGGGCCGGTCGTCAGCCAATCGCCGCGCAGCACGGCCGTCACCGCAGCGATGTCGTCGTCGTCGACGGCCTGGCGGCCGTAGGGAAGGAAGCGGCCGGCTTCAGCCACGATCGAGATCCGCCAGCATCGTTTGCAGCGCGTCGGCGTCGAGCCATTCCGGATTCGTGTCGCTGGCGTAGCGGAAGCCTTCGCGCACGAACGGGAACCTGCCCTTGTAGGTCGACTCGCCGCGCCAGCTCGGAAAACCGGGCAGGATCGCATAGCGGTCCGCCATCTCGATCGTGTTGCGCGAATCGTCGTCGGAGATCATGACCTCGTGGAGCTTCTCGCCCGGCCGCACGCCGATCGATTCGTACGGCAGATGGGGCGCGATCGCCGCCGCCAGGTCGACGGTGCGCATGCTCGGAATCTTCGGGACGAAGATTTCGCCGCCCTCCATCGTGGCGAGGCACGACAGCACGAAATCGACGCCCTGCGGCAGCGTGATCCAGAACCGCGTCATGCGCGGATCGGTGATCGGCAGGCTCTTGGCCCCGCTTGCGGCGAGGCGCCGGAACAGCGGAACGACACTGCCGCGCGAGCCCACGACGTTGCCGTATCGCACCGCCGAGAAGCGCGGCCCGTCGCGGCCGGACAGATTGTTGGCGGCGACGAAAATCTTGTCGGCGGCGAGCTTGCTCGCGCCGTAGAGGTTGATCGGGTTGCAGGCCTTGTCGGTGGAGAGGGCGATGACGCGCTTCACGCCGGCGCGGATCGCCGCGTTGACCACGTTCTCGGCGCCGAGCACGTTCGTATTGATGCATTCGAACGGATTGTATTCGGCGGCCGGCACGTGCTTCAGCGCGGCGGCGTGGATCACGTAGTCGACGCCGCGCAGCGCGAGTTCGAGCCGGTCGCGGTCGCGCACATCGCCGATGAAGAAGCGGATCGGCGCGCTGGCACCGTCCAATTCCTGCTGCATCTCGTACTGCTTCAGCTCGTCGCGCGAGAACACGATGAGCCGCCCGGGACGGAAGCGCTGCAGGACGGAGCGCGTGAACGCCCGCCCGAACGAGCCGGTTCCGCCGGTGACGAGGATGCTGGCGCCCTCGAGCGGCGGGTCGTTGGTGCGGAAGTTCCGCGGAGTGGGCGGCGCCTGGGTCATGCGGCGGCTCCGATCCGGGGCCCCTGATCGCTCTGGAGGCGGTACGCATCGGCGTACCAGCCGCCGGCGGCGAGCAAGTCGGCGTGCCGCCCCTGGTGGGCAACGCGGCCGCCGCTCATGACCACAATGTGGTCGGCGATGGCGACGGTCGACAGTCGGTGGGCAATGACGATCATCGTGGTATTCGTCTCCGTACGGATGCGCGCCAGCGCCATCCGGAGATGGTTTTCCGAGTCCGCATCGAGCTGGCTGCTCGGCTCGTCGAGGAGGAGGATCGGCGCCGCGCGCACGATCGCGCGCGCGAGGTCGAGCCGTTGGCGCTGGCCGCCGGAGAGGCGGTGGCCGGCGTTGCCGCAATTGGTATCGAAGCCCTGGGGCAGGCGCCGGATGAATTCGTCGGCGCCGGCCAGTGCGGCGGCGCGCTCGATCTCCGCGCGCGTGGCGCCGGGCTTGCCGTAGCCGATGTGCTCGGCGGCGCTGACGTCGAATATCTGCGGCGACTGCGGCGCGTAGGCGATCGCGGCCCGGAGGCTGGTGAGGTCGAACGCGTCCAGCGGCACGCCGTCGATCGTGATCCGGCCCGATGCGGGCCGCCGCAGCATCGGCAGCATGTCGATCAGCGTGGATTTGCCCGCGCCGGACGGGCCGACCAGCGCTGTCATGCGCCCGGCCGCGAATTCTACGCTCACGCCGTCGAGCGCGGGCACGCCCGCGGCGCCGTGATAGTCGAACGCGACGTTCTCGAACCGGATGCCCTCGCGAACGGCGTCGAGCCGGCGGCCGCTCCCCTGCGGCTCGCGCGCGGCCTCGAGCGCGGCCATGCGCGACAGCACGGCGGCGTAGCCCGGTCTGAACACCCGGATGCTCTGCCGCGTCAGCGCGAACTGCTTCGCGATCGGCATCAGGCGGACCATCATGACCAGGAGGACGCCGACGGTCTCGATCCCGAGGCCGAACTCGGTGAGGCCGACATAGAGGAGCGCGAACCCGCCGCCGACGATGAGCGGCTCGGTGGCCATCTCCACGAGGCCGAGCCGCGCGTAGACGCCTTCGTTGGCCCGCCGCTGGTCGTCGGTGAGGCGGGTCATGTGCCGCACCTCGGCTTCTTCGGTACCGGCGAGGCGGACGAGGCGCGCCTGCTTGAGGCGCTCGACGAGAAAGCCCGACATTTCGCGGTTGGCGCGCGTCGACGCCGAAGAGACGCGCTCGATGCCGCGCGCGAGGCTGCGCAGCAGAAGGAATGCGAGGCCGAAGACGACGAGCGCCGCGGTCGTCATCGGAACGGAGACGACAAACAGCCCCGCGACATAGATGACGCCGAGCGCGATCTGCCGCCGCAGCCCGACCTGCGCGAACAGGTATTCGACCGCGCGCTGCATCTCGGAGGTCATGTCGCTGACGACGGCGCCGGCCGCGGTGCCGTCTTGCGTCTTGGTGTCGGCGTGCAGGAAGCGCTTGAACATCGCCTGGCGCATGCGGGCCACGGCGCGTTCGCGCATGAGCACCTCGAACAGGTGGCGGCCGTAGCCGAAGCCCTGCCGCAGCAGCAGCGCCACCATGCTCGTCGCGAGCAGCGTGCCGAGGCCGACCTTGAGGCCGACGAAGCCATAGGCCGCGATCAGCATGCGCCACGGCGCGTGTTGCGCGGACAGCGCGGCGAGATCGCCGTTGGCCTGCACGTACTGGAAGATCGGAACGAGGATGAACAGCCCGAGCAGCTCCATCAGCGTGCTGAGGCCCTGCAGGCCGACCGCGATCCAAACCACGCGCGGCCGCATGGCCAGGCTGCGCGCGACGCCGCCGAGGGTGCGCGGTATCTCAACCTCGGCCATGTCCGCCCTTCTGATGGTCGCGTTCCGCCGCCTCGAGATCTGTCGGCCGGCCGACGTCGGTCCAGTACTCGTGGATCGGGAACAGCCCGATCTTCATTTCGAGGCTGCGCCCGAGATTGAGCAGTTCCGGCATGTCGATCGCGCGGTCCTTCGGCACGAGCGGCATGAAGCCGGCGCCGAGATAGTACACGCCGGCCGCCACGAAATGCGTGACGCGCGGCTTCTCGTCGACCCGCTCGAAGAGCCCGTCCTCGCCGTAGCGGACGACGCCGAACGGAATCTCGAGTTCGTGCCGGGCCACGGCGATCGTCGCGTCGTAGCCGTTGCGCTCGTGGAAATCGTGCAGCGCGTGGAAATCGACGCGCGTGATCACGTCACCGTTGATGACGAGCAGCGGGCGCTCGAGCGCCGCGGCGTCGATGAGCCCGAGCGCGCCGGCCGTGCCCAGACGCCGCGACTCGAGCACCGGCACGACCTTCGCGCGGCTGGGGCGGGCCTTGAGAAAATCCTCGATCTGCGCGGCGAGGTGAAAGACCGAGACGTAGATGCGGTCGATGCCGGCGTTTTCCAGCCCTTCGAGAACGTGGTCGAGGATCGGCCGGCCGCCGACCGGCAGCAGCGGCTTCGGCGTGGAGCGCGTGCGTTCGCCGAGGCGCGAGCCGAGCCCGCCAGCCATCACGAGCGCGGTCGCGATGCCCTGATCCTGCTTGCGCCCGTAGAGGATCTGGCGCAGCACGCCCGCCTCGTCGACGATCGGAAGGAACGGCACGCGGCTGCCGAGCGTCGCAAGCTTCTCGGCGTTGCCGGAATGGTCGCCGAGATGCCCGAGCTTCGGCGCGGTGTTCATGCAGGCTCGCGCGGGGGCCTGGAGATCGATGCCGTGCAGCATCGCGCGCCGGATGTCGCCGTCGGTGATCGTTCCGACGACGCGGCCGGCGTCGTCGACGATGATCTGGAACAACTGCGGCGACGCGTCGATCCGCTGCAGGATCGTGCGAACCGGCTCGTCGGGCCGCGAGACGTGCGGCGCGAGATCGACGATCGTGATCACGCGGCCTCCACGGGCCGCGCCAGGCCGGCCGCGACCGCGGCCTCGGCGAGCGCCCAATCTTCCGGCGTATCGATGTCGAGGCACGACAGCCCGGAATGCGGCAAGCAGAGACAGCGCGGCGGCATGAAGGTTCCTTCGCGGCGCAGCGCCTGAGTGCGGATGACGTAGAGCGCGCCGGACGGGACGTAGGCGCGCTCCGCGGATTTCGGCGCGACCGGCACCGTGAAACCGCGTTCGTCGCGATAGACGTGGCCGAGCGCCACGTGCAGCTCCTTCATCGCGACGAGCGCATCCGCGCCGGGTGTTCCGGCAAGGCGCGCGATCCCCTCGCGTATCAAACCGGGCGCGCGGAACGGCGACGTCACCTGCAGAAGGACGACGAGGGCCGGATCGCAGCCGGCCGCCTCGCGGTGACGGTCGAGCGCGTGCAGCACGGCCGGCACGGTCGGCGTGTCGTCGGCGGCAAGCTCGCGCGGGCGCAGAAAGGGCACCGCGTAGCCATGGCGCTTCGCCTCGGCGGCGATCTCCGTATCGTCGGTGGTCAGCAGCGGGGCCGGCATGCCGGCCGCCGCCGCGCAGCGCGCCGTCCAGCCGAGCAGCGAGAGCCCGCCGAGCGGCCGCAGGTTCTTCCCGGGCAGCCGCTTCGAACCGCCGCGCGCCGGGACGATTGCCAGCACCGATTCCGCGGCGTGGCCCCCGGCGGCGGCTTGCGTTCCGGCGACCGGGCGCGACATGGCCGGCTGGTCCGCCATCGCCGTCACGCACGCCTCAAATGGCCGCGCGCCTCGAGCAGCGCCACGACGCGCTCGGCCAGCTCGTCGGGCGCGGCCGCCTGCGTCTCGAGCACCAGATCGGGGGATTCCGGAGGCTCGTAAGCGGAGGAGATGCCGGTGAAGTTCGGAATCCTGCCATCGATGGCTTTCCGGTAGAGGCCCTTGGGATCGCGCTCGATGCAGGTCGCGAGCGGCGCATCGACGAAAATCTCGAGGAATTCGCCGGCGTCGAAGCGTTCGCGGACCGCGCGACGATCGGCGCGAAACGGCGAGATGAAGCAGCACAGCACGATGAGTCCCGCTTCCACCAGGATCTTCGCCACTTCGCCGACACGGCGGATGTTCTCCACCCGGTCGGCATCGCTGAAACCGAGGTCGCGGTTGAGCCCGTGGCGCAGATTGTCGCCGTCGAGCATCATCGTATGGAAGCCGTCGCGGCTGAGCCGCGCCTCGACGAGATTGGCGATCGTGGACTTGCCCGCGCCGGACAGGCCGGTGAACCACAGCGTACAGGGCGCCTGGCGCTTGAGCGTCGCCCGCGTCCGCTTGTCGACCGAAAGGGCCTGCCACGGCACGTTCGTCGCGCGCCGCAGCCCGTGCAGGATCATTCCCGCGCCGGCGGTGGCCCGCGTCTCGCGGTCGACGAGAATGAAGGCCCCGGTCTCCCGATTGTCGCGATAGGCGTCGAACGCGATCGCCTGCGCCGTTTCGATGTTGACGACTCCGATTTCGTTCGCCTCCAGCGCCTTCGCCGGCAGCGGATCCAGCGTGTTCACGTTGATGCGATGCTTGATCGTCGTCACCGTGGCCGGCGTGAATTTCGTTCCGAGACGCAGCAGATACGACCGGCCCGGCAGAAGCGGCTCCGGCTGCATCCAGATGAGATTCGCCGAAAACTGGTTGGCGACGTCCGGAAGCTGCGTGGGCTCGGCCAGCACGTCGCCGCGGGCGACGTCGATCTCCTTCGCAAGCACGACGGTGACGGCCTCGCCGGCCTTGGCCTCCTCGGCGTCGCCGCCCGGCGTCACGATGCGCGCGACGCTGGCGGCCTGGCCGGAGTGCGACACCTTGACGACGGCGCCCTTGCGCAGCACGCCGCCGGCGATCGTGCCGGCGAAGCCGCGAAATTCGGAGTCCGGGCGGATGACGAGCTGCACCGGCAGGCGGAAAGGCCGCGCGGCCGCGTCGGATTCGCCGTCCAGGGCCTCGAGCGTCGCCAGAAGCGGCGCGCCCGCGAACCACGGCGTGCGCTCGCTCGGCACCGTGACGTTGTCGCCGAAGCGGGCGGACAGCGGAACCGTCTCGATCGCGGCGAAATCGAGACCCTTCGCGAAGGCGCGATACTCCTCGCAGATCTCCTCATAACGGGCGCGGTCGAAGGCCACGAGGTCGATCTTGTTGACCGCGAGCACGACCCGGCGGATACCGAGCAGCGAACAGATGATGCTGTGCCGCCGTGTCTGCGCGAGCAGGCCCTTGCGCGCGTCGACGAGCAGAACGGCCGCCTCGCAGTTCGACGCGCCGGTCGCCATGTTGCGCGTGTACTGCTCGTGGCCCGGCGTGTCCGCGACGATGAACTTCCGGCGCGGCGTCGAGAAGTAGCGATAGGCGACGTCGATCGTGATGCCCTGCTCGCGCTCGGCCTCGAGGCCGTCCAAAGCGAGGGCGAAGTCGATCGCCTCCCCGGTCGTGCCGTGCCGGCGGCTGTCGCGCTCGAGGGCCGCGAGCTGGTCGTCGAACAGCGCCGCCGACTCGTAGAGCAG
>ERZ761602.6838-NODE-6838-length-12489-cov-5.579379_pt1 | contig 12489 bp, 10 predicted proteins | sample MGYA00512165_ERZ761602 | MGnify/ENA primary metagenome ERZ761602 (study PRJEB28899, sample SAMN02445085) | bioreactor sludge metagenome | biome: EBPR sludge; isolation source: Thorneside wastewater treatment plant | place: Australia: Brisbane, Thorneside... | reverse complement strand
GTTGTATTCGATGCGCGGCTTACCCGTCGCTTTCTTGGGGTAGACCAGCCAGATTTCGTTGTCGGTTTTGTGATGTTGCTTGAGCCAAGCCCGCCAGTCTTTGGGGTTGGTGAGGTAGAGAGTGTTTGAGATTTTCATACAGATTCCCTGCACATTGCACCTTGACGTTTCAAGAGAACACGTATGGATTATACTTTCTTGAACTACGAAAGGAACTTCTATGACCACCCGCTACAAGATAAGACAAAACCTGATCTCCATCGGAGATGACTTCTGGATCGAAAATGAAGAAGGCAAAAAAGCGTTCAAGGTGGATGGCAAGGTGTTGCGCATCCGTAAGACCCTGGTTTTTGAAGATGCAAAAGGGAAGAAACTTGCCCAAATTCAGGAGCGCCTGCTGACCATCAAGGACGCGATGGTCATCGAAGACGCAGACGGCAAGGACATTGCCACCGTCAAGAAGGCGCTGATCGCACCCTTCCGTGACCGGTGGGATGTGAAGGTCAAGAACGGACCCGATCTTGACGTGCAAGGAAACATCCTCGACCATGAATACTCCATCAAGCAGGGTCGCGAGAAGGTCGCCGAGATCTCAAAGAAATGGTTCCGTCTGACCGACACCTACGGGGTGGAGATCGACCCCGGGCAGAATGACATCCTCATCCTGGCTGTTGCAGTTGCCATCGACATGATGGCGCATGGTGACGATGACGATAAAAAAGAACGGGATCATAAAAAAGACCGCTAAACCCGCATAACTGGGAAAATCTTTACCAAAGGTCGCGAAGGGATACAAAGGTTTCAACTTTCTTCCTTTGCGATCCTTTGTGTTATATGTCAGGGAAGACTCTAACAAGAAGACTAATGCTCTTCCTTCGCCGCCTTCGCGCTGCCCACCGCGCTCAAAACGACGCCGCCCAGGACGACCAACCCGCCGATCAGGGCGAACTTCCCCATACTCTCGCCGTAAAATAAAAACACCCAAATGGGATTAAGCACCGGCTCCAGCGTGCCGATCAGATTCGCTTCCAGCGCCGGGATGTGTTTGATGCCCTTGGTGAAGAAGATGAACGCAAACCCGATCTGAAAGATGCCGAGGAAGGCAAGGATCAACCAGCTATTAACCGTCCATGTTTCTTTGAGAATGAATGGAAAGCCGAACGATGCTGTAACGAGAAAGGCGATGAGGTTGCTCTCGGCGGGGTTGCCATTCTTTTGTGCGCGGAAGGAGACCATCATGATCGCCCCGGTCACACCACTCAGGATGGCGAGCAGGTTGCCGTAGAATCCATCGGTGCTGAGTTCGTCGCCGAAGAAGAGCGTCAGCCCGATGAAGATGACCAGCATCGCGAACCAATCTGTCCGCGAAGGTTTTTCGCCGAGGAACCAATATGCCAGCAGAATGACATAAATGGGACCCGTATATTGCAGGAAGATCGAGTTCGCGGCAGTCGTCAGCTTGGTGGAAGTGATGAACAGGAACTGGGTCAGGATGAACATCGCCGCTGCCAGCAACTGCCACAGCCCAAAACGAGTCGGGATGCGCCGCAGGTAGATCAGGAAAACGATCGCGGCGAAGAGACTGCGCCCAGCCAGGATCGCAACCGGCTGCCAATCCAATATTTTGACGAATAATCCGCTCGTGCTCCACAATACAGCGGTGATGATGAGATAAAAAATCGCCTTGCGGCGTTCAGAAAGAGAGTCCATCGGGTTCCTCACAAGAAATATGCGACAGATGCCGCGCAAGCCTCCATCGCAAATGGATTATACTGGTTGAAAGCCGGAAACAAAAAAATCTTCATATAATTCCTGGATCTCATGCGTTTAAAAGCCGACCTTACCCTCTTTGCCATTTCCATTATTTGGGGATCTGCCTTTGTCGCACAACGCGTCGCCGGGCAGGTGGGCAGTGTGTACATTTTCAATGGTGTGCGTTACCTGCTCGCTGCACTGGTCGTTTTTCCCTTTGCGTATCGCTCCTTTCGGGCGTCCGGTCCTGCGCAAAACATATCTTCGTCTCAATACAAGTGGATGATCATTGCCGGGTTCTTTCTGTTCATTGGCAGTGCCCTTCAGCAGGCGGGTGTGAAATATACGACCGCTGGTAATGCCGGTTTCATAACCAGTTTGTACGTTGTTTTCATCCCGATCCTGTTGTTCCTCTTCTATGGAGAAAAACCGCATTGGGTGTTTGTCCTTGCCGTCCTCATCGCCGGTGTGGGTGCTTTCCTTCTTTCGACGGGCGGCAGTTTTGAGGTCCGCTTTGGCGATCTGCTTGAAGTGATCGGCGCGTTCTTTTGGGCTTTCCACGTCATCATCCTTGGTAAATATGCCCACCAGTTCGAATCGATGACCTTCTCTGTCGGTCAGCTCGCTGTCTGTGGATTATTGAACCTGCTCCTCGGTTTTGTCTTCGAGCCTATGCCCCTGTTCGATGGCCGGCTTCTGTTTGCCATTGGCTATACAGCGTTATTGTCACTTGGTTTGTGTTACACCCTTCAAATATGGGCACAGAAACACACTCCGCCCGCCGATGCCGCGCTCATCCTTGGGCTTGAGGCGGTCTTCGCGGTCATTTCGGGCTGGTTGATCCTCGGCGAAAGACTCGCAGCTCTTCAAGCACTCGGGGCGGTCATGATCTTTTCGGCTGTCATCCTCTCCCAATTCAAAGAATGGACATCGGGGAAAATCGATCCCGACCACCTGGTCGAGGGAAGATAATCGCCCATGAGTTTTCAACCCCCATCAAAATCGTTGACGACGCGCGATTATATTTTCATCGCCGTCATAACGACTGCGTTTCTTGCTGTGTCTGTCGGCTTGGTATATGCCAACTTGTCCCTTCCGGCAGGCGGCGGCGAATTCCTGCGGCATTGGTTCGGCGCCCGCGCATACCTGTTCGAACGCATCGACCCATACACGACCTACGCTCCCGAAAACGTTCAAGCATTGGTCTATGGGGAGTCAGCTTCAGCCGGGGATGAACCCTATATCCTGGATACCCCTTTTCACCTTCTCCTTCTCTATTTCCCGTTTGCGCTTCTTCCCGACCCGATGCTTGCCCGGGCGATATATACCATGGTCCTCGAGTGGGCTTTGTTCGCACTTGCCCTCCTTAGCCTGCGCCTGACCGAATGGAGCGCCCCACGCTGGTTCGCGGTTTTGTTCCTCCTTTTCTGCCTGCTCAATTTCTATTCCTTTCAGGCATTGATGGATGCCACCCCGGCGCTTCTCTTGGGACTGATCTTTGCGGGCATCCTGCTTGCTTTGCAAACTGAAGCAGATGAACTTGCCGGTGCCTTGGCGGTTGCCTGCGCTTATTATTGGGAGGCGGGGTTTCCCTTCCTCTTTTTGATGGCTTGGTATTGCTATCGGACCCACCGTGTGCGCGTCCTGGCGGGTTTTGCCATGTTCGCATTCATTCTCTTCGCCGTATCATTCCTGCTTTACCCCGGCTGGATCATCCCCGCTATGCGAGCCGGGATGAATAACTTCCGCGCTGAGTATGGCTATTCCATCTTTACAGTCTTCCATCAACTCTTGCCTGCAAGCGGGAGTTTACCCGCCTGGGCGCTGATGCTTGCTTTCATTGTCTTGCTTGGGTATGAATGGAACGCAAGTCTGAACGCTGACTCGCGCCGTCTGTACTGGACAGCCTGCCTCACCCTTGCCGCGACTCCTCTTTTGGGCTTTCGTACTGGTCTTGAAAACCTTGCGCTTCTCATTCTTCCTCTCGCTCTGATCTTTGCCGTTGTCTACGATCGCTGGAGCCGAATTGGAGCGGTATTGATCCTGTTTCTTACCACCTTGCTTTTTGCTGTTCCGTGGGCGGTATATCTTTACCTCCCTTCACAATACCAAAACTTGACCGGTGAAATTTTGTATCTCTTCCTTCCGGTTTTCACTGTCGTTGGTTTATACTGGATTCGCTGGTGGGCGATCCACCCTCCCCGAGTCTGGGCAGATACCATCTCCAAACGCCCTTAGCCAATTATTGCTCACCAATTACCAACTTACTAATTTGCTAACCTACTAATCCCCACGCCCCATGTCCCGCCGCTCATACCTCTTCCTTTTTCTCCTTGCCCTTATCCTTCAAATTGCCGTAAGCCGTCTGCAATCTGTTCCCGGCTACCTGGATGCAGACTACTATTACATGGGTGGCGTTCAATTGGCAAAAGGCGAAGGTTTCACCGAGCCATATCTTTGGAACTATCTCGACGACCCCGCGGGCGTTCCGCATCCCTCGCATGGCTATTGGTTCCCGCTGGCGTCAATCGTCTCTGCGCTTGGTATGTGGCTGACTGGCAGTATCAATTATGAAGCAGGTCGTTTATTCTTCATCCTGATCGCCGCCTTCATCCCGCCGCTTGCCGCGGCATTATCCTATCGATTCTTTCAAAACACCGCCTTTGCCTGGGTTTCAGGCTTGCTTGCGCTCTTCCCCGTCTTTCATCTTCCCTTCCTGCCTGTCCCGGATAATTACGGCATCTACATGCTCGCAGGGGGGCTTCTCTTTTATATCGCTGACCGTCCCCGCCCCTGGTTCTGGATGGGAATGCTTGCAGGCATTCTCTCGCTGGCAAGAAGTGACGGTTTGCTCTGGCTGGCGCTGACCTTTCTCTTCATCCTTTGGCGCGTCCGGGATGAAAAATTATCCTTCCTTGCGCTTGTCCAATTTGGCGTTATTGCATTTTGTGGCTTCATTCTCGTCATGGGTCCCTGGTATGCCCGCAACCTGAATGTGTTCGGCTCGATCATGTCACCCGCCGGCAGCCGTGCCTTTTGGCTGACCACCTACGATGAAACGTTTATCTACCCCGCATCCAAACTTACATTCGACTCGTGGCTGGCTAGCGGCTGGGAGGCGATTCTAAGAGTCCGCTGGTGGTCTTTTACAACCAATATCCAATCCGCGATTGCAGCGCAGGGACACCTCGTCCTTTTCCCCTTCATTGTGATCGGTATGATACAAATGAAAAAGGACCGCCGCGTGCAGCTGGGATTCACCGCATGGGCGATCCTTTTCCTGGTCATGACTTTGATCTTCCCATTCGCAGGCGCGCGCGGAAGTTTCTTCCATTCCGCCGCCGCGTTGCAGCCGCTTTTCTGGGCGCTGGCTCCATTTGGGCTTGAGCACGCAGTCGCTTGGGCAAGGAAAAGGAATAGATTCACTGAGCATGCCTATGTCGTGTTCCGAATCGCGCTAGTTCAGATCGTCGTCATACTTTCAGGGTGGGCTGTCTGGATACGCATCATCCAGGAAGGCTGGCAGGAGGGCGAGTTGGATTATCCCGCTGTTGAGCAGTTTCTCGTCGAGCACGGGGCGCAGGCGGACGAATCTGTCATTGCTTTGAATTCACCCGGCTTTACCATGATGACCGATCGTGAGGCGTATTCCCAGCCTTACGGCAACCTCGACACCCTGCTTGAAGTGGCGGAACGATACGATATCGAGTATTACATTTTCCAACCCGAGGGGCGCATCGAATCGTTGCGCAGTTTGTATGATAATCCCCAGGGCGATCCGCGTTTTCAATATTTGGGTGAAGTAAATGATATCCGCATTTTTCGGATTCCTTAAACCGCTAACTCGCCGCGATATGACGACCCTGGCCATTGCAACTGCGATGGGAGGGATTATCTTTCTTGTCGCCTGCACTATTGTCTTCCAGATCGGCTTTCCGCTCGACGACGCCTGGATCCACCTCACCTTTGCGCGCACCCTCGCAGAACATGGCGAGTGGGCGTTTCGTCCCGGCATCCCCTCGGCTGGCTCGACCTCTCCATTATGGTCCGCACTTCTCTCGATTGGTTTCCTTATCGGTCTTGCCCCTTATATCTGGACATACCTTCTCGGACTTCTAACTTTATTTGCATTGGGTGTTCTCTGCGAACTGACCGCGCGGCGCATGATTCCCTCATACGTTCCGCGCCTGCCATGGATCGGTATTTTTATCGTTCTCGAATGGCATCTTCTTTGGGCGGCAATGTCTGGGATGGAAACTCTGCTCCATGCCTTGATCGTCACTGGGGTCCTCTCTGCCTTGATGTTGGACTCGCGCCGCTTTCTCAGCCTGGGCTTGGTCGTTGGCATCAGCGTCTGGGTGCGCCCCGATGGTTTGACTCTGCTCGGTCCGCTCGTGTTGGCGATTCTGCTCTCTGAGGTCGATGCATCCTCCCGCGCACGCGGATTGACCCGCGCCTTCATCGGGTTCGGTGCGGTCTTTCTTTTCTACCTGCTCTTCAACCTGTTGATCGGTGATACGCCCATGCCGAACACCTTCTATGCCAAACAAGCCGAATACATCGGCTGGCAGCAACAGACGATCTTCAAACGCCTGGGCGACCTGGCTTTCCAATTGCTCTCAGGTCCATATCTGCTCCTTGTGATTGGCACCATCGTCTGGGCGGCCCGTTCTGTACGTGCCCGTGCCTGGGGTAATTTGTTAGCGTTGGTATGGGCGCTTGGATATATGTTCCTGTATATTCTTCGTCTCCCCGTCTATCAGCATGGGCGGTACGTGATGCCCGCCATGCCTCTCCTCTTCTTGATGGGGCTGCTTGCCATGACGGAATCTTCCAAGTCAAAGAGGTTTGGGCGTTATCAATGGTTTGTCAATACCCTCTGGCAGGCGGGTGTGGGCGTGTTAAGCATCTTGTTCCTGTTTCTCGGAGCCTATACCTATGCGCGGGATGTCGCTTTCATCGAACAAGAGATGGTCGTCTCCGCAAAGTGGGCGGCTGAAAATATTCCGGCGGGCGAGGTCATCGCTGCGCACGATATTGGCGCGCTCGGGTATTTCGATGAACATCCTTTGATTGACCTGGCTGGGTTGGTTTCACCTGAAGTCATTCCCTTCATGCGCGATCAGGCGCGATTAGAAGAATTTCTCGACTCTCAGGGCGCGGATTACCTGATCGCCTTCTCGGATTTATATGAAGAAATGGCGGCAGACAGGGAGATTCTCTTCACAGCTGGTGGTTTTGTGACCGATGAGGAGGATTTCGCTCCCATGACAATTTACCGTTGGAAGTGAGAGAATGGGTTAAAATAAGACCCATCGTTATGATAAAACCAAAGGAAAAGAGAGATCGGGACTGATATGAATCAGATCACCTTGTTAGTCGTTGACGACCACCCGCTCTTCCGCCAGGGTGTGGTGGATGCACTGTCATTGGAATCCGATATGAGGATCATAGCCCAGTCTGCCGCCGGGGACGAGGCGTTGGAATTAATTCGTTCCAAGAAACCGAATGTCGCCATTCTCGATGTCAACCTGCCGGTGATGAACGGACAACAGATTACGCATCAGGTTTCACAGGACAAGACAGGAACGCGGATCATACTCATGACCGGTTACGACGATGTCGAGCAGGCGATCCATGCCGCGTTGGCGGGAGCACATGGATATTGTTCCAAGGATATCGAACCTCAGAACCTTTCCCGTATTATCCGCGAAGTTGCGGAGGGGAAATACGTCTTTGCCAATAACGTTTTTACCCGCCGCGAACTTGAGTTGTGGGTGGAGGAAAGCATGGAAGGTGCGCGCCGCTCATACAGCGAACCCGGCACACCATTCCACCCGCTTTCCGACCGTGAAATGGAAGTCCTCGGCTGTGTTGTACGGGGGATGAGCAACAAAGAGATCGCGTCACTGCTGGGTATCAGCCATCAAACGGTTAAGAATCACGTCACAGCGATACTGCGTAAATTCGGGGTGGAGGATCGCACACAGGCGGTGGTGTACGCGCTGAAACGCGGCTGGGTCACTTTGAGGGATAGCGATATCCGCGCCTAGGAGATATTCATGCCCGAAGAGACTGTCGATTTCAAGAATGAATTGGACGAAACCCAGCGCGCCTTGCGCGAAGTTACCCTGATGATGGAACAGAGTCAGGGTGAGTTGTCCAAGTTGAGTCAGAGAAACACTGCGATCACGAGCCACCTGCAGCAGGTGGTCAAGCAGGGCGGTGTTGTGGAAGAGATCAAGATGGCGTACGACTCGGCACTTGACGCCCAGCAACGGCTGCTGGTCATGCGCGGTCAATTGGAAAAATTGCAGAACGACAAGTCCCATCTCGGGAAGTATAAAGTTGCGCTGGAAAAGTTGACATCCACTGGGAACGATCAGGGTGCGGGCACGGGTGCATCACCCAAAGAGGCAACGGGCGGCATCGAAATGATCGTCAACGCCCAGGAGGCGGAACGTCAGCGCCTTTCACGCCAGATGCACGATGGTCCTGCCCAGGCGCTTTCCAACTTCATTCTTCAGACCGAGATCGCCATGCGCCTGTTGGATGTGGACCCCGTTCAGGCGAAAGAGGAACTCGCGAACCTGAAAACTTCGGCGATGAGCACTTTTCAGAAGGTTCGGGGCTTCATATTTGAGCTGCGTCCGATGATGCTTGACGACTTGGGGCTGGTACCGACCCTGAGAAAATATGCAGATGCCTTCAAGGAGCAAAACGGTATGGATGTCAGCGTGACGGTCTCGGGCAACGAACGCCGCCTGGAACCTTACCTGGAGGTCATGATCTTCAGGGCAGTGCAGGAACTGCTCGGTAATGCCTCGCGTCACAGCCAGGCAACAATGGTCAAGATCCATCTCGATCTCGGAACCGATTTTTTGCGTGTCACGGTCGATGACAATGGACGAGGCTTTGACCCTGAATCCTTGGGCGAATCGAGCAACCTCGGGCTGAAATTGATCCGTGAGCGCTCTGAAATGCTGGGTGGGAAATTTGAGATAGACAGTGCAATGGGTTCCGGTGCCAAGATTTCATTTTCCGTGCAGGCAAGGATTTAAGCTGACTCGGTTAACAATCTTGTTAGGAGCATGGCGGTTTCCAGCCAATAGTCTCCTGCCGGTATTCTTTGGATATTTTTTCTTGTATAATTACGCGTTGTTGAGTTTCGCAAATCATGCGGAGCTCGCCGAGAGGAGATTCTTATGCGTCGTGCCCGCACACTGATTTTGGTGCTTTTGATCATCATCATCGCGGTTGTGGTCGGTTTTGTATTGTTACGCCAGCTTTTCACGCCTGATGTTGCTGCCGATCAGACCATATATGTCGATATTTATTTTGCAGCCCAGAACATTCCACAAGGAGGTCGGATCACGGAAGATGTGCTTTCGACTTTGAGAATCCCCCAGGAGAATGTCGTATCTGTCATGTATACGACAGATGAGTTGCCTTTCCTTGTGGATAAATTTGCCAAGGTTCCCCTGGAACAGGGAGTAGTCATCACGGAAAGTATGGTCGGTGACTCGTCCGCGGCTGTCTCCATCCCTGGACCGGAATGGGCTGCTCTCATTCCGCCTGGCATGATTGCCATGTCGGTCCCGATCGACCGCCTCGGCACTTCGGGGTATGCCGTAAACAACGGTGCGCATGTCAACGTCAATGTCTGTCTGCTTTTCGTGGACGTGGACCCGTCGTATCAGACCATCCTTCCGAACCTGACGGCCATTCTAACTGGGACCGGCTTGGGCGGTATTCTTCAAGGTGCGGATGAAACCGGATTCTCGACCCAAGGATTGCCCATTCTTTCTCTTGGTGTTGTTTCCTCCGGTGCGGCTCAAGGACGCCTTGAACTGGACCCGTCCGTCCAACAGCCTTATTATCTAATCCCGTCTGAAGCTCAACGCCCTCGGACGGTTTGTCAGACCCTTCTTCAAGATGTGGTCGTTTTGCGATTGGGCGATTTCCCCTTGTCTGGTACAACAGTTGTGACGGAGGAAGCAGTCCAGGATCCCAATGCGCAGCAGGCGGCCCCTGCCAAGCCGGATCTTGTTACTTTGATCGTAACCCCTCAGGATTCGGTTACGCTTTCCTATCTGGTGTACACCAACGCCAAAATCTCGCTCGCGCTACGGAATCCGACCGACCAGTCAAGGCTTGCGACCGAGGCGTCGACCCTTCAGTTCCTGCTGAGTCAATATAACATCCCGGTTCCGGCGAAACTACCTTACAGTCTCCATCCTGCGCTGACAACGCTCGTTTCGCCCATTTTGCCGAACGATGTGGCTCCTCAACCTGAGCAATAAACATATTATCTTTCATGACCGAAAGTACCCGACATGGCTGCTAAGATACGCGTTCTTATTGTTGATGATATTGCCGAAACCCGCGAAAATGTCCGCAAACTTTTGCAGTTTGAATCGGATATAGAGGTGGTTGGCACGGCGCGAACCGGACGCGAAGGTATTCAGCTTTCCATGGAAGCGAACCCGGATGTGGTCCTGATGGATATTAACATGCCGGATATCGACGGGATCACTGCCACTGAAACGATTCGCGCTCAATCTCCGCATATCCAGGTAGTCATCCTCTCGGTCCAAAGCGACCAGAACTACATGCGCCGCGCCATGCTCGCTGGAGCGCGTGATTTCCTGACAAAACCGCCCATGGGGGATGAGTTGATTTCCGCCATCAAAAGAGCTGGAGAGATGGCTCATGTTGAACGAGAGAAGGGCGCAAAACAACAGATGTCCATGGCTGCTGCGACAGGGCCGGGTGGTTTTGGCGGGCAGCAGGCTACACGCGGCAAGATCGTGCTGGTTTACAGCCCCAAGGGCGGGACGGGCTGTACGACGATTGCGGTCAATCTTGCGATCGCCTTGAACAACGAGGATACCCGCTCAGTCCTGATCGACGGCAACCTGCAGTTTGGCGATATTGCAATTTTTGTTAACGAACAGGGGAAGAATACCATTGTCGATATCGCACCTCGTGTGGATGATCTGGACGGCGAGATCGTGGATGATATTTTGATCAAGCATGAGGCTTCGGGTATTCGCATCCTGGCAGCACCTCAGCGCCCTGAAATGGCAGAAAAGGTCTCGCCCGACCAGTTCGTAAAAGTCTTGCAATTCATGCAGAAGATGTATTCCTATGTTGTCATCGATACGTCGTCCATCCTGACAGAGGTCATCCTTTCCGCGATCGATATGAGCGATGTTGTGGTGTTGATCACCACACAGGAGATCCCGGCCATTAAGAATTCCCGCCTGATCCTGGACCTGTTGACTACGATGGGAATCGGAAAAGAGCGTATCGTTTTTGCCATGAACCGGTATGACCGGCGTTTTGCCATCACCCCTGAACGGGTGGGCGAAAACCTGAAGCATGAAATTGCGGTGGCAATTCCATTGGATGAGAAAACGGCCATTAATGCGGTCAACCGTGGCGTTCCCTTTATGCTGGACAATAAATCCCAGCCGATTGGAAAGGGAATCTTCTCGCTTGCGGAAGCCGTTCGCGCACGCCTGATCTCCCTCGAAAACGAGAGCGAGACCTCAGCGGTAAGACGGTAAGGAGATAGAGCATGTCTTTATTGAGACGTATCGAACAGGGACAGGGTGGACAGCCTGCTCAGAATACCCCCGCACCCGCGGCGGCACCAAAGCCCGGGGGCGGCGACCAAGGCGCTTCCGGCGGAGGAGGCGGGGATTCCTCCCGTTTATCTTCGCTTCAAGCCCGGAGAGTCAGCGCGCCGATCACAACACCCCAGGCTGGTTCGTATTTTGACCTCAAGACCCGGGTGCAGAATAAACTTCTAGCCGAAATCGACCCGTCGATGGATGTCACCAGAACCGACGAGGTCCGGCGTACCATCCAAAATCTTTTCGAGCAGATTCTTACAGAAGAGAATATTGTCCTCTCGCGCCCCGAGCGCGCGAGGCTGTTCGAGCAGATCTCCGCGGAAATCCTTGGTTTTGGTCCGTTGCAGTCCCTGCTTGAGGACGATACCATTACAGAAATCATGGTGAATGGACCGAAGAATGTCTATATCGAGCGCAAGGGTAAGGTACACCGCGTACCGATTACGTTCGAGAATAACGATCATGTGATGCGTATTATCGACCGCATCGTTGCCCCGCTCGGTCGCCGTATCGACGAATCAAGCCCATATGTAGATGCCCGTCTTCCGGACGGTTCCCGTGTGAATGCCGTCATCCCGCCCATCTCTTTGGTGGGACCGGTGTTGACCATTCGTAAGTTCTCCAAAAACCCCATCACGGTCGACCAGATGATCCAGTTTGGTTCCGTCAGTTCTGAATCCGTCCAATTCTTGAAAGCTTGTGTCGAAGCGCGGCTGAATATTCTGATTTCCGGCGGTACAGGTTCCGGGAAAACAACTCTTTTGAACGTTCTTTCGAGTTTTATTCCCGGTGACGAGCGTATCATCACCATCGAAAATGCGGCGGAATTGCAATTGCGCCAGGAACATGTTGTCACTCTTGAATCCCGACCACCCAATATTGAAGGACGTGGTGAGATCACCATCCGCGACCTTGTTATCAATGCCCTGCGTATGCGCCCCGAGCGTATCATTGTGGGTGAGTGCCGCGGCGGTGAAACTCTCGACATGCTCCAGGCGATGAACACCGGTCACGACGGCTCGATGACCACCGCCCATGCGAACTCGCCCGGTGAAGCGGTCACCCGCATCGAGACCCTCGTGTTGATGAGCGGGAT
>ERZ761602.6836-NODE-6836-length-12493-cov-138.286461_pt1 | contig 12493 bp, 9 predicted proteins | sample MGYA00512165_ERZ761602 | MGnify/ENA primary metagenome ERZ761602 (study PRJEB28899, sample SAMN02445085) | bioreactor sludge metagenome | biome: EBPR sludge; isolation source: Thorneside wastewater treatment plant | place: Australia: Brisbane, Thorneside... | reverse complement strand
TGGCGGGTTTGGCGCTCGGTTGGCATTGGTCAAAGGCGAACTGAGGTGAGCGGACAGACCAACACCAAGGCCGCATGAAATCAGTGCCCGAACCAAGTAACGAGTTGCCTCCGCAAGCGTTGGAACGTCGGATCGGTGCAATGCTGAAGGCTGATACGACCGGTGATCTTTTCGTAGATGGCCGAAGAGCGGGGCAGCCTTTGCTCGCGGCAAACCGCTTCCATCGCCTCTTTCGGTTGCCACGGCTTGCCTTGGGCATCGAAATCAAAGCCCTGGGCGTGCAGCCAGTCGCGAATTGAGGTGGCCTTCTGCCATTGAAGAACCTCGTGCAGTGCGTTGTCGGCTCCCCACATCCAGATATCGACTTCCGGAGAGATCACGATCGCCTTGGCGCGCGCGCCCCAGACCCGCTGCAGTTGCTCGTCCAGCCTGGCTTCCAGAGTCAGTGGGGTCTCGTGTTCCTGCCCACAGCCCTGAAAATCCAGCATCATCAGTGCGTGCCGAAAACGGCCGGCATCGCAGGCCAGCACGTCTGCGCCGGTGGTCCGCACACCCCCGTCGCGCCCCATGTGTGGGCGAATGGCGTACGTCAAGGAGCGAATGCCCAGGGCCTGCGGACGAGCCAAGGCACCCTGCAGAGCAAACTGCATGTTCTTGTCGGCCACCAACGCCACGAGGTCCTGCAACGCGGACTCAGCTCAGAATACCGGCAGCAAACAGCACACCGAGGTCCGGCTGCCCCTGCTTCCATTGCTGCAGGGCCGGATGACGGTCGCCGGCAACGATATCCGTCGCTCCCGACCGGTCCTTGGCGAAGCAAAGGACCTGTGCCGGGTCGAGCATGTTCAGTGCGACAGGACTGTGCGTGGCAATCAGCACCTGGCCATCGTAGATCGACGATAGTGACTGGATGACGGTCTCGATGGCGCGCGGGTGTATGCCGTTTTCCGGTTCCTCGATCAGGAAGACACCATCGAGATCCTTCAGGTACGCTGTAATCGTCAATGCCAACAGCCGGAGGGTGCCGTCGGAAGCCAGCCACGAAGGGACGACTGCCCCGTTCGCGTACTTGATGACCAGATAGCGGTGCCGATCCTCCTGGCGCTCGACCGTATCGATGTCGGCAATGTCTTCGAGCGCCGTACGCACATGATCCAACCAATCCGCAAAGCGCTGCGGCTCGCGGCGCAGTTCGGCGATCACCCACGGCAGATTGGACCCGTTGGTCTGGAACTCCAGGCCCAGTCCAGGTGGGCTCGGTTGGCGAATGATCTGGCTGTTGAGCACCACCTTGCGCACGCCGGTTTCGAGCAGGTCGCGAAACCAGGAACTGACCGGAAAGCTCGCCTCGTCAGCCGGAATGTGCGCCAGCGCCAGTTTGCTGCGCCCCAGGCGAAACGAGGGTGCGTAGGACTTCGCTCCCTCCGTGTAGTAGTTGTCGTTGCCTCCGGGCGTCTTCTTCATCACCACTTTGCACCCCGGTCGCCCTTTGGCCACGAAAATCGTCGGCGCGTCGACGGGTACCAGCGGGAACATGTCCCGTTGCAGCGGCCGCCGCTCTTCGTCGGGTGTGCGTAACCAGAGGGTCTCGTGGTTGAGTCCCAATTCATTGTTTGCCACGTCCAGCCCAATCTCCAGCTCGTACCGTACCAGCGTATACCGAAGCTTGTCATCGGCCATGCGGAGACGAACGGCAGCGGGTATGGGTGCCTCGACAGCAAGCTGGAAGGCTGCTCGTTGCTGTGAGTCCTCACCCGGCCCCTGCCAGATCAATTGGTGAAAGCTGGCGCTACGCGACAGAATGGTCTCACGGACGTCGCCTCGGCGACGGACCAGATCGCTGAGCAAGCCGATGACATCGAGAAACGTCGTCTTGCCGCTGGCGTTCGGGCCAACCAATGCTTGCATCGGGCCCAGTCGTTGATCGACGGCCTTGAGGCTGCGGAAATAACGCGTCTGAATGTGCGAGAACATCGAGGCGTGACCAAGGCCAGAGGACAAGTGGGGGAGTGCCGAGAGTATATGAGGCTTTGCACTTTCGAGCCACAGCGACCGCGCAGCGGGATCAGGCCGTTGGTCTGGTCTTCCCAAGCCATGCTGCAAGGAGTCGCCGCGGCACTCCGAACAAAGCGCATCGTCCCGATTGCGTCCGAGCAGCGGTGTCCTGCAGCAGCACGAGCGCGTCGTCCGCCTCTGTCGACTTGCCGGCGATGACACCGACCTTTGGCGCCGGGTCGCGCCAGGCCGTCGACGCGCGTTCGCCCGCGATCCGCAGGTGTTTTCGTCGCCTTCCCGTGGCCGAGCCAAGCCGGGCCGTGCTGATCGTCGTCCAGGGCTTGCCTGCCCGAAGAAGGCGGCCTACCATTCGCCGGTCGTCATCCTGCAGGCAAGCGATCGCGTCATGAACCTCGTCACGGAGCTCGCCAGCGAAACCGGCGCCACCGTCGCTGTCGTCGCTGTTGCCCGGATCGCCGCTTTCCCGTCACGGCGCCGCCACCCTTGAGGAGCACCTCCCGCCCGTGAGCACGACTGGTCGAATTCGTTTCCCGACGCTGAAGCCGCTCGTCACCCGGCTCGACCGGCTGCCCCTGCCGGCTGTCGTCGCGCTCGGCGTCGTCCTCGGCGGCGGCATCGGCGGGGTCGGTTTCGTGCACGGCGAAGGGTCGGGCTGGCTGATCTTCTGGCCCGCGCTCTTCGCCGCGATCGGCTGGCTCGGTTACACTGCGGCGCCGGTCTTCGCCGAGGCCGCGCTGCGCACGCCGCGACCGGCGCCGCGCCGCGTCCTCGACGGCGGGCTGCCGATGGTCGAGCTGCCGGGCGGCGATTTCCTGATGGGCTCGCCGGCTTCCGACGACATGGCACGCGGGAGTGAAAGGCCGCAGCACCCGGTGACGCTGGCGCCTTTCCGGATGGCGGTCACCCCGGTCACCGCCGGGCTGTACCGCGCAGTCATGGCGCAGCCGGCGACGGGTGAAGACGAGCGTGCGGCGCGGCTGCCGGTTGGCGATGTGTCGTGGTTCGACGCGGTCGAATTCTGCAACCGCCTGTCGATACACGCCGGCTATCGGCCGTGCTACTCGCGGATCTTCGGCTTCTGGCGCTGCAACTGGCATGCCGATGGCTATCGCCTGCCGACCGAGGCCGAGTGGGAATACGCGTGCCGGGCGGGCACGACGAGTCGCTACAGCTTCGGCGACGATCCCGCCGCGCTCGACGGCTACGCCTGGTTTGCGGGCAACGCCAACGGCGAGCCGCAGCCCGTGGCCACCAAGCGCGCCAACGCCTGGGGCCTGTACGACATGCACGGCAACGTCTGGGAGTGGTGCTGGGACTGGTTCGGGAGCTATTCGGCGAAACCCGTGCGCAATCCGCACGGGCCGCTGAAGTGGAGAGCCGGGAGGCGGGTTGTCCGCGGCGGGTCGTTCGACCTCTCGCCCGAGGACTTGCGCTCCGCGGACCGGGGCGGCGGCGAGCCCGCGGTCAGGAACTCGTACGTCGGGTTTCGCTGCGTTCGCGTCCCGCCCCAGCCTCTCGAAGCATCGACCGCTTGACGCCTTGAAAACAACCCGGCGCGCAGCGCCGGCGATTTTTTTCCGGAAACGAACAATTTGTATACTTGGGCGATCATTTGTTGCCTTGACTGGCGATTCCTGTACTTTTGTTGTTCGTTTGTCGCCTTCATTTCGCTGCCCGGTCGCCGGCCGGCGTGATGGCCGATGCCGCTTGGCGGTGCTCAGGGGAAAACCAGCAGACCGCGGTACGAGCGGATGCTGCGCATCAGCGATTCCTCGCCGCGCTCGCCGGCGACGCGCAGGCGGCGGCGGAAATTGCGTCGCAGTTTGCGACCCGGAGCGATTCCCGCCCGGCTGATCCGGTAGCCGACGAAGGTGGCCGGCGTCCAGGTCGGCTCGACAGCCAGGCGCTTCGGGTTGAGCGACAGCCCGCGCTGCTCGCACAGCCAGTCACCGACCACCGTGCGCGCGTCGAGCAACTGCCCCTTGCTATCGGCGAAGAGCACCAGATCGTCCATGTAGCGCAGATAGACGGGGATCCTGAGATCGCGCTTGATGAAATGGTCGAGGTCGTCGAGGAAGACATTGCCGCACCACTGGCTGAACCACGAACCGAGCGGCAAGCCCCGTCCCGGCGGCGGACAGCGCTCGCCGAGCCACTGCCCCGCCAGGCGGCTGCGATAGACCTGCTCACCCGAAGCGATGAGCGAATGCAGCAGCGCCAGCGTGTCCTCGTCGCGCACGCGCCCAGCGAGCAGCGTCAGCAGGCGGTCGTGCGCGATGCTCGGGAAATAGGCGCTGATGTCCAGGTGCAGCCGCCAGGCATGACGGCGCTGGCCGGCCAGGAAGTACAGCGCCGCGCGCTGCGGACCGCGACCACGGCCGGCGGCGAACGACTGCTCGATGAAGCGCCGCTCGAAGACCGGCCCGATTTCGTGCAGGACGGCGTGATGCACGACGCGGTCGCGCACGGCCGGAGCGGCGATCAACCGCGTCTTCGGGTCGCGGATGCCGTGCAGTCGCCAGGGTGCCGGCCGGTAGCGTCCTTCGAGCAGTTCGCGCTGCAGGGCCAGCAGATGACGGTCACAATCGATTTCGAAGGCTGCCACGTTCGCCGTGCGCCGCTTGCCTCGCCGGCAGGCGAGCCAGCCCCGCCACAGCGCCGGCAGGTTGGCGAGGCGCTGGTAACTGCCCGCCTTCAGCGTGCGCATCGCGCGCTACCGTCGAAGGTGGTCCGCCCGGACTGTCGCGAGGCTACTGGAACGGGCGGACCGGGATGCGGGCCGGATGGCCCGGACAGGCGCTGCATGGCGCTTGCTGCGGCATGTTGGGGCGGGACGCGAACGCAGCGAAACCCGTTGTTCGTGTTCCTGTTCGCGGGCTCGTCGTCGTCCCGGTTCGCGGAGCGCAAGTTCTCGGGCGAGTTGTTGAACGACCCGCCGCGGACAACCCGCCTCCCGGCTTTTCGCGCCTGTCGAGGCCTCATTCTGCCCGTTCCTGCGCCTTCCGCCAACCCCCCAACTGGCGCCCGATGTGGTCGGCCTGCTGCAGCGCGAAGTGCGCCTGCTGCGCACTCAGCAGTTCGGTTTCCATCGCCAGCCGCAACCGCAGGCGCAACTGGATCAGCAGCAGGTCGGCTTGCTGCAGCGCCTCGTCACGGTCGATGTCCTTCAGAGCGAAGGTGATGGCGTCGAGCAGACGCAGGGCGCGCTCGGCCAGCGAACGCGCCAGCGGGTCCTGCGGCGCGGCGCGCGCTTTGCTGACCAGCCAGACGCTGAAATCCCAGGTCGCGCTGAAGATCGGCGCGCGTTGATGTGCCGTGCGCATCGGCTAGCGGCGGCCGGCAGAAGGCACGCGCAGACTCATTCGACGCCGCCACCGCGTTCGCTGCGCCGCAGGATGCCGGCGATCGCCGCCAGAAGTTCCTGTTCGATGGCGTCGAGCAGCGGCTCGGTCGCGTCTGCCGCTCCCAGCCACAGTTCCATCGCCGCCAGGCTGGCGGCATCGCGGGCCGCGCGATAGGCGGTGGTTTTTTCCCGCCGGTCGTAGCGATGGCAGCCCACGGCCAGGTGATCGAGACAGGCGCGCATCTGCGCCGCCGCCGGTTGTGCGGCGGTGCCGCGCGTCAGCAGCTCGCGATAGATCGGCGTCGCCAGTTGTACGGCCTTGAGATCGCCAAGCGTGTAGCGGCGGTTCTTGCCGGCCGGCGTCAGCGCCTCCTCGACCGCCGCCCGGAAGCGCGCATCACGCTGGCTGGCCCGCTGCCGGGTGGCGTCGTCGGCCGTCAGATCGGCACGTTCGATCGTCCAGCGGCCGCCGACCTTCTTCGCCGGCAGGCGCCCCTGTTCAATCATGTACACCACCTGCCGGCGTGTTTTTCCCAACAGCTCAGCGGCTTGTTCGAGAGACAGGTGCATGGCGTGCTTCGCTACCCAACAAATGAACGGAACAAACAGACAAAGAACAGACGTAAAAGCGCAAAATAGCACAACTGTACAAAAATGGGCGCGCCGCGCTGCGCGCGGCGAATCAAGAACCAATCAGGGCAATGGGTCAAGGCTGGGGCGGGACGCGAACGCAGCGAAACCCGAAGCTCGCGCGCCTGAGCGCGGGCTCGGCGTCGCCCCGGAACGCGGAGCGCAAGCTCTCGGGCGAGCGGTCGAACGACCCGCCGCGGACAACCCGCCAACCGGCGTCCTTTGCTGCTTCCGGATCGACAAAACTGCCAGCCGCGTACTTGCCATACCCGTCGCGAGTCCATTCCCAGACGTTGCCGTGCATGTCGTAAAGGCCCAGCGGGTTCGGCCGTTTCTTCTTCACCGGCGGGGCCTCGTCACCGGCGTTGTCCACAAACCAGGCATGACGGCCCAACTGGCCCGGATCGTCGCCGAACGACCAGGCGCTGCGGCTGCCGCCGCGCGCGGCGTATTCCCACTGCGCTTCGCTGGGCAGGTCGCCGCCCATGCTCCGGCAATGGGCGCGTGCCTGTTCCCAGTTCACGCCGACGACCGGCCGTTCGTCGCGCTTCGGGTGCCCGGCGACCGTTTGCGCGTATTGCCGGTTGGTCGTTTCGCTGGCTGCGATGTCGAAGCCCGACAGGGTGACGACGCGCGCCGGCTCGATGATCTCATTATCAAAGGCCATCGCTTCGCCGCGAAGCGAACCCATCGTGAAGCTGCCCGGACAGATCGTGACCCACTCGACGCCGTCTTTGGTCTTCGTTGCCGGTCCGCCGTAGAGGCGCGCTTCGCCCTGCGCGGCGAGAACGCGCCAGGGCACCGCGGCCTGCGCGACCGACTGCGCGCCGGCGAAGTCGATGGCCCGCGCGACGGCGGCCAGGTCGTCGGCGGCGACGATCGCCCAGGCGCCTGCATGCTCTACCGGCAGCCGAGTCGGAGCGGGCTGGCGAGCGGACGGGACGATGACGAGAATCTGCGTGTTCCTGTTCAGTGCCGGACTCGCTCCGCGCCACTCGTCGAGCACGCTCTGCCAGTCGGCGCCGACGAGCACCTGATCGGCGCTGCCTCGATCGAGCAAGCGAATCGCCAGTTGGCGGGCGGCGGGATCGGTATACGGCGCCGCGACCACGGCCAGCGATCGCTGCGGCCAGCCGGCAGCGCAGGCACGAATCGGTTGCGGCAGCGTGCCGGCGCGCAGCACGACGGCGTCGCCGCCGGACGGCATGGCGTTGTCGCTCTCCATCCAGCGCCAGTTGAGCGCGACTTCTGCGTCGGCCGGTATCGGCGACCGCGTGACAGCGGCGCGCGGGCTGCCGAGCGTGATCCGGTAGCTGTTGGCGCCGTCGGCTTCGACGACGCGCAGCGTCTGCGCCGCCAGCGTCGGATGCTCGTGGACCGCTTCGCTTGCCAGCAGGCGCGGCGGGTGCTCGGCGAGCAGATGGTACGCGGCAACGGCAAAGGCGGCCAGCGCCAAGCTGCCGAGCAGCGCCGTCGCCAAGACCAGCCGCGGCGCCAACTGCAGCGGCGGCGGAGCTTCCCGGTAGTGCCCTTCGGCAAATCCGAGCTGGCGCAAGCGCTGGCGTGTCGTCGCGTCGGCGGGCGGTTCGGCGAAGCGCCAAGTCAGGTGGATCTGCGTGCCGTCGTCCTCGCGCCCGACCGGGCGGTGATCGGCGGCTGCGAACTCGCGCAGGCGGTGACGGATTTCGTCGCGCAACTCGGCGTCGGCGAGTTCGCTGAGCCGCTCGGCCGCCGCCTGCGGATGGGTGTACAGGTGCAGCACGGCGTGTTCGACCTGCCAGCGCCGGCTGGCGAGCGAGTCGCGCCAGGGCAGCAGGGGGTTTTCCTGCGCCCGCATGGCGTCGTCGCCGGCGACGTAGCGCGCCTGCCACCAGTCCAGCGCGCGCCGCGCCAGACTGTCGGCGCGCAGCATTTGCGCGTCGAGCGGCTCGCTGCGCAACAGCCAGTTGATCAGCCGGCAGCGCTCGGCGGGCTGCGCGGCGGCGGCGAGGACCCGGTCGACGTCCCAGGCGTCGGCCGGCAGCGCGAGCGTCGCGCGCAAGGTCTGCGCCGTCGCGGCGTCGGCTTGGCCGCCGCCGAGCGCGACGACGGCGGCCCACTGGCGCGCTGCGCCGGACAAGCCATCGGCGCGGGGGCCGAAGCGCGCGGCGTCGGTCCTGGCAGCACCCAGCCAGTCGGCCAGTTGCGGCAGGGCGAGCGCCTCGAGTTGCAGACGATGGGCGGCGAAGAGCGCGGCGAGTTGCTCGCCGTCCGGGGAGCAGTCGACGAAGCAGAGGCGCGGCCAGTGCTGCAAGGCGGCGAGCAGCCGGCGGGTCTCTGCGCGGTGCAGCGGATGTTCGAGCCGCCGCCGCAGGCCGGCGCCGTCGCTGAAGATCACCACCTGCGCCTGGCGGCCCTGCCCTTCCTCGGCCAGCGGCCGATAGCCGGCTTGCGCCGGCCAGTCGACCTGCAGCGGCAGGTCGGTGAAGAAGCCTTGCCGGGCGTCGAGGCCGGCGGCGCGCAGCGTCGCGGCGAGTTGCGCGACGACTTCGCGCGGCGTCGACTGGCTCAGATGGCGGTCGAGCCAGAACCAGATGGCGCGTTCAAAAACCGCTGGTTGAAAACAGAAGCGCATGAAGCCGCCGGCGCGGGCGCTCTCGTCGACGGTTTTCGCCAGGTCAAGCCGGCGCGTCGGATCGTCGGCGACGAAGCGCTCGATGTTCCAGACGAGTTGGCGGCGCGCCCGCACGTCGATCAGCGCGCCATCGTCGCGCGCCGGTGGCGGCAGCGGCTGCCAGCCGAAACCGCGATAGCTGTGCGGTCTGGCGACGATGACCGGGTAACGCCGCCGATAGCGCACCCACAAAGCCAGCGCCAGGCCCAGCGCGCCGGCACCGAGCAGCGCCAACGGCCCGGCACCGAGGCGTTGCGGCAGGCGGATGGCAGACGGCGGCAGATCAGCGATGCGCCAGCTCCAGAAGGTGACGACGGGTTGATCGGGCAGATCGGGGTCGATGTCGGACTGGCTCTTCGGCGGCGATGTTCCGGCGACCGCGATGGCGGGCGTCGCGATCTTCTCGGGTTGACGCGGCGGCCACGAGGCCCAGAGCAGGGCGACGAGCAGGAGCAGCGCAGTGGCGGCGAGCAGAAGCCGCTGCCAGATGTCAGGCGGTGGTGGCGGCGGTGGAGGCGCGAAAGGTCGAACCTCGGGCTCGTTCGCGGCCCGCTGCGGCGTCGCCGGCGCAGCCGCGGAAGCACGCTCCACTGGCGACCAGTCGGCGTCGCAATCGGGGCACCAGATGGCGAACAGGCCGTCGAAAGTCTGGCGCTGCGCCGGAGTCTTGACGAGCAGTGCGGCGAGCAGCGCCTGCAGCCCCGCCCGATCGAGACCAGGCTGGCGGGCGAAGAGGTGGCGCAGCCGTTCGATCTCGCCCGGGCCGACCGGCACGCCGCTGACGCGCAGGGCGGCAAGGAAGTCGCCGAGTTCGGCCAGGGGGTCGCCCGCCGCAGGCGGCATCGCTCAACGCAGCCGGGCGAGGTCGCCGGCGTCCTTGATCAGTGCGCCGATGGCGGGCAGGCTGGCGAGCTGGCAGCAGTCGAGCGTCGCGGCGTCGACGCGCTGCGCGCTGAGTATGCTCAGCCAGGCCAGCAGTTCGGCGGTGGATGGCTTCTTGTCGAGCCCCGGGACTTCGCGCAGTTGCCAGAAACGGCGGCGGGCGGCGGCGCGCGTGGCGGCATCGAGATGCGGGAAACCGCTGCCGTCGGCGCCGGCCATGCTGTCGACGGCGTCTTTGACGAGCTTTTCGCTCAATTCGATGCGGTGGAAAATGCAGCGGCGCAGAAAGGCGTCGGGCAGGCGGCGTTCGTCGTTGCTGGTGACGATCACCAGCGGCCGCCGGCCGCTCTTCGGCACGATCGAATGCTCGTGGTCGAAGGGGTGCGGAAAGCTGTACTGGTCGAATTCGTGCAGCAGATCGTTCGGGAAGTCGCGCGAGGCCTTGTCGATTTCGTCGATCAGGACGACCGCGTCGCCTTCGGTGTCGTAGGCTTGCCAGAGGGCCCGCTTGTGCAGGAAACCCTGCCGCACACCGGCGGCTTCTTCGACCATCGCCGGCGTGGCCCCGGCGGCGGCTTGCCGGGAACCGCCCGGCGTGTTCTCGCCGGCGGCTCGGCGATCCGCCTGCGCCCAGTGCAGATAACCGACGGCATCGAATTCGTACATCAGGTCCTGCGCGGTCGAGGTCGATTTGACCAGGAACCGGTAGAGCGGGATGGCGAAGTACGCACCGACGTAATGGGCGGCCTGCGTCTTGCCGGTGCCCGGTTCGCCGGTCAGCAGCAGCGGGCTGCCGGTATGCAGCGCCATGTTCAGCGCCAGCAGCAGTTCGTCGGACGGCTGGTAACGCAGGGCGGCTTCCCTGTGGTCGCCGAGGAAGCGCGGCGGGCGCCGACGCGCCAGGAGCTTCTTCCGGTCCGCCGGGTCGTGTGCCGCGGCATCCGCCGGCAGCCGGGCGATCAGTTCAAAGGGCAGGAGGGGCAGATCGTCAGTCGGCATCGCGCAGGCTCCAGAAGTTCGGCTCGTCGTGTGCCGGCGGCCAGGCGCCGGCGCGCGTCAGCTCGCCCAGTTCGTCGAAGAAGTTGCCCCAGTTGTCGGGCTCGCCGCGACGGATGGCGCTGACCGCTTGGTCGAAAGGCATTTCCGTGCGGCCGCCGAGCAGCAGGTCGGGAAAGCGCTCCCGGTAGCGATCGTCGCAGCCGCAGATCGTTTCGTTGCCGAAGTAACGGCGCAAGTCCCTGCCGGTCACGGCGGTCAGCGCGTCCAGTTCGGCAAAATGAAAACCCGCCTTGTCGGAGGCCGCTTCGGCGTCATACTGGTCGATCAGCTTTTCGACCGTGGCGCTGAGTTCGTCGGTCGTCGGCGCTTCGAGCGCGACGATCGAGAGGACGCGGACCTTGCCTTGCCATCGCTCGGCGCCGAGTTCCTCGGCCAGGCGCGTGCGGCACCAGTCGGCGACTGCGCGCAGCAGAAGCTGATCGGCGGCACCGCCCTGCGCCACACCGGCTTGCCAGCCGAGAACGAGGAAGCAGAACGCCGTGCCGGCGAGCGCCTGCGGGTCGCCGAGCAGAGCGTCGAGCAGCGGCTGCTGCGGCGAGCGGCGGAAGCGACGGCGGAGGAGTTCGTCGACGCCTTGCACATCCCTGATGCCGGGTGTCAGATCGAGCGAGTGGTCGTAATACACTTCGCGCTCGGCGAGCTTGCCGACCAGATGGCGGCGGATCATCGACGGGAACTCGCGGGTGCGGCAACCGGGGGTGCCGAGCGCGACGACGTGATGGATTCTGCGCCGGGCGTAGGTGTAGAACTCGTCCCGAGCGCCGGCCAGGGTATCGCGCTGGCGGTGGCGGTCGAGCAGCAGGTTGACCAGATCGGGGTTGCGCAGAAGCTGCGGCGCTTCGGTCCGCCATTTCGTATAGCGCGTCCAGGCACCGATCTGGCCGCGGCCGTGCCGGTGCAGAGCGACGACCGGATCGGCCTTGCCGACGAGGATCGCGTCGAGACACGCCAGTCCGGCCCTGGCGGCGGCGTTCGCGGCGGCGGGCGGGTTGCACTGGAAGAGCACCGCCCCCTTGACGGCGGCGAGCAGGCGCGGCCCGTGCACCAGAGCGTCGTCGGCGGCGGCACCGACCAGGTTGAGGAAGAGCAGCGAGACCGACTGCGATCGCTGCAGGTCGTCGGCCAGTTCGCGCCACGCCAGGCGCTCGCCGTCGTCGGTGTCGTTCAGGAGCAGACCGTTGCGCGACGCCGGACCGTAGTAATAGAGCAGGCGCGTCGAACCGACCTGCAGTGCGCCGCGCAGCGACGGCGCATCGGCGCTCACCAGCGACGCGGGATTCGCCGGCCAGTGCCGCTGAAAGAAGCGCTGCAGGTCGTCGAAGTGCGCCGCCCGGCGACTCTGCACCGACCCCGCCAGCACCAGCCGGCCGGGGAAATGGCAGACGTGCTCGACGTATTCGGGAAAGGCCGGCGTGCCCCTGGGCTGGAATTCGACCGTCCAGCCGGCCTCCCCGAGTGGGCGGCCCTGGTAGGCGATGGTGCTCCAGGGCAGGCGGTGGAGTTGCTCGGCGTCGGTGAACAGCCGCACGCGCAGCGGCGCGTAGCTCGGCTCGACCGGCCGGCCGCTGGCAAAAGCCAAGGCGAACAGGTTGCCGAGCGTCGCCGGGTCGCTGCCGAACAGCAACTGGAAGAGCAACTCGCCGTCGACGACGTAGCCGACGGTCTGCGCCGGCTGCAGGCAGTCGATCTGCGGTTTGATCGCGCCGGCGTGCGGCCCGGGAAAGAACTGGTGTTGCCAGTGGTCGTGCCAGCAGTTCTCATTTCAAACCCACGCAAGGCGGCTGTTGGCGTAGGTTCGCGCACGAGGATTCGCAGACTTGGGCGACGAAGATTGAGGAAAGCCCCGGCTTTTCTAAAAATAATGCTGGTAAACAGTACGTTATGGTGTTAACCTCGAACTTGATCGAAGT
>ERZ761602.6835-NODE-6835-length-12494-cov-6.081839_pt1 | contig 12494 bp, 9 predicted proteins | sample MGYA00512165_ERZ761602 | MGnify/ENA primary metagenome ERZ761602 (study PRJEB28899, sample SAMN02445085) | bioreactor sludge metagenome | biome: EBPR sludge; isolation source: Thorneside wastewater treatment plant | place: Australia: Brisbane, Thorneside... | reverse complement strand
GTAATGCACAGCAATATAATAACGAGTGGATTGATTATAATAAAACCTATTATAAATTTAAGGTAGCTACAACAGGGCTTTTTCGTATTTCGCAAGCCACCTTGTCTGGTGTTGGTTTGGGGAGTACCGATGCGGCACATTTTCAATTATGGAAGAACGGCATCGAGGTTCCCCTTTACACAACTGTTCAGGCAGGGGCGTTACCTGCGGCAGGTTATATTGAGTTTTGGGGCGAGATAAATGATGGCAAGCCCGATAATCAGTTATACCGAAATACAATTGATCAGTTAAATAATACCAAAAGCCTTTTTACTGACACAGCGGCTTATTTTTTAACCGTGAACCCCGGTACCGGCAACAGACGGCTGGTTGCTACGCCAAATCAGATACCCTCCGGTGCAACACCCGAGCCTTTTTTTATTTACACCAAAATCTTCCCATTTAATGAAGCGATTCATTTTGGAAGACCGGACGGTAGCGGATCATCGGCTTTGTACACGGCTTCATACGAGCAGGGGAAAGGTTGGGCATCCGCAGATATTAATAACGGAGGAGCAAAAACGATTGCTGAGAATTTATATGCCTTTACCGGTGGTGGCGCGCCCGCTGCAACAGTTCGACTTAATGTGGTTGGAAATGCAAATGCGACGCGAAATGTAAAGTTTTCGATTAACGGGAATTCCATTTTTGATAATCAACTATCAACGTTTAACTATTTAAAACTCTCTGCCACTTTGGGGCCCTCGGTTTTAACGGGGGCAAACGAAAGTTTTGTTGTTACAAATGCAGCGACTACTACTGACAGGGTGCGTGTGGCTCTTATAGAACTTACTTATGCGCGCACATTTCATTTTGGCGGGGCAAATAATTTTAGGTTTCAATTACCGGCAACTTCTACCGGCAAATATCTTGAAATATCTGGCTTTACTTTTAGCGGCACACCAGTATTGTACGATCTGTCTAACGGCAGGCGATATGAAGTGAACGCATCAAACCCGGCGTTGTTAAAAGTGTTTATACAGCCTTCAGTTATTGCGCAGGATATGGTGTTGGTTAATCAGGATGCTGCAGGCATTAAGGCCGTATCACAATTAGAAACGAGAAATTTTATAAATTATCTGGCTCCAGCCAATCAGGGAGATTACCTGTTAATCACTCACAGTAATATTTTAGATGGATCAAACGGCGCCAAACCGGTGGAGGAATATAGGGCCTACCGGGCATCTGCCGCGGGTGGGGGGTATAATGCGAAGGTCTATATGATTGATCAGTTAATTGACCAGTTCGCATTTGGTATTAAAAATAATCCTTTGAGTGTGAGGGAATTTTCAAGATGGGCGCGAAATAAATTCTCGACGCTTCCTAAGCAGATTTTTATTGCGGCAAAAGGAGTAAATTTTTATTTATCCAGAATCTACGAAAGTTCTAATTCCAGCGAAGTTACAAGGCTTAACCTTGTACCCACAATGGGCAACCCCGGCTCCGATCTTTTGTTGACTTCCGAGGGTAGTAGTTCGGTTTCTCTTACTCCCATTGGCCGCCTTTCTGTAGTGAACGGTGACGAACTGGCTACTTATTTGAGTAAGGTGAAACAATACGAAAACGCACTGAACAACACATCGCCACTTGTTTCTGAAAGTGCCTGGAAAAAAAATGTGATACACATGGTGGGGGCAAATGATCAGGCCACGATAGACCTTTTGTATCAACTGTTGAACAATCATAAAAGAATCATTAACGACACACTTTACGGTGTAAATGTAGTTGACTATGTTAAAGAATCCAGCGGCGCGCTTCAACAATCAACAATAGACAGATTAACTAATCAAATCAATGGTGGTGTTGGCATGCTGTCTTATTTTGGTCATTCCTCTGCGTCAAATCTGGCTTTTAATCTGGACAATCCGTTAAACTATACCAACCTTTCAAAGTATCCTTTGTTTAACATGATGGGCTGTAATGTGGGCGATATTTTTGGCTTCAATTCCGACCGAATATCAGGCCCTGATGTTTTATCGGAGAAATATGTACTTGCAAAAGACAGGGGATGTATTGGTATGATGGCAGGAACAAGCGTTGGCTACGTTAATACGCTTGATGTGTATAATACCAGGTTTTACCAGTTACTGTCAACAGGTTTATATGCGAAGACGGTTGGCGAGCAAATGCAGCAAACCGTAAAGAAAGTATTTGAGGTTTCCGGCGAAAGCTATCAGTTGTTACGATCTCAATGTGAGCAATATACGCTCAACGGCGATCCCGCAGTTCGTCTATATCAGTTTGATAAACCGGATTACGTGGTTGAAGATCAGATGGTAAATGTTTCTCCAAGTTTTGTTTCGGTTGCGGAGCCAGGTTTTGGGGTAAACACCACTATGCTGAATTTGGGTAAAGCTGTAAATAATAAAATAGTAGTTGAATTAAAAAGGACGTATCCGGATTTAAGTACCGCTGTTATCAGGAGAGACACAATCCCCGGAATAAAATACATTGACTCGTTAACCTTTAACGTTCCGATAGATCCGATTAAAGACAAAGGATTAAACAAAATAACAATCACCATTGATCCGGAAAATACTACCCTTGAACTTCACGAAACGAATAACAGCGTTACAAAAGATGTTTTTATTTTCGAAGATGAACTGCGGCCGGTGCAGCCTTACAACTATGCTATCGTCAATAATCAGGGAATAAAATTTGCTGCGTCATCCGCCAACCCTCTTGCAACGTCGCGGAATTACCTGTTCGAGATTGATACGACCGAGAACTTCAATTCCTCCGCCAAAGTCGGTCAGGCAATAACCTCTTCGGGAGGAGTAGTGGAGTTTACTCCCGGTGTTACATTTAATGATAATAGAGTGTACTATTGGAGGGTGGCTTCGGCTCCAACGGGTAATGAGCAGCCTAAGTGGAATAGTTCTTCGTTTATTTATATTAGTGGATCGGAATTTGGATTTAATCAATCCCAACGTAATCAGTTCAATGACGAGCTGCATGAGAATATAACCGTTAACCAATCGGGTGAGTTTGTGTATGATAGTCTTCAATCTACTATTTTACTACAGAACTCCATCAATCCGTACGCAAATGTAAGCCAGGTAGGGTATTATTCTTTAGTAATAGATGATGTGTTTAAGCAGTATGGGCTCATTACTTCACCGTCGGGCAATCCTCAGGAAAACTCCTTAAGGTTCTATTTAATAAATAATAAGAATTTAAGCGTTATTGACAACGTGGATTTGGGTACTTCAGGCAGGTACGGCAGCTATCGCCCGTTACCAGCCAATGCGCAGGCGATGCCCGGATTTTTTCAGTTTGATATTTCCACAATAGACGCACGAAAAACTGTTATGAGTTTTTTGGATTCGATTCCTTCGGGTTATTATGTGTGCCTTACCAGCAATCAATGGGAATCAACTATTCTTCCTTCCGTTTGGCAATCCGATACAGCTACCTTGGGGAAAAATAATTCGTTGTATCATAAATTAAAATCAATAGGACTTACAAAAATTGATTCGGTTCAGTCTGTCATTCCCTATATGTTTATATATCAAAAAGGGAAAGCAACGCCGTTGGCTCAGGTTATTGGCAGTAATATTGCCGATCGCCTGCTGATAAGAGTGAAAGTGCCTGTAAGTAAGCCCTCCGGAGTAATCAGGTCGCCCGTTTTTAAAACCGCAACGTTGTGGAACAGGTTAGAGTGGGATGGAATGAGCGTTGAAAATCCGTCGTATGACAATGTTCTGATTTCAATTTTAGGAATTGATAATAATGGCGTCGAAAAGCTGCTAAAGTCTAACATATCAATATTACAAAAAAGTGTTGATTTGTCTACAATTGATGCCAAAGCCTACCCCGGATTAAGAATTATAATGCGGAGCACCGATAGCACCGACCGATCGCCTTATCAATTAAAATACTGGAGACTTTTAAGTAAGCCGGCACCCGAAGGAGCCATCGCTCCCAATATTTATTTCTCAATGAAGGATACACTTGAAGTTGGAGAACCATTGAATTTTGGTGTAGCATTTAAAAATATCAGTTCGCACAATTTCGACAGTTTGAAAGTGAAACTCAGCATAAGAGACAAGAATAATAGCGAAACGATTATTGCATTACCAAATCAGAAGGCGTTAGTTGCCGGAGATACCGTAAAAGTGAGCGTTCCGTTAGCTACCCGGCAATATACTGGTACCAACAATTTATATGTGGAGTTTAACCCAAACAATCACCAACCGGAACAGTATCATTTTAACAACTTTCTTTATAAAAGCTTTTTTGTAAAAGGCGATTCCGTCAATCCTTTCCTCGATGTTACTTTTGATGGTGTTCATATTCTGAATAAAGATATTGTTTCAGCGAAGCCTGACATTTTAGTTAAGCTTACTGACGATGCAAAATGGATGTTGCTAAACTCAACGGATTTAATAAAGATGCAGTTAAAGTACCCTGACGGCACTCTTAAAGATTTTGATTTTAACAACGATACTCTGGTATTCACCCCTGCATCGCAGGGGTCTCAAAACGCGGCAACAGTGAACTTCAAACCCTATCTGAAGGCCGACGGCAATTACGAATTAATTGTATCGGCAAAAGACCAAAGCGGTAATGATGCCGGCGGTATGCAATACAGGGTTGCATTTCAGGTTATAAATAAGCCGATGATATCAAATTTACTCAACTATCCCAATCCATTTACAACCTCCACCGCATTTGTATTTACTCTCACCGGTTCACAGTTGCCGCAAAACATCCGCATACAGATACTGACCATCACGGGTAAAATTGTGAAAGAGATTACTAAGAATGAACTGGGGCCGTTAAAAATTGGTAGAAATATTACCGAGTATAAATGGGACGGGACCGACCAGTACGGCCAGAAATTGGCAAACGGCGTGTACTTATACAGAGTAATAACCAACTTGAACGGGAAGCAATTAGATAAATACACTGCCCCTAACGACAATAGCGACAAATATTTTAACAACGGTTATGGAAAAATGTATTTGATGCGCTAATAACTTGTCATTTCTGATGCCGTACAATTTCTTTTTCCTCGTCCACATTCGAACGGTTGAATAGGGATCGGAACGGTTTGAGCACAAAATACAGAAAGTATAGTTTTTTAGGCAGGTTGAAAACTCTAAAATCTTTTGCCGATGGAATGAATCTTGTTTGTAAACAAGCGATTACGTAATTCAGTTGATCCTTCGCAGTGTCTTTTAGAAGCAGGACATTTTTATTTAGAAATTTTAACCGAAAATGCTCACCGATCATTTTTCGATCCAGTAAAAGGTCTAAAAAAAACTTTTTCTTTGAATCTGAAATTCTCTCAAAATGTGGGAACGAAACCGGAAAGTTGACTCCCAACAATTCTTTTGATAGTAGCGAGCAGATAGTGGCGGCCTTTTGCAAATTGTTTTCTGTAAAAACGCTTTGTATATAGTTAGCATCTAAAGTGCAGGTTGAATGTAAAAATGGCTGATTGAGATCTATCAGGTTTCGGAAAATACTAAAACCGTCATTATTGGAATGATGAACAAAAACAGCAGTATAGTGAGCATCCGCATGTATAAACTTCACCCTTTCTTTTGCAAGTATTTGATCGTTGCCTTCGCTGAAGAGCAGGGAGTTAATACTTTTTTTCACGCGTAACAGATTTTCGGTAATCCTCCAGTGAAACTCTATATGGAACTCCCTGATTTCATCATTGAATCTGTTAAAATTCAAGCCTTTTTGTCTAACAAATATGTCTTCGCCAAAGTACTCGTACTCGTGTTTATTTTCAAACTTATAGTTGCTTTTCAGCATTAGCTGTCGCGCCTTCTCAAAATCTTTTGGAGAAATTACCAGGTCAATATCGCTGGACTCACGCGACACAATATCCCCGTAAAACTGCCTCGAAAAAGAAACACCTTTATAGGGCATACACTGTATGCCATTGTTTCTTAACTCGCAGATGATTCGTTCGGCCTCTAACGTCTGCCTGAAGCTTTGCTGGATTAAAAAATGACGCTTTTGCTTTACGGTGAAAAGCATTGAATCCGGAAGTTTCATATCAGTCAACACTTTAAAAATAATTGGCTCAATCCGATGGTAAGCCGCAAGGTTTAAAAGGTGCTTCCAGTCAATCTCGTTGGTATCAATAAATTGCTGCAAGTTTGATGCGGTTTCTGTTTTAAAGTAAACCCTGCAACAAAGCAGTACCAATGCTATATCACTTCCATATTTACGTCGTATGGTTTCTACAGGTATCATAGTTGTTGCATATTGTACAATTGGGTAAAGACTCCGTTCTTTTCAATCAGTTGGTTAAATGTACCTTCCTCCGCAATTCTGCCTTCGCGCATTACGTACAGGTAGTCGGCGATTTTTAGGTTGTATAGCCGGTGAGTGATCAGGATCACCATTTTATCTTTTGTCATTGAACGAATCTGTTTAAAGATGTCAAATTCGGCCTGAGCGTCTAACGCACTGGTAGGCTCATCAAGCACAATTAAGGATGCATGATCTCGGTAAAAAACTCTTGCCAGCGCCAGCCTTTGCCACTCGCCCCCGCTTAGTTGTTCGCTGCCCTCAAATATGCGTCCCATACGGGTTTGGTAGCCATGCGATAAATGTGATACGAAATTATCTGCTCCCGAAAGCCGGGCGGCTTTTTTTACGTCATTCATCGTTTTGCTTTTGTCCGGCTCGCCCAAAACAATGTTTTCTTCAATTGTAAAAAATACTTTTCAAAATCCTGGAATAAAAAAACCGATTTCTTTCGATACTCATCCATGCGGATATTTTTTAACGTTACATCGTCAAAAAGAATATCTCCCGAATCGGTATGGTATAGTTTGGCGAGAATTTTTATCAGGGTAGATTTTCCCGAGCCGTTTTCTCCCACAATCGCTATAATTTGTCCGGGTTTGCAGTTGAGCGAAATATTCTGCAAAACGGGTTTTGTTGTTCGTGAATATTTAAAGCTCAAATTGTTTACCGCTAATCCCTTTTCTAATTTTGGGAATGGCTCAACTGTTCTGCTTTTCTCATTAATTCTGATATCGAGAAACGCAAACAGATCCTGCAAAAAGACACGTTGCTGTAAAATATGCACAATGGCTTGCAAAAAATTCTTTGAATTATTTTGCAGACTTTGAAACCCCTGAATATATATCACAAAAAGACCGATGGTAATTATGTTGTCAAGTGCCTGTTTCGCTAAAAGGGCAAAAATTATTGACATTGCAATAATCTCGGCAGCTTGTGCGGCAAGGCTATAGTTGGTTAATTTTTTATTTAGCAATTGTTTTTGGCGCCTGATGTATTTTCGAATAGTCTTAAATTTTTTAATGAAAAAGCTGCCGAAACCAAACACCCGCGCTTCTTTAGCGTAAGTTACCCCCGTTAAAGTTTGATGCAGGTAATTTGCTTCCCTTTCCATTGGCGCCAGTTTTTGCTCCTGTTGCATGGTTGCAATACCATAATACCATTTTACAATTGCAAGCGGAATTGAAAAACCAATAAACAATAACGCGAAATAGGATTGCATACTAATGAAAAGCACCAGTAAAAACAATAGTGCAAAGCCTGATGTGATGAACGAGTTATAACTGCTAAGTAAATTTCCGGCCCTGTATAACGATTGTTGTTGCGCGAGGTGAAGACTGTCGTGATAATCAGGGTTCTCATAATACTCGTAATCAACGCGAATCGCCTTGTTTAATACCTGTTGCGACAGATGGTCTGTAAGTTTTAGCTGAAAAATGGTGGTGATATAAGTTGCGTATTGCTGCGCGAGAGCGAGGATGAGCTGCGCAACGAGAAAATAAACGATTACAGGAATAACCTCCGAAAACGACTGATGGCCGGTAACCTTTTCAATTAGAATTTTTATCAGGTAAAGCGAAACGACAGGTAGCAGCGCCTGAATAACCTGTAGTGTAAAACTCAGTAAAGCAAGGCGCCTGCTGGTTTGCCAGATCAGTACAAAGGAGCGCCGGATATTCTTTTGAACGGCTCCAACGCTAAAATTCTTGATTTCTATTGCCATTGATTCTTGTAAATGCTTTGTACAATATACTCATCGGGATTGCAAAAGCCCGTTATGATTTTACTGCCAACTGTGGTCCACGCATGAGCCTGTATCTCATTGTTTTCTTTCTTAAAGCCAATAAAGATAAGACAGGGGATTTTATAATAATTGCAAAGTTGCCTTGCCTGATAAGCCTGGTGGCGGCAAACGTTTTTCCAGGGAGTGTATTTTGAAACGATGGAAATTGCAAACGCAATATCATCAGCCATTGAATAATCGCCCACACTATTTATTTCCTGCGCGGTAATTTTTTGTCCAAATCCGGCTTTGCTTTTAAAAAAGGTAAATAATAGTGATGTATAAATTGATAGTCCGAACGCCTGAACAATCATCTTTTTTCGTGCCCGGCTAAGCGTTGAAAATGTTTTTATTTTTCGTATCATTCGGCTAAAACCAACTTCTTGGTAATAAAAAGCTGAATGGTGTTGCTTACATCCTTTTCACATTCGGCAGCAGAAATGCTATATTCTTTTTGTAGCTGATCACAAATTTCTGAGACGGTAACATTGTTTTCAATGCCTTTTAAAATTTTAAAGGAAGTTTCGTTTAAAGAGAAATATTCATTTGTAACACTATTAAACGCTACGCCTTCATCGCCCAATTGGGTAATCAGTACATCCTTTGTATTCAAACTATAATTCATAGGTGCAAAACTATTTTAATTTGGCTAAATGAGCTAATCAAAATTCATTTGTAAAAACATGGCAAAGTTCAATGCCTTTAATATTCGTTGCATTTCGTAGGGGTCTGTGTTGGATCTCTGCAAATATTGTTGCCAGGTTTCGGATAGCTTTTTTGTGTCAATGTAGTGGCTTGCAGCCTGACTTGTTTTTACGTTCTCAATAGCAGCGGTAATTTCAGGTGCCTGTGCCTTTGCGCGGTATGCCAAATCACCGCTCTGTAACCCGCGCTTTTTCTCAAACAATACCTGATCAGGAATTTTACCGTTCATCATTCGTTTTACGAGCATACGGTTGTTATAATGGTCATCAAAAAAGGCTTCGGTGGGCAGACTAAAAAAGAACTCCATTAAATCAACATCAGTTGTGGGATCCCTTAATTCAAGTCCCAAATACTGGCCGAAAGAGGCTCCTGCCAAACTTCTTTTGTTGTATTGGCGTGCGAACCAATTCTTAAGGTCATTGATGTGTTTGTAGGTGGTGTTAAATCCTTTTTTATTACGCTGGATGTCTTCTAAAACCCCAAATCTTTCCAAATGCTCCGAACGCAGCAACACCCCTTTTGCATATTCCTGCATTCCTGAGCTGGCTTTAGTTCTTCTTTCAATCCAGTGACTAATAAATTTTACGGCGAGTGGCTTTGCAATTTGCTTTCTTGCAAATAGGTATGGATTGTGAATGAGACTTGTGAAATTGAAGGGCAATAGATAGTCAAGCCCTTCAAAAGAAATGCTTCCATTTCCACCTTCTCCACTCAATAGAACTTTAAAACCATTTTGCACTGCTGTTTTATAAAGATCCAGAACCCAAAAAAAATTTCCGGCTGCATGAAAAGCATTATTGCAAATAAGTATCGTGTCTTGTATTCCCTTTACTATGGGGTAATTGGCCGATTTTAAGAAGATCGGGTTAATATTTCCCGCAGCTTTCGCAACGGCAAGAATATTCGGTGTTTCATCGGGGATACTGCGTTTGGCAATGCTGTCAATCTCCAATTGTTTTGAAAACAATGGTACGTGGCTGAACGTTGTAAAAACCTTATTCTCCCTTTTTAGTAAACCGGCTGCAACAAAACATACTGCGCTACTATCAAGGCCGCCGCTTAACATGCCGGCAACCCGGGGGTATCCTTTTAAACGGTATTGCACAGCCTGTGTAAACAATTCAAGCATCTCATCTGCATAGTCTTGTCGCCGTTTATAGTATCTGTGTTTTATATTTTCAGGATGCCAGTATTTTTCAATTTTAATATTCTTATCTGTTACCGTGAGCGAATGGGCAAGCGGCAACACATATATGTTGTTATAGAGAGTGAGATGATTAGACGATTCTGTAAAATAATCCCAAAGGGTAAGCGATTGAACGAAATACTCTTCGTTGACGGCCTTTTTATAGCAAGGCAACTGTAAGATATACTTGATTGATGAGCTAAAATAAAATCCCGTTTGATCCTGATAATAGTAAATGGCGGTGTACCCCATTTGATCGCGTGCAAGGAATAATTCATTTTTTTTAAAATCGAAAGCTGCAAAACTCCAATCGCCGCGAAGTTTGGTAACGCACTCCTTCCCCCATTTCAAATAGGCGTTCAATATGAAACTGCCATCTGCTGTTTCAGCATTCCGGGGTTGACGCCACTGTTGGGAAAGTGTTTCTGCGTTATCAATTCTTCCTTGCGCCGTAAAAAAAAGGCCATCCTCGGTTAAATGGGTGGGGTAACGCTGTGGCGTAGTATTGTTAGTATTTGGTACGGCAATATGTCCAAATTTCAAACTGCCTTCTATCAGGGAATTTTTCTTATAATCTTCGAATAGCTTAAGGCCTGATTCGTCAGAGTCATCAGGTGAGCGCTTTCCGTATAGCCAACAACCATATATCAAACTCATAAAAGCAAAAAAGCAGAGAAAAATCTCTGCATAATCAATAATTAGATCGTTTCCGCAATTTAGCTTTTCGTGCCGATTGTTATAGTATCACCACCCGTACCGTTACTGTTATTAATTTCAATTTCTACTACTTCCGGAGCTATCCATGTTTTTTTTGTTTCCATTGTATAAGATTTAAATAAAGAATATTCAATGATATATTGTGCGAAGTTAAATAATTTTTCCGTTATTCAAACTATTTTTTATTGCCGCCGGAAAATCGTTAATCGTATTTGCATTTTTGGGTCTTGTTGCCAAAAAACAAGGAACCGTATTAAGTATCTCGCTAATCAGGTTAAACTGAAGAACGTTCTTTTGTAAAGCGGGTATCCAATGGCATCGGTAAACATTATCGGCTAATTGTGCAAACATCTTCGACCCATTTATAGGGCTTATATTAATTTCATCGCCTTCCTCCCGTAAAAAAATTATTTTTTCAACCTCTGCAGCTTCGGTTGGGAATTCTTCGTGAAAAGAGAAACCGAACTTATCAATTTCATCTTCTTCGTATAGCCTTTCTTTGTCGTTCTCCGACAAAAGAGCCTGCTCCTTTAGGGTGTTTTGCCAGAGGCGCATCATAGGGTAAGAAGCCTGTGCAAAGCACTTTTCGTTCTTGATGAACAGAACCGCTGTATCATCTGTAAATGGTTTAAAATCAAGCTCTTGCAGTTTTACGGCTAACGTGGATTTGCCGGTACCCGATGGCGCCGCAAATAAGGCAACCTTTCCGGGTTGGGTAAAAACGCCTGACACGTGAAATGGTATCAGGTTGCGCTGGTATAAAATGGCAGCAAGGCAGTTTGAGTAAAAATAAATGAGGTTTGCAGAATAATTCGGATGGATCGGTTCAATGATTATTTCTTCCCCATTGGCGATAAAAAATTTTATTTTATCGGGAATGGTATAAATCATTTCGTGTGCATTGCAAAAAGCACAACTGTCAGGGTTGCTCCCTTCTTTCGAAAGTTGGCAGGGTACTGTGCCCAACCTGACATAAACCGGCTGCGTAGCAACGGGATGGTCACGCATGGGTATAAGCGCGGGAAGCTCAATTTCTGAAATAACAGGGATGCCAAATGCGAGATAGTTAAACATTCGTTTTACGGTTTCAGATTGTTTCTCAAAATATACTTCCCAATAATATCAAACTCAATATTCACCCTGCTGCCCGCTTGCACAAATTGGATGTTTGTGTGGGTAAAAGTGTAGGGGATAATGGCAACTTTAAAGCTATTAGTTTTAACATTAAAGATGGTAAGGCTAATGCCGTTCAGGCAAATAGACCCTTTTTCAATTACCAAACCGGCGAATTTCGGGTCAAATTCAAATTCATATTCCCAACTACCATCGTTTTTGGTAATGGAGGTGCAGGTTGCAGTATCGTCTACATGCCCCTGCACAATATGTCCGTCAATTCGGCCATTCATAAGCATACAGCGCTCCAGGTTTACAACGCTGCCCTTAATCAAATCGCCCAAGTTACTTTTTGCTAATGTTTCCGCTATCGCGGTGACTTTATGTTGACTGGCCCCCGCTTCTTCTACCGTCAGGCAAACTCCGCTATGGCTCAGGCTTTGGTCAACTTTTAATTCATTAGAAATGCTGCTTTCAATTACGAAACTCTTATTTGTGCCACTGGCGAAAATTTCTTTAACGATTCCGGTAGCCTCTACTATTCCTGTAAACATGCGCCAAATTTCTTATTCAATACGTTAATTACCAAATAACTTTTGTAAACCTGCTAATTTGGGTATGCATATTTTTTTTGAACAGAAACTTTGGTCATTTAAAATATAACGCTATCTTTGC
>ERZ761602.6834-NODE-6834-length-12494-cov-230.743790_pt1 | contig 12494 bp, 11 predicted proteins | sample MGYA00512165_ERZ761602 | MGnify/ENA primary metagenome ERZ761602 (study PRJEB28899, sample SAMN02445085) | bioreactor sludge metagenome | biome: EBPR sludge; isolation source: Thorneside wastewater treatment plant | place: Australia: Brisbane, Thorneside... | reverse complement strand
AGACGCTGCTCGCCGCCCGCGGCCACCCGATCGGCGAGATCGACGGCATGATCGGCGCCAATTCGCGGCAGGCGATCCACGCCGAGCAGAAGCGCCTCGGCATGCCGGCGGATGGTCGTGCCGGACAGAAGCTGTTGCGCGCGCTGCGTTCGTCGGCGGCTGCCGGACAGGAAACGGCGCCTGATCCCGGCGGCGCCAGTCGATGACGGGCGCGAGAGCACCCCGCCTGGCACGCCGTGCCGCGCCCGCACGCCGCCTGCCGCGGCCGGCGAGCGGACGACCTGCGAGCGGGCGGCAGCGACGCCGGGCGGCGACGGGCGAACGACGTTGCTGACGGTCACCGGCCTGGCCAAGCGACACCGCGAGGCCAGCCGGGCGCTGTTCACCGATCTCGCCTTCACCGTCGCGGCCGGCGAGATCGTCGCCCTGGTCGGTGAATCGGGGATCGGCAAGAGCACCCTGCTCAACTGCATCGCCGGCCTCGACACGCCGGACGGTGGCGCGATCGCGATCGGCTCACCGGCGGTGGACATCGTCCGCCTCGGGGAGGCGGCGCGGGCCGCGCTGCGGGCACGCAGCATCGGCTTCGTCTTCCAGGCCTTTCACGTCCTGCCGACGCTGACCGTCGCCCAGAACATCGGCGTGCCGCTGCTGCTCGCCGGCGTGCCGCCGGCCGAACACGCGTCGCGCACGCAAGCGCTGCTGACCGGCGTTGGCCTGCCGGGCTTCGGCGACCGCTGGCCGGCCTCGCTGTCGGGCGGCGAGCTGCAGCGGGTGGCGATCGCGCGCGCGCTGGTGCACCGGCCACGGCTGATCCTCGCCGACGAGCCGACCGGCAACCTCGACCCGCGCACCGCCGGCCAGGTGCTGACGCTGTTGCTCGAACGGGTCCGCGAACAGCGGGCGAGCGCGCTGATCGTCACCCATTCGCGGCACGTTGCCGAGTCGTGTGACCGCATCCTGACGCTGACCCCCCAGGGGCTCGAATGAGGACCCTCGCCGCCTGGCTGATCCGCGCCCAGTTCCGCAGCCGGCGGGCGGCAACGCTGCTGTCGATGCTGGCGATCGCCCTCGGCGTGGCGCTCGGCTACTCGATCCACTTGATCAACGACGCGGCGCTCGCCGACTTCTCGCGGGCGATGAAGACCGTCCAGGGCGAGCCCGACGCCGTCATCGCCGCCCGCGACAGTGCCGGCAGCGTGCCGCTGCCGCTGGTCGACGAGATCGCCGGCGACCCGGCGGTCCTCGTCGCCGCAGCGGTGATCGAAACCCGGGTGCGCATTGACGATCTGCGCACGCCGGTGCGCCTGATCGGCATCGACCTCTTCACGGCGGCGGCGATGATGCCCGGGCTGCTGCCGCGCGATGCCGAGCGCGCGGCGACGGGCGGCATCCTCGCTGGCGCGCTCTACGCCTCGCCAGCCTTGCTCGCCGAAATCGGCCTGCAGGCCGGCGCGACGCTGACGCTGCTGCGCGGCGACCAGCGCTGGTCGGCGACGATCGGCGGTGACCTGCCTGCCGCCGGAGCCGACGACCTTCTGCTGGTGGCCGACATTGCCTGGGTGCAGGAGCACTTCGGGCCAGCCGGCGCGGTCAGCGAGGTCCGCGTCCGGCTGGCTCCCGACAGCGATCCGGCAGGCTGGCGCGCGGGCGTCGCGGCGCGGCTGCCGCCGGCGCTGCTGCTGCGCGTGGCGCAGGACGACAGCGAGCGCGCCTCCAACCTCTCCCGCGCCTACCGCGTGAACCTCAACGTGCTGGCCCTGGTCGCCCTGCTGACCGGTGCCTTCCTGGTCTTCGCAACGCAACTGACCGCCGTCGCGCAGCGCTCGACGCAGTTCGCGCTGCTCGGCGTCCTCGGCCTGCCGCCGCGCATGCGCCTGCTGCAGGTGCTGCTCGAAGGGCTGGCGATCGGGCTGCCGGGAGCGCTGCTTGGCCTCGTCCTCGGCTACGCGCTGGCGCTCGCCTTCACCCAGTTGCTCGGCGGCGACCTCGGTGGCGGCTACTTTTCCGGCAAGGTGCCGCTGCTCGTGCCGCAACTCGTGCCGGCGGCCGGCTTCCTGCTCCTCGGCTGCGCCGCCAGTCTGACCGGTGCCGCCTACCCGGCCTACCTCAACCTGCGGCAGCCCCTGGTCGAGGCACTCAACAACGGTTTCACGGCCCGGCCGCAAGCCGTTCGCAGCCGGCGTCGGCAGCTTCTGCTGCCGGCGTCGCTGGCGTTGCTGGCGGGCGGGCTGCTGCAGTTGCCACCGCTCTCCGGATTGCCGCTGGCCGCCTACGCCGCGATTGCCCTCGTCCTGCTCATCGGCGTCGCCGGCGCGCCGCTGCTGACGCAGGAGATCTTCGGCCGCGCCGCCCGCCTGCGGCTGCCGGCGACGCAGCGGATCGCCCTGCAGAACGTCGCGCAGGCACCGCTGATGGCGCAGGTGGCGGCCAGCGGCCTGATCGTCAGCTTCGCGCTGACCGCCAGCATGGTGATCATGGTGTCGAGCTTTCGCGTCGCGGTGGACCACTGGCTCGACCATGTCCTGCCGGCACCGCTCTACCTGCGCGGCAAGGCGAGCCCGCTGCCACAGGAGCTGCTCACTGCCCTGGAACGTGCCGATGCGCCCTTCCTGCGCGTCGAGCGAAGCGCCTACGCCAGCCTGACGCTCGACCCGCGGCGACCGGCAGTGGCGTTGCTGGTGCGCGAGCTCGACCGCCACGACCCCGCCGCGCGGCTGCCGTTCACGGGCGCGGTGTTGGTCCCGCCGGCGGCGATGCCGGTGGTCTGGATCAGCGAAGCGATGCAGGAGATCTACCGCATCGCCCCCGGGCAATCCCTGCGCCTGCCCTTGCTCGGCGGCGACGTCGAGGTCTTCGTCGGCGGCGTCTGGCGCGACTACGCACGACAGTTCGGCGCCCTGGTGATCAGCCGCGACGACTACCAGCGGCTCGGTGGCGACTTCCGCCCGAGCGATCTCGCGCTCTGGCCGCGGCCCGGCGAGGAAGCCGCCGCCGGCGAATGGCTGGCACCGCACGCCGCCGCCCACGCGCTGGAAGTCGCCGAAAGCGCCGGCATCCGCCGCTTGAGCCTGTCGATCTTCGACAAGAGCTTCGCCGTCACCTACGCCCTCGAGGCGGCAGCGATGGTCATCGGCGTCTTCGGGCTCGCCGTCACGCTCACCGCCAGCGTCTGGCTGCGGGCGCGCGAGCTGGCAACCCTGGCGGCGCTTGGCTTCGACCAGCGCATGCTGCGCCACGCGCTGATGCTCGAAGGCGCGCTGATCGCCAGCGTCGGCCTGCTCATCGGCCTCGCCTGCGGCATCGCCATCGGCGCCATCCTGACGCACGTCGTCAACCCGCAGGCTTTCCACTGGCGGATGCCGCTCCATCTGCCCTGGCTGGCACTGCTCGGCGGCGCCGTGGCAACGCTGGCCGCAGCCGTCCTCGCCAGCCGCCAGGCAGCACGCGAGGCCACGCGGCTGCCGCTGGCGCAGGTGCTTGCCAGCAGCCAGTGAGCTGGCGTCGGCTGCGGCCCTCGCCGTTTCATGCGCGGTGGCTCCGGCCGCCCTTCCGCCTGGTGTAAAGATTCATCAAGGGTGTCACGGAGATGCCATGGATGACGATCGAAGCGGCTACCGTCGTCACGGTGAGCGTGATCGCCTGATCGACGATGGGCCCGGACAGGCCGTGATTGAGGGCGAACATCAGATAGTAGATCGACCCGATGCCGCGGATTCCGAACCAGGAGATCAGGAAGCGCTGGTCGCGAGACACCGGCGCGCCGAGCAAGCCAAACCACACCGATAGCGGGCGCAGTATCCCGAACAGCAGCAGCACGAAGCCGAGCGTGGCCCAATCGACGTGCACATACGGCAGCATCGCTCCAACCACCAGCACGATGACCAGCTCGGCGACACGCTCCAGTTGCTCGTTGAAGCCGCGCACCGCCTGCCCCATGTAGGCACCGGCCAGGTCAGGATGTGTGGCGACGGCAAGATGCGCCGTCTTGCCTTGCAGGCCGGCAGTCCCTTCCTTCGGCGCGCCCCGCGAGCGGCTATCCTCCTTGACGCGTTGCAGGGCCAGACCGGCGGCAAACACTGCCAGAAACCCGAGAGCGTGGGCAAGCTGGGCGATGCCGTAGGCCAGGGCCACGAGACCGAGTGCCAGGAACTCGTCGAGTCCGACCGCTTCCTGGTGATGGGTGCGCAGATGGACCACCAGTCTGCCGATCATCATGCCGAGCAGAGCGCCGATGCCAAGTCCGCCCACCAGCCCCCAGAGGACGTCGATCGCCAACCATCGCCAGCCGGCAGCGCCGAGATCGTGCAAACCCAAGAGGCCGAGGCCGAGAAAGACGAACGGGAAGGCGGCGCCGTCGTTCAGCCCACCCTCTCCGGTCAGGCTGAAGCGCAGCAGGTCGCGGTCACCGGGCTCGTCGACCTGGACGTCAGACGCCAGCACGGGGTCGGTGGGCGCCAGGATTCCCCCGAGCAGGACGGCAGCGCCCAGCGGTAGTCCCATGACAAAGAACGCGACCGCGGCGATCAGCCCGACCGTCACCGCCATGGACGCAAACGCCAGACGGACGGGCAGGCGCCACTGCCGGCTGGAAAGCGGCAGGCCCAGCTTCAAGCCGACCGAAAAAAGGGAGATCAACAAAGCGACTTCGGCAACGCGTTCGAGAATGTCGGGCACTTGCCGCGGGTCTGGCGCCATCAGCCCCCAACCGGCAGTACCAAGCCCGAAGCCGACCGCCAGATAGAGCATCGAAGCGCTCAGCGGCAGGCGCTTCAGCAGGGATCCGGTCAGGGCCATGGTGACCAGCAACGCACCGATGACCAGCGCCCAGATGGGAAGACTCATCGCCCTGGCAACGCTGTCGTTTCCCCGGGGCGTGCGCCAGTTTGCGGCGAGTCCGGGTCACCTGCCGTCTCGTTCTCCGTCGAGCCGGGCCGTCTGGGCAGTTCTGCGTGCATGGCGATGGAAAGATCCTGAACTGTCGGGGGAAAGCGGCGTGAAATGCCGCAAATCGATAGAATGTCGACCGGAATCACCCTAGTCGACCGATGCCGGCTCGTCTGTGCGGTGTCGAACGCAGCGCCGATGGTTTTCCCAGCGACCATTCATCATCTGCTCCGCTGGGGTTGGCCGCGCCAGCACATCCTCGCGCCTCGATCGTCCCGTCGACGACGCCGGTATGCTGATCCGTGCCGCCGAACGATGTCCTCCGTCATCACGCAGGAAAGTCGAATGAAGAGGCTGTGGAACTCTCATTTCCTCCTCGCGGTCTTCTGGACCCGCTGGCGCCGCCTTGCGGCCAGGTCGATCTGCCTCGGCGCGATCCTCCTCCTGGGTGCGCTTCGCATCGCCAATGACGCCGAACTCACCTTTGTATCGCTGGCCTTGCTGCCAGTGCTGGTGATCGCCTGGATAGATGGCAGGAGGAATGGACTGTTGGCGGCTTTCCTGGCGGCGGCAATGTGGGCTGTGAGCGACGCGGCGCACGAACGCGAGTTCAGCGCACAGTGGATTCCGTGGGCAAACGCGGCAACCCGCCTGGTGACCTACAGCCTGGCGGCTCTCCTTGTCGCGCAGGTGCGCCTGCAATTCGAACGAGAACACGAAAGCGCGACCCGGGACGCGCTGACCGGGCTGTACAACAGACGCGCGTTTCTCGAAACCGGTGATTCCGAAGTCGATCGCGCGATGCGCTATGCGCACCCATTGGCTGTCGTTTTCCTCGATCTGGATGACTTCAAACAGCTCAACGACAGCCGGGGGCATGCTGCCGGCGACGCCGCGCTGCGCGCGACCGCGGCGGCTCTGCTCGGTGTCCTGCGTGCCAGCGATCGGGTCGCCCGCCTTGGCGGCGACGAGTTTGCCGTCCTCCTGCCGGAAACGCCCTACGACGCCGCGGTCGAGGCCGGCCGCAAGATCTCGCTGGCGGCGAACACCGCCCTTGCCGACTTCCGTCCGGTCACGACAAGCGTCGGGGTGGCTTGGTTCGCTGCCCCCGATCGTTTGTTCCCGGCCATGTTGAAGGCGGCCGACGAGCTGATGTATGAGGTCAAGGAAAGCGGCAAGGACAACATGCGCTGTCGACGCTTTGCCACGCCGCCCGTACCGGAGCGCGAAACGTAGCCCCGCCTACGACGCCGCACCGAGGACAAGGACGGCGTTGGTTCCCCCGAACGCGAACGAGTTCGACAACATCGTCCGCACCGCGCGGGCATCGCGCGCCACGTTCGGGACGTAGTCCAGGTCGCACTCCGGATCCGGCGCCTGCAGGTGCATCGTCGGCAGGACAAGCGCGCTCTCCATGGCCAGCAGCGACAGCACGCATTCGAGCGCACCGGCTGCGCCCAGCAGGTGTCCGTGTACCGCCTTTGTCGCACTGATCGGAATACGGCCTGCCCGCTCGCCAAACACCGCCTTGATCGCCGCCGTCTCGATCGCGTCGTTGGCTTGCGTACCGGTGCCATGCGCGTTGATGGCGTCGACCGCCGACGGTGCGATCGCAGCCGCTCGCAGTGCCGCGTGCATTGCTGCCGCCTGTCCTTCGACGCTTGGGCGTGTGATGTGACTGACATCAGTCGACAGCCCGTAACCGAGAATCTCACCATGGATGGACGCACCGCGCGCGGCGGCGCGCTCCCACGGCTCGAGTACGAGCATCGCCGCTCCCTCACCGAGCACCATGCCGCTGCGGTTCTTCGAAAACGGCTTGCACGAGGCTGACGGATCGATCGCATCGATTGCGGCCAGTGTGTGCAGTGCCTCCCAGGCCTTCAATGAGCCGAACGAAAGCGGCGCTTCGGAGCCGCCGGCGATCGCCACCTCGAGGTCACCGCAGGCGACGCGCCGCCAGGCCTCGCCGATGGCCACCGCCGAAGACGAGCAAGCGGTCGAATAGGTCAGATTCGGGCCACGCAGATCGTGCTCGATGCCGATCCATGCGGCGGGCGCGTTGTGCATCCCCATCAGCACGGTGAACGGCTTGATGCGGTCCGAGTCGTCGCCGTAGAGTGCCTTGTAGCCATCGTCGCTGGTCTGCGAGCCGCCCATCCCGGTACCGACGAAAACGCCGGCCCGGCTGCGGTCGAGCTGGCCCAGGGCATCGCGCGCACCGCCCAGTGCCTGCGAGGCGGCGACGAGGGCGAACTGGCTGACCCGATCGAGCATGCGCCGCTTCGGTGGCTCGAAATGCTCGACGGCGTCGAAGTTTGCGCTGGCCACAAGGGGTGCGGCGAGTCGCGCAGCGAACCCGGCGTCGAGGCGGCGGATCGCCGAGCGGCCGGCCTTGGCATTGCCAAACACCGCGGCCACGGCATTGCCGAGCGGCGAGACGACACCCATGCCGGTGACCGCAACCCGCCTCATCGCGCGCATGACGATTCCATCATGGCAACACCAACCTGTGCGTCACCAGCGTGCTGCACCGCCGCAAGCTCGTCGATGTGGCGAACCACGTCGCCCACTGTCGTCAGTGGCACCGAGTCCGGTGATAGCCGGATCCTGAATTGGTCTTCGACGGTGAACATCAGCTCGGCGACGCCGAGCGAGTCGATGCCCAGTCCTTCCAGCGGTGCGTCGAGCGTCACCGCATCCGGATCAAGCTGGTAGTCCCTGACCAGAATGGCACGCAGTCCTTCGAGAGTTGTCGTCATCTGTCTTCCTTCGTCGTTGTGGTCATTTCGTCGCTTGCGGACCTACCTCGCAGGGCGGTCAAGGCGAAACGGCTGTCAGCGCTGGACGCGGCCACCGTCACCCCGATCGGCGCCAGCGCCGCGAGCGTCACGGCATTGACGGCGCAGCGCGTCTTGTCAGCCCAGCACGCGCCCAGCGTCAGCAGCCCTGGCCAGTTGCGTGCGAGCTGCATCAGCAAGGCCGTGGATGCCGGGCGCATCGCGAGGTGGGCAAAGACCGCGGCCAGACGCAGTCGCCGCTCGAACTGGCTGCGCCACGCCGCCGCATAACGGCGGGCGACACCGCCTTGCCAGGCCTTGTCCGAGAGCTGGTCGCACCGCTTGTCAGCGAGCAACTGCGCACACAGGAGCGAGGCGGATTGCAGCGCCATGCTCATGCCCTCGCCGATGATCGGATGTGCCTCACCGGCAGCATTGCCGACGCGGAACAGCTGGTCGTCAGCGCGCAAGCGGATTCCGGGGTCGAGCGGCCCGGCGGCCAGCCAGGGACCTTCGCGAGAGGCGGCCTGCAGCGCCAGGCGAACGCCGCGGCAGTCGCGCCGAAGCAGCGCTTCGACGGCGTCGCCGGCACCCAGCGCGGGCAACGCCTGGCGACAGGCGGCGAGCCGGTCGCGTCGTATACAGCAGGCGATGGTGGTCAAGCCGCCATCGGCGACGACCATGCCGCCATAGCCTCCGGCGAACGACAACACCGGCAGAAGGCCCTCGTCCAGCGACGCATCGCGGAAGTTGGCCTTGAAGGCGAACAGGTCGGACGCCCGGCGCGCCTGGCGCCGACGCGGGCGATCGCGTGGCAACGCCTCCCACGAGCCGTGCGCAGCGATTGCCACCGGCGCCCGCAGGCTCGCCGCGCTGCGCCTGTCCAAGGCCTCGACGGCGCAGTGCCAGTCGCCGGCGGCGCCTTCGATCGCCAGCGCCGACCAGGGCTGCAGCACATGCGCGCCGGCTGCCCGCGCCCGTGCGAGCAGCAGGGCATCGAGCGTCTCGCGGCCGAGAGCCCTGCCCCATGGGTATTCCGGATGCCGCGTTGCCGGCAGGTCGGCGACAACCGTGCGCTCGCCGGACATCAGTGCGACCCGGCGCAGTTCCGGACCGGCGCTGGCAGCGAACGCCGGCCCGACGCCGAGGGCGGCGAGCAGCGGCAGATTGGTCGCGGCGAGGCATTCGCCGCAGACCTTGCGGCGCGGAAAGCGCTGCTTTTCCACCAGCGCTACCGACCAACCGGCGCCTGCCAGCAGGATCGCTGCCGCAGAGCCGGCCGGGCCGGCGCCGACGACGATCGCGTCGAAGTCGGTTCGCATCAGACCACCTCGACGCGCTCAGCGCGGAAGCAGTGGCTGAAAAGGCCGGCAGGATACTCATGCAGGCGCCACTCGGCAGGGCCGCTCGGCCACAATGCGCTCAGTTCCTTCCCCTTGAAGCCGGCGTGGACGCTGAGCACCGCGTCTTCTCGCGTTACCGCGTTGACGCCGAGCGCGCCGAGAAGATGACTGCCGGCAAGCGCGAGCCAGGCACGGCGCGGCTCGCAGGCAAACAGGCGATCGCTGCGCACGGCGATCGCGCCGAGCAGGCCAGCGAGGTCCGCATCCGCGAAATGGTGCAGAAAGAGGTTGGCGACGATCAGGTCCCAACGTGCCGTCGCGCTGTTCGGCAGTAGCGGGTCCGTGACGGCGGCTGCCCAGCCGAGGACGTCGACGACGGCTGGCACGACCTTCCACCCCAGATCAGCGTAGCTCGTGATCGTTTCGCGCTCGACCAGGGGCTGGGCGTCGAGCAGCGTCAGTTCCACCGGCGGCCACGCCGGCGCCAGCCGCCGGGCAACGCCGAGCAGCAGGCTGCCGTCGCCGGCACCGATCTCGAGCACCTGCAGCGGCCGCCTCGCCGGTGTCGACACGATTGCCGCACGCAAGGCGCGCGACACGATCGAACGGGTGGCCATCGCCCGATGAACGCGCCTCAGGTCACGACGCGAACGCGTCGCCGCCGGGTCGTCGACAGCCAGGCCATCGAGAATCTCGGCACCCACGATCCTCGGCAGGACCATCAAGGCGTCCTTCGCACGGTCGGCCGGGAGGCCATGGCGGACGAGTTCATCAGCTCACCCGCAGCAAGGCGCCGTGGCAACTGAAGCCGGCGCCAAACGACGAAAGCCACCACCAGCCGGCGGGCGCTGCGTCTGCCAGCGCCGCTTCGAGGACGAAGTAGACGAAGGCGCTCGACAGGTTGCCGTACTCGCGCAACATCGCTGCACTGTAGCGAAGGTCATCGCCCGAAAGCCCGAACTGACGCTCGATGGCAAGCAAGACGTCACGTCCACCCGCGTGCAGGATCCATGCACTTACGTCGGCGGTTTGCAAGCCGGCCCGGCCGAGAACGGTAGTGAGCACCTGCTGCGCGTACGCCGCCGCCAGCGCCGGAACGGCGCGCGTCAGGATATTGCGCAGCATGCCATCGCGCTGCTCGAACATCAGTGCCTGGCGTTGGCTCGGCTCGATCAGTGACGTGCTGGCGATCCACTCGATACGGCGCCCAGCGGGAGCGGGCTGCCGCGACAGAATCGCTGCCCCGGCGCCATCGCCAAACAGACAGGCACTGATCACGACGCCGGGGTCGTTGTCGAGGTAGATCGCCGCGCTGCTCACCTCGACGCAAATCGACAGCACATGCGTGCACACATTCGCCGTCAGTAACGCGTGCGCAAGCTGAAGATTCGGCAACGCCGCCGCACAGCCCTGCCCCACCAGATCGAAGGCGAGCACGTCGGCGCGCAGCCCGAGGCGCTCGACCACATGCCCCGACAGGCCGGGACAGAGGTAGCCGGTACAGGTGCTGACGATGACCGCACCCAGGTCAGGCGCGGTCAAGCCGCTCGTGGCGATCGCGCTCGCGGCAGCGCGTGCGGCGAGCACCGGCGCGTGCGCGAGAAAGCGCCGCGCCAGCGTGTTCGGGTCGATCGTGAAGACTTCGTCGAGCGAATCGACGGCGAGCCGGCGCGCTTCGATGCCGTTGTCGCGCTGCAGGACGGCGCGCGCCACGACATGGGCACGCGCGTCGAGGCGCGCGAACCAGTCGGATTTCTCGAAGGCTGCCAGGCACTCCGCCTTGGTGTAGCGCGTTGCCGGGGTCGCCGTGCCGATGCCTCGGAAATGCATGTCTAGCGGGCCTTCATCAGGCGCGGAAGATTGCCGCAAAGGGGCAACGGGGGCAGCCAGGGCTCGTCCTCAAGATCGCGTCGCGAGCGAATCGCCGACGATGTCGCGCACCAGCGTCGCTTCCGCTTCAGTCCGGGTCTGCGCTACGAGAACGACGTGGCCACTGCGGATGGCATCCAGCACGAAATCGGAAAACTTCCCTTCCTTCCTCTCGTCCGGCTTTTCGGCGCCGACGGCAGCGCCCACCAAGCCGCCGAGGGCAGCCCCCCATCCGAGCAGGGCCAGCGGCCCGATCAGCGGGCTGGCGACGAACAGCGTCACGTTGGCGGCGATCAATGCCACTTCTGCGACCACACCGAGGCCGGTGCCAACTGCGGCACCGACGGCGCCATCGACGACGACATCCCTGAGCGCTTCGTCGTCCTCCACCATCTTGCTGCTGGTCGCCGCACGCGCGTCATCAGCGATGCTGACCTGTTCGCGCAGCACACCGGATTCGACCAGGCGGTCGCGAACAGCCTCTGCTTCGGCACGACTGGTGTAGATTCCGCTGACGATATGAGCCTGCTGGTCCATGATGATCCCTCCTGCGAGTGGTTTGAACATGGGACGCGTGGATGGAATGGCTTTTGCCGGCGCATCGCGCACCCAGTGCCCGCTGGCCGACGCCATGCAGGCAGTCACACGGGCAGGTAGCCATCATCGCCGAAGCGCACAAGGGTGTATGTGCGCCAGCGAACGGAAGATCGGCCGCGGCGAGGCACAATGCGCACTCGCCGACAAGTTCCAGCACTTTCGCCGCTACTGGGCGGGCGGCACGATCAGGCAGATTGACCTTGTCCAGCAAGCGCAGCAGTTCCTCGTCCGCGACATCCTGCTCCCGCAGCGAATGCGGCAACTGGCTGCGCAGGCGCTACCCCTGCCCTTTGCCAAAAGGAGGTACGCGCCGGCGGAGCCCCAACGCCATTCGCTCAGTAAGGCTTACCGTGGCCTCGACCGCCGTTCTGGGGCTTGTCCCACTGCCCCCGACGATGGTCACTCCGGTACTCGTCGTGACGGTCGTCTCGACGGTCCTGCTGGTATTCCTGGTATCGTGGTACATACTCGCGTTCATACCAGCTGTTGCGCACGAAATAGACCCGCTCGCCGCAGGCCTCGTACGCGCCACAATACCGGCGCCAATGCTTGGCGTGGCCGGGCGGAACGTTGAGGTAGATCGGCGGACGCACAACCGGCACCCGCTCGATGACCACCGGCTGCCGGTAGATGAGTCTTGGCGGCGGATAGCCAGCGATGTCGACATGACCATAGAAACCGGGTTGGCCGACGCTGACGGATACGCCAACCTCGGCGGCGAGTACCGGCAAGGTGCCGGCAGTGCTGGCGGCTGCCAGTACGAGGGCGAATGATGAACGCTGCATGTCGGACTCCTTGTTGGCGGTACTTGCAGACGACGCGCGGGCGCATGGACGGAAGCGCCGTCTTCTTGTGACACCCGGTCACGCTCTGTGAGCGACCCGAAGCGAGCCCCGCTCAACCTTCCGAGCCACCTTGCACGCGACTGCCGACGGACAGTCCGGCTCTCATCCCGCGCCAGACCGTCGCACCGGGACGGGCGCCCGGTTCAGGCCGCAAGTGCGCCTCGTCAGCGGCT
>ERZ761602.6830-NODE-6830-length-12503-cov-4.717947_pt1 | contig 12503 bp, 10 predicted proteins | sample MGYA00512165_ERZ761602 | MGnify/ENA primary metagenome ERZ761602 (study PRJEB28899, sample SAMN02445085) | bioreactor sludge metagenome | biome: EBPR sludge; isolation source: Thorneside wastewater treatment plant | place: Australia: Brisbane, Thorneside... | reverse complement strand
CAGGTGGTGCCGTCGGCGCTCGGCCGCATGCTGACCGACGGCGACGCGGCCCGCGCCCAGCGCGTGACGAGCGCCTTCATGCAGATGAAGAAGTTCGACCTCGCCGCGCTCGAGCGGGCCTACGACGGCCGCGCCGCGTGACGGCCGTCCGCGCGCTTCAATCGCATCCTCGACCGCAGCAGAAAGGGACCGACATGCTCGCAGAGAACCGGAAGGCCGCGGCCAAGACCGCGCCCGCCGCGACCAACGCGATCCTCCCCTATCTCTTCTTCAACGGCCGCTGCGAAGAGGCGGTCAACTTTTACAAGAAGGCGCTCGGCGGCGAGATCGAGATGCTGATGCGCTGGAAGGACAATCTCGACCTGCCGAAAGACGGCTGCGCGCCCGGCATGCCGGTCGACCCGCAGAAGATCATGCACGCGACGCTCAAGGTCGGCGACGCGATCCTGATGGCCTCCGACGGCATGCCGCAGGAGAAATCCGCCTTCCAGGGTTTCTCGATCTCGCTGACCGCGCGCAGCGACGCCGAGTGCGACCGCTGGTTCGCCGCGCTGGCCGAGGGCGGCCAGGTACAGATGCCGCTCGGCAAGACGTTCTTCGCGCAGCGCTTCGGCGCCGTCGCCGACAGGTTCGGCGTCTCGTGGATGATCGTCGTGCCGCCGGCGCAGGGTTGACGCCGCGACGACCGCACGCGCCTCCTCGCCGTCTCGCCCCCGCGAATTCGGGGGCGACCAACCTCCGAAATGCGCGAACGCCGCCGGGCAACGCGCGGAGTGTCCGCATGGCCGAACTGACACTGTACACGTTCGACTGGGTTCCCGAACCGCCGCGCGGATTCGTGCGCGACATCCGCGTGCGCTGGGCGCTGGAAGAAGCCGGGCTTCCCTATCGCGTCGCGGCGGTGCCGTTCGGCGATCGGGGCGCCGATCACTTCGCGCATCAGCCTTTCGGCCATGTGCCGTGGCTGACCGACGGCGGCCTTTCGATCTTCGAGAGCGGCGCGATCCTGCTCCATCTCGGCGCGCGCAGCGGGGCGCTCATGCCGACCGATCCGTGCGGCCGCAGCGAGGCCGTGCAATGGCTGTTCGCCGCGCTCAACTCGGTCGAGATGGCGAGCATGCCCTGGTCGCTGCTCGCGTTCACCGGCGAGCCCAAGGACGCGCCGGCCTGGAAATTTTTCGACAGCTTCCTGATGCAGCACCGGCTGGCGCATCTCGAGCCGGTGCTGGCCAAGCGCGAATGGCTGGCGGGATCGTTCTCCGTCGCCGACATCCTGATGGCGGACGCGCTGCGCCTCGTCGATCGGTTCGACGGGCTTGCGGCGTATCGCGCCTGCCGCGCCTACGTCGCGCGCGCCACGGCCCGCCCGGCGTTCGCGAAGGCGCACGCAGACCAGCTGGCGCATTTCGCCGCCGGAGACCGCGCGCGCAGCGCAACCGACGGGCCCGGCGTTTAGGCCGGAACCGAGTTGCCGCGCGACACGGCCTGGATGCCAGTACCGCGCCGGCGCGATGCCTGATGAACGACGCGGCATTAGCCGCTAGTCTTGTCTCCGGCCGGCGCCGCACTCGGTCCGCGATCGCCGCACCTTCCGATCTTCGTCATCGAAAGCTCGCGCGGGCACGCAATGGTCAGAAAGCACAGCAACGTTCTCGTCATCATGTCGGACGAGCACAACGCCGGCTTTCTCGGCTGCGCGGGGCACCCGCTGGTGCGCACGCCGTGCCTGGACGCGCTGGCGGCGTCGGGCACGCGCTTCGTCAACGCGGTGACGAACTCGCCCATCTGCGTGCCGGCAAGGGCCAGCTTCGCGACCGGCCGCTACGTTCACGAAATCGGGGCGTGGGACAACGCGCACGCATATGACGGTCGCGTGCCGGGCTGGGGCCGCCGCCTGCAGCAAAACGGAATCCGGGTCGATTCGATCGGCAAGCTGCACTACCGGAACGAGGCCGATCCGACCGGCTTCGACCGCCAGATCGAGCCGATGCACATATCGAAATCGGGCGGTCAGGTTTGGGGGTCGTTGCGCGAGCCCCTGCCGACGCTGTCCGGGCCGCAGATGATGTACCGCGCCATTGGGCCCGGCGAGTCCGGATACAACCGATACGACCGGCGCATCGTCGATCACGCCGCGGCCTGGCTGGCGCAAGAGGCGGCCAGCGGGCCGCAACGCCCGTGGGCGCTGTTCGTCGGGCTGGTCGCGCCGCATTTTCCGCTCGTCGTTCCGCAGCGGTATTTCGACATGTATGCGGGCGCGGACATCCGGCGCCCGCGGCTGCACCCCGATGACGGATATGTCCGCCATCCCTGGGTGCAGGCGATGGACGACTTCTTTCACATCGACCGAGAGTTCGACGACACTACCCGGCGGCGAGCGCTGGCGGCCTACATGGGCCTTTGCACGTTCCTCGACGATTGCGTCGGCGAGCTATTGCGCGCGCTGGCTGCCACCGGGCTCGACCGTACGACCACCGTGATCTACACGAGCGACCATGGCGACAATGCCGGAGTCCGCGGGCTCTGGGGCAAGTGCAATATGTATGCGGAAAGCATCGCGGTGCCCCTGATCGTCGCCGGACCCGGGGTGCCAGCGGGCCGCGTCTGCAAGACACCCGCAAGCCTCGTCGACATCGCGGCGACGATCACCGATTGCCTTGGCCTCGATGCCGATCCCGCGCAGCGCGGAGCCTCGCTGCTCGGGCTGGTCGAGAGCGGCGACGACGCCGCGCGGCTGGTGTTCAGCGAATATCACGCGATCGGGTCGGTCTCGGCCAGCTACATGGTCCAGGATGCCCGTTGGAAATACATTCACTACGTGGGCATGAGGCCCGAACTGTTCCGCCTCGACGACGACCCCGGCGAAGAACGCGATCTCGCCGGCGATGCGCGGCACGCCGACACGCTGGAAAGCTATGCGCGCAGGCTGCGCGCGATCTGCGACCCCGGTGGCACGGATCGCCGCGCCAAGGCCGATCAAGCGAAGCTGATCGCCCGACATGGCGGGCGCGAGGCAGTGCTGAATTCCATCGAACTCGGCGCCGATGCCGTACCGGGCGGGCACACCGAGTGACCGCGCGGCGCGCAAGCCTCGTCCTGCGGGCGGGAACGTAGCCGCCGGCTGAACCCCGGCGGCGAACGCGCCATCCACCGCGCGAAAGCAAAAAGGGCGGGTCTGGGACCCGCCCTTATGTCATCCGCCCCGCGCCGACGCTCAGTACGTGTCGCCGGTGCTCTTGCCGACGTCGGTGCGCGAGCCGCCGGGGCGCGTGTCTTCCACCGTGTCGGTGTCGACCGTGCGGCCCTTGCCGGTGCCGGGCTCGGTGCCGCGCTTGTAGTATTCGTAGCCGGCGCCCGCGCGCACCGCGACGACGCCCTTGGGCTGCGTGAAGTTGCGCGCCGGAACGTCCTTGAGCGCCGAGCGCGCGAAATCGAGGAAGATCGGCGCCGCCGTGGTGCCGCCCTGCTCCTGGGGCCCCAGCGTGCGCGGCTTGTCGAAGCCCACCCACACCGCGATCGCGAGGTCGGGCGTGTAGCCCACGAACCAGGCGTCGAGCACGTCGTTGGTGGTGCCGGTCTTGCCGGCGACCGGGCGGCCGAGCGCGTTGAGGATGGTGGCGGTGCCGCGCTGCACGACGCCCTGCATCATGCTCGTCATCTGGAACGCATTGTCTTCGTCGACGACCTGCTCGCGGCCGCTCGGCAGCTCGGGCATGCCCTGCCCGTTGAACGCCACCTGGCTGCACTTGTCGCATTTGCGCTCGTCGTGGCGGTAGATCGTGCGGCCGTGGCGATCCTGGATGCGGTCGACGAGCGTCGGCGTGATCTTGCGGCCGCCGTTGACGATCATCGAATAGGCGGCGACGTGGCGCATCGGCGTGGTTTCGATCGCGCCGAGCGCCATCGCCATCACCGGCTCGAGCTTGTCGGAGACGCCGAGCTTGGCCGCCAGCTCCACCACCTTCTCGAGGCCGGTCGCCTCGGCGAGGCGCACGGTCATCAGGTTGCGCGACTGCTCGATGCCGGTGCGCATCGGCGTGGGCCCGTAAAATTTCCCGGACGAGTTGCGCGGGCGATACACCTTGTCGCCGAACTTCACGACGATCGGCGCGTCGAGGATCACGGTCGACGGCGTGAAGCCTTCCTGCAGCGCCGCGAGATAGACGTAGGGCTTGAACGACGAGCCGGGCTGGCGCCAGGCCTGCGTCACGTTGTTGAACTGCGAGAGCCAGAAGCTGAATCCGCCGCTCATCGCGAGCACGCGACCGGTGTGCGGGTCCATCGCCACCAGCGCGCCGGTGACTTCGGGCACCTGGCGCAGCGTGTAGGTGTCGGCCGGCACCGGCTTGTTCTGCGCGTCGACGCTGATCTTCTCGACCAGCACGACGTCGCCCTGCCGCAGCACGTCGGTCGCCTTGCGGACCGGCTGGCCGGTGGCGGTCTTGAACGCGGGCTTGCCGGCCTCGACCGTGATCTCGCCCTGCTTCCTCGCCCAGGCGAGCTCGGTGAGCGGGATGCGGCCGCGGCGCCCGTCGGCCATGCCGATCTCGGCGCCCCTGTCGTCGATCTCGAGCACGAGCGCCAGCGGCCAGTCGCCGTGGCCGGCCGGCGCCTGCACCTTGCGCAGCTTCTGCCGCCAGCCGTCGGCCCAGCGCTCGGTCTGCCCGTCCTTCAAGTTGGCGACCGCGCCGCGCCAGCCGTGGCGCTTGTCGTAGGCGACGAGGCCGCGGCGCAGCGCGGCGTCGGCGAAGGCCTGCATCTTGGGATCGAGCGTCGAGCGGATCACGAAGCCGCCCGCCTTCATCTTGTCTTCGCCGTGCTTGGCGAGCATCTCGCGCCGCACTTCCTCGACGAAGTATTCGGCGCCGACGCTGATGTAGGGCGGCGGCGGCTTCACGCCGAGCGGCGCGGCCTTGGCCTCGTCGGCCTCGGCCTTGGTCACGTAGCCGTCTTCCAGCATGCGCTGGATCACGTAGTTGCGGCGCGCGATCGCGCTGCGCGAATTGCGCTCGGGGTTGAAGCGCGAGGGCGCCTGCGGCAGCGCGGCGAGCAGCGCCACCTCGGCCACCGTGAGCTGATCGAGCGACTTGTCGAAATAGATCTGCGCCGCGGCGGCGACGCCGTAGGCCTGGCGGCCGAGGAAGATCTGGTTGAGATAGAGGCCGAGGATCTTCTCCTTCGAATAGGCGCGCTCGATGCGGAAGGAGAGGATCATCTCCTTCACCTTGCGCTCGAAGCGCTGCTCCGACGAGAGGAAGAAGTTCTTCGCCACCTGCTGCGTGATCGTGGAGCCGCCCTGCAGGCGCGCGCCGCCGCCGCTGAAGTTGTTGCGGATCGCGCGCGCGATGCCGAACACGTCGATGCCGGGATGGGTGAAGAAGCGCTGGTCCTCGGCGGCGATGAAGGCCTGCCAGACGCGCTTCGGGATCGATTCGAACGGAACGTAGATGCGCTTCTCGGACGCGAACTCGCCGATCAGCCGCCCGTCGGCGGCATAGACGCGGCTGACGATCGGCGGCTCGTAGTTGGCGAGCTTCTGGTAGTCGGGCAGGTCGCGGCCGTAGAACCACAGGCCGAAGAAGACCACGATCAGCCCGACGAGGCCGACCAGGAAGCCGGCGCTGAGCAGGTTGAGGGCGCTGCGGTAGAAGAAGCCCAGGACCGATTTATCGCGATTTCTCAAGATCTTCCCTCATACCCGCCGCGGCGTGGCGGATGCCGCCTGCGCGCCGGCCCGATGGGGCGCGGACTATATACGCGGCCACCCGACGCGCAAGCGCCCGTGGTGGTCCACATTCGCACGGTTTTGTTGCCGAAGTCTTTGGCCGCAATGTGGCCGTCCACCTCGCCCCGGGGCGGATGCCGTTCGGCGCCTCGGCAGATCCTTTGCCGGACCAGCCTCACGCTACGGAGGCACGTCCGCCGCTTGTGCAACCATCTGGTCCACCCTATTCTGCTACCTTAACGTGTAACCGGGGATCAACATGGACAAACGTGCCGTTCTCGCCGCAAGCGCCGCGCTTCTGGCCGCCGCGGACGTTGTCGCCGTGCCGGCGCGCGCCGAGCAAAGGGCCGGGCCGTGCATCACGCCGCCGCCGGCCTTCCCGCTGACCGAAGCCAATCGCGTCGCCGGCCCGGCGCTCGCGAGTCTCGTGACCGGGCAAACCATCGTTCACGTCCGCCGCAACACGAATGGCGGATATAGCCGGGTGCGGCGCCAGTTGCGCGACGACGGCTCCTTGGCGTTGCTCGCTCAGAACGGCCCGACGCCCGAGGGCCCTTGGAAAACCGCGACCCGGGTCGCCTCCACCGGCTCAACCATAGCCGGCGGGCGCGAAGTCGGGGTTTGGTCGCTGCGCGGCGGCTACGTGTGCATGGAGCTCTCGACGCTCAGCCAAGGCCAGACCAAATGCCATGCCATTCATCGCCAGGGCGGTAGTCTCTACGCCCGGGCGACGTCGCAGCCCAACTGCCTCGACGGCGACATCAAGGTGCAGCCGCTCGACGCCGATTGAGACAGGGCCTGCGAGCGGCGCGAAGTCGGGGCCGCGCCGTTTTCGACGGGGGTAAGCGGCGTCGGGTAAATTGAGGCGGTCGGGGCCCGAGGCGAATTTTCCGGAGCGGCCGGTCGTGCCGCCGGATGTGCCGAACCGCACGACGGCGATTCGCCGCCGACCGGGAACTTTCAGTGCGGTGCAGTCGCTTCCCTCGCCCTCAGCCCGCCCGCCCGGGCATACTTCGCCCCGATCGGCGGTTGTGCTAGACGAGAGCGCTGCGCGTTCGCTGCGACGCCCATCGGGGAGAGTGCCCATGACTCGCATCGCCTCGCTTTGCCTCATCGCATCGTTGCTGATGGCCTCGGCGGACCGGGCCAATGCCCAACGCGGATGCGTCGAAGCCGCCATCGAGCCCGGCCGCGGCGAGACGTTCATCTTCGGCATCGCGCCGCCCGAGGACATCGTCTGCTACCGGCTCGCCACGACGCCGGGCCAGACGGTATCGCTCAAGGTCGTCAACGGCAGGAACATCGTCTTCAACGTCGTCGGGATTCGCGACGGCGTGAACCAGCTCACCTTCACGGCGCGGGGACGGGCCCACGAGGTGAGGGTCTCGCAGCTCATGCGTTCGGTCACGCGCGAGGCCTTCCGCATTCACGTGACGCTCGGCGCTTCCGCCGTGCGCGCCGATCCGGCGCCGAATGCCGGCCCCGATGCGGGCCGCGATCCTCCGCCGGGCGGCGAGCGGCCGAAGCGGACCGGCGAAATCGCGGCCTCGGTGCCGGCCGCCGAGCGCGCGGCGGCCGAGCGCGCGCTCGAAACGCTCCGTCGCGCGGATTTCGGTGCCATGCTCGCGGAATGCGCGAAAGAATTCCGGTGGATGTTGGGCCCCGGCGGCGGCCTCAACCTCAGCCTCAATCCGAACACGTTCGGCTACGTGGACAAGGACAGGCTGCACGTCAACGTCCAAGGAGTCCCCGCGGAGGGGCCGTCCTTCACCCTCTACACGCTCGTGCGCGCAAGAGGCGCGGGCGGCGCGTCTACGACCATCTGCATGCCCTGCGCCGGCAACCTGCAGCAGGGGCGGCCTCAATACGGCAGGCCCAATACCGAAGAGATGAAGCCGCCGGGCCGGCCGTGCCCGGGTTGACCCGCGGCGCTGGAGCGCGCTGCGGGCACCGCGACGCCCGAGGGAAAAATCGGGAAGATCGGGTTCAGAGTTGAATTCTTTCGGGCGGTCGGCGGTCGTTGTCTTTCATCAGGCCTTCGGCCAGCCGCGCGCCAGGCGGGGTCGCGGAGCCGGTGCTCTTCCTTGGGGTTGCTGAGGTGCCCGAGCTCGACTTACACCGAGGCGACGTCGGGCGCCTTCGGCCCGGCGAAGCCGGCCGATCGCTTGGGCTTCGACACGGGCCGCTGGCCCAGACCGCGGACCCGCCGCCTTCCCAAGCACCGGATCAGACGGTGGTCGGCTCCGCCGCGACGTCCCGGCGCTCGCGATCGAGATCGAAGCGATCGTGATAGATCGGCCGTCCGCCGGTCGTCGGCCCGGGATACTGGCAGAAGAAGATCGTCACCCCGTTCTCGGTTCGCATCTCGCGCTCCACGTGGGGATCCGGGTGAAACACGATGGTTCCGGGCCCCAGCCTCTGGCCGTCGACGATGCAGTCGCCTTCGAGGATGTACCAAACCTGCGCGAAATCGTGCGCGTGGTCGGGAAAGCCGCCGCCGGGCTCGAACTTGGTAACGCCGACGATGGGTTCGGTCGGATTGTCCGGGCGCGGATGAAACGCGACCTTCCCCCACTCGCCCGGCCAGCGGATCTTCTTCCATTCCAGCTGATCCACGTGCACGGCGCGATGCGGCGCACGCTCCGCGATCAGGTCTTTCGCAGTCTTCTGGGTTTGCATGGTCTGGGCTCCCATTCTCGCGGGCGCCCAATCCGGCGCCCCCGTCCCGACGGCGACCATCGCCGCCGGTCTCGATCATCCACTTTCGGCTCTGCCGCATCAATCGTATCGGCCGGCGCTTCGGCCCGCGGGGTATTCACTGGCAGCGCCCCGGAATCGTGCCGGCGTCTCTGCGGCCGAATTGCGCCATCGCGGGATTGCGGCGGGAAAGGCCTGCCCGGCATGGCCACTGGCAAGCCCGCGGCGGTCGGGCTAACGATGTGTGCCAATTCCGCTGCAACCGTCGGGGGCCAACGTGGATCTGGGATTGTCGGGCAAGCGAGCGCTGGTTACGGGCGCGTCTCGGGGAATCGGCGCCGCGGTGGCGCGCCAGCTGGCGGCAGAGGGATGCAGCCTTTACCTGGCGGCGCGGTCGGAAGCGGCGCTGCAAGCGCTTTCGCAGGAGCTGCGCGAGCGGTTCGGCTGCGATGCCACTCCGATAACGGCGGATCTGGCCACCGCGACCCAAGCGGAGGCGCTGGCGACCCGCTGCGCGGATGCCGAAATCGTCATCAACAACGCCGGCGCCATTCCGGGCGGACGGCTCGACGACATCGACGACGCAACCTGGCGCGAAACCTGGAACGTGAAGGTGTATGCCTACATCAACCTGTGCCGGGCATTCTTCGCCCGCATGCGGGCGAGGCGCTACGGCGTCATCGTGAACGTCATCGGAGCGAGCGGGCAGCGGCCCAAGGCGAATTACATTTGCGGCGCTACGGCCAACGCGGCGCTCATGGCGTTCACGCAGGCTTTGGGCGGCGATAGCCTGGAACACGGCATCCGCGTCGTGGGCGTGAATCCTGGGCCGGTGGCAACGGAACGCCTGGTCGATCTGATGAAGACGTCCGCCAAGGATCGCTTCGGCGATAGCGGGCGGTGGAAGGAACTGCTGGCGCCGCTGCCGCAGGGCCGTGCGGCGACGGTCGAGGAAATCGCCTCGACCATTGCCTTCGTCGCTTCGGATCTTTCCTCTTATACGTCGGGAACCGTCGTCACCGTCGACGGCGGCTACTGCAATCGCGGCTCGCTCATGTAGCCTCGCGCCACGCCGGAGCGCGCCGGCGGTCAGCGCGGCATGTGGAGGATCATGTCGTCGATCCAGGCGGCGTCGTCGCAGATGAGCTTCAATTCGCGGCGCATGGTGGGCTCGTCCATCGCGCAGCTCCGGAGCACCTGGAGATCGTCCTCGTCGCCGTCGAGATCGGAAACGACCTCGAGGCGCGTGCCGTTGGGATCGAAGAAGTAGAAGGAGTGGATGGCCGGCGGAATCGTGATCAGCGGGCCGGCGGTGATCTCCACGCCGTTCGCCTTCAGGCGCTCGAGAATCTCGCGATACCGCTTCGGGCCGCAGACGAACGAGACGTGCTGCATCGCGCCGATCGTGTCGCGATCACAGGGGCCCACCTGCCCTTTCGGGTATTCGAAGAACGCGAGCAGGCTGTCGCCGCCCATGTCGACGAAGAAATGCGGGATCGCCGCGAACGGCGGAACGCCGCGCCCGTGGCTGCCCGCGCCCGCGGTCGGGGTGCGCTCGCCGCGCTTGCCGGGCGTGAAGAGGCCGTGGACGAGCGGCATGCCGAGCACGCGGACGTAGAAGTCGAGCGTCTTGCGCATGTCGTCGGTGACGAGCGCCAGGTGGTGAATGCCGCGCAATTGCGGCTTGCCCATCGGCGCCGCGCGCACATCGGTTTTCACATGCGTGTCCATACCGGTTCCTCCGTCCCTCGCAATTTCGGGACGATATCCGGTTTTTCGCGCGCGTGTCAGGTTTTCTGGAGCATACGGGCCGCGCGGCGGCGACGGATCGCGACCGAGCGTTCGCGAGGGCGCGCCGCCGGCACCGGCGCCGTCCGGCACGGGCGGCACGGGCGGCTAACGCTCGGCGTCGGCGGCGGCGCCCTGGCGCGCGGGCGCGCCTTTGCCCTTCGCCGCGAAATAGCGGTCGATGCCCTTGAGCAGCCCATCGGCCAGCTTCGCGCGGTAGGCGGGGTCGCGGAGCTGGTGCTCTTCCTTGGGGTTGCTCAGATGCCCCATCTCGATCAGCACCGAGGCGACGTCGGGCGCCTTCAGCACCGCGAAGCCGGCCGAGCGCAGCGGCTTCGGCACCAGCTCGACGCGGCCCTCCAGCGCGGCGACGATGGCGCCCGCCAGCCGGTGCGCGTTGTGCAGCGACTGGCGCTGCGCGAGGTCGATGAGGATGCCGGCCACGCGCGTGTCGTTGCGCGAGATGTCGACGCCGGCCACCAGGTCGGCGCGGTTCTCGCGCCTTGCCAGCGCCGCCGCCTCTTCGTCCGACGCCTGGGCCGAGAGCGTGTAGACCGAAAGGCCGCGGCTGGCGCGGAACGGGCTCGAATCCGCGTGCAGCGAGATGAAGATGTCGGCCCCGGCGCTGCGCGCGATCTCGAAGCGCTGGCGCAGCGCGATGTAATAGTCGGCGCCGCGCGTCATCAGCACGCGGTACTTGCCGCTGTTCCAGATGCGGTCGCGCAGCTCCTTGGCCACCAGCAGCACGATGTCCTTCTCGCTGGTGCCGTTCTTGCCGGTGGCGCCGGGGTCGATACCGCCATGGCCGGGGTCGATCACCACCAGCGGCGAGTCGCGCCGGGCGCGCTGGCCGGCGCGCGCCTCGTCGCCGGGCGCGGTGTAGTCGGGCAGCTTGCCGCGCTGCTCGCGCAGGATGCGGTCGAACTCGTCCTTGCTGATGCGCTCGAGGTCGATGACCAGGCGCCATTCCTGCGCCTTGTCCTTGGGCGGGAGTGCAAAGGTTTTCTGGATTCGCACCGGCCGGTCGACGTCGAACACGATGCGGCGCACGTCTTTGCCGAAGCTGCCGTAGCGCCAGGCGGTGACCGGCGGGCTGTCGAGCCGCGCCTCGGTGCCGAGCCGCCAATCGACCGGCGGCAGGTCCACGATCACACGGTAGGGGGCGCCGAGCACATGGGCGCGGAACTGGACCGCCTCGGACAGGCCGACCGAGATGCGCGTCAGCCCCTCGTGCCGGCTGATGCGGACCTCGCTGACGCTGGGCTCCGCCGCGGCCTGGCCGGCGCCGGCGAGCAGCGCGGCGAGGCCGAGCCCCGCCGCGATGTGCCGGAACCGTCGCCGATGGCAGTTGCGCTCCTCTTCAATCATCGTGGGAATTACCGGGCCCCAGCCGTTGATTCTTCTGTAGTTTATCCCAAATCTCGTTTGCGGTCCAACGCTTCCGCGCAGGCTTGGGCGCGGACGGCCCCTGGGACGGAGGGCGGGGCCGCGGCCGGGGCGCGAGGAATAGATTTACGAACGCCCGGCGAACAGCTATCTTGCCTACCAGCCGCGGACTGCCTTGGCCCGGTCGACGGGCAAGGCGGCGAGCGAGGCCTCGGCCGGGCTTGCCGGACCCGCCCTCGGGAGTTTCCCGACCGGGACCCTGGCGCCAGCCGGAGCGGAGCGCGCTGCGCCGCGGCTGCCCATCACAACTTGCGAAGCCGTCGCCACGGGATTCACTAGATACCGGCGCCACGCGCTAGTTTCGGGGACCTCGATTCCCTTTGTCGAACGCCCCGGCGCTGCCTGCGCGCAACGCCATTGGCCCGCCCCTTGGGCCCGCGCGATGCCTATGCGCCGCCGCTTGCGGCGCCGGGCCGCCGATCCTTGCTCCCGAGCCGCCGGCTTCGCTCCAACAACGGCCGCACCGCGCGCCCAGCGCCCGGTCCGCCGCAAAGAGAGAGCGAATGGCAAAGCGCATGTTGATCGATTCGACCCACCCGGAAGAAACCCGGGTGGCCGTGATCAGCGGTAACCGTCTCGAAGAATTCGATTTCGAGAGCGCGCGCAAGAAGCAGATCAAAGGCAACGTCTATCTCGCCAAGGTCACGCGCGTCGAACCCTCCCTGCAGGCCTGTTTCGTCGAATACGGCGGGAACCGCCACGGGTTTCTCGCCTTCAACGAAATCCACCCCGACTACTACCAGATCCCCGTCGCCGACCGCGAAGCGCTCAACCGCATGGTCGCCGAGGCGATGGCGGCGCAGGAAGACGAAGACGAGGAGCAGCCGCAGGAGCGCCGCCCGCGCTG
>ERZ761602.6829-NODE-6829-length-12508-cov-3.915522_pt1 | contig 12508 bp, 13 predicted proteins | sample MGYA00512165_ERZ761602 | MGnify/ENA primary metagenome ERZ761602 (study PRJEB28899, sample SAMN02445085) | bioreactor sludge metagenome | biome: EBPR sludge; isolation source: Thorneside wastewater treatment plant | place: Australia: Brisbane, Thorneside... | reverse complement strand
GCGAACAACTGGCTGCCCTGGATCGTGCTCGCGCCGGCGACGTTCTGGCTGGCGCGGCGGTTTCCGTTCGAAAAAGGCCAGCTGCTGCGGGCGATTCCGATCCACACGGTGGCCTGCGCCGCGACGTGCGTGGCGATGCTCTTATACTCCGCCGGGTTCAAGTGGTGAAAAGCATGGTCCTCAAGTTCCCATTTCCACGCCGCGATACCGAGCCGGTGCGCCAGCGGCGCGTAAATATCCAAAGTCTCGCGGCAGATGCGCTCGACGCGCTTCTTGTCGCGAAGGTAGGAGATGGTACGCATGTTGTGCAGGCGGTCCGCCAGCTTAATCAGAATTACCCGAACATCCTTCGCGGTCGCTACGAGCATCTTGCGGAGGTTTTCCGCCTGCTTCTCTGCTTGTGTCGGCTGCGATTCGGTCCATTTCATGGACTTAATCTTGCTGACGCCGTCGACAAGCGACGTGATCTCCTCGCCAAACTCTCGTGCCAGCTCGGCACGCGTCATTCCCGTATCTTCCAGGACGTCGTGCAAAAGTCCAGCGGCAACCGTAACCGGATCCAGATTAAGGTTCGAAAGAATTCGCGCCACTTCCAGCGGATGCGAGATATAGGGTTCGCCCGAGTCCCGCTCCACCCCAAGGTGCGCCTCGTTGGCAACGCGATACGCCTTACGAACAATTTCCAAGTCCGCGCCCGGCATATGCTTGCGCATGTGTTTTAAAAGTTTTGCAAATTGTTCGCGCATAGGTGGAAAGCCTTATCACACTATTGTATCACCCTGAATGGCAAGAATGCAGGGTGCGCGGCCCTGCGTTTCGACTATCATGAAGCGTGCGCTTCCGCACGGGGTGCCCACGCATAAACTCGGTTCATTTCGCCACGGAGATCATTCGATACACATGGCCTACTTCACACAAATCCTGAAACTCGCCGAACAGGTATCGCTCTGGGCCGATCTGCGGCACGAACAAGGCGAAGACATATCAAGGGAACTCAAGAAGATCGAGCGTGCACTGGAGGCTTCGCGGAAGTCCCTGGAGCGATGGCGTATTTCCGATGCGACCCTGTCCCGCGAGCCAAACTCGCTCCAATCGATTCGCACCCTGCGGCCCGCTGGTCCACGACGAATGGAAAACCCCACGCTGCGCGCGGACTTTGTAAATCGTATGCGTGGTGCATGGCTGGGCCGGGCGGCAGGGTGCACGCTTGGCGTACCCGTCGAGGCATGGTCTGTCGCGGACATGAAAGAACTCGCCACACTGGGAAGCCAAGCGTTTCCACCAAAAGAGTACTGGGCAATTCACCCAAAGCAGAACCTCGTTCATCACAAAGTAAAGCGAATCAAGGACTACTTGAAAGGTAACATCACGGAAGTGCCGGTTGACGACGACCTGGGTTATACGCAACTGGGACTCCTTATACTGGAACGCCACGGACTAAATTTCACGACGGAAAATGTCGCAGACATGTGGCAAAAGCATTTGCCGCTTGCATGGACCGCAGAGGAAGTTGCGTTAAACAATCTGAAGCAAGGCATAAGGCCTCAAAAGGCCGGCGGCGTCAACAATCCCTACCAGGAATGGATCGGCGCCGATATTCGGAGCGATGCATGGGCGTACGCCTGTGCCGGCTGGCCCGAACGCGCCGCGGAACTCGCGTACCGCGATGCAATTCTTTCGCACCGTGGCAACGGTGTCTACGGCGCCATGTATTTTGCTGCGGCAATCGCGGCCGCCTTTGTTGTCAACGACCCTATCGACGCGCTGGGCATCGGATTGACCGAGATTCCTCGTGAATGCCGGCTCGCAAAGGATCTGCGCTGGGCCTTGCGCATCGCGCCAAAGTTGAAATCCTGGGAACAAGCCCGAGCAGCGGTTGATAAACGATTCAACGGCATGCACGTCGTACACACCAACAACAACGCCTGTCTGACCGTTTTTGGCGTTTTTCTCGGAAACGGTGACTTTACGAAAACCATTGGCAGTTGCGTTGCAATGGGGTACGATAATGATTGCACCGCGGCTACCGCAGGGTCGCTGCTTGGCGCCGTTGTCGGCTTGGACCGAATTCCCGGGCATTGGTGGAAACCGTTCGGCAATCGGGCCGCCTCGTACCTTAACGGAATTCGTTCGTTTCGAAACGATGAAATTGTCCGTAGGTTTTGCGTGTTAACTAAACGAACTTGGGCGCAAGGCACTTAAGCATATCGAAGTTAACCTGCTTTCGCCCAAGGGGTTGGAGGATTTCACACCCTATGGATCCGATTAAGCACGCGCGCAGACTGATTATTCTCGTCATCGGCGTGACCGTTATGCTCGCCGGGTTGGCGATGTCGGTGCTTCCCGGCCCCGGCGTCGCTGTCATCGTTGGAGCGCTGGCTATTCTCGCCACGGAGTTCGTTTGGGCCGCGCGGCTTCTGAAGCGTGTAAAGGAAAACGCGCAGTACGCCGCGCAATCCGTCTGGAACGGCGCCCGCGAATCTCGCTTGTCACGCATCGGCGAATGGGTGTCCCTTCGAAAGGCCCGGCCGGAAACGCCAATAGAATAACTTCCGCTTCTTCCAGGCCGAGTTTTGCCAAGACAGCCCGCCATTCGATACCCTCTTGCTTTGGTGCGTCAATCCCGTTGCGCCAAATTTCGGGAGGTTCGATTTCATCATGCGATTGGGGATTATTGGATGCGGCGTACTGGGACGGTTTCATGCTCCTTGCGCTGTAAAAGCTGGTTTTAAGGTTGTGGCATGCTCGGATCCCGTCCGGGCGAATGCCGAGTTGCTCGCTGCCGAGCACGGAGCGGAGGTCATCGACGACGCGATGGCCTTGTGCGCATCCGACAACATTGACGTTGTCGCGATCTGTACGCCGACACATGTCCACGCGGCATTCGTGATCGAGGCGGCAAAACATGGCAAGCATATTTTCTGTGAGAAACCGTTTTGCCGCACCTTGGCACAGTGTGACGATGCGCTGGCAGCCGTCAAGAAGGCAGGCGTAAAACTTTTCGTCGGCCACGTCGTGCGCTATTTCCAGGAGTTCTGCGCGATGAAGCAGCAGATCGACGAGGGCAAGATCGGAAAGCCCGGATTTGTGCGCACCTTCCGGGGCGGCCAAAGTCCGTTGGGCGAAGGTTCCTGGTTTCGCGACTTTGAAAAGAGTGGCGGCGTAACGCTGGACTGTATCATCCACGATTTTGACTGGCTACGGTACGCGTTCGGCGATCCCGAACGCGTTTTCTCCCAAAACCTGCGCGAGCGAATCGACGAAGGTATCGACTATGCCATGGTCACGTTCCGCTTCAAAAGCGGTGTTATCGCGACTGTCACAGGTTCCTGGGCGCATCCCACTGGCTTCAAGGTAAAAGCGGAAATCTGCGGCGATAACGGCATGATCACGTATGACAGCTCGGAAGCGCCAATCGCTTCGCAACTACGCGGTGCGGGAGGCGCCGCGCCCGGCGTGGTCTTGCCCGCAAGTCCCGTAAACGATAGTCCCTACTACCTGGAGTGGGCAGACTTCCAAGGTTGGCTGCAAGACAAGCACGCGCCAAGGGTAACACCCGAAGATGCCGTGTGGGCGGTGCGAATGGGTCTGGGTGCGATTGAATCTGCAGAAACCGGCCAGCCGGTAACGTTTTGAAGGAGTCGAGAACGTGACCAAGTTAGGAATCATGAGCTTTGCGCATATGCATGCATATAGCTATGCCGCAAGCATCAAGCAATTGAACGACGTAGAACTGACCGCGGCGTGGGACGACGACGCGGCGCGGGGTAAAACGGTCTCCGCCCAATTCAACGTGCCTTACTTCGACAGCCTTGACGCATTTCTCGCGTCCGGAATAGATGGTGTATTGATTTGCTCCGAGAACATCAAGCACCGCGCGATGGTGGAAGCCGCCGCCAATGCCGGCAAATGGATCCTGTGTGAGAAGCCCTTGGCGACAACCATCGAAGACGCGCAATACATGGTCGACTTGTGCAAGAAAAAAGGCGTCGGACTCGGCACCGCGTTTCCCTGCCGGCATGTGCCGCCGCTGGTCGCCGTAAAGAATGAAATCGCCGACGGAAAATATGGCCAGATCTATGCCGCTACCTGCACCAACAACGGCAGCTTTCCCGGGGGATGGTTCGCCGATCCCGCGCAGTCCGGTGGCGGCGCCACGATGGATCATACCGTCCACGTCGCGGACGTGCTCCGCTGGATGCTGGGTAAGGAGTTCACGCACGTATATTGCGAGTGCGACAACCTCATCCGCCACGGAATCGGTACGGACGATGTCGGCAGTCTGCATCTGGAAATGGAAGGCGGTGTCAAAATCGCCCACGTCGCAAGCTGGAATCGCGCGAAGAGCTTCCCCACTTGGGGCGACGTAACAATGGAGATCATCGGCGAGAAAGGCGTCGTCACGGTAGACGCGTTCAACCAGAAGCTAAATCTCTACAACGACGAAGTCATGAAAACGCAATGGGTCAATTGGGGCGACAACAGCGACCTCGGGCTCGTGCGCGATTTCGTCGAATCGATTCGTGAACGCCGCGATCCGATAGCCTCCGGATTGGATGGCTTGCGTGCGGTCGAAGTAACGGTCGCGGCCTACAAGTCCGCGGAGAGCAAGCGGCGAGTTGCAATCTGACCCGTTCGGGTTTGCGGCAATACTCTGAAATTGGCTCTGAATTTTTGCGGGGTGCAATCACCAATGATTGCCTTCACAAAGAGTGAGCGAGGTGCGGATACATGGTAATTACGTTAAACGGTGAACGACGCGAGATTGGACTTGACGCAACCGTCCGGCAGCTTCTCGACGAATTTGGCTTCAAACCTGAAGCGACGGCGGTACAGCGAAATGCGGATATTCTGAATCGCGCTGCCTACGCGGACACAGTGCTCGCCGAAGGAGATGTCGTCGAGTTTGTGCGATTTGTTGGGGGCGGTTGATGTCGCACGCCGAGCGCATGGCAAAGTTTGCCAACGCCGATCTGTACGTCGTCATAACCGAGTCTTTTTGCGATGGGCGTTCTGCGCTTGCAGTGTTGGATGCGGTGCTCGCGGCGGGGGTGTCGCTCGTGCAGTTCCGCGAAAAAAATCTTGAAGCGGGGGAGCTTTACCGCCGCGCGCTGGCCTTCCGCGAGCGCACTTCCAGTGCGGGGGCCTTGTTAATCGTGGACGATCGCCTGGACATCGCGCTTGCCGTCGGCGCGGACGGCGTACACCTGGGGCAAAGCGACTTGCCAATCAATGTCGCGCGGCGCATGGCCCCGGAATTGGTAATTGGATCGTCAACACATGATCTTGCGGAAGCGATGGCGAGCCAGAACGCGGGCGCAAGCTATGTGAACATCGGGCCCATTTTTGCAACGCAAACCAAATCAGTGCCTACCGGCGTAGTAGGACCACAGATGATTGATGCCATTCGTCCTCATCTGCGCATCCCCTTTACCACGATGGGCGGCATCAAGCTGGACAACATTGCCGAAGTCCTCTCGCGCGAAACGCGACATGTGGCCGTAGTGACCGCTGTAACAGCAGCGCCCGATATCACGACGGCCGCGCGCGAACTGCGCGAGGCGATCTTGCTGCATCGATGAACGTTGCAATCGCGATCGTTCTCGGGCTCGCCCAGTTAAACCCGCATCCAGCACTGGTCTCACCCCAATATTCCGAAGTTGACTGTATCGTGGAGGGCCGCGTTTCCGAAGGGGACCGGTCGGCAACTGGTGTTGAGGTGCGATTGAGCAGCGAGCACGGCGTTGCCAGAATGCGCACAGATGACACCGGCAACTTCCGCCTGGGCGTGCCCAGTATCGGCAACGCGATGATTCAATTCGTTCGCGACGAAACAGAAGCCGAACGACCCACCTATTTGCGGATGCGTCGGCAAACGACAACACAGGCAGTGCATGCCACGCGTGTTGATATCAACATTCGTCCCGGTACCGCCGCAATTGAAGGCGTACTGCGGCAAAATGGCAAACCGGTGTCAAATGGTGCAGCATTGCTTGAAGCTGAAATAGACGCAACCACGACTTATTCGATATGCACCTTGACCGATGCCAACGGCGCCTATCGGTTGGAAGGGCTTCCCGCCGGCACCCACATACTCACGCTCGACGCGCGTCCCAATCAGCTCAGTGTCGCCATTGCGCGCATGCACAAGGCAAGCAGGCAGCGGAGCGTCACCTTGGCCGACGGAGAAGTCCTCAAACACGACTACGACAGGCAGACTGGAGAATTCACCGCACAGCTTAAGGGAATCGGAGCAGACGAAGTTGCGCGCGTCGTCGTCGTTCCGGGCGAGTTTGCGGGCGGAAAACTGTCTGCCGCTTTGATTAGGGGAATCGTTGAACGCGCAGTCCACAGCGTGGAAGTTTTGCGTGATCGAAGCGTCATCGTCCCGGACCTCGATGTAGGCGCATATACGGTCTACTTGGCGGCATTCGATCGACGTTCAGGTAACTTTACCAGCGTGCTGAAGACTATGCGGTTAACCTTCGCGAACGTTCAGGTCCGCCCGGACACCACGCCCAGCCTTCTCCTGGCGCTGGATTGAATAGAAACCATTTCGTATCGCGAAGCTTGAAAGGCAAACGAGCGTGGAACCTTCCGAAAATCTCTACGACAATCCCGACTACTATGCATTGGCCTTCTCTTATCGGGATTTCGCGCGCGAAGTCGCCGTGTTCGAAGACTGTATCGCGCGTTATTCGAAAGTGCCTGTGGTCCGGGTGCTTGAAATCTGTTGTGGGCACGCGCCGCACATCGCGGCGCTGGCCGAAAGAGGTTTCGCTTATATCGGCGTTGATCGAAGTGAAGCCATGCTCGCCCGCGCGAAATCCAACGCTGCCGGGTGCGGGGCAGATGCAATGTTCTTGCAAAGCGGTTTAACCGAATTTGTATCGCCCGCCCCCGCGGATTTTGCATTCGTGGCGCTCGCTTCCCTCTACGTCACGAGTACGGAGGAACTCCATGCGCACTTTCACGCAATGGCCGCGGCGCTGCGCCCCGGTGCGCTCTATCTAATGGAATGGTGCGTCGATTTCGATCCCATGGTCGACATTGTGGACTCGTGGACGGTCGAACGTGCGGGCGTCACCATCAATGCTAGTTATTGGACTTGCAGCATCAATCGGGTTGAACAAATCTACGAGGACACCTTGCATCTCGAGATAAACGACAACGGCACGCGCCATACGCTCGAAGACAAGTCGATCCGCCGCAGAATCTTCCCCCAGGAGTTTCTCGCGTTTGTGCGCGATCACACGCATTTTGAATTTATCGGCTGGTGGAACGATTGGGATTTTGACCAGCCGGTTCTAGGTGATCATGGGGTCGACAGGCCGATAGTGCTGCTTCGCAAACGAGAATGACGCGTCCAGCATGATATACTCTCCCTTTTCCGGCAACTAAAGAAAACGCCACAAATTGGAACCATCTCCTATGCTTCGCGCGCGCATTATCGGTACGGGACACTACCTCCCCGAGCGGGTCCTGACCAACAGCGATCTTGAACATCTCATGGATACCACGGACGAGTGGATCCGCCAAAGAACCGGCATTTTGCAGCGTCATATCGCCGCCGACGATGAAGCGGCATCCGACCTGGCAGCGCACGCCTCTTCCCGCGCACTCGAGCGAGCAGGCATCGCCGCAACCGATGTCGACTACATCATCTGCGCAACGCTCACGCCGGATTACTTCATGCCTTCGTCCGCGTGTCTGGTGCAACACAAGGTTGGCGCGTTCCGCGCCGGTGCCTGCGATATCAATGCCGCCTGCTCCGGATTTATGTACGGTGTGCAACAGGCAGACGCGCTGATTCGCGCGGGCGTACACAAGACCATTCTCGTCATTGGAACAGAAATCATGACGGCCCGCCTCGACTGGACAAAGCGCGATACCGCCGTCCTATTCGGCGATGGCGCCGGAGCTGTTGTTCTGCGCGGCGACACCTCGGGCGCGGGCATACTGTCGACGTACACAGCGTCGGACGGAAGTGGATACGATGTGCTCATGGTTCCTGCAGGCGGCTCGGCGCAAGTCATTACACCGGAAAACATAAACGAACTTAACCGCGGGATACTGATGAACGGGCGCGAACTCTACAAACGCGCCGTCCACGCCTTCGGCGACGCGGTAGAACAAGCACTGCTACGCGCGGGCGTGCAGGTCGACGACCTGAGACTATTTGTCCCGCATCAGGCAAATCGCCGCATCATCGTCGCCGCTGCCGAACGGGTTGGGCTGCCGGAAGAAAAGATCTACCTGAACGTCGATCGCGTAGCAAACACCAGCGCCGCATCCATACCAATCGCGCTGGACCAGGCCTACGAAGAAGGCCGCCTCGCGCAAGGCAATTTGGTGCTGCTGGCCGCATTCGGCGCGGGTCTGACCTGGGGATCCGCCGTTGTAAAGTGGTGATGTAAGAGCGCATCGCCCGCGAAACCTCTTGCGCCACGTACAGGACGGTTTGCCGCTTCCTCTGACATCTGGTATTCTTTGGCTTACGGTCGCGGTGCATTACTGGGCATATGCGGCCACATCATCACTTTATACATGGACAATTCAACTATGCGCACGTTTCGATATGGTTTGATCCTGCCTTTCCTCGCAATTGGATTTACCGTTGCCAGTGCTGAGGTTATCGATCAAGTTGTCGCCACGGTCGATAAAGAAGCCATTCTAATGAGTGATCTGCTGGCCGAAATCGGCCCCCAAATGCGACAGCTTCGCGCCCAAGCCACCAGCCAGGAAGATCTGGACCGGCTGCTCGACGAGAAAATGCGCGCGACGCTCGATCAAGCCATCGAAAATAAAATTCTCCTTCGCGAGGCCCAACTGGCCGGTATCCCAATGGAAGACGCCGATGTGGATCAGCGTTTCGAGGAATATAAGAAGCTGTATCCCTCGAATGAAGAGTTCATGAAGGAAATCGAGGCCGCCGGCGAGTCCGTGACGTCCATTAAGGAACGGCTGCGCAAGCAGATGCTCGCGCGCACCATGTCCGTGCGCAAATCGCGCGAACTCGAACAGGGCATCGTTATTTCGGAATCCGAGATCGCGCAGTACTTTCAGGACAACAAGGACAAGTTCCAAAATCAGGAGCGCGTGCGCTGCTCGCAGATCTTCATCCCCGCCGGAGAAGATTTGGCAGAGCGAGACAAGGTCCGCGCGCAGGTCGAACAACTCAAAGAAGAAATAGACAACGGCGCGGATTTCGGCGAACTCGCTATCGAACATTCAAAAGCTCCCGGCGCGGAAGACGGCGGTATCGTCGGGTGGGTGCTTCGCGGTGATCTCGTCGGCCAACTGGATGAAGCAGCATTCACGCTTGCAGAAGGCGAAGTCAGCGAAGTCATTGAATCCAATCAGGGTTTCCACCTCCTCAAAGTTGACAAGAAGGAAGCCGCCGGCGAAGCGACTCTCGACGACGTGCGCGCCATTATCGAGCCGGAATTGCGCCGCGCCGCCGCCGCTGAAAAGTTTAAAAAGTGGATGGCCGATCTACGCAAACGCAGCCGCGTTCAGCTCTTTATTTAGACAATAACGAACCGTGCGATGCTGGGCCGAACTCTCAAGATGGCGTTCTGGCTCTTTCACGATCATCTCGGCTCGCTAGTCCTGTCTAATTTAATCTCCGCCATTGCGATTGCGCTTCCCCTCAGTTTCGCGTTGCCCGCGCTCTCTTCGGGTGATCCGTATTCGATCACGGCCATCGCCCTTCCATTGTGTTCGCTCGCGGGATTCATCGTCGCGCCAATTTGTGCCACCGCCATGGCCCATATGCTCAAAGTCTTTCTGGACACCCGCGACGGCGGAATCGCCGACTTCTTTGCAGGGGTCCGCAAGCACGCACTGCGCGCCGCGGGCGCGGGCGGCTTGTGCGGTATCGGGATGACCGCGCTGCTCTCAAGTGCATGGTTCTACACGACCCGAATGACGTCATTCCCTATGCTGGGCTACGCCCTCGCCGGCCTCGCGCTTGGTAGTGCCTTGGTGCTCACGGCTGTTGCCGTCTACATCCCCCCGGCGCTTGTGCAACGTAAAACCGGTGTCCTCCAGACCATTCGCCTCACCCTATACCTTGCGCTCGCAAACCCGGGGCTGACAGCAGGACTTCTCCTCCAGATTCTGCTCGTAACAGCCCTCGCCACGCTTTTCTGGCCGCTAGCCTTCATTGGCTACCTGGCCTCAATACTTTGCCTTACTTCTGCCGCGTACGAACTGCTTTCCCGCAAATACGCAGCCACCGCTGGGGAAGAATCCCCCCCGGACGCAATGGATGACTATCTGAACCGGGGGCTTCGGGACCTTTTCTTTCCTTGGAAAGGGTAATAAATTAAGTTGAAATTATTAATATAAGCATTTTGTGTGGTTATTGGTAAGAAATTTTTATTTGAACCTTCGTGCGAACGTTTTGTACACTATTCGGAATTGAAGGAGAATTGATCCCATGACTCGTATCACCGGTATTGTTGGACGCGAAATATTGGATTCCCGTGGAAATCCCACGGTTGAAGTTGACGTATACCTCTCCAGCGGCGTAACCGGCCGTGCCGCAGTGCCATCTGGCGCGTCGACGGGTGAACACGAGGCTGTCGAGCTTCGTGACAAGAACCCCAAGCGCTATCTCGGCAAAGGTGTCGAAAAGGCAGTCAACAACGTCAACTCGGTCATCGCGGAAGAGCTGCTCGGGATGGATGCCCTGAACCAGCGCGAAATTGACCGTACCTTGTGCTCACTCGACGGAACAGCCACCAAAGGCAAACTTGGCGCGAACGCCATTCTTGGTGTCTCCCTTGCAACCGCGAAGGCCGCCGCGCTTGCCATGGACGTGCCGCTGTATCGATACGTAGGCGGCGCGAACGCGCACGTATTGCCCGTGCCGATGATGAACATACTGAACGGCGGCGCACACGCAGACAACAATGTCGATATCCAGGAATTCATGGTTATGCCCGTGGGTGCAAAGACGTTCAAGGAAGCCCTGCGCATGGGCACCGAAGTCTTTCATGCCCTCAAGGCCGTATTGAAAGACAAGGGGCTGAACACCGCCGTCGGCGATGAAGGCGGCTTCGCGCCCAACCTGACTTCAAACACCGAGGCGCTGGAAGTGATTCTCAAGGCCATCAAAAACGCAGGTTACAAGGCAGGCAAGGACCTTGTGCTGGCACTGGACTGCGCATCCTCTGAGTTCTATAAGAACAAAAAATATGTGCTGAGCGCCGAGAAGAAGCCCGAGCGTACATCCAGCGAGATGGCGGACTTCTTGGCCGAGCTATGCGCGCAGTATCCGATTATTTCGATCGAGGACGGAATGTCCGAGAACGATTGGGCGGGATGGAAAGAATTGACGCAGAAAGTCGGCTCAACCGTTCAACTCGTGGGTGATGACCTGTTCGTAACCAACACCGAATACCTGAGCCGCGGCATTCGCGAAGGCATCGCGAACTCGATTCTGGTCAAAGTGAACCAAATTGGTACACTTACGGAGACCCTCGAGGCCGTTGAAATGGCCCAGCGCGCAAAATACACCGCTGTCATCTCCCATCGGAGTGGCGAAACGGAAGATGCGACGATCGCAGACCTCGTGGTGGCGACCAATGCCGGCCAGATCAAGACCGGCTCCGCCTCCCGCAGCGACCGTATCGCGAAGTACAACCAGTTGCTTCGCATCGAAGAAGAGCTCGGCAGTCAGGCCGAATTCTTGGGTGGCGACGCGTTTTACAATATAATGGCGAAGAAGGCGGTTCGTTAAGCAGGCACCAGGATCGACATGACAAAAGGTTATGCATTAGCGTTCGTACTTTCGTTGGGGTTCGCGGCGTTCTACGCGGTCAGCCGCGATCTGCCGTCCCAATACGATTTCTATTTTGAGAACGAGGCATACACGGCCACGCTGCAAGCGCAGTACGAGTCCCTTGTGGTCGAGGAGCAGCGGCTGGTTGAAAGGGTCGACGCGTTGGAGCGCGACCCCATCGAGATGGAAGAAAACATTCGCCATCAGAAGCAACTGGCAAAACCGGGCGAGCGGCTGTACCGCATCGAACACGGACCTGCTCCCTCCTCGCAGTAGGGAGTTTTTGGTACTCCTCTGTCGCACGAACTTGTCCTAAATAGCCAGGAAGAAGCGATAAAGCTCCTTGGCAAAAACGGGGAAATCCGAAAGCGGATTCAAGAATCCATCCCCGTGCGGATCGTAGACCGCGGCGCAAAAGTCGTAATCATGAGCGAGGACGACAAAGTTGCAGCTATGGCGGGAAAGATCCTTGCCGAAATGCTGGTTGCGGTGCGCAATGGCCACACCCCCTCCATACACGACGTCTCCTATGCACTCAGTGAAGCGAAAGACAGCCGCGGCGAAAGCGTTGGCACGGCGTTCGGCGGGTACGCGTCTCGAGGGCTCCGCGGCGACATCTCCATCAAGCCGCGCACACGCGGTCAGGCCCGATACCTTGATGCGATAAGAGCGCACGGCGTCACCCTCGTCATAGGGCCGGCCGGTACGGGTAAAACA
>ERZ761602.6828-NODE-6828-length-12510-cov-3.722682_pt1 | contig 12510 bp, 12 predicted proteins | sample MGYA00512165_ERZ761602 | MGnify/ENA primary metagenome ERZ761602 (study PRJEB28899, sample SAMN02445085) | bioreactor sludge metagenome | biome: EBPR sludge; isolation source: Thorneside wastewater treatment plant | place: Australia: Brisbane, Thorneside... | reverse complement strand
GTCCGAAGGTGATGTCGTCACCGCCCAGGAGCTCGACCGCGCGATCGCCACGCCGCACGCGCACCCGGCCCTCGATCACGGTCACCCGCACCGCACGATCCACTTTCTCGATGCGGAACGACGTGCCGATTACCTCCACCACCACGTCGTCGCATCGCACGACGAACGTGCGGCTCGGCACCTTGGCGACGTCGTACGTCGCCACGCCGCTCAATTGCTCGACCTCGACGCGTTCGGCCGACACGAGCCGAGGAACCACCCGGGCCGCGTCGGTGCTCCCGACGGGCGAGAGCGTGATCAGCGACCCGTCGGGGAGCTCGAGGCGCGCCGCGCTCGGCTCCGTCGCGCGCGGATTCCATCCGTCGCGAAGCACGAAGAAGAGGACTGCGGCGAGAACCGCGCACGCAGCGGCGAGGGTGGCGGCCCAGCGCACGCGGCTCGAGGCATGCGTATCGCGGGCGCCCGCACGCTGCTTGCTGGCGGCGATGACCTTCTTCTGCACGCGCGCCGCGCGCAGGTCGTCCCACGGCGGAGCCACCGCCTTGTTCGCGAGCGCGGCCGCTTCATCAGGGCGCATCGTGAGCCTCCACTTCTGCGTCGATTCGCGCGATCCAACGCTTCACGGTCGCGAGGGACACGTTCGATTGCTCGGCGGCCTCGGGCAGCGTGTAGCCCTCGACCCGGTGGAGCACCCAGGCGACCCGCTCGCGGGCCCCGCACGTGGCCAGCACCTCGTACAGCGCGTGGACCCGCGCCGCATCCGCCGGATCGGAGACGCGCGGGGCGGTGCCGAACAGGCGGCGCGCGACGCCGGCGAGGCGATACCGAAACGAGAGACGCGCGTGGATGCGCCGCACCGCGATCGTCACCAGAAACGACCGCAGCTTGGCCGGCTCGCGCAGCGCACCGAGCTGCTTGTAACCCTCGATGAAGGTCTCCTGGACGATGTCGTCCAGATCCGCGTCGCTGCCCAGCATCCGGTAGACGACCCCGGCCAGGTAGGCGGCGTGGGCGTGATAGAGCGCCGAGAGTGCCTGCTCGTCCCCGCGAAGCGCCCGTTCGATGAGCACTTCGGGCCCGGTCGGGACCGCCGATGCAGGGAGAGCGCGAGACATGGCGACGAGAAGTGCGATCGAGAGGGTACGATCGGCTCATCCGGGCCTCATTTCTTTCTTCGTGAGCCGATCCAGGCGCGACCGCCGCACTGAACGAGCATGAACCGCACCGCCCCCGGGCCCGTCGTGAAGAACGTCGCCTCCCTCTTCTTGCTTCTTTCCGGTCTCGCCGTCGCCGGCGCGTCCTGCAGTGAGGACGGCGACGTCATCACCGATGATGGCGGGGCGGGGGGCGGGCTCCGATGCGACGACCTACCCGACGATTGCGAGGGCCGGGCGGCGGCCCAAGGCGTCGCCGCAATCCAGGCCGTGCACACGCGCACCGATGCGGTTGCGGCCGAGCTCGCCCTCCAGTGCCAGGCGCTGTCGGTCGCTCTCGGCGGCGCCGCCAGCGAGGTCGCGCCCACGGGCGATCCGCTCACCGACGCCGAGGCTTGGTGCGCCGTGGCCCAGGGGCGCGTCGCCACCTTGGACGCGACGATCCAGATGTCGAGCGCTGCATGTGTGTTCGTAGTCGGGTCGCTCGCCGCGTGCGAAGCCGCCTGCGTCGGCGTCGCCACCTGCGAGTCGCAGCTCGAGGCACGCTGTCCGAGCGGTGCGGTCGTCGACGGGGGCTGCTCCGACCGCCCGCTTTCTCCTCCCGCGCCGTGCAACAGCTGCCCCGCGTGTACGGCGTCCTGCGCGATCGAGTCGAACGCATCGGCCACCTGTGCGCCCGGGGCCGTCACGGTCGAGCTCGCGGTCGACGATCCCCCGAAAGAAGAGGCGCTTCGCGCACCGCTAGCGCGCGTCCTCGCGGCCATGACCGTGACCGAGATCCTCGCCGAAGAGATGCTCGACGTGGCCGCAGCCGTCACCGCCGGGTCGCAGGACGCCCGCGTCCAACATTGCCAATCAGACACGGTACCGCTGATCGAGGTCGCCGCCGCTCGCCTCGAGCGCGTCATGGCGGTGAACGCCTCGCTGGTCGCGGCGCTGGCGGGGTAGCTCGCTCACGCCCCGAGTCCGCCTGCGATCCGGTCGTGCGCTGAGGCAAGTTGGCGCGCGCGATCGAACGTTCACCGTCTCGCTTTCGTCGGCAAAACCACGTGGTCTCGGAGTTGCTGCATACGACGGTGGAAGGAAACGACATGAACCAGAATCAGCAAAAGGGCCAGGGTCAGCAGAAGCAAGATGCTCCCGACCAGGCGGAGCAACGGAAGGGCGCCCCGAAGCCTGCGATCGGCAAAGAGCCGCAGGACCAGAGCGTGACGGGCGAGCCGACGCGACAGGACAAGGAGCCGCAAGACCGGCCCGGCCAGCCCCCGCAACGCTGAAGGCCATTCGGCCGAAACGAAGCGCGATGGGGTGAGAGGGCGCATCCATTCGGGTGCGCCCTCTTCTTTCTTTTCAGACCGGATCGGGTGCTGCTCGCGGCTGCGGCGGCATCGAGATCGCGATGAGCGGGAGAACCGGCTAGCCTCTCGGCCCGAGGGAGGAGCACATGGCAAAACGCTACGTGGGCGACGATATCGTCGCGGTGAAGTCCGACGCGGGGAAGCGGATCGCGACGCTGTTCTGGGGCGACGAGGTGAAGTTCCTGCGGACCCAGGGTGGGCAACCGGTCATCGAGCTTCGCCAGCGCGTCGTCGACCGGGACACCGGCGAGTCGCATGAGGAGAAGATCGAGGGCTTTCTCAAGAAAGGAGCAAAGCTGGTCGACGAGAGCGTGCTCAGGGTCCGCTTCGTCGATGTGGGGCAAGGTGACGGCGCGATCGTCGAGACGCCCAAGGGTCGGCTCCTGCTCGTCGATGGCGGCCAGGGCGAGCACATCGCGAACTACGTGGCGACCGCGTTTCGCTCACGGCTCGGCACCGAGGGGCTACCCATCGAGGCCGTGATCGTGACCCATGGCGACGCCGACCACTTCGCGGGGCTCACCAAGCTCGCGACCGAGCCATCGAAGAAGGGCAACCCTCTCATCCGGGTGAACCATGTGTTCCACAACGGGCTGGTGAAGCGCGGCAGCAAGACCAAGGCGGGCACGAGCCGCAAGGACACCGAGATGTTCGGCAAGACGAAGGTCGGGCCCGACGGTCGTCCGCACGCCGTCGAGCTCGTCGACGACCTCCGTAACGTCGCCGACGGGGACATGAATGTGCCGTTCAAGGCGTGGCGCGAGGCCCTCAAGGGCCTGAAGAGCACCACGGGCAAGAAGCCGAAGGTGCGGCGGCTCGAGCTCGGGGACGATGACGCGTTCTCTTTCCTCTCCGACGAAGACATCGGCGTGCAGGGGCTCGGGCCGATCGTCGAGGACGTCGGCGGCGGCACGCGGGGGCTCCCGTTCCTCCGAACGCCGGGCTCGGGCAGCCTCAGCGCATCGCACACCGTCAACGGGCACTCGATCGTTCTGCGCATCAACTACGGCAACGTGAAAATCCTCCTGGGCGCCGATCTCAATGAGGAGTCCGAGGAGCGACTGTTGGCGCACTGCCGTGAAGCGGGCCTCTCGCTCGCCTCGGAGGTGCTCAAGGTGCCCCACCACGGGTCGGCCGACTTCAGCCCGCGTGTCCTGCAAGCGATCAGCCCGGTCGTGAGCGTGGTGTCGTCGGGCGACGAGTCGACACGCACCGAGTACATCCACCCGCGCGCAGGGCTGGTGGGCGCGCTCGGCAAATACTCTCGCGCGAGCGTCGCGCAGCCGTTGGTGTACGTGACCGAGATGGTCGCGTTCTTCGAGCGGCTCGGTCGCATCGTCGCGTTCGAGGACAAGGGCGCGGGCGAGCCCGGAAAGAAGAAGGGCGTCTACCGGCAGGGCTATTGCAAAGCCGCGTTCGGCATCGTCCACGTCCGCACCGACGGCGAGCGCGTGCTGGTCGCCACCCCGAGCGGCAAGGACGACTCCTTCGAAGCCTACGCGTTCCGCGTCGACGAGCGCGGGGACGTCGAGATGGACGAGGTGACGAAGCGCTAGCTGGCCCCGACGAGCGCGGCGAGAACCGAGTCGCTACTCGTCTTCCGGAACGACGAACATGTTGAGACACGGCTCGGGCGGCGGCTTCGGCGGGCGCACCGGCGTGAGGCACGGCGTCGGCGGTGGGTGCGGCGGCTTCGGTCTCGGCGGCGCGGACGCGCTCGCGCTCGCCGATGCCGACGCGCTCGCCTCGGGGGTCGGGCCGGCGTCCGGCGGCACCGCCGGGTCGGGCGGAGCCACCGTCAGACAGGGCAACGGCGTCGGCTGATCGGTCGCAGACGCGGCGGGCACCGCGCTCTCTGCCGCACGCTCGGGCTCGGCGCTCCGCGCGGCGTCACCGCCCGTGCCATCACCGCATGCAACCAAGCTCGCGCTCGCCAACGCAGAGGCCACGAACACCGCGCGCCGTCTCAAGATCGCCGCTCGATCAGACTCCTCGTCGGCCACGCCTCATGAGAGCACGAACGCGCGAGCGAGACGATCGCGTCAGCCGACCGCCTTGACGAGCGTCCAGATCGAGATCGCCACCATCATCAGATTCTCGGTGAGCGAGACGAAGCCGAGAGGGACCTTCGAGTTGCCCCCGACGCACGCGCACTCGAGCTCGCGCTTGTCGATGTACACCGCCTTGAAGACCGACACTGCGCCCACGGTGCCGATCCACAGCGCCACCGGGATCGAGACCCAGGCGAGCGCGCCCGCGATCATCAGGATGCCGGCCAGCGCCTCGCCGAACGGGTAGAGGTACGCGTAGCGCACCCAACGCCGGGCGAGCAGATCGTAGTTCAAGAACATCGTCGAGAACGCGCTCACGTCTTGCAGCTTTTGCACCGCGAGCAGACACATCGAGAAGGCGATGAACCACTCGCCCGCCCGAACGGTGAGCAGCGCGCCCAGCGTCGCCCAGCTGGTCGCGAGCGCCATCAACGCGGCGATTGAGAATAGCGCCACGACCGGCCGGTAGGACGGCTCGTCCGCGTCGCGGACCTCCTTGCCGAAGTAGGCACGCACATCGTCGTAGCCGCCGACGCGCTGGCCTTCGATGAACGTCTGCGGCGTCGTGTCGACCCCGTGCTCCTCTTTGAACGCATCCGTCTCCGCACGCGTCTCGAGGTGCCGGTCGTCGACCTCGAAACCCTTGCGCTTCAAGAGGTCGAGCGATTTCAGCCCGTAGGGGCAGACGTGGTCCTTCATCACCATGCGGTAGAGGACGGCCTCGTGCTCGGCGGTGGTCGCGCTCATCGTTCACCCGAAACGGCTGCACCCTCCGGCGAAGCACACCAGCGCCCGTCGAGGTCCCAGCCCAAGCTTGCAAGGCCGGCGCCGCCCTTGCGTCCTCGCACCGTCTCGCCTGCACCCACCGCGCGAGCGCGCATTTCAGCCCCCGCTGGGGCATCGCGTGACAGCACGGCACCGCAGCCCTGCCGACCGGCCACAACCGCGGCGGCGCAACTGGGGCTTGTCCTGAACAAGCGCGTGTGTGTCCGCTGGGGGCCGCCGGCAAGCGCGACAATCGACCTCGCGCGTCGACGAGGGATGGCGACTGGACGACCGGCCGCGTCGGCGCGGTAAACTGGTCGCCTTACCTCTTGAGCTTCTCTTCACCCAGCGGCGCGGCGCCTCTGCCGTCGACCGGGCGCGTGAGCCGTCCTGTCATCGTCTCGCCCGAGGCTGCCCAGGACATCCGACGCGCCATCGAAGCTGCGTCCGCCGACGGTCCATTCGCGGTCGAAGCTCTCGAACGAGAGGTCGATGCGACCCTCGAGGCGATCGCGACCACCGACGCGCCCGCCGGCTCGGCGATCGCTCGCCGCCGCGTCGGCACGTCTGCGTGGGCGTTGCTCCATGTCGCCGAGCCCCGGCGGGTCACCGTCGTCGCTCTCGTTCGATCGCGTGCCAAGCCGGTGTGAATGCCATGACGTGGTGGAGCACGGGCCGTCGACATCCTCGCCGGGACGCGCGCGGACACAAGGCCCGCTCGCTCAGGAGAAAGCGCCGTACGGTCCGCCGCAGCACCCGCCGCAGCGTCCACCCCGAGCCTCGCCTTCAAGAAATGCCGCGAATCGATGAGCCACGCTGCCGACCGGTCACGACAGCGGACCTTCCGCCGGGCGCAAACGAGTCTTCTCCTGAGCAAGCGCACGTTCTGGCCGCCACGGGTCCGGTTCCCTCAGCGCTATATTCGCTCCCGCATGCGGGCGCGGCTTCGTGAGGCGGACGACCTTCTCAGGCGCGGACGACTGCGTGAAGCGGCCATCAAATACAACGAGCTCGCCGACGAGCTGGAGCAAAACGGGTTCGCCGTAAAGGCATTGGCCATCTCCCGACAGGTCGTCGAGATCGCGCACGACGTTCCCGCCCTCCGCAGCGCTGCGTTGCACCGCCTCGTCCGGCTCTACACCTTGCTCGATCGCCGGACGGACGCCGAGGAGGCTCGGAAGCTGATCGAGGGTGACCGTCGTAAGCTATGAAACCTCTGCGCTCGGGCGCTTTCTGGAGGTTACTGGCAACAGGCAAGCAGACGGCTCTCCGGCTCCCTGAAGACCTCGAGTGCACGGTCCTGGCTTCTGCGACCGACGACGGGACGGCGACAGTCGGTGACGCCCTCCCCGAGTTGGGCTTCGGCGAGCCCACCGTTGAACGCGGCACACGAAAATGTCCCAAGCGCCCGATGCGCAGGCGACAGGAAGACTCCCAACTCAGGGCTCCACCTCGCGCAAGAATGGGCGACCTGGCCGGACACAGCTCGCCCTTCTCCCGAAGAAGCCGGCGTAGTGTCCGCTGGAGCGCCCGCCACAACGTCCGCCCCGCGGGTCGACCTCACATATTGCCGAGGATCGACGCGCGATCCCGCCGACCGGTCACAACAGCGGACGTTCAGCCGGGCGCAAACGAGTCTTCCCCTGAGCAAGGGCGCATTGTGTCCGCTGCGGGTCCGCCGGCACGGGCGGGTGGTCACGACGAGCTCCTCGCAGGGCTCGCCGCGTCGTCCGACGAGCAGCTGAAATGATCTGGCAAGTCGTCTGGTCGCCGACGCGCGAGTCCGCTGCACTTCACATGCCGCGTTCGGACGCCTTTCCTCGCGCCGGTTCCGTTATCGCACTACCCATCCTCGAGCCAGTACATCTGCCGATGGTGCAACCGCTCGAACCGCTCGAGGGCTCGCCGCGCTTTGACGCGCCCGCTGAAGCGCGCGACGAGCTCGCGAACGCCGTTGTCGTCCTGCCGCCAGAGGGACCACGAGCCGACCGCGAGCGCGGGCGGGTGCACGAGGTCGTCGAGGTCGATGCCGAGCGTGTCGAGGAGGTCGGTGATGACTTCGACGCCGGCCGGCTCGGTGGCGTGGATGTCCACCGCCGGGGGCTCGGGGAACGGTTCCAGGGGACCGATCGCGAGAAACGCTCTCCCCGTGTACGGCGAGGAGAAGCTGACCGACTCGTGCCACCCCAGGCCATCGACCCAGAAGCGCGCGGTCGACCGGCTCAACGACTTGGCGAGCGCGTCGGCCGTGCCCTTCACCCACGCGACGCGCGGCGCGCCCGCGAACGGCTCGCCTTCGGTCAGCAGGCGCATGTGGTGAGCGAGATCGGCCTCGCGCAGCAAGTAGTCGTCGCCGTGCCGCTCCTCGATGTTCCAGATCGAGTCGAACACGGTGCTCGCGCACGCGTTCCCGGGGAACGGCCCGCCCTGCTTCGAGGTGTCGGGCCACAGCTCGCGCGTGAAGGCCGTAACCTTAGACCTCGATGCGCGGCTGGCGAGGAGCGCCCGCAGGAGGGAGAGCATGCGCTCGACGGCCCGGAGGCGACGCTCCATGTCGTCGAAGGACGTTGGGGTCATGGGGGCCTCTCGAGCGAGTTGTAGGCCGACGCCAGCGCCTGGCAAGCTGCCAGTTTCTTCATATCCGGGCGCGCCGTGCACCTTGGAGACGGGCTCGGGCTTCTTCGCGGGGCTCGCGAACGGAACCGCCACGCGAGGTAGCCGGCTTGACCACCCCCGTCGATCTGCGCGGGTTGTTCGTGCCGATTTTGCTCCGAGAACGCCAAGAGCTGCGAGGAGTGCCGCGCCTGTGAGCTCCAGCCTCCGCCAGCTCGAGCGCGCCGGCGGTCACGCCCAGACGCGCGGACCGACGTCGGATCCTCGGCCGACGGGTACGCGAAGTCGAGCGCGCCACCCGTGAACTGGACCCAGCGCGTCGCGTTCCCGCCGAGCTGAAAGGTCGCGAGGAGCTCGCGGCCCTGCGCGGCAGCATCCAGCACCTCACGAACGGCCGGCGCGATCTCGGCGATCTGGTCAGCTCCCAAGGTGGGGCTCTACCGCTCGACACACTCTCGGCCGTTCCAACACTCATCATCCTCGAAGCAGTCACAGCCTGCCCCGCCGACGTGCCTGCAATGCACGAGATCACACCTGTCGAACTGTCCGGCGCAATCTCCGCCGCTCCACTCGGCATTCTCGGCCGCGCTGCAGGCGTCCTCCTCAGAAAGCGGCTCCGGTTCTTCCACCACGGTCACGCCTTCGTCCAACTCCGTAGCTGCGCCACAGCCTAAGCTCGCAAAGTGGTACGCAAGGAGCCAAGACGGCAGGCGAGTCGACCCGTTCATTGGAGCCCAGTCGACTCACCGTAGCCGGGGGGCTACAGGCGTGACAAGTGCGGGTCGGCAGCAACGAGTGCCATCAGTGCCAGACGCAGGACCAATGCGCGCGCGAGTTCGAGCACTGCCTTCGTGATCCGAGCTGCGCCGCGATCTCGGCGTGCATCATGGCCTGCGAGAGCACCGCGTGTCATGCGCGACTGCGCGGCGGCTGATCGCCGTGACGGATCGACCGAAGGGCCGTTGCTGCCCTACGGCGCCGCGCCAGTCAGGAGCGCTCTCAGCGATCGGTTCAAGTTCGCTTGCGCCCGATGCTCCAACCGTTCGATGAACCACTTCGTGTCGTAGATCGACCGTCGCTCGAGGAACGCCGACAGCACACGCGCGCGTCCGACGCGGAACGCGTCATCCGGCACCCATGCGTACTCTCGCCGAACCTGACGCTCGTACTCGTCGAAGCGCGAAACATCCGCGCCAAGTATCGAGAGGTCGACGTCGACGAGGAGGCGCGTGTCGGGGTCGCCGGGGACGGCGTCGTGCTTCGTCGCGAGGATGAGCTCGCTCAGGCGCCAACCGACCGCTTCGGAAGCCCCGCCAGCGATCAGCGAACGCTCGGCCCACGCCGCGCTCGATGCTTCGTTGTCGTGCGCACGCGTGTCGTAGACGGCGTCGTGAAACCACAGGGCCAGCTCGAGCTCGGCTGGTCTCTCGGCCAGGTGGCGAGCGCCGTCGAGCATCGCGAAGCACTCACCGAGGTGTTGGAGCGTGTGGTAGTGACGCCCCGCCGCCCCGTAGCGGAGCACCACCTCGGCGAGTAAACCATCGGGGGGATTGGCGCCGAGTGCCCGCCACGCCGCGCACCATCGCTCTTCTTCGAACATGGTGGCAACAACGTAGGGACAGCGTCCCGTCGTGGCGAGAGGGCGACAGCAACGACTCGACCGCGATGCCCACGGGGTCTCGGCTGGTCGTGCGTGCAACCTCGCGATGGTACGCCGCGAAACAGCGGCGTAGGATCGCGCGCATGACTCGGTTGTCACGGTCACTCGCGTCCCTGGCCCTCGCGTGGCTCAGCGGCGGATGCGGAGACCAAGCTTCTCGTACTGCGCCGACCGCGAGCCAAACATCGGCCACCACCACCCCGCCCCCATCGAGCGCGCAAGCGCCGAGCTCGGGCTCCAACGAGCAGGCCAAGGAGAGAGAGCTCGAGCAAGCGCCCGACACCGAGATCCCTGGCGGCAAAGAGGCGGGGTGCGTCGCCAAGGTCGTTCGCAAGTACGTACGCGTCCTTTGCACCGCACAGGGCGGTCACCCCGCCCCCGACACGATCGACAAGGTGCTCTCCAACAAAGTCGTCGGGTACAAGGGCCTAGGCGGCCCCATCGCGTACGTGGACTCGATCTTCGAGCCGGGCCTCGATCTGAGCGCCACGTTCGTCTGGGGGGACAAGGCGCGCGAGCTCACGATGAAGTGGCCCGACGGCTCACCCAAGCCGTCGACTTACGGGCGATTCGGCGCGGAGAAGGCGTTCACCAACCCGTGCAAGCCGAACGGCCTCGAAGGGTTCGGGAGCAAGGGTCGGCCGTGCAGCTTCAAGCAGCAGAACCTGCTCACGTTCAATTGGTCGAACGAGTCGGGCCCCGCCGACGTGGCGCCGGAAAAGCAGAAACCGCTCTTCGAGATCGAGAACACCACCGGGATGACGATCGTCTCGCTCACCGTCTCGATGGCGTTCTTCGACGGAGCGGGAAAGCGCGTGGAGCAGGACAAACGCGGTGAGCCATTCAAGCCGACGGACGCCTACTCCTACGACAGGCAGGTCAAGCCCAAGGCCAAGATGAGGATCCCGCTCGGCCCCGAGGGCCCTCGCATCCCCGACACGGTCAAGCGCATCGACGTCACACTGCACGAATTCTCGACCTGGGAGCCCGAGGCCAAGTTCGTTCGCGAGAAAGACGGGGAGAAGAAGTAGCGGCGAGCGCGGTTAGCGCTCCTTTTCGTTGTTCCTGCTCGAGAGCGTGGAAGCGCGCTGGTTCTTCGCGCCCGACGACGCGCGGATCGCCGGCATCGGCCGCCTCTTTGCGAGCGCGAGGGCCGAGCCGGTGCGCACCGACCGTTACCTCGTCACCGGGCGCGACGATCCGCGAGATCCCCGCAAAGGATCGACCGAAGGCCGGATGCAACGTGGAGTGGACCCAGCTCGCCATCGACGGCAGCGTCGTCGCGCGCACGCTCGCGTTCGAGGCCTTCGGTCCCGGCCACGGCCTCGTCGGCTCCTCGAGACGTCGCGGCTTTCTCGCCCTCTCGCGCATGCCGAGCGTATGGTAGATTCGTTGGTCTACATAGGGACGGGAGGGAGCGCACCATGCCCATGTCACGACGCATGCTCGCCGAAGCGTTCGGCACGTTCTGGTTGGTGTTCGGAGGTTGCGGCAGCGCGGTGTTGTCGGCCGCGTTCCCCAAGGTCGGGATCGGTCTGCTCGGTGTTTCGCTCGCCTTCGGGTTGACGGTGCTCACGATGGCGTACGCGATCGGGCACATCTCCGGATGCCACCTGAACCCGGCGGTTACGCTCGGTCTCGTGGCGGGCGGGCGATTTCCCTCCAAGGACGTGCCGGCCTATGTCGGGTCGCAGGTCGCAGGCGCCATCGCGGCGAGCGGCGTGCTCTATGTGATCGCGAGCGGCGCCGAGGGGTTCTCGCTATCCGCGGGTTTCGCGTCGAACGGCTTCGGCGCGCACTCGCCCGGCGGCTACTCGATGGTCGCCGCGCTGGTCGCCGAGATCGTCCTCACGTTCTTTTTCCTGATGATTATCCTCGGCGCGACGGATAGTCGCGCGCCCGCGGGCTTCGCACCCATCCCGATCGGCCTGGCCCTGTGCCTCATCCACCTCATCGGCATCCCGGTGACCAACCTCTCCGTGAACCCCGCGCGCAGCACGGGGCCGGCGGTGTTCGTGGGCGACTGGGCGATCTCTCAGCTCTGGCTGTTCTGGGTTGCGCCGCTGATCGGCGCTGCGCTCGCCGGCGTGGTGTACTCGTCGCTGTTCGGCAGCGAAGCCCCACCACCGGTGAAGGGGGTGGAAAAGCCCAAGACCGGTACGGTCGCTCCGGACGCCTGAGCGACTTGGTTCGTCAGCCAATCCGGGCATGACAACGCTCGGTTGCAGCCTTCGACGCATCCCGATCACTCGGCGACACACTCACGCCCGTTCCAACATTCACCTGCCTCGACGCAGTCGCTGCCTGCCCCGATCGCGGTCTCGCACGCAACGCGACCGCGCTCGTCGAGCTGTCCGTTGCAATCCATCTCCGCCCATTCGGCATTGTCGGCAGCGAATGAACAACGGCGTGGTGTAGATCGTCGCTCGCTCGAGGAACGCCGACAGCACACGCGCGCGGCCGGCGCGGAACGCGTAAGTGGCCCGACGGCGCGCCGAAGCCCGCGAGCTACCGACGACCGCCTCGCGTACGATCGGAAGGTCGAGCCGAATGCTAAAATGACGGTTCCGCTAGGACTCGAGCGACCGACCATTCCCGAGCACGGTGAAGCGCATCGACGTGACGCTCCACGAGCTCTCGACGTGGGACCCTGAAGCCAAGTTCATTCTCGAGAAGGCCGGAAGAGGGCGCGGCGAAAAGGTAGCAGCTCTGGCGCTCACGGCGCGACCGGCGTCGACCCCGCCACCAGAGGGTCCCACGCGCGCTCGACCCAGAAGACCTCGCAGGAGTGATCGCCGGTGTCGAGTCGGGTGAGCGAGCTGCGCCAGTGCCAGCCGTCGTCGGCGCGCACCTCGACCAGGTGGCCGGCGAGGCCGATGATCTGTCCGGGGCGCGCCCGCATCACGAAC
>ERZ761602.6825-NODE-6825-length-12513-cov-8.174747_pt1 | contig 12513 bp, 8 predicted proteins | sample MGYA00512165_ERZ761602 | MGnify/ENA primary metagenome ERZ761602 (study PRJEB28899, sample SAMN02445085) | bioreactor sludge metagenome | biome: EBPR sludge; isolation source: Thorneside wastewater treatment plant | place: Australia: Brisbane, Thorneside... | reverse complement strand
TAGAAAAACAATACGATCGAAAACGATGCGATGCTCATTATGCTGAGAAAATAGTAGCGCCGTTTTCTCTTCCAGTGTCTGCATCTGAATAAATGTATTTATAAAATTCAGAACGACATCGTAATCGTCCTGATAAGGGATATTAACTGCATAGCGAAAAATGAATATACTATAAATAAGAAATGGAATGAAAAATGCTACCAACAAGATGGTGTTAATAATTTTTGGATGGGATAAGCCGTTGATAAAAGATTTCATGTAAGCTCTGATGGTTTTCCGTAAACTGTCTTATACAAGGTATGCATCACATGTCTTGCAACGTTTTATCCATTTAATACCAATTCTGCTATAGATTTTATGCTATTTCCCATTCACTGTAGGTTGGGCAAAAGCAAAGCGTTGCCCAACAATGACCCAAGATGTTGGGCTTCACTTTGTTCAGCCCAACCTACTTATACCAATTCCCGGTAAGTTTTATATTTCCCGCGTAGGGCGGGTTAGCGCAGCGTAACCCGCCGAAGTCACAATCAAATCGGCGGGTTACGGGCCGACGCCCTAACCCGCCCTACCCCTCTGAATCATAAAATCTATTGAGAAACGGTATTAAAAGCTCAGCTCTCTTCAGAAACGGTATCACTTATCCACTCGGCGTACTGGCTAAAGCCGCTTCATGAAACAGCGTGGCGTAGCGGGCGCCCATTTCGGCGTAGTCGGTCAGGCCCTGCAACACCAGAGGCGAATTCGCGCGATACCGCTCCCGGCGTGGACCATCCTGAATAAGCGCCGTCAGGCGCGCTGTCAGTTGCGCCACGTCGCCAACCGGGAAATGATCGGCATTGATCTCCTTGCGCACCTGCTCCACCACGCCATTGACCGGGGTGGTGAGAATCGCCAGTCCGGCGGCCATCGCTTCAAGAATGACCCGAGGGTAGCTCTCCATCCCGGACGTGAGGACGAAAATATCGCCTGCCTGGTAGTAGGCCATCACGTCCGGCGTCTCCGGGATGACGGTCAGCAACGCCTGCCGCGCTGGTGGCAGGGCTGCAATGCGTTCATGCATCTGCCGGCTGTAGCCGTTCTCCCGGTCGCCAACGATGAAGAAGCGCACGGGCCGGGTCTTGAACACCGTCTCGTCCAAGCGTGCGAGTGCTTCAATCAGGTCGATTTGCCGTTTGCGGTCGCAGACGGTACCGACGGACAGAATGCCGACGGTATCTTCATTGAGTCCCAGCGTGCGGCGGGCCGCTTGGCGCTGGCTGGCCGCCGGGGCGGGCGCGGAACCCGGCTCCAAGCCGTTGGGAATCACCGTGAAGTGGTGGTAAAAATCCAGATCGCGGTAAATCGTCCGGGTTTGTTTGGCGACGAACACCACCCGGTAGGGATAGCGGAAACAATCGATGGGCCGCGAGCGGATAGCCGGCGGAACAAAATCGAAGTAATCGCGCCAGCCCTCGCTTTCATGAATGATCCACAGACAGGGCAACCGCGCCTCGCGGGCGGCATCCACGGCGAAGAAGCCATGCAGCGTATTGGCGCATACTACATCGATTGCCTGTTCGGCCAACTGGGCGCCGATCTCGCCCAGTGCTTGCAGATAACCGGGCAGCTCCGCATGTCGGCTCAGGGGATGGGGCCACACCTGCACCTCGATTCCCTGTTGCTCATAGGCCCGGCGTAGCGGTCCGTCGGTGGGGGAGATAATCAGCGGCGTAACGGCGCCGTGTTGATGGAGAAATTCGGCGATTTCCAATAGCTGCTTGGGCGCGCCTTCCCAGTTCAGGTTGTGGGTGAACAGGGCAGCGCGCAGCGGGCGGCGAGGCTCACGCGGCAGGCAGCGCGGGGTGAGGGTGAAACAGGGATTCTCCCGTGACAGGTTGGGGTTGAGATAGGGATCGACCACGGTCTTGAAGGCTTGGCGATAGGCGGCGATTTCCTGTGGCCGGTCGCCAAAACCCCGCGTCTGTCCTTCATGATGCAACAGCTCGGCATTGGGGGTATAGACGATGCGATAGCCGCGCTCGCGCAACCGGTAGCAATAATCGGGATCGTTGTAGGCCACCGGGAAACGCTGTTCGTCGAACCCACCCGTCTCCAAAAACAGCATACGGCGCGTCAACAGGCAGGCGGCGGTTACTGCGGCGCAGTTACGGATCATGGCGATATAGGACAAATAGCCATGATCACCGCGCCGGGTCAGTTTGAAAGCATGGTCGCACAGGCCATCGATGCCATGCACGACGCCGGCATGTTGCACCTTGCCATCCTGGTAGCGCAACAACGCGCCCACCGCGCCGACGCCCGGCAGTTCGGCATGGCCGACCAGACTGGATAGCCATTCCGCAGTGAGGACTTCCGTGTCGTCGTTGAGAAACAGCACATAATCCGTGCTGGCCTGGCGCGCGGCTTCGTTCATGACTGCGCTGAAGCTGAACCCTTGGCCGGACCGGTTGGGGATCGGGACGACCGCATGGTCCAGTTGATCGAGATAGCGCCGGGCGGCGGGCTGGTGGTTTTCGTTATCGATAACCATGACCCGGTAATCGCGATAAGTGGTTTTGCGCAGCGACTTCAGACAGCGTTGCAACAGATCGGGGCGATTGTGGGTGGGAATGATCACGGTGACCGAAGGGCCGGTATCCGGAAAGCGGACCTGGAAAATGCCATTGCCGCCGCGCTGCGCCCAGTCGGGTTGAAACGCCTGGCCGGAGCTGCCGCGCCGTTCAAGCGCCGCCTGCACGGCATTGAGACCTGCCTGGAAGCTGTAGGGCTTTTCATGACCGGAGAAGGCGGTCGAGCCACGAAAGCAGCGCCAGTGATAAAGAATGTACGGCAGGTGGCCGACGTGGCGGGCAACTTCGCCGACGCGCAGGGCGAGATCGTGGTCCTGCGAGCCTTCGAAGCCCAGCCGCAGACCGCCGAGTTGTTCAAAAACATGGCGGCGCACCACCAGCACCTGTCCAGCATACATATAAGATAAGAGCAATTCCGGCGACCAGTCCGGTTTGAAGTGCGGGTCGTAGCGATGGCCGTGTTCGTCGATCTTGTCGCTGTCGGAATAGAGCAAGTCGGTGTCGGGATGGCTGGCGAGGTACAACGCAACTTCCGCGAGGGCGTCGATGGCCAGTTCGTCGTCCTGGTCCATGAGCAGGAGGAAGTCGCCGGTCGCCAGGGCGGCGGCGCTGTTGGTGGCGGCGCTGATATGGCCGTTGGTCTCGCGGTGGGTAACAACGATGCGAGGATCGCGGGCGAGTTCCTGCAAATAAGGCTGCACCCGGGGATCGGTGCTGGCGTCATCGGCGATGCACAACTGCCAGCCGGGGTGAATCTGGCGCTTGATGGATTGGATGGCGCGGGCGAGAAAGCGCAACGGCGGGTTGTAGACCGGCATGATGATCGAGATGCTCGGCAATGGCCTCTGGTGGGCCGCCAGCCGCTCCCGCAGGGCCACTTCCGCCCGGGGATTCCATTGATTGACACGCAGCCATGCGGTGTAGGGATCGACTGGGGCGGGTAACTGGGCGGGATCGAGCGGGCCGATCGACAACGGGTCCGATCCGCCCGCGATCGTGGCGGTCGAACGGGCGTGGCGTGTGTGGGAACGCGAGGCTTTGCGCCAGGGCCGGGACAGCAAGGCGCCGGTTTTTTCCAGAACCGGGCGCAGGTGGGTTTCCAGGGCCGGAAACCGCGTGCCGACGCTGCGCAGGGGAGCGGTCATCCGCCAGGCGAGGCTGTTGCGCAGGGTGGCGATTTCAGTAGCCAGCAGGACCGACTTGTGACGGGCGGCATCCAGGGCGCTGTCCAGGTGGGCGATGTGGAGTGCCTGATCGGCAATATGGGTCGCCCGTTCCTGAGCGGTAGCGTCGGCGGTTTCGGCCCAACGCCGCGCGGCCTCCAGTTCGCTGGTCAGTTCCCGAAGCTCACTGGTCAGTTCCCGGACTGCTGCCACGCCTATCTCAGTCTGTTGCCGCTGCTCTTCCAAATCACTGGTCAGTTGAGCACTCAATCGGGTGGTGTTCGCTTGGGCAGTTACATCCTCTTCGTGAACTTGCAGGATTTCCTCTGCGCCAGTAGACAGAACTGGCAATGATCTCCAGGATAGTACGCTGCCATCGCTGAATGCCTGGTCCAGTTCCCTCTGTTGGGTATTGACGTAGCCGTTTTGAAGGGTTTGATCTCCTTTTTGGTGGTATAAGCGTGGTTCGATGAATGCCTCGATTTCTCTCTCTGAAGGCATACGTAATCCTTGTACCTCCAGGTTCAGCAATTGTTTGTGCAGACGTCGGGTGGCTTCCACCGGCTGGGCCATCAGTTCATGATAGGATACCCACAGGCAGGGCATCCCTTGGGAATGCGCCAATCCCAGCAAGCTGTATTGCTCCCATAGCGCTAATCCAAGATGCAGGGAAAATCCTTCACGTTTTTTGAGCGACTGGGCGACTTGGATCGGACTACGATGGACATGGATACATACGGGTACTTCCAGCAGGGGTTGCCAGAAGGGCAGAAACAGGTTTAGGCGTGGATCCTTGAGGAACCAAGGGCGTCGGGCGTCCAGGTCGAGAAGAATCTTCTCGATTTGGGGCCGAAATTTTGTAACAAACTCCGGTTTCGCCAATCGCCGGGCATCGAAACGACCGATCCGATCCCAACCGATGCCTAGGGCATGGAGCATTTCTTCGTGGACGTGAAAAACATCCATACGCTCCCAGTATCCTTTTTCATTATACTCGGTGGGCGGCATCGCCACTTCCGCCGGGGCGAAATACGCGCCCATCATGTTAAGCAGACGGGCAACCGTCGAAGTGCCGGAACGGTGCATTCCGAGAACGATGAGTTGCATATTTTTCCAATACCCAGTGAGTGCCCATTGATGTAGAAGCGTAGGATACAATAGCCGCGCTCGAAGGTGGTAGGCTACTTTGTTGATTATTTTATAATTATAAAATCATTGATGGTTTCTTAATAACATGGTTTTCAGTTCCATCATTTTCCTGTTCTATTTCTTGCCTTTTTGCCTGGCTGGTTATTTTCTACTCCCAACACTAGCCCTGCGAAACCTCTTTCTGTTGCTAATGTCATTACTCTTCTACTACTGGGGCGAACCTCGTTTCCTGCCGATCCTGCTGGGTTCCATCACGATCAACTACTCCATTGGTCTTGGTCTGGGCTGCTTAGCAGGCCCTGCTCGCGACGGGTTGCTCACCCTGGGTATCACTGCCAATCTTCTATTGTTGGCCATAGTTAAGTACGCTAGTTTTTTTACCGATAATCTGAATCTGCTTCTCCAACCTGTCGGCGTATCCCTAACGGCTCTAGGCATTGCGCTGCCGCTGGGCATTTCCTTTTTCACCTTCCAGGCGATCTCGTATCTCATTGATATCTACCGGCGTGAAGTTCCTCCCCAACGCAACCTGCTGACCGTCGCGCTCTATATCGCCATGTTTCCCCAACTGGTCGCTGGGCCGATCGTCCGCTATCAGCAGGTCGCCCGTCAGCTTAACTGCCGCCGGAGCACTCTCGGCCGCGCTTCTGCCGGGATCCGTATCTTCATCATCGGTCTCGCCCAGAAAGTGCTGATCGCTAATGAAGTAGCAAATTTGGCTGATACCATATTTACCAATACCACCGTCAGCACGGTGGAAGCCTGGCTGGGCGTAATCGCTTATTCCCTCCAAATCTACTTCGACTTTGCTGGTTACTCCAACATGGCCATCGGATTGGGTCTAATTTTTGGGTTTACCTTTCCCCGTAATTTTTGTTTGCCCTATCGGGCGCGATCGGTCATCGAGTTTTGGCGTCGTTGGCACATGAGCCTGTCCACTTGGTTTCGCGACTATCTCTATCTGCCGTTGGGCGGTAATCGCCTTTCCAGAGTCCGTACCTACATGAATTTGATGGTGGTGTTTCTGCTCTGTGGATTCTGGCACGGCGCAAGCTGGAATTTTATTGTCTGGGGACTCCATCATGGTGTATTTCTTATTATGGAACGTGCTGGGCTGGGAACTTATCTTGGCAAGCGTCCGGTCTGGCTGCAGCAGAGCTACACCTTGTTGGTGGTCATGACGGCCTGGGTTTGGTTTCGTGCCAACGATTTGCCTCATGCTTTGAACATGCTTAAGGCCATGCTCGGTGGTTCTAGTCCTGTAGTCCTCAGCATACACACTCATTTGGCGTTGCAGCCCTTAACGATCATCGCGCTCGTTGCCGGGGTTTTTTTCGCCCTGGGTCCGAGCCGCAAAGAACGCCTGAGTCTGCCATCGTTCCAGTGGTTACCGCCACTGGTGCTAAACAACAGCAAGGTGCTGGCGGTGGCAGATACTTTGGTGATCTTTAGCTTGCTGTTGCTGTCAGTGCTGGCCGTAGCGAGCGGTGCTTATAACCCATTCCTCTACTTCCGGTTCTGATGGATAGCCTGCTGATCGCTCACCGGCGCTTCTGGGTCCTGATCGTTGCGGGGCTACTTTTCATCCCGGCGTTCATTCAACTGCTTGGGTCAGCGGAGTCACAATCTGGCGCCGAGCAGCGGATTCTCGCTCAAAGCCCCCCTTGGCCTGACAGTGGGGCCGCGCTGTTTGAATTACCGGAAAAAATGGATGCTTTCGTCAATGACCAGTATGGATTGCGCACCGGAATCATGCGGGCGAATGCCTGGCTGCGTTATGCTTTTCATTCATCCCCCAATGCCAGTGTGTATTATGGTGCGGAGGGCTGGTTATTTTATAACGGCGATCAGAGCCTGGGTCAGGTCAGCCGTGCCCCGCTGCGTACTGAAACGATAAAGCGCTTTGCCGATCTATTGTCGGGGTTGAACCATGTTCTGCAGCGGGAAAACCGGCGATTAGTGGTGGCGGTGGCGCCTAACAAGGAATCCGTCTATCCAGAAAAACTACCCGGCTGGCTCCGGGTTAAAACGGGCCCGACGGAATATGATGCTTTATTCGCGGAACTGGCAAAAACTCCGATTCATACTGTCGATTTGCGGACGCTACTTCGGGATGCTGCGCAAAAAATACCGGTCTATTATAAAACTGATTCTCACTGGAATATGTGGGGAGCTTTGATCGCCTATAATGCCTTAGTCACGGCTGCTGGTCAGGAAACTTGGCGCATCGATCCCAAAATTGCTTTGGAGCCAAATGTGCGCAGCTATTCAGGGGATCTGGCGCGATATCTGGGTTTATACCCTTATTTATTGGAACCGGATTGGCAATTGGCCGTCGGTCATGAACCAAAAAATGAAAGAGTGCTTAGTGATAGAAGCGTTTTTCCTACCCGCGTATTTGACTATCATCATAACGGTCCAGTTGTACTGATCATCGGCGATTCGTTTTCAAACAGACTTTTTAAATATTTTCTGAGCCTGCATGTCTCCCGTTTGATTTGGACTCATCATAATGAATGCGGTTTTGATGGGTCTCTGATCAACCGCTACCAGCCCAGCATCGTGTTTTATTTACCTGCTGAAAGGATGATAGGTTGTGCCGAAGGTGTAGTGCCTAAAGGGATTAATATCGCCAAACGAATTCAGGAAAACGCTTTATGACTTTTAAGACATTGACCGAATTAGCCAACCTCTACGGGACCGATAAGGGTACAATTGGCCCCACCCCAGAATGGGAACCGCATAATTACACCGATATCTATGAGGCGTATCTAGCCAGGCACCGTCAATCTGCGATCACTATTCTTGAAATTGGCTTGGGCGTCACTGGACCTCAGTGGGAAACCACCATCGTCCAAGGCCGCAATACGGGGGGCGCTTCGGTGAAAATGTGGCATGACTATTTTCCCAAGGCGCGAATCGTCGGTATCGACGTCAATCCTTGCCCCTATCTCGACAATGACCGGATCAGAACTTTCGTCGCCGATCAAGGCAATCCCGAAGACCTGCAAGCCATTGTGGAGGCCGCCGGAGGCATCGAGTTCGATGTCATCATTGATGATGGCAGCCACCGCCCCGATCATCAGCAGGTTTCCTTCAGCGTCTTGTTTAAGCGGCTTAAAGCCGGTGGCCTCTATTTTATCGAGGATCTTCTGGCCAATGGATTCGGCGATCACCTGTCCAGCCGGCATGCCAATGACTCGGTTCGGAATACCCGCAGCGTACTCAAGCACTTTCAGCAAACGGGAAATTTTCTGGAACCCAACGCGCTGATTGACCCGGATGCGTTAAAGGCGCAGATGGCTTCGTTAACGTTTCACGCGCCCAAACCCTGGGTGGATAACGTGCGTTATCCTGCCGATACCGAGCAGATTTGCGTCATCACTAAAAAACCAGCGCCCCGCAAGCCGTCTCTCTTTTCCTGGTTCACGTCACGAGGGGCCTGAATGTCTCTGGGCATTCTCCCCAGTAAAGGGGTTCGCGATACACGGACGCGAAATCCTGGCCGCGAATCGCCCGGTATTCTTCGGCCATGGCCGGCCACGGGTGCTGATCAGGCGGGACATTGGTCGCGACGCCGCCATGAAACTGGTGAAAAGTCGCTTCGCCCAGCAGGCGCACGGGTTGGAATTGCGGGTTGCCGTGGACGCGATTGAACCAGTCCAGATTGCACAGCCCGCCGCCGGGCGATGCAAACCGCTCGTCATAGCCGCCCAGGGCCCAGTAGTCGGCTTTACGCAGGGCAAAGCCGTTACTTTCGGTCATCGCGCCGAATGGCCCTTTCGCGGACGATCCCGCCAGGCAGGCGATGTTGAATAATTGATAGCCGTCGTGCCGCCAATCGACGGAATCCAGCAGGGCATCTTCAATCTGCTGGTTATAGCCATTCAACAGAGATTGATTTTGCAGTTCTCGTCCCAGGTGCATACCCAAGGTGTAGATGAAGGGATGGGCGAATTGCGGCAACAGGCGCAGCGTATGCCGCAGGATGCCTGGCGACAACATCCGCGCGCCGTCGATGCAGCACATCACATAGCGCCCCCGGGCGGCTTTGACCATGGCGTTCAGCGCCGCGCAGGGCGAAGGGGTCGTGGCAGGATAAAAACGATAGCGGAAATGGGGACCGAACCGTTCGACCTGGCGCCGATCAAGCGGCTGGCGAGAACCATTGTCGACGGCGATCACTTCGTAAGCCGTTTCCGTGACCTCGCGCTGGTATTCGGCGGTCAGGGAATACAGGGTGCGCTCGGCTTCGCGTTGCATGTCGTAAAACACCACCACCACCGACAGCGCGGGCCGGGCGAACCAGTGCCGTAGCCGCATCATTGCGGGAAGGCTTGCCTTTTCAGCAATTCCTCGTTGATCGTCGCGTCAGGACCGGCTTCGAAGCGGGCGGCATAATCACCGACCTGGACGCTGAGGTACTTCGATTTGAGTTGTTCGCTGATTTCAGCCTTGACCGCGTCGAAATCACGTTCAATGGATGGATGCCGCTCCAGCAGTTTGAACAGGTAAAAACCCTGCTTGGTTTCTACGATCCCGCTGACCGCGCCGGGTTGATCGAGGGCGAACACCGCAGCCTCGATCGGAGGATCGGCATCACCACGCCCGATCCGGACCGGTAGGCGGCCGCCCAAGTCCCCGCTGGCCTTGTCTGCGGAATACTGCTTGGCCAACGCCTCGAAAGACTCACCGGCCTGCAACTTGGCCTGTACCGTTTCGATCAAGGTGCGCTGGCTGGCGCGTTCGCATTCACACGGCGTTTTCAGCCAGATCTGCGCCAAGCTCAGTTGTTCGGGCGTGCGGTACTCCGCCCGGTGGCTCAGATAGTGTTCACGGGCCAGTGTGTCGAAATCGGGCTGCGCCAGTCCGTTCTGAAAGTGTTCGAGCAGCGCGCCGCTGAGCAACTGGCGTTGAAAAACAGCCAACCGGGCCTGCGCATCAGATTGTTCATGAAGTTTAAGGCGCTCGGCTTCAGCCGCCATCCGTTTTTGCTGGTAGAGGTCACGTACCAGCTTGCTGCCGCGCTGGATATCATCCTGATAGGTGCTGCGCAGCGGTTCGGGGATGGTCTGGAGTACCTGCCGGAATTCCGCCACGCTGACCCCCATCTGATTCGGTTCATCCCACAATAGCCAGTTGGTTGACTCCTTGGCCGGTTTCTCTATCCCGCCAACCGCAATGCCTGCAACCAGCGCCAAATTTACAGCCATCGCTCGCCATTTTCGATAGCGTAGTGACATCATTCAACAATCCGTGATTTGTTCTTCTCACAGTAAAAGGGCCAGTACGGCTGATTCCCCGTACTGGCCCCGCCCATTCAGAGATTAGCAGCACCCCAAAAAAGGCACTGTCTAACTCTGTTCAGTCTCCTCATGGAGAAGGAGGAGTATAGGCATGGTCATACAAAACCGCGTCAGCCGGCGTGGCGCGCGCAGTGAAGTTGAAGCCTATCGCCGGACGGCCAAGGGCACTGGCCGCTACAGCGACGGGAGGGGCAGGCGCGGTCGGAGGATTCCAAAGCGCCGTGATCGTGGTCTGGGGAAGACCGGATTGGAGAGCAGTGGCTGTCGTACTCGGCATCGCGAAACTCATCCAGCCGGCCTGAACCCCAGTACCTCCAAGATTAGTGGTATCGATAGTAACAGCTACATTTGATTCCAGCACGGTCTTCGAATCAGCCGAGCTATTCTTGAAGTTAATCACATTAACTTCATTACAGAGTTGCGTGGTCCCCGGCGAGCCGCTTACGATCTGCTTTTCTTCACGATTGAAAACCGAGGGTGTCCCTTCCACGCAACTCGGCTTACCCGCCGCATTCCCAAAGGAAACCAGCTTTGTGACCTGAACAGTACTTGCATTGATCGGAGCGATCGCATCGACATAATGCTTCTTGGTCGGGAAGGTCACTACCCATGAGGACAGCTCGCCCAGATTAGGATTAAGCACCCATTCGTTGACCAGCGCCGTCTTGGCTAAGATGTCGTTGATCGCAGTGAGGCCAGCGTTGGCCTCGGCCAACGTGGGATGATCCCAATCCCCAGGACTTTGCGACCACATATTAGTTTCCAAAAAGAAACTACCATTAGCGGCAGGTGCTCCGAAGTCTGCGATTGCGGTGGCCCGTCCTGCCCCGGACTGACCCTTGGACACATTGACCAAATCGTACTTACCCGTCAGGATATTTCGGTAATCGGTAGCGCCAACTGTAAAGGTCGTATTCAATGAATTATCAAACTCGGTCATCGCCGACAGACTACCTGGGTTGGCAAAGCCAGCTTCGACCGCAGCGCAATTTGCCGGCAAGCCCGTGGTGGCGCTATGCTTGGCCGCTACCGCGATCGGGTTGTTGGAACTGCTCAGGCCAACTGACACGCCCATCTCGATCACTTCGGCGTACACTTCCGATGACTGCACGATGAACGGGACAAATTTATCTTTCCCAAAATACGGCACGGTGCAACTATTATCGGTTGGCCGGAATCCGCTCTGCCCACCTTGCTGCTCGACCACCGTAGTCCAAATATCGAATGGCGATAACACTACAATAAGGTCGTAGGCGTCCGATGAATCCGTCGCTGTGCGGAACCGGACCTTGGCGGCCACTGTCGCTGGGCTGGTATTGATCACATGCAGAAAGGTGCTCCAGCCGTTATTCGCCGTCAGGTAGGGATAGATCAACGCTTGACCGAGACCGCCTGGATTAACGGTTTGCGCCTGCGCCAGCGACGCCCCTCCACCCAACACCGCCGCCGACATGGCCAGCGCTAAAGCCTTCTTACGTAATTTCATCATCGCTTCGATCCTCATTGTTTACAGAATGACATAACATCGTTGAAGACAAGCTCTCACCGAGCGGCAATCCTCAATCACTGGAATTGGTACCACCATTGGCCTTCAATGCGAACCCACGTCTCAGTAACCGGCCCCTTGTGGCTCATCATACCTTGCCCGGACACATGAAAGCTATACTCGATTTCAAGAGTCACACTCGCAACCTTCGGCGATTTCAGCTCCATTTCAACAACCCGGGCCTGTTGCCAGCGTAAACCTTTCCCATAACGGTTACGGTACTGTTGAGCAGTGTAAAGCTCGCGGTAACCTGGCGTCTCGAATCCATAGGCTTGATCAAAATCACCCGCGATCAGAGCCGCCCATCGCCCCTCGGCGCGGACACGCAGCCCTTCCAGGTCTTCCGTTGCGTCCACGACCATGACGGTCGCCAGCGCCAGGAACCCTAGGAAAACGCTTAGCCCGCGCTGTAGAAAGTTGCTATTTGACAACATTAAACAATCCCATTAAACATGGTCTTTACTAAATCTAATCCAAGTATTGGCCGTATGTCAACCTAAACAGCGTATCAAAACTGCAAAAAGTATGAAAATAATGATTGATTGTATTAAATCAGCCAATCAAGCATGGAATGCATGAACCAACTTTAGTTTATAAATGAATATTTGCAACCCGAGTGACAAGGGAGTTGTGTAGGGTACGCAGTGCGTACCCTACGGCTACTGCCGATTCAAAGTATCGCTATGGCTGATATGCCAATCCGCACTTAATTACGTTGAAACAGTATTTCTACTTTGTCAGAACACATGTCACTATTGGTTAAGTTGTTGTTTACGATA
>ERZ761602.6824-NODE-6824-length-12517-cov-5.703980_pt1 | contig 12517 bp, 15 predicted proteins | sample MGYA00512165_ERZ761602 | MGnify/ENA primary metagenome ERZ761602 (study PRJEB28899, sample SAMN02445085) | bioreactor sludge metagenome | biome: EBPR sludge; isolation source: Thorneside wastewater treatment plant | place: Australia: Brisbane, Thorneside... | reverse complement strand
CGACGCTGTTCATGTCGATCACCACTTTCACCCGGCTTTTGTCGATGGCGGTCGGATCGAGCGTGGCGTCCACCGCAAACTTCTGAAACTTGCCCTCGGCCGGCACGCCCATCTGCTTGCCGACAAAAGTGATGCTGCTCTGCTCCGGCGCTAAAATCTGTCCGGCCTGAACTTCCATCGCGGCCAGCCCACACCCGAGCAGGGCCGCCAGTTTCCACAACCGTCGCTTCGTCATCTCGATCGCTCCTTTCGGTCGAGTTGCGGCACCATGCGCGCCAACACCCCGTCCCGTTCGATGAAATGATGTTGGAGCGCCGCACCGACGTGGGCCGCAACCGCCGCCAGCAGCGCGTAGTTCAGCCATTCGTGCAGCGCCCGCAACCGGTCCGCCGCCGCCTCGTCGGCGCCGATCAAATCGGGCAGGGGCAACAGTCCCAGATACACCACCGCAACCCCCTTGGCGGAACTGAACAGCCAGCCGCTCAGCGGAATGGCGAACATCAGCCCGTACAGCAGCAGGTGGACGGCGTGCGCCGCCCGCCGCTGCCAGACCGGCACGGTCGGCGGCAGCGGCGGAGCCGGATGCGCCAGCCGCCACGCCAGCCGCAACGCGGTCAGCCCCAGCACCGTGATGCCGAGCCACTTGTGCCAGGACAGCCAGCGCACTTTCTGGGGGCTGAATTCCATCCCCGCCAGCGTCCAGCCCAAGCCGAACGCGACCACGATCAGCGCCGCCATCAGCCAATGCAAGCCGATCGCCACGCCGGTATAGCGCACGCCAGCCTCTCCGATCACGCCGCTGTCACTCCCGCCGACGAGCCTGGCTCACGTCTCGCGCGATCCGGGCGAGACATCGCTATTTGCCCTCGCGGGCGGCTTCGATCTGGATCGACAATTTCACCTCGTCACCGACGGCGCCGGCGTAAGCGGTGATCCCGAAATCGCTGCGCTTGATGGTGGCGGTCGCGTCGCCGGCGCAGTAGTGCTTCTTGTAGACCGGGTGCTCGCCGCATTTGAACTGGGTAAACGTCAGCGTGACGGGCTTGGTGACGCCGTGCAGGGTCAATTGTCCGTCGGCCTTGGCCAGCTTGTCGCCGCTGAAGCCGAGCTTGTCGGACTTGAACGTCAGGGTCGGATACTTGGCGGCATCGAGGAAATCCTCGCCGCGCAGGTGCTCGTCGCGCTTGGCGTCGGCGGTATCCAGGCTGCTCGCGTCGATGGCGATCTCGGCGGACCCTTGCTTTGCCGCAAAGTCCAGCGTGGCCACGCCCGTCACCTTGCGGAACAGGCCGCGGGTGGTGGACCAGCCGAGATGGTTGATCTCGAAAAACGGATAGGTGTGCGCGCTGTCGATGACGAATTTTTCGGGCGCGGCTTGCACGGTCGCCATGGGACCGAGCCCCAAGATGGCGGCGATCAAAGTGCTTCCGATCGATTTGTTCATGAGTTTTTCCTCATAAGATTATTGAAATCAATAAAATGCTCTATCGAGCAAAACGGTCAAGACGCGGAGGTCTTCCAGCGTCGGGCGATCTCGGCGACCCGCTGGCCAAACGCCCTGGCGGTCGCTAAATCGCCCGGCAACGGGCCTTCCTCGGGCGTCGCGTCGGACGGGGATTGCGACATCAGACCGGCGAAAGAGCCCAGGTAATTGATGTCGTTGCGCTGCGCCGCTTTGCTGTTGGCCGGCAACATCCCGGTCCCGACCCAGACCATGGAATGCTGCATGGCGAGGGTGAACAGGTAATGTAAAGTGGACAGCTTGTCGCCGTTCATGGAAGCGGAATTGGTGAATCCCGCCGCCAGCTTGTCTTTCCAGGCTTGGGAGAACCACGGCTTGCTCGACGCGTCGGCGAACTTCTTGAACTGCCAGGACGCGGCGCCCATGTAGGTCGGCGTGCCAAAGATGATGCAATCCGTCGCCGCCAGCTTATCCCAGGCGCCATCCGGCAAATTGCCCTCGGCGTCGATGGCGAGCAGCTCGACTCGCGTCTCCGCAACGCTTTTCACGCCTTCGTGGACCGCTTCGGCCTGTTTCTTGGTGTGACCGTAACCACTGTGATAAACGATGCTGACGTTCGTCATCCGAGCCTCCTAAAAACTGTCGAGCGATTGATTTGATCGGACCGCATGAGCTTCCGGGCAACGACTTGCCGTCGCCGACCACCGATCCTAGGATAGCTTCCGATTATTCGCACAAGAAGTGATAATTTTGTGTTTTTCAATCTGCGAAAAAGCACATCATGGACTGGGATGATTACCGTTATTTCCTCGCGGTCGAGCAAGCGGGTTCGGTGCTGGGCGCGGCCCGGCGGCTGGATGTCAACCACACCACCGTGCTGAGGCGGATCGCCAATCTGGAGCGGCGGCTCGGGGTCCGGCTGTTCGAGCGTCCGCGCACCGGCTACACCCCCACCGCCGCCGGCGAGGAGTTGCGCGAGGTGGCGCTGCGCGTGCAGCAGGCGTTGCAGGGCGCCGAACACCGGTTGACGGGCAAAGATTTGCAACTGTCGGGCGCGGTGCGGATCACCACCACCGACACGCTGTCCGTCGGGTTGTTGCTGCCCCATCTGCGCGCCTTCCGGGAGCTGCATCCGCGCATCCAGTTGCAGGTGATCGGCTCCAACCAGCTCGTCAACCTGACCCGGCGCGAGGCCGATGTCGCCATTCGCGCCACCAACCAGCCGCCGGACAACATGCTGGGCCGCAAGATCGGCCTGGCCCGCTCGGCGATCTACGGCACCGCGAGCTATCTGGCGGCGCGCGGCCACGACCTCGCGCCCGACCGGCACGACTGGATCGGCCTGGACGAAACGCTGGCCCACCTGCCCGAATACCGCTGGCTGGAGCGGCGCGTCTCCCCGGAACGGATCGTGCTGCGGCTCAACAATCTGCTGCACAAGATCGAGGCGGTCAAAGGCGGCCACGGCATCGCGCCGCTGCTGTGCTTCCTGGCCGAGCGCGAACCGAACTTGATCCGCCTGACCGAGCCCGAGCCGCTGTTCGACACCGACATCTGGCTGCTCAGCCATCCCGACCTGCGGCAAGTGGCCCGCGTCCGCGCCTTCATGGAGTTCATCACCCGATGCGCCAAGGCCGACCGGCTGCTGCAAGGCGGGCTGTCGGACGCGAGCGCCACGCTCGCCAAGCGCCGCGAGGCGTGAAACCGCTCGCACCGGCCATTAATTATTGCGCGACTCAAGCTTTCGAAATCATCCACGACTATACTTAGCGGTCGTACTCGTTCGGCCGGGAAACACCTAGCGAAACCAATAACAACCCGCTGCTGCCCACAACGCCTTGGATCGGGTACATTATGGCGCCAAACCCCGTGCAAGTATGCTTCGATAACCTTGACAAGCGTAACACCGAGGAGCTGACGTGATGGAGATAGTCCAAACAGATATTGCAATCGTCGGTGCGGGAGGGGCGGGGTTGCGCGCCGCCATCGCGCTCGCGGAAGCCGACCCCAAGCTTCGGATCGCCTTGATCTCGAAGGTGTACCCGATGCGCAGCCACACTTGCGCGGCCGAGGGGGGCGCCGCTGGCGTCATCAAATCCGACGACAGCCTCGACCTCCACTTCAACGACACCGTGGGCGGCGGCGACTGGCTGTGCGACCAAGATGCGGTCGAGTACTTCATCAACGAAGCGCCCAAGGAACTGCTTCAACTGGAGCACTGGGGCTGTCCGTGGAGCCGCGAACCCGATGGCTCGGTGGCGGTGCGACCGTTCGGCGGCATGAAGATCAAGCGCACCTGGTTCGCCGCCGACAAATCCGGTTTCCACATTCTCCACACTCTGTTTCAGACCTCGCTCAAGTATCCGAGCATCCAGCGCTTCGACGAGTATTACGCCCTCGATCTGCTGGAAGACGACGGCCGTTGCCGGGGCTTGACCGCCCTGGAAATGCGCAGCGGACAGATCAAGCATTTTCAGGCCGGAGCGGTGATCATCGCCGCCGGTGGCGCCGGGCGGATGTTCCCGTTCACCACCAACGGCGCCATCAAGACCGGCGACGGCATGGACTTGGCCTATCGGGCCGGCGCGCCGCTCAAGGACATGGAATTCGTGCAGTACCACCCCACCGGCCTGCCCAACACCGGCATCCTGCTCACCGAGGGCTGTCGCGGCGAAGGCGGCATCCTGGTCAACAAGCACGGCCGCCGCTACCTGCAAGACTACGGCATGGGCCCGGAAACCCCGGTCGGCCAGCCGGTGCTGAAAACCATGGAACTCGGCCCGCGCGACCGCCTGAGCCAGGCCTTTTGGCACGAGCAGCAGAAAGGCAACACCGTCTCCACCAAGTGGGGCGACTGCGTGTTGCTGGACATGCGCCATCTGGGCGAGAAGAAGATCAACGAGCGGCTGCCGTTCGTGCGCGACCTGTCGATCAGCTATCTGGGCATGGACCCGGTCAAGGAGCCGATCCCGATCCGGCCGGTGGTCCACTACTGCATGGGCGGCATCCACACCGACATCAAGGCCGCCACGCCGCTGCCCGGCCTGTTCGCGGCCGGCGAGTGCGCCTGCGTCAGCATCAACGGCGCCAACCGGCTCGGCTCCAACTCCCTGACCGAGCTGCTGGTGTTCGGGCGGCGGGCGGCCATGAGCGCCATCGAGCACCTCCAGGCCGCGTCGGGCTCGGGCAACGCCGCCGCGCTGGCCGCCAAGGCCGAAGCCTCTCAGGCGCGGATTCGCGCCCTGTTCGACAAGAGCAAAGGCACCGAAACCATCTCGGGGCTGCGCGGCGAAATGATGCACACCCTGGAAGAAGGCGCGGGCATCTATCGCACCGGCGACAGCTTGGCCAAAACCTGCGACAAGCTCGCCGAGCTGCGCCAGCGTTACGCGAACATTTCGCTGAACGATAAGACCAACGTCTACAACACCGACCTGCTGCAAGCCCTGGAGCTGGGGTCGATGCTGGATTGCGCCGAGGCGGTGGCGGTGGGCGGCCGGGACCGCAAGGAATCGCGCGGCGCGCACCAGCGACTCGATTTCACCGCGCGGGATGACGACAACTTCCTCAAGCACAGCCTGGCCTATTTCCGTCCCAAAGAACCGCCGCGCATCGAATACCTCGATGTGGTCATCACCAAGTCCAAGCCCGGTGTGCGCGATTACTCAGGAGCCCACAAATGAGCGAACGCCAGATCCAACTGGAAGTGCTCCGCTACAACCCGGAGACCGATACCGAGCCCCGGTTTCAGACCTACAGCGTGCCCTGCCTGAACGAATGGGTGGTGCTGGATGCCCTGAACTACGTCAAGGACAACCTGGACACCACCCTGAGCTACCGGTGGTCGTGCCACATGGCGGTCTGCGGCAGTTGCGGCATGATGATCAACGGCGAGCCCAAGCTGGCGTGCAAGGCGTTCATCCACGAGTATCCCGACAAGATCCGGGTCGAGCCTCTCGCGAACTTTCCCATCGAGCGGGACCTGGTCACCGTGGTCGAGGATTTCATCACCAAGTTCGCCAGCATCAAGCCGTATCTTATCCCCAAGGAGGACAAGCCGATCAGCGCCGGCGAGTACAAACAGTCGCCGGCCGAACTGCTCAAGTACAAGCAGTACACCTTGTGCATCAACTGCATGCTGTGTTACGCGGCGTGCCCGCAGTACGGTCTGGTCCCGGAATTTCTGGGCCCGGCGGCGATCTCGATGGCGCACCGCTACAACCAGGACTCGCGGGACGGCGGGCGCGACCAGCGCCAGGAAGTCATCGCCTCCCACGAGGGGGTGTGGGAATGCTCGTTCGTCGGCGCCTGTTCGGAGGTCTGCCCCAAGCACGTCGATCCCGCCGGGGCGCTCCAGCAGGTCAAGGTCGCCAGCACCATCGACTGGTATAAGGAACACTTGATGCCGTGGGTGAAGAAATGAGCCGCAAACCGTATATCCGCGAAGTGCCCAAAACCAGTTGGTTCTTTCGTCAGCCGCGCTACATGCGCTACATGGCGCGCGAGGTGACCTGCATTTTCATCGGCGCCTACGCCCTGTTGCTGGTGGTGGCGGTCAAGCGCCTGGCGCAAGGACCGGACGCTTTCCAGGGATTCCTGGACGCGCTGCACAGCCCGCTCGGGGTGCTGTTCAACTTGGCGGTGCTGGTGGCGGCGGTGTATCACAGCACGTCCTGGTTCAACGTGACGCCGCAGGCGATGCCGATCCAGCGGGGCGAGGAGTTCGTGCCCGGCAAAATGATCGTCGGCGCCCACTACGCCGCTTGGGCGGTGGTGTCGCTGATCGTGCTGATTTGGGGGGTGTGACCATGGCCAAATCCAACAAACCGATCGTGTGGGGGCTGTTCGCCGCCGGAGGGACGGTCACGGCGTTCGTGACGCCGGCGCTGGCGCTCATCACCTTGTTCGCCGCGATGCGATTCTCGCCGGGTATGTTCACCTACGAGCATCTGCACGCCTTTGCGGCCAACTGGCTGGGCAAGCTGATCATTTTCGGCGTTATCATGCTGTCGCTGTGGCACGCCGCCCACCGGTTGCGGGTCACCGTGCACGATTTCGGCGTCCGCAGCGATCTGGTGGTGGCCACCATCGTCTACATGATCGCCGCGATCGGCACGGTTTCGGCGATTTTCTCGCTGCTGTCGATCCGTTGACCGATCGCGGGAAACGCCGATTATCCAGCGTTCGTCACCGCTTTTAAGCGCCGAACGCAGCCCGCTCCCCGCTCGCGTGGGGAGCGGATTTTTTTGTTGCCCGGCGCATCCGCCGCCGGGGAGCAGGACGCTCCCCGATGAACGACCTCGCTAACCTAGCGCGGCCAGCCGCGCCGACCTTGCGGGCACCGAGCGGATCGATTGTGCCCGACGAACTGCCGAGCACGGCGAAAACCGGCGAACGCGCCACGCAATGAATAAGGAAGCTTCACGATGAGTTCCCAATCCGTTCAGTGTACGGCCACCTTGGACCGACCGCGCGCCCTCGACGAGGGCGCGGATTCCAGATCGGCGCTCACCGATCAGGAAGAGGACGCGAATCTGGAGGAATCCGGGCGGGAATCGGACTACCCGGCCCCCGTACCGCTACCCGCCTACTTGCAGCAGACCTACTGGTGGGCTTATCTGCACCCGATGGCGGTGCGCGTTTTCGAGCGGCAGTGGCTGGTCAACCTGATCCTGTGGGGCAACTTCGCCCGGCTGCGCGATCTCGCTTTGGACGAGCTGGGCTCGTCCATCCAGGGGGATATCCTGCAAGTCGCTTGCGTGTACGGCAATTTCACCGAGCGGCTGGCCCAACGGTTGGCCCCGACCGCGCGACTGGACGTGGTGGACGTGGCCCAGGTCCAGTTAGAGAACCTGAAGGCCAAGCTCAACGGCGCGCCGCGCATCGCCCTGCATCACCAGGACTCGACCAACCTGCAATTCCCCGACGCCAGCCACGATTCCGTCGTGCTGTTTTTCCTGCTGCACGAACAACCCGAAAGCGTCCGGGCCCAAACCATCGCCCAAGCGTTCCGGGTGGTCAAGCCGGGCGGCAAGGTGGTTTTCGTCGATTATCACCGGCCGGGCGCGCTCAACCCGTTCCGGTACGTGATGCTGCCCATCCTGTCCACCCTGGAACCCTTTGCCCTGGACCTGTGGCGGCGGGACATCACCGACTGGTTGCCCGACTCGGTGCGCGCAGTCGCGAAGATCGAAAAAAAGACCTATTTTGGTGGGCTCTATCAAAAGGTCGTGATCGCGGTTTGAGGCGTTCCCGGTCTCGCGGGCGCTGCGGCTTGACGACCGCTTGCGCGGAGTTCACTTCGCGTCTGCGGACGGGAGGGATTTCACGGGACGGCGTCCAACCTTCGCGCCCGCGCCGCGAAGGCGCCGACCATCATCGTCGCCATTTGCAGCATCAAAGCGTCACCGATCGGCTTGAGCCAGAACGAGCGAGCTTCGCAGTCGAGAGCGAAATCGGTGTGGCAAAACCCTTCCGGGGTCGGCGCGAACGACCAGCGAAGGTCGAAGCGGCGGAAGTTCCGGTCGGCGGACGTGACGACGATGGAGCGCGGTCGATCCAGTTCGGTGCGGGTTAGAAACCGGTACGACAGCAGCCCCAGCGCCAACACCTGCTCGGTCTCATACGCGCGCTCGTGACGGCGAACGATGGTCGCGCTCCGCATCAGCGGCAGGAATTCGGGATAACGCTCGACATCGGCGACCAAATCGAACATCCGCTCGGCGGAAACGGCCACCACCCGACTTTCGCGATGAGATTTCTGAAACATCTTGACCGGTTTTCCCCCTCCGCTTGGCAGGCGACTGACGCGAGCGATCAGCGCTTCTGCCAATCATAGCGGAAAATCGCTCAAGCTATTCTTGGACCGTCCGTTTTGGCCGTTCGGACGAACACCCACGAAAAAATGAAAAAAGCCCGGTCGAGCCGGGCTTTTGGTCGCTCGTGCGCGGGAAGCGATCAGGCGGTCGGCAGGAAGTGAGCTTTAGCCGATACGCTGTCTTCGATGTGGCGCCAAGCTGCCGGAAAGAATTTTGCGAAGGCGGCACCGACCGGAAGCAACAGCAGCCCCGCTCCGACCAGCGCGACGATCCAGAAACCGGCGAACGGAGACAGCGCCAATACCAGAATTGCGAACACTGCGATTTTACTTATGTCTTTCATGATTTACACGTCGCGGAAACCCCGTCGCTCGGAACGAAGACCACGCACGTCCTCTATTTTTCGCGTCTGAAGCTCAATTTGGGCGGCATTTTTTCGGATCGTCCAGCAATCAACCCAGACAACCACCCAGCCCCGAAGCGCCGCTTTCCAGCCAAGACTCGCGCTTCTCATGATCGAAAACGAGACTATTCAGCCTATATATTAGATGAGAATTGGTTGCAATCACTAAACAGCAAACCGCGATCATCACCCAACAGTGCCACTGGATTGCGATGTAGAATACCAGAAAAAATGTTGCGTTGCAATAAATTTTCTGCTAAGCCGGCTGCCGCTTTATCGGCCGCGCCGATGTCAAAAGCGATCTCACCCGAAGGAGAACCCGCATGTCTGACGCAGCCCTGCAAGATCGCGCCGCCGGGGCCATCATGGGCGCTTTCATCGGCGATGCCCTCGCGCTCGGCCCGCACTGGTATTACGACCTAGACGAACTGCACCGCGATTACGGGACGTGGATCAGCGGTTACACCGACCCCAAACCCGGTCGCTACCATGCCGGGCTGCGGGCCGGCCAGCTCTCTCAAGCCGGCTTTATCCTCGCGCTCACGCTGCGCTCGCTGGTGGCGTGCGACGGCTACGACGAAGGCGATTTCTGCCGCCGCATGGACGAGGAGCTGTTTCCGCTGCTCGACGGCAAGCCGATGAACGGGCCGGGCGGCTACACCAGCCAATCGATTCGCGAAGCGTGGCGGCGGCGGGGGGAGCCGCATCTGCCGTGGGGACAAACCGGCGGTCACGCCGACACCACCGAAGCTATCGAGCGCACGCTGGCCCTGGCCGTGCGCTACGCGCTGGATCCCCGGCAACTGGCGCGCACCATCGCCCAAAACACGCTGCTGACCCAGGTTGACGATACCGTGGTGTCGATGACCGTCGCTTACGGCGCGGTGCTGGGTTTGCTGGTGCGAGGGTACCCTCTCGACGCCAACCTGTCGGACACGCTCATGCGACAGGTCAAGGACGGCGCGCTGCCGTTCCACGCCGTGACCGCCGACCGGTTGCAGCCGCCGCGTCCCGGCGATCCCGATCCGCCGCGCGCCGGGCGATTCGCTTCGCCGGATGCCTTGCTGACGCCCTCTTATATGGCCCTCACCGCCCACGATCCCGACATCCGCATCGAGCCGGCCTGGAAAGTCTCGCTGGTCTATGGGATGCCCTGCGCGATCTACCATCAATTGCCGGCCGCTTATTACCTGGCCGCGCGCTTTCGGGACGATTTCGAGTCAGCCGTGCTGCACGCCGTCAACGGCGGCGGCCAGAATCAAGCCCGCGCCATTTTGACCGGCGCGCTGGTCGGCGCCCAGGTCGGGCTGGCGCGCATTCCGGCGCGGTTGCTGGAAAGTTTGGAAAACGCCGCCGAGCTGGGCCAACTGGCCGCCGACCTCGCCGCCAGCCTGCCGGCGACCTGAGCCGAAAACCGCCCGCCGCGCCACCAGCCCGCTTTCGGGCGACGGCGCGCCGAGCGGCGCACGGTGCCGACTATCGGCCCAATCCGGTCGATGGGTCGGCTCCAGGCGCTCAAGAGCGCGCGGCGCTTCGTCGCCGGTACTCTTCGACCGGCAATCCGCCGATCCCCCAGTTTTCCAGCTCCACCTCGTCGATCACCACCACGGTGGTGGCCGGCGACTTGCCGAGCACCCTGACCAGCAGCTCGGTCACGCCTTCGATCAGCGCCGCTTTTTGCTCGGCGGTGACGTTGCCTTCGCGGGTGATCTTGATGTTGACGTAGGGCATATCAGCTTCCTCCGGTGGGCGTGCTCGCCTCGTCGCGCGCGTCGTCGTAATGAAAGACCTTGGCGGCGATCCGCCATTCGCCGTCCACCCTGAGCAAGGCCAGGAAATCGACGAAGCGCTTGCCGAGCATCGACGAGCGCAGCCGCGCCAGGGCGGTCGTCGGCCCGGCGAACTCGATGGCGTCCAGCCGAAAGCCGTAGGCGTCGCCGCGCGTGGCCGGCGCCGCGCGGGCGGCGACCCTCGCCAGATACGCGGCCAGATCGAGCTGCAACAGCTCGCCGCCGGAAGCCGTCGCGTAGGTCGCCGTCGGGTGGAAAGCTCTATTCAAACGCTCCACATCGCCGTGATACAGGGCGTCGTAGTACCGGTCCAGCAGCCCGGCGACCGCGAGATAGGCCTCGCCTGCCGGGCGTGTGGCCGGAGGATGGGGTCGAAGCGTGGAGTTCGGCGCGCTCATGGTCGCGACGCCTCCTCTCAGGCGCGACCGGCGACAAAGCCGCCATCGACCGGCAGGATGTGCCCGGTCACGAATTCGGCTCCGGCGAGATAGCGCACCGCTTCGGCGATCTCCGCGCCTTCGCCGACCCGATTCAACAGCGCGATGCCGCCGAAAGCGTCCACGTCCACCCCGGCGTGCAAGGGCGTGCGCACCACGCCGGGCGCGACCATGTTCACGCGGATGCGGTCGGGCGCGAGCTCGGCGGCCAGACTGCGCGTGAGGGCGTGGATACCGCCCTTGCTGACCAGCGGCGCCGAGGCCGGAAAACCGCCGATGGCGTGATCGATCAGCACGGTGCCGACGTTGACGATGGCACCGCCCCGGCCCTGTCGCTGCATCCGCCGCACCACCGCCTGAGTGGTGAGGTAGGTGCCGCGCAGGTTGCCGTCGAGAAAGCCATCCAGCTCGTCTTCGCTGACCTCGACGAACGGTTTGGCCGCGAAAGTTCCGGCGTTGTTGACCAGCACATCGACGCGACCGAAGCGCTCGGACGCCACGCGCGCCAGCGCCTCGCCGGTTTCCCGCCGGCCGATGTCGCCCGTCACGGAGGCGACGCGCTCCGGAGCGCCGAGTTCGGTGGCGACCGCAGCGAGCTTTTCGGCGTCGCGGCCGTGAATGACGACATTAGCCCCCTCGTTCGAGAACAGGCGGGCGATTTCCAGGCCGATGCCGCTGGAGGAACCGGTGACGATGACGGTGCGGGTCGGGTTCGACATGAGAGTGTTCTCCTACAGGTTATGGAAACGATAAAATTTAAAAACGACCGGTCGTCTATTAATTTGGCCAAAAAAAACCGCTATTTGGGCCGAAAATAATCGTCGAGCAGTCGGGCCAACACCCGGCGCAGAGGGTCCAGCGAGCGCTCGATCTTCATGCGGATCACCGCGCCCTCCCACGCCTCGGTCAACAGATCGGCCAGATCGCCGGCGTCCAGATCGCCGCGCGCCAAGCCGAGCCGCTGGCTTTGCCGCAACACCTCGGCCACCCGGTCGCGCCATTGGCGAAACGCCGTGGCCAGGGTTTCCCGGCAAAGATCGCTGCCTTCGAGTTCGCCGCCCAGATTGGCGATCAGACAACCGCCGACGTAACCCGCCGTTTCAAAGTCCGCCATCAGCGTCTCGAAAAAGCGGCGCAGACCGGTGTAAGGGTCCGGCGCGTCGTCGATGGCCCGTTCCATCTTCGCCGCGAAACAGGCGGCATAATGGCGGATGGCCGCCACGGCGAACGCTTCCTTGCTCTCGAAGTAATTGTAAAATGACCCCTTCGGCACCTTCACCCGGTCCAGCACCTCCTTCAAGCCGGTGCCGTGAAACCCGTTGTACAAAAAGGCCGAAACGCCTTCGTCCAAAAGCCGTTGCCGGGTTTTTTCGCTGAGTCGGGGTCTTGCCATGAAATTAATATACGACCGGTCGTACTTATTCGTCAAGCCGCCCGCACGAACTTTTCGCCCGGCGCGAGCGCCCCCGATCAATCCGCCGATCAGTCGCTGTTCCGGTGCTGGCAAGACCGGTCGGGCCGCAGTCGGGCCGGCCCGGTTCCGGCCGAGGGATAAACAGGACTTTCGCTTTCCGTCGTTCCCGCGCAAGCGGGAATCCAGTAAGCCG
>ERZ761602.6822-NODE-6822-length-12522-cov-3.232373_pt1 | contig 12522 bp, 16 predicted proteins | sample MGYA00512165_ERZ761602 | MGnify/ENA primary metagenome ERZ761602 (study PRJEB28899, sample SAMN02445085) | bioreactor sludge metagenome | biome: EBPR sludge; isolation source: Thorneside wastewater treatment plant | place: Australia: Brisbane, Thorneside... | reverse complement strand
TGTCTCGACTGATTATGTCTTGGACGGCAGCGGTGATCAGCCGCGACGTGAAGGCGACGCAACCGGCCCGCTGGGCGTCTATGGCGCGACCAAGCTGGAGGGTGAGCAGGCGGTAGCCGCCGCGGGCGGGCAATGGGCGGTGATGCGCACATCCTGGGTGTTTTCCGCCCATGGCAGCAATTTCGTGCGCACCATGCTGCGGCTGGCCGGTCAGCGGGACGATTTGGGCATCGTCGCCGATCAGACCGGCCGCCGATATCGCGCAGGCATTGCTGACCATGGCCGAAGGGATGCTGGCGGACCGCACGCGCGGGGGGCTGTATCATTTCGCCGGCGATCCCGATGTGACCTGGGCCGGCTTCGCGCGCGAGATTTTCCGGCAGGCGGGGCTTGGCTGTCACGTCCGTGACATCGCCACCGCCGACTATCCGACCCCGGCGCGGCGTCCGGGGAATTCGCGGCTGGATTGCAGCCGGATCGGGAAGGATTTCGGAATTGAGCGGCCGGATTGGCGCAGGGGCCTTGCCGCCGTGCTGAAGGAACTGGAGAGCGCAGAATGACGCAACGTAAAGGGATCGTCCTGGCCGGTGGGTCGGGCACGCGACTTTACCCGATCACCATGGGCGTGTCGAAGCAGCTTCTGCCGCTTTATGACAAGCCGATGATCTATTACCCGATCAGCGTGCTGATGCTGGCCGGCATCCGCGAGATCGCGATCATCACCACGCCCGAGGATCAGGCCCAGTTTCAGCGGCTGCTGGGCGATGGCGGCCAATGGGGGCTGCGCTTTGAATGGATCGTCCAGCCCTCGCCCGACGGGCTGGCCCAGGCCTATCTGCTGGCCGAGGATTTCCTGGCGGGCAGCCCCTCGGCCATGGTGCTGGGCGACAACATCTTTTTCGGCCATGGCTTGCCGGTCCTGTTGCAGGCGGCCGACCAGCGCGCGACCGGCGGGACGGTTTTCGGCTATCGCGTTTCCGGCCCCGAGCGTTACGGGGTGGTCGATTTCGACAAGGACGGAATCGCCCGTGCGATCATCGAAAAACCGGCGCAGCCGCCGTCGAATTTCGCTGTGACCGGGCTGTATTTCCTGGACGGAACGGCACCGCAGCGGGCGGCGCAGGTCAAGCCGTCGGAGCGGGGCGAGTTGGAGATCACCACCCTGCTGGAGACCTATCTGGTCGAAGGGGCGCTGACGGTCGAAAAGATGGGGCGTGGCTTTGCCTGGCTGGATACCGGCACGCATGCCAGCCTGCTGGATGCCGGCAACTTCGTGCGGACGCTGGAAAACCGGCAGGGCCTGCAAACCGGCTGCCCCGAGGAAATCGCCTTCGAGGCCGGCTGGATCGACGCCGACCAGCTTCGGGCCCGCGCCAAACTGTTCTCGAAAAACTCCTATGGGCGCTACCTGCTGGCGCTGCTGGGTGACCGCGACTGAGACAACCGCCCCAGCATGGCGGCCAGATATAGCGCGGCCGTGCCGGTGCCGGTCTGGCGATAAAGGTTCAGGCGGCGCATGTGCCGCGCCGTGATCGGGCCAGGGCGGCGGATGGCCCCGGCGAAATCGTCCATCAATCGCCGCGCTTCAGGTGTCAGCAGGTGCCGCGCGCCGTCAAGGGCGCGGTGATTCGCGGCCAGCCAGTTCCCGTAATCCCCCGAAAACAGCAGGCCCAGCCGGCGGACCATGGCGCGCGGCGTGTCGTTGCGGCCCATCTCGCTGCGGCCATGCTGCCGGTAAAGCAGGGCGGGGCGCGGATCATGGAGGATCGCCGCCCCCGCGCCCGAGGTCAGCAGATAGGCCCACCAGTCATGCGATTCGATCCTGGCGGCTTCGGCGGCGTCCACCCCCTGCTTCAGCAAGGCCGCGGCGGCCGGGTTGAAGACCGAGCAGTTGCCGGCCATGCAAGCCTGAACCAGCGCGTTCCGAAAACAGCGCGGCCGGGAATAGAGGGGCGATTCCCTCAAGGGATGCAGGTCGGGGTCGGCAATGACCGTGCGCGCGGCATAATGCGCCGGTCCTTCCACCGCACCGACAGCCGCCATGGCCCGGCTCAGCTTGTCGGGGAACCATTGGTCGTCCTGATCGGAAAAGGCCAGCGCGACACCTTCCGGGGCCTGACGGATCAAGTGCAGGAAGTTGCGGGTCGCCCCCCGGCCTGGCCCGTCGATCAGTTCCACCTGACCGGGCGTCTGTTCTGCCGCGAAATCGCGCACGATCCGGCGCGTGTCGTCGTCCGAGCCGTCATCGGACAGGATCAGTCGCCAGTTCCGGTGCGTCTGCGCCGCGATACTGTCAAGCTGGACCCTGATGAAGCCCGCGCCGCGAAAGCTGGCCAGCAGGATCACCACCGGCGCCCGGGTCTTGTTCGCGGTTGATCCATCCGTCACGGCGGCGCCCCGTTGTTGCACGGCGCCTGTCTGCCGCGACCGGGGCGCCGATGCAACGGCTACCCTGCCTGCCGCGCAATCCCCTCGATCAGAACCTGATCGATCTGTAGATCGGTTGCGCCGCGGACAGCCTTCAGCAGCCGTTCACGCAGCACGCGCAATGCAGGTTCGGTGGTGAAATTGCCATCGAACCCGCCGGTATTCGCGTGAATCATCAATTCCCGCAGCAGGGCGTCGCGTAGGCGGTGCTGCTGTTTGTTCATCGTCTCGATCTGCGCGGCCTGTGTTTCCAGCGACAGGGTGAGGATGATCATTGCGCCCATGTCACCATTCCTCATCAGCGGCACGAAGAATGGCGCGGGAAAGGTGAACCAGGCGGGGCCGGATGCCTCGGCGCCGCCATGCCCGGCCGAGGCACCGCGATCCGATGATGCAGCCTCGTGCTTGTCGGCCGTGCCCGACGTTTCCTCCTCATGCTCACTTGCCTTGGGGGGCACCGGGGCCGGGCGCAGTATCGCCCCCCCAGCGATACCCCCGCCAAGTGCGACCAGCGGGATCAGCAATATCAGGATCTTTTTCATGAATGCGGCTCAGTAGGGCAGGATGATGTCGGCGATCTGCTGGCCATAGCGCGGCTGCTGCACATCGGTGATCTGGCCGCGCCCGCCATAGGAAATTCGCGCTCCAGCGATGCGGTCATAAGCGATCTCGTTGTTGCGGTCGATGTCGCCGGGGCGGACGAAGCCACTGACGGTCAGTTCGCGCAACTCGTAATTCACCCGGACCTCCTGCGTGCCCTGGATTTGCAGCGTGCCGTTGGGCAGCCGGTCGGTCACCGTCGCGGCCACGCGCAGGGTCAGCTTGTCGCGGCGCGAGATGTTGCCGCTGCCCTTGTAGGAGGATGAGGCCGAGGCATCGGCCAGTTCGTCGAAGCTGGCCCCCTCGGGCAGCTTGTCGGCCAGACGCTGCGGGATGCCGATCATGTGCGGGATAGACAGGTCTTCGCGCGACGCGCGAGAGCGGCCGGAACTGTTACTGATTTCGGCACGGTCGTCGATTTCGATGACAACGGTCAGGATATCGCCCCGCGTCGTTGCACGGCGGTCGCCGATCAGCGACGATGTCGTCCCGGCCCACAGCGATGCCGCCGCCTCGGGCCGGCCGGAATCGACCGGAATTTCCAGCGGCGGATTGGTCATCGCCACGAATTCCTCGGTCGTGCGGGGTGAGGTCAGTTGCGGCGGCTGGCCGATATTCGCGGCGCGTGAACAGGCGCCCAGAGACAGCGCGAGGCAGAGCAGGTGGATCGGTTTCATGTCGGGGCCTTTCCGGTTCGCGGGCGTCAGTTCAGCGCGGTCAGGGTGCCGTCGTCCTCGACAAGGGCGGCGACGATGTTGCGGGAATCGAGGTTCATGACGCGGATCACATCGCCCGCCGCGCCTTCGGACAGGGTGCGGGCCTGCATGTCGATGCGTAGCGCGCCCCGGCGAAAGCTCAGCCGGACGATCTGGTTGCGGCCGACCAGCTTCGGCGCCTGCAACAGCGTCGCCTGAATCGGGCGGCCTTCATAGATGGTGATGCGCGTCTGCTTGCCGATCACCTGCGACGGGTCGGTCAGCGCCCGTTGGTCGCCATCGACGGCGCGCAGGTCGGCGGCCCCGATGATGGTGCCGGCGGGCAGGGTGCGGGCGGCGGCAAGCCCGCCCGCGGCGGCAGGCAGCGGGGCCAGAAGGGCGAATATCAGGACCAGCGCGCGCATCAGCGGATCTGCGTCGTCGCGCCGAGCATCTGGTCGGCGGCGGTGATGACCTTGGCGTTCAGTTCGTATCCGCGCTGCGCCTTGATCAGTTCGGTGATCTCGCGCACCGGATCGACCGAGCTTTCCTCAAGATAGCCCTGCCGCAGCGTTCCCAGCCCTTCCTGCCCGGGATTGACGACCTGCGGCGCGCCCGAGGCCGCAGTTTCCAGAAACAGGTTCGAGCCGATGGCTTCCAGCCCCTTTTCGTTGGTGAAGCCGGCCAGGGTGAACTGGCCCAGCATCTCGGGTTCGGTGCGGTCGCTGAAATAGGCATAGACCTCGCCGCCGGCATTGATCGAGATCGAGCGGGCATCCTCGGGGATGGTGATCTCGGGAACGACCGGGTAGCCGTCCGAGGTGACGACCATCCCGTCGGGCGAGCGTTTCAGCCCGCCGTCGCGGGTATAGCCGGAAATGCCCGAGGGCAGGCGCACCTCAAGATAGCCGTCGCCGTCAATGGCCAGATCCAGATCGCCGCCGGTCTGGATCGGCGCGCCCTGTTGCAGGTTGATGCTGACCGCCGTGGGCCGGACACCAAGGCCAAGCTGCACCCCGGCCGGGATCACCGTGCCGTCGGCGGCGGTGACGGTGCCGGGGCGGGTAGCCTGCTGGTAATGCAGGTCGGCGAATTCGGCGCGCCGGGCATTGTAGCCGGTGGTGGACATGTTGGCGAGGTTGTTCGAGATGACCTCGACCCGGGTTTGCTGGGCGCTCATCCCCGTTGCGGCGATCTGCAAGGCTCTCATGGCGGTTCCTTATTGGCGGGTCATGGCGGTGATGGCGGCGCGGATGCGCTGATCCTCGCGGTCAAGGAAGGACTGGCCCAGTTCGTAGGCGCGCTGGACCTCGATCATGCGGGTGATCTCGAACACCGGATCGACATTCGATTCCTCAAGGAAACCCTGCCGGACATTCGGGTTCTCGACCGGTTCGGGGTTGCCCTCGAAGGCGAATGCGGTGCCGCCCTGATGGGTCATGCCGGCCATGTCGGGCGCGGCGAAGATGCCGATGCGGCCGAAGGGCAGGCCGTTTGCCGACATGGTGCCGTCGGCGCCGATGGCGATGGCATTGGCGCCGGTCGGCAGGATGATCGGCGCCTGTCCTTCGTCCATCAGGCGATGGCCGTCGGCGGTCATCAACTCCCCCTCGGGCGAGGGCAGGAAGGATCCGGCGCGGGTCAGGCGCGGGCCGTCCGGTGTCTCGACCATGAAGAAGCCTTCGCCCTCGATCGCCAGATCCAGATTGCCGTTGGTCTGGGTCAGCACGCCCTGCCGCAGATCGGTCAGCCGGCCGCGGGCATGGGCCATGGACAGCGTGTCGCCGTAATGATCGCCGCGCCGGTTCAGCGCGGCCAGATGTTCGGCGAAGATCACCCCCTCGCGCCGGAAGCCGGTGGTGTTGGCATTGGCGATGTTGTTCGCGACGGTGCGCATTTCGTTCATCAGGCCGGATTGCCGGCTGAGCGTGGCGTAGATGGCGTTGTCCATGACATCAGCTTCCCGCGACAAGAGGGATGATCTGGCCCAGATAGAAATCCGCCAGGGCCGTGGTCATGAAGCTCATGGTGACCCAGAAGACGATCAGCATCAGCCCGACCTTGGGCACGAAGGTCAGCGTCATTTCCTGCACCGAGGTCAGCGCCTGGAACAGGCCGATCACCACCCCGGCGATCAGCGCGACCCCCAGCAGCGGCGCGGCCATACGCACCGCAACCAGCAGCGCCTGTCTCAGCATGTCGAAAAGCAATGTCTCGGTCATGGCTCAGATCGGCATCCGCAGGATTTCCTGATAGGCTTCAACGACCTTGTCGCGGATCGCCACGACCGTCTCCATCGCCAGTTCGGCCTCAGCGATGGTCTGGACAAGCTGATGCGTCTCTACCTTACCGGTCATCGCGCCGGTCGAGGCGGCATCGACCTGCGCCATCTGCTGAGCGAAATCCTCGGCCGCGGTCGAGATTTTCTGGACGGCGGCAGTGGGTTCGCCCGGTGCCACCGCATTGCGGGCGGCGTTATAGGCGTTGGCGGCATTGAGGCTGGTGAACATGGCGGCCCTTTCTAGCGACGCAGAAGTTCCAGAAGCGACGCGCCCATCTGGCGCGTCTGCTCGAACATTTTCAGGTTGGCCTCATAGCTGCGGCCAGCCTCTCGCGAATCGGCGATCTCGATCACCAGATCGACATTCGAGCCGAGGTAATAGCCTTCGGCATCCGCCATCGGATGCGAGGGGTCGTAGATGCGCGGCAGTTCGCGCCGGTCCAGCCGCACCCGCGACGCCTCGACCTCGCCCGAGGGGCGGCCGAAGCGGATGGCCTCCTCGAAGGTCACAAGCTTGCGGCGATAGCCGGGCGTATCGGTATTGGCGATATTTTCGGCCGTATGGCGCAGGCGCTGGCTTTGCGCCCGCATCCCCGAGGCGGACAGGCGCAGCGGTGAAACGGGATCGGTCATGGCGGTTCTCCCTAGCGGCGGCCCAGACTGCTGCGCATCAGATCCAGCGCGGATCGGTAGATGCCCAGAGACAGGTCATGCTGGCGTTTCAGTTCGGCGGCCTTCAGCATCTCCTCCTCCAGCGAGACCGAGTTGCCGTTGGGCGATGTCTCGCCATCGGGTGTCACGATCCGGCTGGCGGGGGACCAGTCGGGGCGGTCAAGATGCCGGGCATTGGTGACGCGCAGGGCGCCCGTCGTGGCCCGGTGATAGCCGAGATCCTGCGCCCGGTAGCCCGGGGTGTCGGCATTCGCGATATTGCGTGCGACGACGACATGCCGCTGGGCGGCATGCTGACCCATGGCGCGGGCCATCCGCATCATTTCGATCTTCTCAAACATGAGGCTTCTCCTCGTCGGGCGATAACCGGGTCTTAACTCCGATTGGTTTAAAAACCGTTTCGCGGAACCGGCCCTTTACGGATGGAGAAAACATCGAAATGGATAAGATTGACTCGATTGTCCGGCGGATGGCCGCCCTGCCGATGGCCCGCCATTTCGGTCGTGTGCAGCAGATGCGCGCCGGCCTGATCAGTGTCGAGGGGCTGAACGGGCTGGCATCCGTGGGTGACAGGGTACTGATTTCATTGCAAAATGGCCATATCGCGGGTGAGATCATCGGCCTTGGCCCGACCATTGCCGAGATTCTGCCCGAGGGCAGCGCCGAAGGATTGTCGGTCGGGGCCGAGGCCGAGCTTCTGTTTGCCCCGACAATCGCGCCCGGTGATGCCTGGATCGGCCGAATCATCGACCCGTTGGGCCAGCCTCTGGACGGCCGCCCGCTGCCCATCGGTCCCGAAGCGCGGCCGTTTCGCTGCGAGGCGCCAGCGGCGGTGCGCAGGAAACGGCTGGGCGGGCGTCTGCCGACCGGGCTGGCGGTCTTCGATACGTTGCTGCCCTTGGTTGCCGGGCAGCGGATCGGCTTGTTCGCGGGATCAGGTGTGGGCAAATCCACGCTGCTGTCGGCACTGGCGCGCGGGGTGCAGGCGGATGTGGTGGTGATCGCGATGATCGGCGAGCGTGGACGAGAGTTGCGTGAATTCGTGGAAAAGACGCTTGGCCCCGAGGGCATGGCGCGGGCGGTGATCGTGACCGCGACCTCGGACCGGTCGCCGCTGATCCGGCGGCGCTGTGCCTGGGCGGCGATGGCCGTGGCCGAACATTTTCGCGATCAGGGCCGGCATGTGCTGCTGCTGGCCGATTCGATCACCCGCTTTGCCGAGGCGCATCGTGAGATCGCCTTGGCCGCAGGCGAGCCGCCCAGCTATCGCGGCTTTCCGCCCTCGGTCTCGAATCTGATCATGTCGCTAGCGGAAAGGTCCGGGCCGGGGCTGGAGGGGGCGGGCGATATCACCGGGATCTTCAGTGTTCTGGTCGCCGGGTCGGATATGGAAGAGCCGGTCGCCGACATCCTGCGCGGCACGCTGGACGGGCATGTGGTGCTGGACCGAACTATCGCCGAACGCGGCCGTTTTCCGGCGATCGATGTGGTGCGGTCGGTTTCGCGCTCATTGCCCGACGCGGCGACGGCCGAGGAGAATGTGATGATCGGCAAGGCGCGCAGTGCCCTGGGGGCCTATGCGGAATCCGAATTGATGATTCGCGCTGGTCTTTACGCGCCCGGATCGGACTCCCGGCTGGACGAGGCGGTGAAGCTTTTCCCGCAGCTTGATGATTTCGTGACGCAGCGCAGTCCTGAAATCCGGCAAAGCTTCCATAAGCTTGCGGAAGCGTTGCGTGTTCCTCTGGCACCGCAGATGACCCGGCGGGTCGGGTGACTGTTGGGGGAAATTCAGCCGGGAAAGCTGCGGAACGCCATGATTCGTCTTCCGGCCCCGTCGAACGGATTGCAAATCCCGCCCATCCGTCCATCTTGAGCGCCGACGCAAGACGGAGGCCCTTCGATGTCAAAGACCATCTACATCCTCAACGGTCCGAACCTGAACCTGCTGGGGCAGCGCCAGCCCGAAATCTATGGTCGCGACACGCTGGCCGATGTCGAGCGTAACTGCTGTGCCGTGGCGGCGGAAAAGGGTTTTGATGTCAAGCTGTTCCAGTCGAACCATGAAGGCGTCATCATCGACACCATCCATCAGGCGCGTCAGGAAGCCTGCGGCATCGTCATCAACCCCGCCGCCTTCACCCATACCTCGGTTGCGATCCTCGATGCATTGAACGCCTTCGAGGGGGTGGTGATCGAATGTCACATCTCGAACGTCCACAAGCGCGAGGCGTTCCGCCACCATTCCTATGTGTCGTTGCGCGCCGACGGTGTGCTGGCGGGGTTCGGGATCGAAGGCTATGAACTGGCGGTGCGCCGGATCTGTTCGCTGTGTTCGGCCAAGGGGTAGTTTGCCGGCCTGTCGCCCGAGCTATTCCACGGTGACGGATTTCGCCAGATTGCGCGGCTGATCCACATCCGTCCCCTTCGCGACGGCAGTATGATAGGCCAGATACTGCATCGGCACTGCGTAAAGGATCGGCTGGAAGATGCCGCCGCCTTCGGGCAGGCGCAGGGTGGCGCGGGTGCCCTCGCCCCCCGCCGCAATTCCTTCGGCGTCCGAGATTAGCAGGATCTGCCCGTGACGGGCCATCACCTCCTGCATGTTCGAGATGGTCTTCTCGAACAGCGTGTCATGGGGCGCCAGCACCACCACCGGCAGGTCGCGGTCGATCAGCGCGATGGGGCCATGCTTCAACTCGCCCGAGGCATAGCCCTCGGCGTGGATATAGCTGAGTTCCTTCAGCTTCAGCGCCCCTTCCAGCGCCACCGGATACAGCGCGCCACGCCCCAGATACAGAACGTCCTGGGCCTGTGACAACCATTCCGACAGCGCCCGGCAATCGTCCGACAGGTTCAGCGCCTGTTGCAGCAGGCCGGGGATCGCGCGCAGGTCGGCCAGATGGGCGGCCAGCGCGGCATCGTCGATCCGGCCCCGGTCATGGGCGGCTTTCAGCGCCAGGATGCCCAGCACGGTCAACTGGCAGGTGAAGGCCTTGGACGAGGCCACACTGACCTCGATTCCGGCCAGCGTCGGCAGGGCGATATCGGCGTCCCGCGCGATGGCCGAGGTGCCGACATTCACCAGCCCCACCGTCCGCGCGACATGGGCGCGGGCGTAATGCAGCGCGGCCAAGGTGTCGGCGGTCTCGCCCGACTGGCTGATGGCGACGAACCAGCTTGAGGGCGACAAAGGCGGCTCGCGATAGCGGAATTCCGAGGCCACGTCGATGTCGCAGGGTAGGCCGGCGATCTGCTCGAACCAGTATTTGGCCACATGGCCGGCCAGATATGCGGTGCCGCAGCCAACCAGCGCGATCCGGTCCACACCGGCGAAGTCCAGCCCTTCGGGCAGCACGATCCGGTCGCCCTTGACGTAATGGCTCAGCACGTCGCCGATCACCACCGGCTGTTCGGCGATTTCCTTGGCCATGAAATGACGATAGCCGCCCCTGTCGATGGCGGTCGCCCCCACGTCGATGCGGGATTCAGGCCGGCCGATCTGATGGCCTTGGGCGTCGTAGATGGCCACCCCGGCGCGGGTCAGGACGGCATGGTCGCCATCCTCAAGATAGGTGATCCGGTCGGTAAAGGGCGACAGCGCCACCGCGTCCGAACCAAGGAACATCTCACTGTCACCATGGCCGATGGCCAAGGGGCTGCCCTTGCGCGCGGCGATCATCAGATCGCCCTCGCCCTCGAACAGGAAGGCCAGCGCGAAGGCGCCGTGCAGCCGGGCCAGCGTGGCGCGGGCGGCCTCGACCGGGGCCATACCCTGATCCATGTAATGCCCGGCCCACAGGGCCACCGTCTCGGTATCGGTCTGCGATTGCGGGGTGATGCCGAGGGCAATCAACTCGTCGCGCAGGGCACGGAAGTTCTCGATGATGCCGTTATGAACCACCGCGACGCGGCCGTGACGATGCGGGTGCGCGTTCGCCTCGGTCGCGGCGCCATGGGTTGCCCAGCGGGTATGGCCGATGCCGGCATGGCCGGGCAGGGGTTCATGCACCAGCTTGTCGGACAGGTTGACCAGCTTGCCCACCGCCCGGCGCCGGTCCAGCCGGCCCGAGGCATCTACCGTCGCCACCCCGGCGCTGTCATAGCCGCGATATTCCAGCCGTCGCAGCGCATCGACCAGTTGCGGCGAAACCTCGTGATTGCCCAGAATTCCGATGATGCCGCACATCAGCGTGCCTCCTTCTTCGCGCGCAGGGCGGCCATCAGGCGGATGGCCAGCCCCGGCTTGCTGACCTGTTTCGCCCGGCCGAGGGCCAACGCGCCGTTGGGCACGTCTTCGGTGATGGTGCTACCTGAACCCGTCATCGCCTCGGCGCCGATACGCACCGGGGCGACCAGCATGGTGTCGCTGCCGATGAAGGCGCGGGGGCCGATCTCTGTCCGGTGCTTCATGACGCCGTCATAGTTGCAGGTGATGGTGCCGGCGCCGATATTCGTCTGCTCGCCCACATGGGCGTCGCCCAGATAGGTCAGGTGGCCGACCTTCACGCCCTCATCCAGCACGGTGTTCTTGATCTCGACGAAATTGCCTACATGCACGTCGCCGCCCAGTTCGGCGCCGGGACGCAGCCGGGCGAAGGGGCCGACCGTGGCGCCGGCGCTGACATGGCAGCCCTCCAGATGGCAGAAGGGCAGGATCTCGGCCCCGCTTTCGATGCTGACGCCGGGGCCGAAGACGACGTTCTGGCCGATCACCGCATCGCGGCCGATCGCGGTGTCCAGCGAGAACCACACCGTTGCCGGATCGGCCAGGGTGACGCCGTTTTCCAGCGCATCGCGGCGGGCGCGGGCCTGAAACGTCGCCTCGGCGGCGGCCAGTTCGGCGCGGGTGTTGATGCCCAGCGTTTCCTCTTCGTCGCAGGTCACGACATCGGCGCGCGCGCCCTCGGCCCGTGCCAGCGCCACCAGGTCGGTCAGGTAATATTCCCCCGCTGCATTGTCGTTGCCCAGCCGGACGATCAACTGCCGCAGCAGGCCGGCATCCAGCGCCATGACGCCGGAATTGCACAGCGCGATCTGCCGGGTGGCGGCGTCGGCATCCTTGTATTCGACAATCCGTTCCAGCCCTTTCGAGGTCACCACCAGACGGCCGTAACGGCCCGGATCCTCGGCCTCGAAGCCCAGCACGACCAGATCGGCCGGGTGGCTGATCATGGCGGCCAGCGTCTCGGACCCGATGAAGGGCGTGTCGCCGTAAAGGACGATCACCTTGCCCTCGAACCCCTCAAGCTCGGGCAGGGCCTGGCGCACGGCATGGCCGGTGCCCAACTGTTCGGTTTGCAGCACGATCCGCGCCTCGGGGTCGATCCGGCCGACCGCCTTGGTCACGGCATCTGCCCCGTGGCCGGCGACGACGACCAGCACTTCGGGTTCCAGCGTATGCGCCGCAGCCAGCGCATGGCCGACCAGCGGCACCCCGGCCAGCCGGTGCAGCACCTTGGGCAGATCCGACTGCATCCGGCTGCCCTGACCGGCCGCAAGGACCACCACCGCCACGGAATTGTCGCTCATGCAAGCCTCGCCGTCTGTTCAAATTCACCTGCGGGCGTTCTAATCGGGGATCGGTGCAGGTGAAACCCCCGGCGGATGGGTCCGCCTTCACCTTTGTTTACGGATCGTTACGGAAGGGCGGATATGGCGAAAAAACGCGCAGCTATGCGGACGGGCACGGTGGTCTTCGATCTGGACGGGACGCTGGCCGATACCTCGGGCGATCTGGTCGCGGCGGCCAATGCCTGTTTCCGAGCGCGGGGTTTGGGCGATCTGCTGGATCCGGTGGCGGACGCGCTGATCGCCTTTCACGGCGGGCGGGCGATGCTGCGGGCG
>ERZ761602.6821-NODE-6821-length-12522-cov-7.003208_pt1 | contig 12522 bp, 10 predicted proteins | sample MGYA00512165_ERZ761602 | MGnify/ENA primary metagenome ERZ761602 (study PRJEB28899, sample SAMN02445085) | bioreactor sludge metagenome | biome: EBPR sludge; isolation source: Thorneside wastewater treatment plant | place: Australia: Brisbane, Thorneside... | reverse complement strand
CTCTCGCGCCATGCGTTGACGTTCGTTCTGCAAGGTCAGCGACTCGATCTTGGCGGCAGAAGCGGCAAGTTTGGCATTCGCACTTTCCAAAGACTCTGCAAGGTCAATCGCCTTCTGCCGTTGAACGAACAACTGATTGAACATCATCATCATCAAAATGATCGAACCGCCGTTGACGAGCAAACCTGTCACCGAGTCCATCAAGGTGGCTCGGTCAGAGAACAAATAAAGAAAACCTAACAATAATCCAACATAAAAAATGCCAATGAAGAAAGCGCGGCGCGAGTTACCCCATACGCCCAGTCCCTCGCCAACCATTGCAATGGTCGCCGAAAACAAGAAGGTCAACCCCACTATGGAACGCCCGTGCAACAGCCAGACAGTGCCGAGCATTACTACCGTCTGTGCGGGGTAATAGAACAGAAACCAACGGTCGTTACGGGTCACCCAGAGCACGTTCAACCAATACAGCCCGATATGCATGACGAACAACGCGATCACTGAACCGATCACAACTATTTCGCCTTGCTCCCATACCGACATCACCGACGCCGTGCCCATGTAACCCATCAACAGGGTCAGGAAAATGTAGAACGGGAAGACCATTTTGCGGTCAAGGTTGAGATTGGCTGTATCCATGCTTCGCATTGTACTTCAACCTGCACAGCCGCATATTGTCCGAACGGACAGTGTCCGCTTTGGGGTGGAATGGACGATGTGGAAGGCGGGGGAAAGAAATAAACTCTCAATCATCAAAGTAACTCGGTGGTCGAGTAGCCCGAACGATAGTGAGGGCGTATCGAGACCACCAATACTAAAGCAACTATTGTTACAAAAGTACTCTTGAAAACAGGTGGTCTCGATACGAGCGGGAAGAACACCCGCTCTACTCGACCACCGCATAAACATAAAAAGGAGCACTCCCATGTCCCACTACTTATTCCTACTCATTGCCTTCGCCCTCAACTTCGTCGCCTCAGGCGGCAAATGGAACGTTCCCATCGCCGCGTGGATCGCGCCCATCTTCGTCCTGCGCTTCTATCGTCAGAGCGATAAGCCCTGGCTTGACTTCCTCTTGCTTTGGCTTGCCACCGCCATCCCGCTCATCGTCTCATGGAACGGCGCCACCTTCTTCCCAGGTCTTGGTGAAGTCGGCTTCTTCCTCGCCGTCGCACCCATCGCCTTGATCGCCGTCGTCATCGACCGTTACTTCCACGTCCGCTTCCCCGACTCGGCATGGATGCTCTTCATCTTCCCCATTGCCGCCACCGCGCTGGACTTCTTCCAAGCCAACGGCAGTCCCTTCGGCACATTCGGTGCATCCGCCTACTCGCAACGCGGATTTCTCCCCGTCATGCAGATCGCATCCGTCACAGGAATTTGGGGGATCACCTTTGTGATGAGTCTCTTCGCCAGCACAGTCAATCGTTTTTGGGAAGGAAATGCTTCGCCTCTTTCCTGGGCTTCGGCTGGGTTGCTCGTCCTAATTCTTGGTCTCAGCCTCGGCAGGACTCTGCTCCCCGCGCAACCCAAGCAGACCGCCGTCATCGCAGGCTTCTCGCTCCCAGAGGGGACTCTCTCCAAGTCGCTGAGTCAATTCAAAAGTGGAGACGAAGCGGGTTTTCGTCAAGCCATGGATGAACTGCACGCCGCCGAGTTGAATCAGATCCGCACGCTCGCTCAAGATGGCGCAAACATCGTCGTCATTCAAGAAGGTGGTGTGATCGGCATGACCGACCAAATCGAAAAAATGATCGCCGATGCGGGCACACTTGCCAAAGAAGAAAACATTTATGTTGTCCTGCCGACCTTTGACATCGAACAAATGCCGCCTGTCAACTCCATTTACATTGTTGACCCAAATGGTGACGTGGTGTTGCATCATATCAAGTACGGCGGCAACATGTTCGAAGGTACTCTCAAAGGTGATGGCGTTCTGCAAACCGTGGATACGCCCTACGGCAAACTCAGCGCCATCATCTGCTGGGACGCCGACTTCCCGAACATCGTCAAACAAGCTGGCGCACAAAACGTAGACTTGCTCATCGTCCCCGCACAAGACTGGCTCGGCGTACGCGACATCCACGCGGGCATGGCAACCTTCCGCGCCGTGGAAAATGGACTGACGGTCTTCCGCCAAACAGGTCAGGGTGTATCACTGGTAAGCGACCCGTATGGCAAAGTACTCAACCGTGTGGATAGTTTTGAAGAATCAGCGAGTGAATTCGTCAGCATACAAAAGGTATCCACGCCTACTGGCTCTGTCAACACGCTGTATCCCAAACTCGGCGACATGCTCGGCAACATCATGCTGGTTGCCCTGCTTGGTCTGTTCATAGGAATGTTCGCAACACGAAAAATATCGAAATAGTTATAAAACAAAACGGGAGAATTCAACCGAACAGAATTCTCCCGTTTATCTGGCGGGCAACTCTTTGAAGCAAATGATATAAAATCGGGGCAGGCAGTGCAAAATGCTCGTTATCCTAAGAGAAACTCCCAGACCTCACTCATCCACAGGCGATTTATCCACGCTGAATTCACTTTGGCTGGGCAAAGTCCATCAATCCATGATGATTCCACAATTGGGTCATCTGCTGCTTGCGTTCCCAATGGACGATTCATCGTTCTCCCTTGCGGGGATTTCATTCAATTCGTCCCAATACCTGTTTCTCTCGCCGCGACCAGACCATCAACCCCTTGCCCTGACCTGCCTCAATGAAAACGACTCTTCTTCCATCCTTATCCTTTGGCTTGGACCCATGTTCATCAAAGACATGGCATCCTTTTTGGGCATACCACCCGAATTGGAGAATTTATTGCACAACCTGCCACTGTTACAGGGGGACAAAGTTTCCTCCCTCGTCATCGAACTCGCCGAAGCATATCGCTCCGATCTTGACTCTGAAGTTTTGGAAGACCTGTGCTTCGAGATTGTGGGAGAAGTCATCAACTCGCTGCGCATCCGCCATCACGCATTGCAAAAATTGACGAAACACAAACAAAGTACGATTGAAGACCTGTTACCGAGACTCTTGCAAACAAGGCAGGCGGTGGAAGCCAGATTTGCCGACAGCTTCAAAGCGCGGGATGTTGCCAGCCTGATTGGTCTGTCCGAATTCCATTTCATCCGGTTGTACAAAGCGGCATTTGGCATCACTCTTCGTCAACATGTCATAAATCTGAAGCTGGATCTTGCCAGGCACTCTTTAGAATCATCCCCAGCATCAATCACCGATATAAGTTTCCATGCAGGGTATGGAAATCCGAGTTCATTTATCCATGCCTTCTCCAAACGGTTCGGGCTTTCCCCTTCCAAGTACCGCAACCTCATGAAAAGTTAGCAGGATTTAACAAGCATCAAGCGCGGGGAATCGCTATACTCACTCAAAATCCACTTTAGTGAAAGGAAAACCCAATGCCATCTATAAAAGCGCTTAACGTCAATCATCCTGAACACCAGGAGAACTTGAACAAGAATAAGTACGAGATCATTCGGGAGGCGATCCTGACATGCCTGTCAAACGTTGACGAGCTATCCTTCCCTGATCTGGAAGACCAAGTCCGGGATCATTTACTGCGGAACAAGGTTTCGATGGAGTTGTTCCCCAAACCCGGCTCGGTACGCTGGTACACCAAAGCCGTTCAACTGGACCTCGAAGCACGGGGAGAGATCGAGAGGGTACCGAAACAGGTCCCATTGCGCTTCCGCCGTATTATCAAAAAAGGATAGGGGAAATGCAAAAAACCCGTGGATATTGGTTGAGGCTGTCCGGCGTTGGGTTGGGATTCTTTTACATCTTGTTCGTTGTTGCATATGCGTGGATCACTGCGGACATGATGATAAGCCCATCACATCACCCCATTTGCTGCGATACGCCCGCCAATTTCGGCGCAGAGTATGAAACAGTGACTTTGCTAACGAAGGACGGTCTCAAACTTTACGGTTGGTACATCCCTTCGACCAACGGCACAGCAGTCATTCTCCTGCATGGGTATGGCGGCGACCGAACCAGTACACTTGCATATGCCAAAATGCTTAACTCACATGGATATGGCGTTTTGCTCTACGACCAACGTGCCAGTGGAGAAAGCGAAGGAGAAACCCGCTCCTGGGGTTGGCTGGATGTTTGGGATGTAGAATCCGCCATCGGCTACTTGAAGAGCCGCAATGATGTTAATCCCAAAGGCATCGGCATTATGGGATGTTCCACCGGGGCGGAGATCGCCATTGGCGCAGGCGCTCAGTTTCAGGATATTCAGGTTGTCATCGCGGACGGTGCCCATTACACCACCGCCAGCGACTCGTGGCCCCCATATGAATTCAAAGATTGGGTCGGCTGGCCCGTGTATCCATTCCTCATCACATTTATGGAGTTGAAGAGCGGCGCATCGGCACCCATGTCGCTGCGTGAGGCGGCATCACTAATTACGCCGCGTCACCTGATGTTGATCGCCGCCGGGGAAAACGGTTACGAACAAGTCCGCGCTCAATCGTATTACGACGAAGCCAGTGAGCCGAAAGAATATTGGGTTGTCGAAGGTGCTTCTCATTGCGGCGGGCATCTTGCGCGACCCGAAGAGTATGAAGAAAGGATCATAAGCTTCTTCGATGAGCCATTACTAAAGTGATGGCAAGTCCGATGCGCCAAACGCCTTCAAAAGTCGTAGAATGTTTTTGGCGATGTTTCCATTCGCTTTCAATCCATCCGTTCCAGATAGGAAATATCATGAAAAAGAATTTCTTCTCTTCGGATATCTTCATTCTCATCCTGCTTGCCGCCGCAAAATTCATCTTGCATCTGCTCACAAACCACAACTATGGCTTCCATCGCGACGAACTCGCCACGCTGCATGCTGCGCGAAATCTTGCCTGGGGATTTATCTCCTACCCGCCATTGGCTCCTTTTCTCGGCAGTATTGAACTAGATCTATTCGGCGCGACGACCGTCGGGTTTCGAGTCTTCTCTGCATTATCACAAGCGATTGTCATGGTCATTGCCGGGTTGATGGCAAAGGAATTCGGCGGTTCATGCCGGGTTCAAATCCTTGCATCGCTCGCTGCGGGCATCAATGTCCTTTCGATCATTCAAGGCGCATTATTTCAATACGTCGCCTTCGATTTTCTTTGGGTCGTACTTATCGCCTATTTCATCATCCGCCTGCTCAACACAGACGACGCGCGTTGGTGGCTTGCCATCGGCGCGGTCATCGGCTTGGGCATGATGACACGCTACACCATGGGCGTATATGTCATCGCATTGGTGCTATCCACACTGCTCACCCCGGCGCGCAAATATCTCAAATCAAAATGGCTTTGGTTGGGAGCATTAATTGCCCTCCTCATTTTCCTGCCCAATCTTATCTGGCAAATTCAACATGATTTCATTTCACTGGATTATCAATCCGCCATCCATGCGCGTGATGTGAGCATCGGCCGCGCCGACAGCTATCTTCCCGAGCAATTGCTGATGGCAAATCCGCTCATGCTGCCGTTCTGGATCGCGGGCTTGTTGTTCTGCTTCCGCGAATCAAAATACAGGATGATCGGCTTCATGTATCTCTTCCCCGTGCTGACCTTCCTCATTTTGCAAGGACGCGGCTACTACCCCGCCCCCACCTATGTGATGTTGGTCGCCGCCGGGATGTTCGTCTTCGACCGCTGGCTTGGGACTCTCAACCTCAAACCCGCGCTTCTCTACCGGACTTTGGGCTGGTCAGCGCTTCTATTGGGTTTTATTGTGGTGGCAATTTTGGGAATCCCCTTTGCCCCCGTCAACTCAGCTGTGTGGAATATCAACCGAGAGGTCCATGATGATTTTGCCGAACAGATCGGCTGGCGCGAATTGACCGAACAGGTTGCGGACGTATATGATTCCCTGCCCGAAGAGGAAAAGGCGCGAACGGGAATTCTGGCTGGCAACTATGGCGAAGCTGGCGCGCTTGACCTTTACGGAACAGAATACAACCTGCCCAAAGTCATCAGCCCTGTCAACTCGTTCTGGATGCAAGGCGCGCCGCCCGAAACAATTGACGTGCTTGTCGTGGTTGGCTACCCCGACAACAGCGCTTCTTCCTATTTCAACTCTTGCAAGTTAGCGGGTGCGGTCAGCAATAGTTACGGTGTAATAAATGAAGAAGCCGAACTCAGGGACATTTATCTTTGCAAAGGCTTGCGCAAGCCCTGGTCAGAGATATGGGATGGAATGCGAAGATTTCAATAGACCTCTTGCATAAGTATTTGTAGGGCAGGTTTTCAACCCGCCAAATATTCAACTTCAAGCGTGTGTCAATCTACAAGCCTGACCTACCAGCGACATTTGCAAGAAGCTAGTGAACATATTAGCTGGAGGTAAGGTAGACTGTGTAAGTATGAGCCAAGATACCATTCGCACTCTGCAATTCCTTCTCTCCCGCCTCGAACGAATCTCCGCCGATTCATCGGTGGCGTATCGCGCCAGCGGAGTGAGAGGATCAATGCTGAGGGCGGTGGAAAAACTTGAAAAGGGTAGGCCAGTTCCGGGTCCAGAAGTGAGGCGCTTGATCGAGAGTGGGTATCATCTCCTTGAAAAGGCAGCAGAGGAGAAAATCCGGTAACCAAAAAGAGCTTCATCCATGTCGATGAAGCTCTTTTTGGTTGACTCATTTTTGGTCAGGCTTGAGGGGCTTTTTCTTCAGTTGGAGTCGCATCTGGCAATTCATCTTCCAAATTGCGAATGCGCGGGTTGGCGTATACCATCACACTGACGAGAATGGCGGTTAAACCGGAGAGGATGAACATCAGACCGATGCCGCGTCCGACACCCGTTCCAAGAATTTGACCAACGAATGTACTCGCAAGCGCGCCGCCATCTTGAAGAAGCGGCTCGAAGAATTTATCTGCAAGCGGACCCGCAGTAAGAAAAGCAAGCGGCATCATGGATTGCGAAATGGTGGAACGGACGGAGAAGACACGTCCTTGAATTTCACGCGGCACTTTGGTTTGGAAAACAACCTGGCTGTTGCCGCTTGCCAATGGGACGGAGAACATCAGCAGGAAGATACCCGCGCCAATGAACCATGGGTTGGGCTGTAAACCGGCAATGATGAAACCCGTCACACCGAGAATGATAAAACCAATTGCAGTTGGGATGCGGCGTTTGGCCCCGCCCCAGGCACTCATGATGATGCTGCCCGCCAACATGCCCACACCCATCACGGTTTGAATGATACCCAGCACATCGGCAGTGAAGCGGCTCAAGACCATGGGGATGAGAAGGACTGCCGACCAGTTTAGCAGGAAGTTAACCATGGCGTAATAAAGCAACAAACCAAGCAGACCTTTACGCTCGTTCAGATAATTCCAGCCGAATTGCATATCCTGCCAGATATTTTTGTCCTTGTGTTCAGGGGCACGCTCCGGCTGCGGAATATGCACGAACAACAGGGCGGCAATGGCAAAGAAGAAGGTGACGAAATCGATCAGGATGATGCCGTTGAAACCGATAAAGACGAACAATGCGCCTGCCATTACAGGAGTTAACACGGATGTCAGCGCCTGTCCCATTTGTGCCATTCCGTTGGCGCTGCCAAGTTTTTCCTTTGGCACGATCATCGAAATGGACGCGGTGTATGCAGGCTCTTGAAATGCGCTCAACACTGAGCCTAGCACCGAAAGCAGGTAAACATGCCACAACTGCAATTGACCTGCACCGAGCAAAAAGAAAATGGCAAGGGTGAGCAGGGCGCTAAATGTATCCGCAAGGATCATGATGATACGGCGATTGAAACGGTCTGCGATGGAACCGGCGATAGGCAGCAAAAGGACACGTGGGATCGCGCCAAGCAAAACGGTGATGGCGAAAGGGGTAGCTTGTTTGGTCTGGTCATAGATCCATACGCCAAGGGCGAATTGGGTCAACCCCGAGCCAAGCATGGAGATCAACTGTCCGCCCCAGATGATGAAGAAAGTCTTCATATCTTTTGGAGGCTGAATGCGGGTTGTTTCTAAAGTTGTGGATGTCATTTCTTTTTACCTTTCTTGACGGTCTTACCAAAATAAAAACTTGGGTAAAAAGCAACCGTTAGAGCGTACGGTTGGTCTTTTGGTTTCGCAGAGGCATCTTCCGCCTCGAACTCCTGAATAAGCTTTACCAGCCGCTCCTGAAACTCTTTGATCCGTTTTTCAGAAACGCTGCTGACAATGCGGTTAAGGATCACGCGGCGCGGCGCTTCCTCGGCGCCCTGCTCCAGTTGAAACTGGCGCGCTTGCAAACTTCTCAACATGTCTTCACGGGTGGCGTCGATCGTGGAGGAGAGCATGATGTTGATCGGTTCGTTATCGCCTCCCTTCGAGAACTGAAAGAGAGCGGGATCCACATCCAGAATATGAGCCGCGGATTTATATGTTTTTTCCAGCATATTGGCGACCATACGGGTCTCTGACACTTCGATCATGCCAAGTTTCTCGAGAGCGCCAAAATGATAGTAAAGTTTGCTGGGAGCAAGACCCAGCTTCTCTGCCACTTGCTTAACGGTCAGTGTCTTGTCTTCCAGCAATTCCATGATCTGCACCCGCAAGGGGTCTGCAATGGCGCGCAAAGTCTCGAGGTTGGAGATATGAAAGCGCTTTTTTTCTTGTTTAACTTGTTTCATAAGAAAACTTCCTTTTATCATTAAAATATTTTTTAACGATAGGCTGTATTTTACTTATTTTGAGCAAAGAGTCAAGGGCTTTCCTACTCCCCTTTTTTTAGGCGGTTGGCATTATCATAGCGTGAATATTTCCAATCAGGAGTCGACGCATGAAAGCATTAGGCATTGACATTGGCGGTTCAGGGATCAAAGGCGCGCCTGTCAACATTGAAACGGGAGAATTGCTGGCAGAACGTCTGCGCATCAAAACCCCAAAGGGCGCAAAGCCTGAACCTGTGGCAGAAGTAGTGGCGGAGATAGCACATTCATTTAATTGGAATGGACCCATTGGCGTGGGATTCCCCGCCCCCATCAAACATGGGGTTGCACTCATGGCGGCAAATGTTTCGGAGCAGTGGGTTGGCACCAACGCGGATGAACTGCTTTCGAAAGCAACAGGCTGCCCATGCAAAGTGGGCAACGATGCCGATGTGGCTGGCATGGCAGAGATGGCGTTCGGGGCGGGCAAAGGGCGCAGAGGTACGGTCATCATGATCACGCTCGGTACGGGCATCGGTTCGGCGATCTTCTATAATGGTCACCTGATGCCGAACACCGAGTTCGGTCACTTGCAAATGGACGGCAAGGATGCCGAACATCGCGCGTCAGATGCGGCGCGTCAGCAGGCAGATATGTCCTGGAAAAAATACGCCAGACGCCTGAATGAGTATTTGACTGAAATGGAAAAACTTTTCTGGCCCGACCTGTTCATTATCGGTGGGGGAATCAGCAAGCAGCATGAAAAATTCCTGCCGTTGTTGAAACTACAAACGAGGATCGTCCCTGCGGAATTCCAAAACGAGGCGGGGATCGTTGGGGCGGCGCTTTTCTCCCAGGGTGGTGTAATCAAAATTTCCTCCGGGTGATCTTCTTTACGCTTTCTTTACACTATATTTGAAAATTCTCAATAAAGAATCACTACACTCTGACCATAAAATTCCTGGAGGTATTTTATGGTCACTTTGTTCGGTAAACGCATTCGGCTGTTTCGCCCGCGCTCGATCTGGATCCGGCGTGTGGTGCAATGGTTCTTCTTCCTTCTCATCGCGCTGATCGTGTTCAATCATTCTCTGGTTGAAAGCGGCGGCGGGATACCTTTCCTTGCTTCGGCTTCACTGCATGGGGTTTGTCCCTTTGGCGGTGTAGAGACACTCTACACTTATTTTGCCAGCGGGTTATTCGTCTCAAAGATCCATGACTCCTCTTTGGTCTTGGCAGCGATCGTAATCCTTATGTCCGTCCTGTTCGGACCGGTCTTCTGCGGTTGGATCTGCCCGCTGGGTACAGTGCAGGAATGGGTGAGCAAGATCGGCAAAAAATTATTCAAGCGCCGCTTCAATCACTTTGTTCCTTTGAAGGTGGATAATGTGTTGCGCTACTTGCGCTATGGCATCCTGGTCTGGGTGTTGTATGTCACTGCTACCAGCGGCAAACTGCTCTTCGAAGCCTACGACCCGTACTTTGCCCTCTTCAATTTTTGGAGCACCGAAGTAGCATGGACTTCTCTCGCTGTGCTCGGTGTGACTCTCGTTCTCTCTGTCTTTGTGGAACGCCCATGGTGCAAGTATGCCTGTCCGTATGGCGCCGTGCTGGGGTTGACCAACCTCTTCCGTGTTTTTTCCATCAAACGTGCTGAATCGACTTGTAAAGCGGATGGCGCCTGCTCAATCATGTGCCCGATGAACATTCAGGTCGATTCTGTCAAAACTGTGCGCGACCATCAGTGTATCTCATGTCTGGAATGTACATCCGAAGCGATCTGTCCTGTAGCCAAGACCGTGCTCTTCACCAGTGGAGGTGTGAAATGACACTGACATCCAAACCCCTGTCTGTGATGTTATTTGTGATCTTGTTCGGTGGAATTGCCCTTTCCTCTGCGATGGGCTGGTGGGCGACTGAATCGACGAAAGAACCGGCGGCTTTCACCGAAGGCGAATTTGCAGGGTTGGCGAACCCGGCGGATATCCGCGGCTCGTACACCTTTGGCGACATCGCCAACTCGTTCGATGTGACCCCGGGGATTCTCGCGCAAGCCTTTGGTATTATCACTGATGACCCCGCAACTTTCGCAGTAAAAGACCTCGAAGTTCTTTATCTCGATAGCGGATACGAGATCGGAACCAACTCGGTGCGTATGTTCGTCGCGTTTTACACCGGTCTACCCTTCGATTTGACAGCCGAAGAAACGGTCATGCCGAAATCTGCCGCGGATATTTTGCTGGCAAAGGGAAGTCTCACGCCGGAACAGGCCGCATATCTCGAAACGCACACCGTCAATGTGAACGAACCAGCCTCCGCTGTGGAGCCGGTTGCAGAGTCAACGCCTGCGGTGGAAGAGACGCATGACCCTGTTGCAGAAGAGTATACAGTTAAAGGAAAAACCACCTTTGGTGACCTGATCCTGTGGGGCGTGCCCAAAGAGACCATCGAAGCACTCATCGACGCAGACATGCCCGACCCGGCGATGAAGGTCAAAGACTATGCCTCTGCCAACGGGCTGGACTTTGAAACCCTCAAACCTGCCTTGCAAGCCGAGGTGGATAAGGTGAAGCCATAGTATTACTGAAATAAAAAAACGCCGTCGAACTCATAGTTCGACAGCGTTTTGTATTGCACCTATGGCGCTGTGATTTCGCTATTCAGCGTATACAAAAATGCGATGATTGCATTCATTTGAGTCTCACTAAAGTTCAACTGCTCCAGTTCACTGTGACCCGTCGGTGCGGCGGGGGCGGTGTTGTAGTGATCAAGGACCGCCTCCAGTGTTGTGAATTGACCTGCATGCATGTACGGCGCGCGCGAGGTCACATTGCGCAGGCTGGGCGCTTTGAAAGCGCGTGTCAGTTCGTGCCCTTCGGAAACCATAAAGTTCAGCTCGTCGCATTGATCCGGTTCGGCATCGCTGTATTGGCTCAAACAATTGAACTCATCCGCGAGTACATTTTGAGCGCCTTGTTCCCGCCCGGTGTCTTCGGGCAAACTTTCCACGGCAGGCACACCTGTATTATGGAACGAATTATCAGTGAAGAGAGGACCGTTGTGGCAGCGGGTGCAGTTTGCAGGTCCAATAAAGAGGCGCAAGCCTTCAAGCTCTTCCGTGGTCAACGTGCTGTTCATGATCTTTTTGTCATTCTCAAGTGCGGCTTGCACATAGATGTCGAAGCGTGAAGCAGTCGGCATAATTTGACGTTCATATGCGGCGATCGCCTTGCCCATGTTGACGTAGACCTGTGTGACGGTTTCCCGGTCTGCAGGACTCATCGCCTCCCACGCCGCCCGGGCCGATTCATCTTCCACTGGACCTGCAGCTTCGGGGAAGCGGCTTTGATCTGAAAGATCGGGCAACTCGCCAAAGATGGCTTCGTATTCAGCGCGATAGTGTTCATCAATGAGATGCGCGTAAAACGTGCGGTTGCCGCCGTGTTCCACCGCGCTCTCAAGCGGACCCAAAGCCTGCGCCCAATGACTATCTTTGCGTCCATCCCAAAACATCCACGGGCTATAGGCGGTACCTGCAATGGGCATGGCACGGCGGTTGGTGACGCCGACGCCTTGCGCAAGAGGCAAGCCGTCTTGAAAGCCTTTTTCAGGAACATGACAGGTTGCACAGGCAACTTCTCCGTTGGAACTGAAGCGAGTATCAAAGAAGAGCTTTTTGCCAAATTCAGCGGCGGCGGGGTTATCCCCATATTGGTTGGATGGGTCAGGCTCCAGCGGGGGTAGGCTGCCGATCCATAAGGTTCTCAGCGTTACGAGCTCTACTTCCGTCCAAGCGGGGCGGGTAAAGATGTAGCCAAGCCCACTAGCAACAAGGACGATCAACAGACCCAAACTGGCAAGGAGTTTGCT
>ERZ761602.6818-NODE-6818-length-12526-cov-7.225563_pt1 | contig 12526 bp, 9 predicted proteins | sample MGYA00512165_ERZ761602 | MGnify/ENA primary metagenome ERZ761602 (study PRJEB28899, sample SAMN02445085) | bioreactor sludge metagenome | biome: EBPR sludge; isolation source: Thorneside wastewater treatment plant | place: Australia: Brisbane, Thorneside... | reverse complement strand
TGCCCGGCTTGCACGACATCGCCGAGGCGGGCGTGCACGTCGACGCCGGCGGCCGCTGCCTTCGGGGCGCCGGCAAGCTTGGCGGCTCGCGACAGCACGCGGTTGTCGATCGCCGTGATGCGCCCCCCCGAAGGGGCCTCGACGACCCGCCGGTGCGACGCCACCGGCACGTCGCGCAGGCCACCCTGGGCTTCGCAGATGGCGGCGAACTTTGCCCAGGCTCGGCCGTCGGCGAGAACCTCGGTCGCCAGGCGCAGGCCGCTGCCTTGCGGCGCCGCGCCGCCCAGTTCGAGGATGTCGCCGGCCAGTCGCAAGGCGCGCTGCCTCAGATCGTCTGGCGCATCGGCCTCTCGGCGCAGCACGGCCAGCACGTCGCGCGCCTCCAGCGCCGGGCCGATGCCGCGCCCGACCGGCTGCAGGCCGTCGGTGACGCGCAAGGCCACCTGCAATCCGATGGCCTGGCCGACCTCGACGAGCCGGCGCCCGAGCGTCTGTGCAGCCTCGGTGCTGCGGACCTTGGCCGTCGGCCCCACGGGCAGGTCGATCAGCACGTGCGTCGAGCCGGCCGCCGCCTTCTTGGACAACACGGAGGCGACCAGCTGGCCCTCGCTGTCCAGGTCGAGCGGGCGTTCGACCCGGATCAGGATGTCGTCGGCCGGGCTCAGCCGGACCGAACCTCCCCAGACGATGCAGGCGCCGGTGCGTTCCACCGTGCGCCGCATCGCGGCGATGTCGAGATCGACCGGGGCCAGTACCTCCATCGTGTCCGCCGTGCCCGCGGGGGACGTGATCGCACGCGACGAGGTCTTGGGCATCGTCAGCCCGCAGGCCGCGACGATGGGCACGACGAGAAGCGTCGTGCGGTTGCCGGGCAGGCCGCCGACGCAATGTTTGTCCACGACCCTGTCGCGGCCCCAGTCCAGCCGTTCGCCCACGTCGATCATCGCCCGCGTCAGCGAGACGGTCTCGTCGAGATCGAGGCGGTCGCCCGCGCAGGCGGTGATGAAGGTGGCCAGGTGCAGATCGGAGTAGCGGCCGGCCGCGATGTCGCCGATGACGGCGCGGAAGGCACCTGCGTCGAGGCGGTGGCCGTAGACCTTGGCGCGGACATGGCTGAGCGACTCGAGGACTGGCGCATGGCTGACGGTGAGCCACTCGCCCGGCTGCGGACGAAGCGAAGCCCATGCCGCTTCGGACAAGCCGGCGATGCCATGCCCGAGCCAGGGGCCGTCCACCACGCTGAGCGTGGCCACGATGCTGCCCGAGCCTGCCGTGAGCTGGACACGGGCCTGTGTGGTGAAGCCCTCGGAGCGGCAGACGACGCAATCGCGACGCATGTAGACGACCGGCTCCTGGTAGGTGTCGATGCCGGTGCGCCAGGCGCGCAGCGTGTTGTCGGCACCGTCACCGTGGGTGGGCTTCGAGACCGCGCCCATGTCCGCGCTCATGCCAGTTCCACCGTTTCCAGATAGTCGGGCACCCGGCACGGCCAGTTCAGCTCGCGCTCGATGCGCGCGCGCATCGCGTCGGCCGCGGCCGGTTCACCGTGGGTGATGAAGGTCTGCGCCGGCGCCGCGTCGAAGCCGCGCAGCCACTGCAGGATCTCGCCGGCGTCTGCGTGCGCGGACAGGCTGTCCAGCGCCGCCACCTCGGCATGGATCGGCACGTCCTCGCCATGGATGCGCACCGAGGTTGCACCCTGCAGGATGGCGGCGCCGCGCGTGCCGCCGGCCTGGTAGCCCGCGAACAGGATCGTGTTGCGGCGGTCGGCCGCGAAGGCCTTGAGGTGGTGGACGACGCGCCCGCCGGTGGCCATGCCGCTGGCGGAGATGATGACCATCGGTCCACGCCGTGCGCTCAGCGCGCGCGAGTCGTCGGGCTTGTTGACGATCGTCGCCGCATGGCACATCGCCTCGCACTGCTCGGGGCTCAGCCGGTGCTCGCTGCGGTGCGCGTGGTAGATGCGCGTCGCGTCGGTGGCCATCGGGCTGTCGAGGTAGACCGGCAGGTGGTGGATGACGCCGCGCTCCTTGAGCAGGTGGATGCAGTACATCAGGTTCTGCGCGCGGCCCACGGCGAAGGCCGGGATCACGACGACACCGCCGCGCGCCGCCGTGCGGTTGATCACCTCGCCGAGCTTGAGCAGCGGATCGCTCGCCTCGTGCTGGCGGTCGCCATAGGTTGACTCGACCACCGCGTAGTCGGCGCCCGGCACGCGTGCCGGTGCGACCAGCACCAGGTCGTTCGGACGACCGATGTCGCCGGAGAACAGGATCGAGCGCCGACCGTTGTCGATCTTCACGAAGGCGGACCCCAGCATGTGCCCCGATGGGTCCATGCGCGCCTGCAGCCCGGGAGCAGGGCTCCACGGGGTGCCGTAGGGCCGGGGGACGAACTGCTTCAGGCAGCGCTCGGCATCCTCGCGGGTATAGAGCGGCAGCGCCGGCTTGTGCTTGGAGTAGCCGCGCCGGTTGGCGTACTCGGCTTCCTCCTCCTGCAGGTGGCCGCTGTCGGGCAGCAGGATGCGACAGAGCTCGTAGGTCGCTTCCGAGCAGTAGACCTTGCCCTTGAAACCCTGCCGCGCAAGCAGCGGCACGTAGCCGCTGTGGTCGATGTGGGCGTGCGTCAGCACGATCGCGTCGATGCCCGCCGCCGGCACGGGCATCGGTGCCCAGTTGCGCAGCCGCAGTTGCTTGTAGCCCTGGAAGAGGCCGCAGTCGACCAGCAGCGTCGCGCCCTCGTGGCGCAGCAGGTACTTCGAGCCGGTGACGGTGCCGGTGGCGCCGAGGAATTGCAGTTGCATGACGTCCTCTTGTGGTGTGTGTGTTCAGAGCAGGATCGGCGCGTCGGGCAACTCGTTGCGGTCGCCGGGCGTGAGCGGGAAATGGCGCGTCACCAGCTGCGTGACGGCCTCGATGCCCTGGACCGCGCCGCGGCCGAAGTCACCGGCGCCGAAGTGCGTTTCCATTCCGCGACAGATCACGGACCAGGCTTCGGCGCCAGCCTTGGCATGGATGCCACGGTCGGCGACGATCTCGACCCGCCGGTCCGCCAGCAGCACGTAGATCAGCACGCCGGTGTTGTGTTCGGTGTCCCAGACGTGCAGTCGCGCGAAGAGCTCGATGGCGCGTTCGCGCGCCGTCTGGCCGCGCAGCAGCGGCAGGCCGTCGAGCGCGCCTTCGACGACGAACCGGATCTCTGCCGCGTGGGTGGCCTCGCTCGCGGCGATCGCCCGCTCGATCGAGCTCAGGGCGGATGCGGGGAAGGCGCGGCGCACGCGCGCGGAGGTCGTCGCCAGGTGGCGCAGGAGTCGTGCGAGGTCCATGTTCACCACCTGCCGGAGGCACCGCCCCCGCCAAAACCGCCGCCGCCGCCGCCGAATCCGCCGCCTCCGCCGAAGCCACCGCCCCGGCGCCCGCCGTGCCCGTGCATGCCGCCGTGGCCGCCCATGCCGATGCCCAGCAGCGTGACGAAGAAGCCGGTCAGGCCCGCGGTGGCTGCGACGGCCAGGGTGCCGAGCGCGAACCAGGCGACGACGCCCAGCACGCCGCCGACCACCAGGGCCCCGGGCACCCGGCCCAGCACCTGTCGCAACACGCCGCCGAGCACCAGCGCGACGATGAACAGCACGGGCCAGCTCTGTCCGAGGCCGTTGTCAGCGGCTGCCGCCCCGCGCCGGGTTGGCGGCGGCAGGGCCTCGCCATCGAGGACGCGCACGATCTGATCGAGCCCTGCCGTGAGGCCCCCGTCAAAGTCGCCCTGCCTGAATCGGGGTGTGATGACCTCCGCGATGATCCGCGCCGCTGTCGCGTCGTTCAGTGCGCCTTCGATCCCGTAGCCGACCTCGATACGCACGGCGCGGTCGTCCTTCGCGACGAGCAGCAACGCGCCGTCGTCGACCTTGCGGCGGCCCAGCTTCCATTGCTCGACCACCCGCAGCGCGAAGGGTTCGATCGCCTCGGGCCGCGTGGTCGGCACGATCAGCACGGCGATCTGCGTGCCCTTGCGCTCCTCGAACGCGCGCAGCGATTGCTCGAGCGCGGCGCTCTGCTGTGCCGTCAGCGTGCCGGTGAGGTCGGTCACCCGGCCTTGCAGAGGCGGCACCGGCACCAGGTCCTGGGCTGCCGCGCCGAGTGCGGCCGAGCACAGGAGCCAGACGACGGCGAGCCAACGCAGGAAGCGTCCGACCGGGACGCGGGCCGTTGTCACTTCTTGGCACCCGAGGCGCCGATGCCGCCGAGGTCGACCTTCGGCGGCACCGCGAGCGCCGCCTCGTCGGTGACGCTGAAGTTGGCCTTGACGCCGTAGCCGAACACCATCGCCGTCAGGTTGCTCGGGAAGCTGCGGACCGCGACGTTGTAGTCCTGCACGGCCTTCACATAACGGCCACGCGCCACGGTGATGCGGTTCTCGGTGCCTTCGAGTTGAACGCGCAGGTCCTGGAAGCCCTGGTTGGCCTTCAGGCTGGGGTAGTTCTCGCTGACGACCAGCAGGCGCGAGAGCGCGCTCGACAGCTCGCCCTGCGCGGCCTGGAACTTGTTGAACGCCTCGGGGTTGTTGACCAACTCCGGCGTGGCCTGGATCGAGGTCGCCTTGGCGCGTGCCTCGACCACCTTGGTCAGCGTCTCCTGCTCGAAGTTGGCCTCGCCCTTGACGGTGGCGACGATGTTGGGGATCAGGTCGGCGCGGCGCTGGTACTGGTTCAGCACCTCCGACCAGCTGGCCTTGATCTGTTCATCGGTCGACTGGAAGGTGTTGTAGCCGCAGCCGGACAGCGCGAGCGTCAGCGCGGCAAGAAGGGCGACGAGGAAGTGGCGCATGGTCAGGGCTCCTGGGGGTGTCATTTGGGAAGCGGGGCGGAAGAAACACGTGGTGACCGCGGCGCAGGACCTGCGGTCGACCACCACGCGGGGCGCACGATCAGGGTGCCCAGAGTCGCCAGCAGCGGCAGCGCGAGCCACGCGAAGCTGAGCTGGGCCACGGCACCGAAGAGCCAGCCGGCAGCCGCCGAGCCGAGCGTCTGGCCAAACCCCGCTGCGGCGGCCAGCCCGCCCATCGTGGCGCCGAGCCGTCGCCGGGAGGCTCCGGCCGCGAGGTAGGAAATCGTCGGCAGCACGAGCCCGGTGCCGGCGGCGGTGAAACTGACGCCGATGTACATCCATGCGTCGCTGCGGTGCTGCGCCAGCATCGCCAGGCCGGCGATGGCCAGCACCAGCCCGGCCGCCATCACGCCGCGGCCGGCGGCGCGCTCGAGCAGACCGGTGAAGAACAGCAGCGCGTTGACGCCGAGCATCACGAGGCTGCACTCGGCGAACATCAGCGAGATCTCGCGCGACGATAACGTCGGATGCTGCTGGCCCTGCAGCACGATTCCGAGTTCGAAGCCGGACAGCACGAACATGACCACGCCGTTCAGCCCCCACAGCGCCATTGCGCGCCTGCGATCGGCAGACGCGGGCTGCGAATCGTCCTCGAGGGCGGCTGGCGGGACGCGCGGCAGGGTGGCGGCGAGGCCCAGCATCATCAGCGCGCCCAGTGCTGCCGACATCACGATCACGAGATCGGTCGGGTCGAGAGTACCGACCCCGACGCCGGCGAGTGCGCCGGACATCTGCGCGGCGGCGGCATTGAGTCCCGGTCCGAACAGGAAGCCCAGCAGCGACATCGCGCCGAGCCACGCGAACCTGCGCGCACGCTGACCTTGCGGCGTGTGCTCGGCGACGAGCGCGGGCACGACCGGCACGACGGCCGCCACGAAGAAGCCGGTGGCGCCGCGCAAGGCATAGATGCCCGCGATCCCGACCCAGTCGGCCCGCAGCAAGGGAAGCAGGCTGGCGACATAGCCGACCAGTCCGATTACCAGGATGCGGCCCCGGCCCCAGCGGTCGGAGACCAGACCCCACAGCGGCGCGCCGACCAGCACCCCGGCGGCGTACAGGCCGCTGAGCAGGCCGACATGGCGCGCAACCTCGGCCTGGCCGTCGGCTGCCATCAGCGGCTCGAGCCAGGCAGGCAGCAGCGGCATCAGCCCGCCGTACCCGGCCGAGACAACGAAGACCGCGGCGGCCAGCCATGCGAGTTGCGCGCGCCCCAGCCCAGCCGGTTCGGACGGTAGCGGCGAATGGATGCTGGGCGCAGACGACATCGTGGTGTCCGTGACGAGTTTCAGAGCACCAGCCGCAGTCCTATGCGCACTGAGTTCACGCTGGTGCTGCCACCGGCCTCGCGCTGCCACTGGCGGCCGACCTCCAGGTACGGCGAAACCGCGCGCGTGATCTCGTAGCGCAGGTTGAGGCCCCACTCGGATGACGTCGCGCCGGCCTTGATCCCCTCGGCCGGCAGCGAACGCGCCGCCCAGTCGATGCCCACGAACGGCTTGGCGATCAGGCGGTTCGTGAGCAGCAGGTCGTATTCGACGCGGGTGCGCGCGAAGAGCCGTCCGTCACTGCGCACAAAGCCCGCGAGGTCGATGTCGAAGGCGTATGGGGCCACTCCGCGGATCCCGATCACGCCGAAGTTGCGCGTCTCCGGCTTGAGCTCTCTGCGAAGGCCCAGCTGCAAGTCCCAGAAGGGCGCGACATAGCGGCTGTACAGCGCTTGCACTTCGGCGTCGTCGAGTCGGCCGTCGCGGCGCAAACCTTCGGTCCGCCAGGCGAAGCGGTTGTAGTCGGTGCCGATCCAGCCGTCGGCGCGCCAGGCCGCCGCGTCCTTGGAGTTGCGGCGGCCGGCATCGACCTCGATGCGGGTGGTCTGGAAGACGGCGTCGTCTTCCATCGCGCGCGCAGTGCCGGCGACGCCGGCGAGCGAGAGGATCAGCGCGCCGGCCAGCGGACGCGTCCATTGAATTTCGTTCGTGTTCATGTTTGTCAGTGCTCGGGTCTGCAGGCCGGGTTCACTTCACGACGATGGCCTGGACCATGCCGGCGGCAGCGTGATAGAAGAGGTGGCAGTGAAAGACCCAGGGCCCCGGCTCGTCGAAGCTGGTGTGCACCGTGATGGTCTCGCCGGGCTTGACGATGACGGTGTGCTTGAGCGGAGCGCGCTCGCCCTTGCCGTTCTCGACCACGAAGAATGCGCCGTGCATGTGCATGGGGTGCTCCATCATGGTTTCGTTGATCAAACGGATCTCCAAACGCTCGCCAACGCGCGCCTCGAAGAAGGCGGCCTGCGACAGCTTCTTGTCGTTGATCGACCAGATGTAGCGGTTCATGTCGCCGGTGAGGCGCATGTCGATCTTCTTCGTCGGGCCCGTGGGCAGTCGCATCGGCGTGAGCGCCTCGAGATCGGCGTAGGCGAGGCGGTCCTTCACCTCGTCGGCGCGTGGATCGGCCCCCATGGGGCTGCCCATCGCCATGCCCCCCATGCCGGGCATTCCCCCGGGCATCGGCATGCCGCCATGCATCGCACGCGGGTCGGCCACGGCAGGCGCCGGTGCCGGGGCTGCGTGTCCGGCGTGGGGGTCGGCCGCCGTCGGCGCTGCCGCGGCGGCCGGTGCGCCGTGGGCGCCGCCGTGTGCACCCGCCATCTCGGACATGCTGCGCACGGGCCGCGGGCCCAGCGGCGGGATATCGCCTTGCATGCCGAGTTCCGGCGCGAGCGTGCCGCGGGCGAAACCGATGCGCCCCGAGGTCGCAGCGAACAGCGTGTAGGCCTTGCGCTCCTGCGGTTGCACGATCACGTCATAGGTTTCGCCGTTGCCCAAGCGCAGTTCACGGACCTTGACGGGCCGGACGTTCTGGCCGTCGGCCTGCACCACGGTCAGGTCCAGCCCCGGGATCGAGACGTCGAAGAAGTTCATCGCCGACGCGTTGATCAAGCGCAGGCGGATGCGCTCGCCCGGCCGGAACAGCGCAGTCCAGTTGTCCTCGACGCGCTGGCCGTGGACGAGGAACTGCCACTGGCTGCCGCCGTCGGTTGCGTCCGTCGGGTCCATCCGCATGCGCGCCCAGGCGAGCCGCTCGTTCCAGATCGCCTCGCGCTCCCGGGAGGTGGCCGCAGCCTTCATAGCGGCAAACAACTCCGGCAGCGTCTGGCGCCGGTCGTTGTAGTAGCCGTCGACCTTCTTCAGGTTCGCGAGCACCTTCTCGGGCGGCGTGTCGACCCATTCCGACAGCATCACGACGTACTCGCGGTCGAAGCCGAACGGATCACGCACCAGCGGATCGATGATCAGCGGAGCGTAGAAGCCGGCAGGTTCCTGCAGGATCGCGTGGCTGTGATACCAGTAGGTGCCGCTCTGACGCAACTCGAACTGGTACTGGAAGGTCTCGCCCGGTTTGATGCCGGGGAAGGTGACGCCCGGCACGCCGTCCATCTTGTTCGGCACTTTGAGCCCGTGCCAGTGCGCTGCGGTCACCTCGTCGAGCCGGTTGGTCAGCGAGATGACGACATCGCGCCCTTCGTGCATGCGAAGCAGCGGGCCAGGCACCGTTCCGTTGAGGGTGATGGCCGACGCCGGCGTGCCGGTGAAGTTGACCTGGGTGCGAGCCAGCGTCAGCTCGAACTTGTTGTCGACCCGCGAGGACGACAGCGGCAGCGCGAGGTGCGACTCCTTCACGACGGCATTGGCGCCGAGCGGCCAGGCCAGCATGGCGGCCATGCCTGCCGCACCCTGGAGGAAGTGACGCCGGGGCTGGACATGGCCTGCGGTGGCCCACCGAGCGGCGTGGTGGCGGTTCATCGAAAAGACTCCTGTGTGTTGGATTTGATGGGCCAGCGCATGCGACTGCCGGCTGGGTCCGCCTCAGGCCGACGCGCCTTGCGCGACTGACGACGATGCGGCCGGCGCAGGGTGAGGACTGCGGATGCCGGCGAGCTTGGTGCGCTTGAGCATCAGCGCGTTGATCGCCACGATGGCCGAACTGCCCGACATCGACAGTGCCGCGACCTCGGGCGACAGCGTGAACGGATAGAAGACACCGGCTGCAAGCGGAAAGGCGATCACGTTGTAGCCCACCGCCCACCACAGGTTCTGGTGCATCTTGCGCAGCGTCGCGCGCGACAGCTCGATCGCGCCGACGACGTCGTAGGGGTCGCTCTTCATCAGCACGACCTGGGCGCTTTCCATCGCCACGTCGGTGCCCGCGCCGATGGCGAAGCCGACATCGGCCTGCGTCAGGGCCGGCGCATCGTTGATGCCGTCGCCGACCATGGCGACCTTGTGACCCTGGTTCTGCAGTTCCTTGATCTTTGATGCCTTCTGGCCCGGCAGCACGTCGGCGAGCACGATGTCGATGCCGAGTTCCTTGCCGATGCGCTCGGCCGTGGCCTGGTTGTCGCCGGTGATCATGGCGACCTTGACGCCGCGCTCCTGCAGCTTGGCGATCGTGGCCCTGGAGGTCGGGCGCACCGCATCGGCGATCGCGATCAGGCCGATGAGGCGGCCGCCGCGTGCCACGTGGACGACCGTGCGGCCGCCGCCCTGCAGGCGTGCTGCCTCGGCCGCCAGTTCCGCGAGGCCGATCTGCTCCGCCTCCATCAGCTTGCGGTTGCCGAGCAGAACGACCTCGTCGCCGATCCTGGCGCGCGCGCCCTGGCCGTCGATGTTGGTGAAGGCGGCGGCGGTCTCCTGCCCTTCCGACGTCTGCGTGCCGGCGCGCTTGAGCACCGCCAGCGCCAGCGGGTGCTCGGAAAACTTCTCCACTGCGGCCGCGGTGGACAGCAACTGCGCTTCCGTCACACCCGGCGCCGGCACCATCTCGACCACGTCCGGCTGGCCCAGGGTCAGTGTGCCGGTCTTGTCGAAGACGACCACCGTCAGCTTGGTCGCGTTCTCCAGCGCCGCGGCGTTCTTGAAGAGGATGCCGTTCATCGCGCCGAGACCCGTACCGACCATGATCGCCATCGGTGTGGCCAGCCCGAGCGCGTCGGGGCAGGCGATCACGAAGACGGTGATGGTGAGCGTGAGGGCGAACAGCAGCGGCTGGCCGAGGACCCAGAACCACACCGCGAAGGTCGCGAGTCCGACGACGATGGCGATGAGCACCAGCCACTGCGAGGCCTGGTCGGCGAGCAATTGGCCCGGCGCCTTCGAGTTCTGCGCTTCCTGGACCAGCTTGACGATCTGCGCGAGTGCGGTGTCGGCACCGACCTTGGTGGCCTGGTAGCGGAAGCTGCCGCTCTTGTTGATGGTCGCGCCGATGACCGCATTGCCGACGACCTTCTTCACCGGCATCGACTCGCCGGTGAGCATCGACTCGTCGACCTGCGACGCCCCGTCGATGATCTTGCCGTCCACCGGGATCTTGTCGCCCGGCTTGATGACCACCGTCTCGCCGACCAGCACCTCGGCGGTCGGTACCTTGGTCTCGACGCCATTGCGCAGCACGGTGGCCATCGGCGGCGCCAGGTCCATCAGCGCTCGGATCGCATCGGAGGCGCCGGCACGGGCACGCATCTCCAGCCAGTGGCCCAGCAGGATGAACACCAGCAGCACGGAAGCGGCCTCGTAGAACACCTCGCCTTCGTAGAAGAAGGTGGCGCCGAGGCTGAACACGTAGCCGGTGCCGACGGACAGGACGACCAGCGTGGCCATGTTCGCCACCTTGTTGCGCGCGGCGCGCCAGCCGGCGACGAAGAACGGCCAGCCGGGATAGGCGATGGCGCCGGTGGCGACGATGAACAGGAAGAGGTTGCGATCCATCCCGAACGGCGTCGCGAAGTCGCCGAACATCTTGCCCATCGGCGAGTAGAGGAACACCGGAATCGAGAACAGCAGCGCGACCAGGAAGCGGTTGCGCATGTCGTTGGCCATGTCCTGCATCGACATGCCGGGCGCGTGGCCCATGTCGTGCATCATGTCGCTCATCTGATGCGCGGCTTCGCCGCCGTGGCCGGCATGCGCCGCGTGACCCGCGTGCGGCACGGCCGGTGGTGTCTTCGGTGCGGCGCCGCTCACTGCAGGCGTCGTGGCGGCAACGTGGCCGGCGTGCCCGGCGTGGGCGCCATGGCCTTCGTGTCCCGCGTGCTCGGCATGTCCCTCGGGCGGGCAGACGTGGGCGGGCAGCATCTCGCCGCGGCAGTGGTAGCCGCACTCGACGATGCGCCGTCGGATGTCCTCCAGCGATGTCTTCGTCTCGTCGTAGTGCACGGTGGCGCTGCCGGCGACGTAGTTGACGTCGACGTGATGAACGCCGGGCAGCGCCGCGATCTGGCGCTGCACGCCGGCGGCGCTCAGGCTCGAGACCAGTTCGCCGACTTCTACGGTGCTTGTCTTCATGAAGGATCCTTTGGATGGGATGTCAGCGGGCCAGGCGTCCAGCCTCGAGGCAATCGGGAGAGAACTCGAACACGATGTCGGGGTCGGGACGCACGAGCTTGTCCTTCCGGCCGGCGTAGTGGAGCCGGGAGAGGATGTCGCGCATCAGGTTGAGACGGGCCAGGCGCTTGTTGTCCGCCCGCACGATGCGCCACGGCGCTGTCGCCGTGTGCGTTCGCATCAGCATGGCGTCGCGTGCCGCGGAGTACGCCTTCCAATGCTTGACGGCCACTGCGTCGATCGGGCTCGACTTCCACTGCTTGAGCGGGTCGCGGCGGCGTTCCTCGAGGCGCTTGACCTGTTCCGCCTTGCTGACGTCGAGGTAGTACTTCAGCAGCTTGATGCCCGATCCGACCAGCATCTCCTCGAACTTCGGCACGGACTGCATGAACTCCGCATGCTGCTCCCTGGTGCAGAAGCCCATGACGTGCTCGACGCCGGCCCGGTTGTACCAACTGCGGTTGAACAGCACGAGTTCCTCGGCCACCGGCAGGTGCGGCACGTAGCGCTGGAAGTACCAGCCGCTGCGCTCGCGGTCCGAAGGCTTGCCCAGTGCCACGACGCGGGTCTCGCGCGGGCTGAGGTACTCGACGATGCGCTTGATGCTGCCGTCCTTGCCGGCGGCGTCGCGACCTTCGAGCACGACCAGGATCCGGTCCTGACAGCGGATGAAGTGGCGCTGCAGCTTCACCAGCTCGACCTGCAGCACGTGAAGCTGGGCCTCGTACTCCTCCCTCGACAGGGATCGGTCCGCGGGCGCTGCGGTGTCGGACGCCGGTGCGGTTGCTTCGCCGGCCGCATCCGCGCTGGTAGTGATCTTGGCGAGCTTCTTGTGCTTCTTGGACATGGCGTGTCCCTCAGGCTGTTGGATCCGCGCCGATCAGCAGCACGGTCTCGGAGAGGAAACGGTGCGGCGGCACGGTCAGGTTGGTCGGTGCCGGCACGTTCTTGAACACGCGGCCGGCGAGGTCGAACTTCGACCCGTGGCAGGGGCAATAGAAGCCGCCCGGCCACTGCGCTCCGATGTCTGGGCTGCCGGGCGTGGGCCGGAAGGTGGGGACGCAGCCCAGGTGGGTGCACACCGCCTCGATCACGGCCAGGTCGGGCCGGCTCGAGCGCAACGCGTTGCGGGCGGTGTCGGGCTGCTCCGACCGGCGTGACCGCGGGTCGGCGAGCAGGGTGTCGTGCCGCGCCAGCGCGTCGATCATCTCGGGCGTGCGGCGCAGCACGAACACCGGCTTGCCGCGCCACTCCACCGTGCGCAGTTCG
>ERZ761602.6817-NODE-6817-length-12528-cov-4.866592_pt1 | contig 12528 bp, 6 predicted proteins | sample MGYA00512165_ERZ761602 | MGnify/ENA primary metagenome ERZ761602 (study PRJEB28899, sample SAMN02445085) | bioreactor sludge metagenome | biome: EBPR sludge; isolation source: Thorneside wastewater treatment plant | place: Australia: Brisbane, Thorneside... | reverse complement strand
AGCGTGCATCGCGCCGTCGGCGAGCTGTTCGCAGCCCACACGGCGTCGGCATCCACCGCGTCACACGCCGAGCAAGACCGCGTCCGCGGGTTGCCCGGTCGCCGCTTCGATCGCCTTCGCGTAGAGCTCGACCTGCACGACGTAGTCGTCGGGGGCGCCGCCCGAGAGATCGGTCTTGTAGTCGACCACGGTCCACCGAACTTCGCCGAAGGGATCGTCTTCGAGGAACGCGAGATCGACCACGCCCTCGACGAGGGTTCCGTCGGGGAGCTTGCGGTGCAGCGCGGTCTCGCGACACACGCGCGTCGCGCTCGCGGCGCGTTGGAGCAGCGGGTGCGCGAGCGCCGCGGAGACGGCGCCGGCAGCGGCGTCGATCTCGCTCGGGGTCGCGCCGAGCAGGCGACCGTGCGCGCGGGCGAGGGCTCGCGTGGCGCCTTCGGTCGCGTCGAAGGGGATCTCGGCGAGGATCGCGTGCACCAGCGTGCCGAAGCGCGGACCGGTGGGGCGGCCTTCGTGCCACGAGCCGGTCGTCACCGTGACGACCTCGCGGCCTTCCTTCACGCCTTCGAGCGCGACCTCGCGCACCGTGCGCACGGGGAAGGTCGGCACGCTCGCGCGCTCCACGAGGGACGCGCGCGCCTTCGACCAACGCGCGTGCGCGGCCACCGCCTGCGGGTGTCCTTTGCCCTTCGGGTCGAGGAGCTTTCGGTGACGGAGCCCCGAGAGCGGCTCGACGTCGAGCGGGAGCGCGTTCGGATCCCACCACGTCACGTCGAGCTCGCCGCGGCGATGGCGGCCCGGACGCACGGGTGCGAACGGCGCGCCGGCCTTCTCACGCGCGGCGATCACCTTCTCGTTGCGTACGCGGACGCTGTCGTCGCCGAAGCTCAGCGTCACGCCGACCACGGGCTCCGGCTCCGCGCCGCGCTCCGGGTACACGACGTCGTTGAGCGGGCTGGTCCACCACTTGAGCGCGCGACCGTCGCCGAGGCCTGGCACCACGAGCAGCTCGCGTGCGCGGGTGGTGGCGACGTAGAGCAGGCGCGCGCGCTCCGCGACGTCGGCGCGCTTCACCTCCGGCGCGTGCTCGTTCAGCTCGCGAGGCACCGCGCCGCAGAGCGGCACCGCCCAGAGCCCACGCGTCGAGTCCACGTAACGCGAGGGGCGCGCGTTCTCTGCCTTCGCCGAGGGATCCACCACGATCACCACCGGGAACTCGAGGCCCTTCGCGCGATGCACCGTCATCAGGCGCACGCCGTCCGCGCCTTCTTCGACGTACGGAGCGTCTCCGCCGCCCGCGCGCGCGGCTTCGTCTTCGACCCAATCGGCGAAGGCGCGGAACGAGGTCGCGCCGCGGGCGTCGAAGCGGCGTGCGCGGTCGACGAAGCGCGCGACGGAGGCGAGCGTCTGCCGTGGCGAGGGCCAGAACGCGAGGCCCGCGTGGGCGCGCGTGGCGTCGAGGAAGCGCGAGAGCGTGTCGGCGAAGGGGCGCTCGTTGCGGGTCTCGTGCAACGCGCGGAGCAAGGAGAGCGCGTCGGCGATCGCGTCGTTCGTGACTGGCTTCGTGGCGCTGCTCGTCGCGCTGCCGTTCGCGACGTTCGACGTGTGGGAGACGCTGCCCTTGCTTGCCGAGGTCGCGGAGCTCGTCGTGGTGCTCGCGGTCGTGGTGCTCGCAGCGATCGAGCCACGCAGCTCGCGGCCGGGGCGCGCGAAGGGAGAGAGAGGGCCTACCGTCTCGCGGTAGGCGAAGAGCTCCGGATCGGAGAAGCCGAAGAACGCGCCGCGCAGCACCGCGAAGACCGCGAGCGCGTCGTCCGGATGCTCAATCGCGGCGAGGACCTGACGGAGCGCGAGGATCTCTTCGCGATCGAAGAAGGAGCGCCCGCCGTGCACGACGTGGCTGACTTGCCGCGCTTCGAGCGCGCGCACGTAGTCCTCCGCGAGGTCCGACCAGCCGGTGCTCATGCGCGAGAAGAGGAGGCAGACGTCCTTGGCGGCGAGCTTGCGTGGCTCGTGGCCGCGGTCGTCCTCGATCGTCCAACCGCTCTCGCGCAGCAACCACGCTACGAACGCGGCGACCGCGTCTGGATACGACGCCTGCACCGCGCGATCGGTCGGCTCCGTCGACCAATCGCCGTAGGGATCGGGCACCGGCAGCACGATCACGCTCGGACGATCCGTGACGTCGGGGCGCGCGGGCGCGAGCGGGACGTCGCGCGCTTGGACGCCCGGCGTGCCCTCGCCGAAGGTGCTCGCGAAGGCCGCGTTCACGAAGCGTTGGATGCTCGGGCGCGCGCGGAAGCTCGTCGAGAGCGTGAGCACCTCGCCGCCCGCCTCGATCACGCGCGCCTTCACGTCCTCGTAGACCGCGAGGTCGGCGCGCCGGAAGCGGTAGATCGCTTGTTTCGGATCGCCGACCACGAAGAGCTTGCCGGGGACGACGCGCACCGCGCGCCAATCGGTCTGCTTCGGATCGTCCGCCGCGAGGAGGAGCAAGAGCTCGCTCTGCAGCGGATCGGTGTCCTGCAGCTCGTCGACGAAGAGGTGCGTGAAGCGCGCTTGGAGCTCCGCGCGCGCGCCCGCGTGATCGCGCACGAGGTCGCGGGCGAGCGCGAGCAGATCGAGGAAGTCGAGCACGCCGCGGCGGCGCTTGAGGTCCTCGTAGCGCGCGACGACGTCTTGGAGCTCGAGCTGCAACCGCGCCGCGAGCTCCTCGTCACATTCGCGCAGCACCTCGTCGAGCAGCGCGACCGCGACCCCGCGCGTTCGGTCTGCTTCGAGCCGTGCGTCCTCGGCGCCCTTCCACTTCCAAGGCGTGAGCTGGTAGCCCCACTTCTTGCGGAGGTTCGTGCTCATCAAGGAGCGCAACGCGGACTCGAGCGCGTCGAGCCCGTCCGCCTCCGACGAACGCGCGAGCATCGCGTGCAGATCGCGGGCGCGTGTGCGTACTTCGAGGCCGAACTTGGTGGCCCAGTCGGGATCTTTGTGGCGCGTGGGCGAGGCCACGCACGCTTCGCCGAACGCCTCGATCGCGGCGAGCGCTTCGAGCAGACGTTCGCGTCGCGGGAAGCTCGGAAGGGTCCACGGGGTCGCGAAGTCGCGGCGCTCCACGAGATCGCGGCACGCGCGGAGCAGATCGCGGCGCGGGCCCGCGTCGTCTTGGCCGGCGTCGCTCCAGCGCCGCGCTTGGAGCACGCGACGCACTCCGTCCGGAGGGCTCGCGAGCACGCCCGCGAACCACGCGTCGAACGCGCGCGCGAGCAGGCGTTCGCCTTCTTCTTCGGCGAGCATCTCGAACGCGGGATCGACCTGCGCTTCGACGGGACGCTCGCGGAGGAGCTCGGCGCAGAAGCCGTGGATGGTGCCGACGTGCGCGAGCTCGAGCGCGGCGAGGCCGGCGTCGAAGCGCGCGCGGAGCGTGGGATCGTTCGTGCTCGCGCGGCGACGCTCGAGGCCTTCGCGCAGGCGCAGCTTGAGCTCGCCCGCGGCTTTGTCGGTGAAGGTGAGCGCGACCATGCGGTCGAGGTGCGCACCCGCTTCGACCGCGGCGAGCATGCGACCGACGAGCGCGGTGGTCTTGCCGGTGCCGGCGGCGGCCTCGACGAGGAAGGTGGTGCCGAGCTCGGTCTCGATGCGGCGTCGCGCCTCCGCGTCGCCCCACTCGCTCGCGCCGACGTTGGGGTCGTGCGCCTGCTCGGAGCTTCGATCGTGCGTGCTCATCGGCTCCTCCGGAGCTGCACGAGCGGCTCGAGCCAACGGGGATCCTTCCGCTTCACGCGCGCCTCCTCGCGGCTGCCGCACACGCTCTGGTAGTCGCACCAGCTGCACTCGCGCGCGTCGGGCGCGGCAGGGAAGAAGCCACGCGCGAGCATGCCTTCGAGCATGTGCACGGCGCGACCGGCGAGGGTGCGCGCGTCGTCGTCGAGCGGGACCGACGCGTCTTGGAAGCCGCCGCGGCTCGTGCAGTAGAAGAGGCGACCGCCCACGACCTCGCGCTCCGGATGCAACGCTTCGAGCGCGAGCGCGTAGAGGACGGGCTGGAGCGCGCGTCCGCCCGCGATGCGCAGTCCGTCGCGATAACGCGCCTTGCCGGTCTTGTGATCGGTCGCGCGGAGCTTCTCGCCGTTCGCCTCGACCAGATCGATCGAGCCGCGGAAGCGCAACGACACGTCGCGCGCGACGCCGAGCTTCAGATCGACCGGCTCGCGTCGGCTCGCGGGATCGCGGCGGCCTCCGCGCTCGACCCCGAAGGTGAGCTCGAACGCGACCGGCACCCACTCCGGCGCGTCGTGCAGGCGCCCGAGCCACTCGTTCAGGTCGAGCCGCACCGCGTCGACGAAGTCGCGCCACACGCGTGGGATCGCGGGCGCGAGCTCTTCTTCGTGCTCGGCCGCGACCGCTTCGAGCACCTCGTCGAGGAGCTGGCGGGCCTTCGCGAGCTTCTGCGGATGGTCGAGCGGCAGGAGCTTGTCGGCGCGAAGGCGGCTGAGCAGATCGAACTGCACGTCGTGCACGAAGGTGCCGCGTTGGCGCGGGTTCGGGTCTTCGATCGCCTCGGGGACTTCGCGCGGAGCGAGCTTGAAGAACGACGCGAGCGCGAAGCGATACGGACACGCGGCGAGGCGCTCGAGCGCGCTCGCGGAGAAGGGTTTGGTCGCGGGCCGAAAGCGCGCGAGGAGCGGGGCGTGCTCGCGCGAGACGAGGCCGTCGTAGGGCGTCCACGTCGGGGTGTTCCAGCGCCGCGCGCGGGCGGAGAGGGCGCGCTGCAGCGTCGGGCTCGCGTCGAAGAGGTACGCGGCGCCGCCGAGCACGGGCTTGCCGCGCAGACGTCGCAGCGCGGCGAGATCGAACTCCGTCTCGTCGATCGCGTCGTGCGGATCGTCGGGCGCGGGCCAGCCGACCACCTCGGTGTTGGCCTTCGCGGCCGCCTCCGCGAGCTCGCTCCATCCGGGCAGGGCGCCGTGCGCGGCGCGGGCGATCTCGAGCGCGTAGAAGCTCGGCACGCGGGGGCGCGCGCGTTCGAGATCGATCCGCGGCCACGAGACCACGAGGTGCTCACGCGCGGCGCCGACCGCGATCGCGAGCATGCGCCGCTCGCGGTGCGCGCGATCTTCGTTGGTGTCGAGCCACGCGGGCGCGCCGCCGTCGAGGAGCGCGCGGCGTTTTGCGTCGAGGAGCAGCGGATCTTCGAGCACGCGCTCCGGGAAGAGATGTTCGGCGAGGCCGGGCACGAAGACCACGTCGGCTTCCACGCCGCGCGCTTCGTCGGGCGCGAGCACGAGCACACCGCTCGCGTTCGCGGGTGGTCGCGTGACCAAGCTGCCGAGGCGCTTCTCGAGCACCGCGCGCACCTCGGCGAGCTCGATCGGACCGACCGGCGCGAGCGGCGCGAGCTCACCGAGCACTTGCAGAACGCGCTCGGGATCTCGCAGCGCGCGCGTCGCCAGCGCCCGCAACGCCGCGAGCCAATCGCCCCACGCGCTCGCGCTCGGGAGCGACGCGAGCTCGTGCAGGAGCGGGATCGCGAACGTGCGCAGGCGCGCGAGCTCGGCGCGGCGCGTGTCGAGCGCGTCGCGCATCGGATCGTCGGCGTCGAGGGTGTCGCGTTCGCGCGCGAGGTTCGTGTCGAGGACGTCGAGCCGACGCTGCCAACGATCGATGCCACCGATGACGGCTGCGTCGACGAGGAAGGACTCCCAATGCTTCGGGATGCGAAGCGGGCGCGTCATCTCCGGCGCGCCTTCGTCCGCGCGGAGCTCGGTCTCGAAGGGCACGAGGTCGGCGTCGGGGAGGGCGAAGGCGTCGCGCGCGGCGGGCGGCGCGCCGTCGTCGTCGAGCGGACACTGGCCGAGCGAGAGGTACTCCGCGAAGGCGCGCGCGGAGTAGAGCTCGGCGCGGCAATCGAGGAGCGCGAGGAGCGCACGCCCCGCGGGATCGGGATGCACGGTGCCGCGCGAGACGCGGATCGGGATGCGCGCGCGAGCGAACGCGGTCGCGAGGTGCGGGCGGTAGAGCGCGGCGCTGCGGACGATCACCGCCATGCGATCGAAGGGCACGCCGCGACGCGCGTGGTGGAGGCAGAGGCGCGCGATCTCGACGCACTCGCGGCTCTCGCCGGCGGCGGAGAGGAAGGTGACGCGGCGGGGATCGGCGGCGTCGGTCGCGACGGAGCCGGTGACGGAGCCGGAGTCGGTGTCGGTGGCGGAGTCGGTGGCGGTGACGGAGTCGGTGTCGGAGTCGGTGGCGGTGACCGAGTCCGTGGCGGTGACGGAGTCGGTGTCGGTGACGGTGACGGTGACGGTGACGGACTCGGTGACGGTGTCGGCGCGGAAGAGCGAGCGTTGGAGCGCGCCGAGATCGGTGGGGCTCGGAGACGCGAGCACCGTCGGCGCACCGAGCACGTCGGCGTATCGCGCGGCTTCGTCGGTGAGCGCCGCGACGAAGAGCGGACCCCGCGTCAGCGCGCGCACGATCGTGAGCTCGCCGGGCGACTCGAGCGGGAGATCGAGCAAGAGGGTCGTGGTCGGCGTGCCGCGCTCGAGGGTCGCCGCCGCGGCGGCGAGCACATCGGCGCGATCGGCCAAGCCTGCGCGCCGGGTCTCGTCGTTCAGCGTCGCGATCCAGGTCGCGAGCTCGTCGTCGACCGCGCGAAGTGCCTCGGCCGACAGCTCTGCGCGCGTGAGCTCGCGGGCGGTCGCGGCGAGCGCGCGCGGCAGGCCGGGGCGGTCGGCGAGCGGCGCGTAGCGACCGAGCTTCTGCTCGGCGCGGAGGCGGTGGATGGTGCGCGCGGCGAGCGCTTCGTGTGCGAGCGGACCGGCGGGGCTGCGGGCGCGAGGAGCGCGGACCGCACGACGAAGGCGCTCGACGAGAGGGCTTCCCAGCCGAAGAGCGCGCCGCGCTCGATCGTGACCTCGCGGATCAACCGCGCCGCGGCGTCGCGGGTCGTCGCGATCACGCGCACCGAAGCATCGCTCGGACGATCGCGCAGCCAGGCGCGCGCGGCGTCGAGGCGCGCGGCGGCGGAGGTCGAGGTGACGAAGCGCGGGCTCATCGGGCGATTCTTCGGAGAGTCGTCGGGGGAGGTCGGCGAGCGTACTGCCGACCTCGTGGAAGACGAAGGATGAAGCGCCGATCTGACGTCGCGGCGGTTCGACGTTCGAACCACGTGGGCTCCTCGTCGTCCGTGCTGGTCCCGCCACGCTCCGCTCGGGCATGCTGCGCGCGTGCGCCTCCTGCTGATCCGTCACGGCGAGTCGATGGGCAACGTCGACCCGGCGATCCACCGTCACACCGCCGACCACGCGATCCCGCTCTCTCCACGAGGGCGCGAGCAGGCGCGCGCCGCGGGGGAGCACATCGCGCGATTCTTCGGCGCACGACACGGGGAGGCGCGACCGCACGTGCGGCTCTGGACGAGCCCCTACCGGCGCACCCGCGAGACCGCGGACGGCATCGCGGAGATCGCGCGCGAGTGGATCACGGATCGGCGTGAGCACGTGCTCTTGTGCGAGCAACAGTTCGGGCTCTTCGACGGGATCCCGGACGAAGAGCTGCCGAGTCTCTTCCCCAACGAGTGGGCTCATTATCAGAAACAAGAACGCTTCGAAGGTCGGTTCTGGGCGCGCTATCCGCTCGGGGAGAGCCGCTTCGACGTCGCGACGCGCGTGCACCAGGCGTTCGGGAGCTTCCAGCGCGACCTCGAGCAGGGCGTGCGCGACCACGTCGTCGTCTGCCACGGCGTGACGCTGCGTGCGTTCTTGATGATGTGGTGCCACCTCACGCCGGAGTGGTTCGAGGCGGAGCCGAACCCACACAACTGCGCGATTCGGCTGCTCGAAGACGGGCGCGACCACGGCTATCTCTTCGAGGGATTCCCGAAAGAGTAGGCGACGAGCCTCTGCGCATAGGGATGCAGTTCTCGCAGAAGATCGAGTGAATGCGGCTCGGCGTGCTCGGCGCCCTCAGCCGAGCAGGCGCGAGAGCATCTGCTCGAAGCGCGGCGTCGGGCGGAAGGTCAGCGTCTGATCACGGACCTCCGAGGGCTGCCGCTCCAGCACGCCGTCGTGCCACCAGTAGAGCTGATCGCTGATCGAGCCCGGCCCTTCGAGGTGCATCCGATGCGCGAGCCCGAGGAAGCCGTTGACGGCCTTGAGTACCTCGGGGCCCACGACGCGGTGCACGATCGCGGTGTGTCGGTGCGGGACGATCACGAGCAGACCGTGCTCGGTCGGGTCCACGAAGCGCGCGATCTGCAGCGCGTGGCTCGCGACGAAGAAGTGGTCACCCACCAGCGCGCGTGCGTGGACACCCGGCTCGAGCTCGAAGTCGTCGAGCTGCGGGGGATCGAAGCGCTGCACGTTCTCGAGCGCGAGGCGGTAGAGCTCGTCGTCGGACTGCGTCCATCCCTTGCGCTGGTCGGCGCCGACGGTGGCGACGCTCTGGGGCAAGTCGAGCACCAACACCGCGAGCAGGTCGTCGGCGATCGGCCAGGTGACGAGCGCGCCCTCGGGCACGTTCGCCATCATCGCGCGCGGGTAGATCCGCAGCTTGATTTGATCGCGCACCGCGCCGAGGTCGTTCGCGCGCGCCATCGCTTCGTCGATCTCGTCGCGGCCGCTGCCGATCACCTGCTCGAAGTGCCCACGCAGGATGTCGGGCCACGCGGTCTCGCTCGCGCCTCGACACTTCTGCGCGACGTTCTGCAGCCCGAGGTCGTTGGTCTTCGTTCCGCCGCTCGCGTCGAGCACGTGGACGACTCCGTCGCCCATCCGGAACTGCAGGCCGCGCCGCGTCATCTCGGCTTTCACCAGCTCGAGGAAACGCGCGTACTGCGCGCCGTCCCAAAACGACGCCCACGCCGGCGGTGCCGGCTCGCGGTTGAACCAATGCTTCATCGTCGTCTCCCCCCCAAGTACAACCAGCCCTGCGAGGATGGCACGCGCGCGCGACACGCGGCCACGCCGTAGAGGTACGTCCGAGGGGCCTCGAACCTCCCCATGAGGACGAACGCTCCGAGCACGCGTGCGAGAACGAAAACGCCCGCACGAAGCGGGCGCTTTCAGGCTCGTCGATTCGCGCGACGAAAACGCGACTCGCTCACTGCGCGGCGGCGGTCGTCGTGATCGTCAGCGTGTACGCGCCGGTCTGGCCGGCCTGGAACGCGTTCGCGTAGATCTGGTAGTCGCCCGTGCTCGGCGCGGTGAAGACGATCTTGGAGTTCGTCTGCCCACCGTTCGGGCCCGCGCCCATCGTCGCGTCGTCGTCGTTCTGCGCGATCTGGTTTCCCTGCGCGTCGATGAGGTGGAGGTAGGTGTCGAACTCGGTCGACACCATGGTCGCGGTGATCGTCATGCCCTCGGCGGCCTTGAACGGATACGCGTCGTAGAGCGAGTTGTCGGTCTGGAGCACCGAGTCGCCGGTCTCGATGCGGCCCGTGTGGGTCTGGTTGATGGGCTCCGGCTTCGAGCAGCCGATCATCGCGAACGCGACGGCGAAGAAAGAAATCGTACGCATGCCTGCACTCCCTTTCGGCGCGGAGGCTATCCCTTGCGGACGGTCGGCGATAGCGGGGTTCTCGTCATGACGAGGACGAGCCGCAGCTTTCCGTTCGCGACGGACGATCGTGCGCGCGAGAGTCCGCGGCCGCGTCACAACGAACGCAGGAACGCGAGGAGCTGCTCGCGCTGCGTGCGATCGAGCGCGACCACGCGCGCCTGTGCCGCCGCGGCTTCACCGCCGTGCCAGAGCACCGCTTCGAGCAAGCTGCGCGCGCGACCGTCGTGCAGGTAGCTCGGCTCGTCCATCACGACCTCGAGCAGGCCGATCCCCCAGAGCGGCGGCGTTCGCCACTCGCGCGCGGTCGGCGTGCCCGATCCGTCGTCGAGGTTCGGACCGAGATCGTGGAGCAAGAGATCCGAGTACGGACGCAGCTCCTGATCGCGCAGCTCCACGAAGGGATGCGAGTCGTCGGTGCGCGCGCTCGGCGCATGACAGCCGACGCAGCCGAGCTCGGAGAAGAGCCGCTCGCCCTCGCGCACGTTCGGGTCGTCGACGTCGCGTCGTCCCGGCAGCCCGAGCAGACGCAGGTAGGTCGCGAGCCGCTCCACGTCGGCGTCGGAGAGCTCGAAATCACCCGAGTTCTCCGGGAAGATCGACGTGGACACCCCGAAGTCCGCTTGCAGCGCGTCGGCGACCTGATGCGGAAGATCGATCTTCTCCGCCTTCCAGCCGAAACGTCCGAGACGTCGCGCGCCGTCGCGTGGATCTTCGATCACCGACGCGCGCCCCGAGATGCCGTCGCCGTCGCAGTCCTCCGGATCCGCGCGTGCGACGATCGTGTCCTCCGGGATCGCTTCGAGCAGACCGAGGCCCACGAGCTGTCGCGCGACGCGCACCGAGACCGTCGTGCCGCCGAGCTCGGGCACCGCGAGCCGCGGGCGTCGCAGGGTGACTTCCGTACCGTCCGCGAGCACGACCACGGATTCGTCGAAGCCTTCGAGTCGCACCTCCGCTTCGGTGGGTTGGAGCTGCGAGCCGTAGTCGCCGCCGTAGGCCTTCACCGCCACCGTGCGCAACACCTCGCCGACGTTCGGCAACGTGCTCCGCGCGTCGTGCTCGTGGCACGAGACGCAGCGGTTCGTGTTGAAGTGGGGACCGAGCATGCCGGCGATCGACGTGAGCGGAGGGTTGCCGGGCTCGGAGTGCGAGCCGTCGCCGAAGTCGGAGCGGAAGAGACGACGACCTTCGAGCCAACGCGGCGCGTGCTCCGGCTGCGTGTGCAGCGCGAGCTGACCGTAGGCGTGCTCTTCGTCCGCGTAGAGCCACGGGATCGTGAGCTCGCCGACGAGACGCGCGTCTTCGGTCGGACCCGGGCGCCCGCTCGGATCGGTGTTCTCCGACGTGAGCCCGCCGACGCCGACGCGGTAGCGGAAGGTGTCCGAGTAGTACGAGGTGCGGCCCTCGATCGCGCCGGGATCGCCCGGGTTCATGCCCGCGAGGAAGATGCCGAGCTCGAGCTCCAGCACGTCGCCACCGCGCATCGCGCGAGACTCGCGCGCGTTGCCGGAGATGGTGTGGCGCTGCTCGCGCTCGCTCGTGCGCGTGAGATCGGTGTTGCGGTGGAAGACGTTGCCGTTGCCGTCGATCTTCCAGTAACGAATGTTCGTGGTCGGTCCGAAGGTCGAGGGCATCGCGGCGGGTCGGTAGATCACTTCGACGCGGTCTTCGCCGCGCGCGACGTGGTCTTCGATCACGAGCTCGAACCAGCGGTTCTCGAAGTAGAGCGGCCCGAAGGTGTTGAAGGTGCCTTCGAGCTCGTGCCGGTTGCGCACGCGGCCCGCGATGCGCGTGACGAGGGTGCCGTCGTCGCGACGGGTGACGATCGGCGCGACGTCGCTCGGCGAGAAGAGCGGCGTGACGGCTTCGGGGCGCGGAGGACACGCGCCGATCGGCGGCACGCTCGCGTCGTCGTCCGCGTCGCACGCGCGAGTGCGCGGAGGGCCCGCCTCGAAGTACGTCACGATCGAAGCGAGCTCGCCGACGCTCAGCGTGTCCTCGGAGAAGGCCGGCATCACCCCCGGCCCCGTCCGCACGGCGCGCACGAAGGCTTCGGTGTCGGAAGCGGCGTCGAAGAGATCGGGACCGGTGTCGCGCGGGCGGCCGTAGGCGTCGTGGCAGCCGGAGCAGGCGGAGAACGCGGCGGGAGGATGTCGCTCGCCCTCCTCGAGACACGGCGGCGGAGGCTCCGCGTCGTTCGGGACGGGAGGGCGTCCTCCGTCGTGCGTGGGATCGGCGGGATCCGCGGAAGGGCCGCTGCACGCGAGGGAAAACGTCAGCGCGACGAAGAGGGAACGGGTCATCGATCTCGGCTCCACGACGGTGCGTGGTCGCGAGCGGCCGAGGTGTTGAAGGAAAGTGCAACGCGCAGACGAGCGCGGTCTCGCGACCGGGCGAAGACGGGAACCGTGACGGCGACGGCGGTCGTGACGGCGACGGAGGTCGTGACAGATGCGGCGGAGGCCCGAGACTCGCGGCGACGGCGCCACACCGCTCCCTCACGCGCTCGCGCTGGATCCCGGGGGCCTTCCTGCTACCGTCGCGCCGCGCGCGGCACCCCCCTCGCGCTCGGGCCGGTGTCGGCCCCTGGAGGCACGCACATGTTCATTCTGCTCACCCCCGTCGGCGCGAAGACCGACGAGCCGCTCCTCGTCGCCATCGAGCACCTCGCCGCCGTGATCCCCGGCGACGACGGCAAGGCGCGCGTGATCGTCGCGGGCCGCGAGCTCGCGGTCGAGGAGAGCGTCAAGGACGTCGTCCAGGCCATCGAGGACTTCATGGAGAGCCTCGAGGAAGAGATCGACGAAGGCTTCGACGAAGACGGCGAGGAATGGGACGACGAGGACGAGGACGAAGAGGATCGCTGATTCTTCGGACGCTCACGTCGTCGACGCGGCCGGCCTTCGGGTCGGCCTTTCTTCTGGTCGGCTTCGCCGACTTCTGGGGAGTGATCTCCCCAGCCCCCTCCCTCCT
>ERZ761602.6815-NODE-6815-length-12528-cov-366.735589_pt1 | contig 12528 bp, 8 predicted proteins | sample MGYA00512165_ERZ761602 | MGnify/ENA primary metagenome ERZ761602 (study PRJEB28899, sample SAMN02445085) | bioreactor sludge metagenome | biome: EBPR sludge; isolation source: Thorneside wastewater treatment plant | place: Australia: Brisbane, Thorneside... | reverse complement strand
TGCCGGGAGCGGCGGGCTGAAGAGATTGCCCTGGACGACGAAACAGCCGTGTGCTTTGAGGAAGCGCAGTTGCTCGACGGTCTCGACGCCCTCGGCGACGGCCTCGATGTTCAGGCTTGCCGCCATGGCGACGACGGCGGCGATGATCGCCGCATCGTTGGCGTCGGTCGTCAGGTCGCGGACGAACGAGCGGTCGATCTTCAAGCGCGAGACGGGAAAGCGCTTGAGATAGGCGAGGCTCGAGTAGCCGGTGCCGAAGTCGTCGATCGCCAGGCGTATGCCGAGGTTTGCCAGGCCGTGAAACAGGGTGCTGGCGGTCACCGGGTCGGCCATCAGCATGCTTTCGGTGAGCTCGATCTCGAGGCTGCTGGCGGGCAGGCGCCAGTCGTTCAGCGTGGCGGTGATCTGCTCGGCGAGGTCCACCTTTTGCAGTTGCCGTGCCGAGAGGTTGACGCTGACACGCAGGCCGACGTGACCGGCGTCGTGCCAGGCACGCGCCTGTCGGCACGCCTGCTGCAGCACCCAGGCGCCGATCGCGACGATCAGCCCGGTCTCCTCGGCGATGCCGATGAAGCGGTCCGGTGGTACCAGGCCGAGTTGCGGGTGGTGCCAGCGGAGCAGTGCCTCGCAGCCGGCGGCGCGACCGCTGCGGCTGTCCACCTGCGGCTGGTAGAACAGCTCGAACTCGTCGCGTTCGATCGCCAGGCGAAGGTCCTGCTCGATCGACACACGCTCCCGCAGCGCCTGGTTCATCGCCGGCGTGAAGAACTGGAAGTTGTTCCGCCCGCGCTCCTTGGCGTGATACATCGCCGTGTCGGCGTTGCGCAGCAGCGTCGCCGCATCTTCGCCGTCGTCGGGGTAGACGCTGATGCCGATGCTTGGCGTGACCTGGAACGGCAGCTCGTCGATCAGCTGCGGCGCCGACACCACCTCGATCAGCCGGTGCGCCAGCAGCGCTGCGCACGCCGCGTCGACCAGTCCGGGAACGACGATGACGAACTCGTCGCCGCCGAGCCGCGCGACGGTCTCGCGCTCGGTGAGGACGCCGCTGAGGATCTCGGCGACGCGGCTCAACAGGCGGTCGCCGACATCGTGGCCGAGGGCGTCGTTGATCAGCTTGAAACGGTCGAGGTCGAGGAAGAGGACCGCTGTCCGCTGTTGCGCGCGCCGCGAGCAACTGATCGCGTCGCGGATGCGTTCGTCGAGCAGGCGGCGGTTCGGCAGGCTGGTCAGCGCATCGTGGTGCGCGAGGAAGTGGATGTGGTCTTGCGAGCGCTTGCGCTCGGTGATGTCGTAGAAGCTGCCGATGTAGTGTGTGACCTTGCCCTCGCTGCCGGTGACGGCGGTGACCGTCAGCCAGGCCGGGAAGATCTCGCCGTTCTTGCGCCGATTCCAGATCTCGCCGCGCCAGCCCCCCGTGCTGCGGATGCAGGTCCACATTTCGCGGTAAAAGCCGGGCTGCTGCCGGCCCGACGAGAACAGGCGCGGCGTGCGGCCGATGATCTCGTCGCTGCGGTAGCCGCTGATCGTCGTCAGCGCCGGGTTGATCGAGACGATCCGCTGCCCGGAATCGGCGATGCAGATGCCTGAACTGCTGGCCGAAAAGACCGTTGCGGCGAGTCGCTGTGCCTCCTCGGTGCGGTGCTGGTTGACAATGCGCCAGATGTCCTGGCTGAGTAGCCGCGCCGTCTCGATGTCGCTCTCGCTGTAGGCTGCGGCCTTGTTGCCGACGCCGAGCATCATGCGGCCAACGCCACCTTCGATCACCGGCACGCTGATCAGCCGCTCGAGTCCGGCGCTGGCCGCCGCCTGGCTGGCGGCGAGTACCGCCCGCTGGTCCTCGTAGAGCACCGGTGCACGTCGCTGCAGCGCTTCCTGCCAGATGCCGGCCAGCGTCCTGGCGCACAGCCACTCGCTGATCGCCGGCAGAAGGCCGTCACGCGTCGCACGCGACCAGGTGATCCGGGCCGCGTCCGGTTCGGCCAGGAAATAGACGAAGGACAGGCGGCTGCCGGTCAGTCTCTCGACCTCCGTCAGGCCGTGCTGGATGAACGCGCCTTCGCCCATCGTCTCGGCGGCCTTGGGCAGGTCGAGCATCGCCAGCGCCCGCGCTGCCTGCTGCTCGAGCAGCGACGCCGCGCGTTGCCGAGCTTCTTCGCTTCGCTTGCGCTCGCTGATGTCGGTGAGGATGCAGTGCGTCCGTTCCTCGCCGTCCGGACCCCGGTGCACACGGCCGTTGATCAGGACGGTGATCGTTCGCCCATCGTGGTGCCGGAGTTCGCAGCAGAGGTCGCTGATCCGCCCGTCGGCGACGAACGCGGGGAAGACCTCGGCGAGCCGCGCCTTCGATTCGTCGGTGAGGAAATCGGCGACCGGCCGGCCGACAACCTCGTTGCTGCGGTAGCCGAGCAGGCCGACCCAGGCGTCGTTGACCTCGATCAGTCGCAGGCTATCGACGTCGACCGACTGGTAAGCCAGCGGTGCGTCGCTGAACAGGGCGCGATAGCGCTCTTCGGAGGCAACGAGCGCCGCCTCGCGCTCGAGAATCGCCCCCGCCATCCGCTGCAGGTTGTTTGCCAGACTGGCCAGCTCAAGGGCCCGCGACGAGGGCAGGGTGGCCCGGTAGTCGCCGTCGGCGATCGCCTGCAGGTGGCGGTTGAAGGTGGCGATTCGCCGCACCAGTCGCTCGCCATAGGCAAAGGCGGCGAGCACCGCGAGAGCGAGGGCGACTGCCGACCCGGCAGCGACTCCGAGCAAGGTCGTGCGCATGGTCGCGAAGGCCAGTTCTTCGGGCTGCGCGACCAGCGTCAGCCAGCCCGAACTGCCCACCGGCGTCACCGTTCCGATGTATTCCCTGCCGGCGAGCGAAAAACGTTCGGTGGTGAAGCGGCCAGCCAGGCCGGCCTTGACCGGTGGCAGTTGCGCGAGATTTTCCTGGCGCATGGCGTGGGCGGCGTCGGGATGCGCGACGACCTGGCCGAGGCGGTCAACGATGATCGTCAGCAGGCTGCCCTCATCGCCAAGCTCGGCGATGTGGCCGGAGAGGCCCTCGAGGTCGAGTTCGCCCACCAGCGACCACGGCGCGCTCGTGGCGAAGCCCGCCGGTGGGTGTACCGGCACGGTGACGGCGACGACGATCCTGCCGCGTTGCGACAGGTAGCTTTCCGACCACAGCGCGTCGCCGGCAGGTCTTGCCGTCCTGACGAAGGAACGTGCCGAGAAGTCGAGGCCGACCAGTTCGCGGCGCTGCCACCGTCGTTCCCGCGGCAGTCCGACTTCGACGACCCGCCCGCGCGCATCGAGAAGGTAGAGCGCGTCCAGTGGCGGGTGCGCGTGCGCCAGCGTGTCGAGGAGAACGCGGACGCGCTCGCTGGAGGCTCGTGGTCCGGCTTCGACCTCGCCGGCGAGGCGGCCGACAACCTCTGCCGAATCGCGCAGGAAATCATCGACCTGTCGCGCGAGCGAGATGCCCAGCGCCCGGTTGCTGCTCTCGACCTGATGGTTGAGGCGGGGAACGAGGACGACGAAGAGGACGACGACGACGACGATGGTGACGGTGACGACGACGGTCGACAGCGCCAGCGCCAGCCAGAAGCGAAGGGAACGCACCATGCCTGCCATCTTAAACCCGGAAGCGGCTGCGGGCAGGTGCTTTTCTGCCGCTGGACAACGGCGCGTCCCGGCGCGACGCTGCGGCGCTGCCGCTGCGTCGCCGCTGCAGCGATCTACGGCAGGGGCTGGAACTCGCCGTTGTGTATCCGGGAAAGAAAGGTGTCGCGCTCGGTATCGCCGTTGGCATCGAAGCGGATGACCGATTGCGCGCCGGCGAAGTCGCCATGCGCGAGCAGCGCCTGTTTCAGCGTCTGCTGTCCCTTCCTGCTGGCGAGGGCGTCGAGCGCGACATTGGTAGCGTCGAAAGCGGTCAGGCCGGCGAAACCCGGTTCGTGCGCGAAGCGCTCGCGATAGGCCTGGCGAAAGGCGAGGTACGACGGTTTGGTGCTCTGCCGATCGACATACTGCGCGACGACCACTCCTTCGACCGCCTGACCACCGAGTTCGATCAGACGCTCGGTGGCTGCCCATTCGGCGGTGGCGAGGCGAATGCTGCGATCGCGCATCCGGATTTGCTGCACGAGCAGGCCGGTGTCTACCGAGTTGGCGATGATCAGCGCGCCGTCCGGCCTGCTGGCGAGGGCGCGGGCCGCGACACTCGACAGCGCGTCGTCGGCAGCGAAACCGATCTCGCCGACGATCTTGCCGCCGAGCGCCAGGAAAGCCTGGCGGAAGTCTCCCGCCCAGCTCTCGGCGTAGGCCTTGTTGCGCAGGTCGCAGACGAGAACCACGCGACGCAGTCCGAGCTGCCGATAATGGTACTCGGCGGACTTGGATACATGCCGGGCGGTCGGCGCGACGACGCGGAAGAACTGGTCGTCGAGGCCGGTGAGCGCGTTGGTGGTCACCGTCGGCGAGATCAGCGGTACCGTCGTGGCGTTGATCTGCGGTACCACGGCCATCGCCACGGCACTGGTCATCGGACCGATGATCACCTCGACCGGGCGGGCGAGCAGGCGGGCAACCGCCTGCTGCGCGATCTCGGCGTCCTGCTGGTCGTCTTCGGCGATCAGTTCGATCGGCCTGCCGTTGATGCCGCCGCGCCGATTGCGTTGCTCGACTGCCAGGATGGCGCCGTTGCGCCCACCGATTCCGAGGTCGGCGACGCGGCCCGAGAGACCGCCGAGGAAGCCGACCCGCACCGGTTCGGGTGGTGCGCAGGAGAGCGTCCCGAGCAGGCAGGCAACGACGATCAGCATCTGCCGCCAGCAGCTGCTTGCGCGCGTCGGACAACGGGCGATCGATTGCGCGTGCATGCGAACCTCCACGTTCCGCTTCTTCGGGTTGGGCGAACATGTCATCCGCTACCCAGGTTGCGGCTCCAGTATAAGCCACAGCGGTGGTAGTGGCGATGCGCTCGACGGTCTTTCGCCGGTAGCCTGGCGGTCGTTGCTACAGCCGGCAGGGGCGCGGCGAGCAGTGCCGCCTGCCACTTTCGCCGGCGCGCCGGCAGGACGCAGAAAAAGTCCGCAAAAGAACCTCTGAGTGGCCTTCAAGCGATTGAACTGCCTGACATATCGGCGCTATCATCACGGCTCACGTCGAGCAGCCGGGCGACGCGTTTTCCTGTTGCAGAACATCTTCCACTGGAGAGAGATAGATGGAGAAAAGAACGCCGCCTGCCGCGGATGGCACCGACGGCAGCGCGACCGCAGTGAGTACGGCAGCCGGCAACGCCGATGCTGCCACGGTCAAGCCCGCGGGACGAGCACCAAGGGCGCGCGCTTCCGCATCGACGCGGGCCGCACAACCGCGCAAGGCATCCGCCGGGGACGTGGCGCCGGCGCATACGGCGAGCGGCATGGAAGCGTACGACGTCGCCGAGGCCGCCAGCTCGGCGATCGAGCAGAAGAAGGTCGCCCTGCAGGACATCATCGCGCACGCCAAGGTGGGTGACACGGCTTCGCTGGCGAAGACGCTGGAAGCGATCATGACCGGCTCGTCGCCCGACGACGCGATGGCGCTGCGCAAGGCGCTGCTCGACAAGGAGCAGCCGGCGGCGAAGCCGCCGACGAGTCCGGACGACGAGCTGGCCAGTGGCTGGCGCGACAACAACTCGTACCCCTATCGCAACCTGATGTCGCGCAAGGCGTACGAGAAGCAGAAGTATCGCCTGCAGGTCGAGCTGATCAAGATGCAGAACTGGGTCAAGGAGACCGGGCAGCGCGTCGTGGTCATCTTCGAGGGCCGCGACGCGGCGGGCAAGGGGGGATCGATCAAGCGCTTCACCGAGAACCTCAACCCACGTGGCGGGCGGGTGATGGCGCTCGAGAAGCCGACCCAGGAGGAGCGTGGGCAGTGGTATTTCCAGCGTTATGTGCGTCACCTGCCGACTGCCGGCGAGATCGTCTTCTGCGACCGCTCGTGGTACAACCGGGCCGGGGTTGAACGGGTCATGGGTTTCTGCTCCGACGAGGAGTACAACGAGTTCATGCGGCAGACGCCCGAGGTCGAACGGACGCTGGTGCGCAGCGGCATCCACCTGATCAAGTTCTGGTTCTCGGTCAGTCGCAAGGAGCAGCGCCGGCGCTTCAAGGAGCGCGAGGTGCACCCGCTCAAGCAGTGGAAGCTGTCGCCGATCGATCTCGCGTCGCTCGACAAGTGGGACGACTACACGAAAGCCAAGGAGGCGATGTTCTTCCACACCGACACCGCCGAAACGCCGTGGACGGTGGTCAAGTCCGACTGCAAGAAGCGCGCACGGCTGAACGCGATGCGCTACGTCCTGCACAAGCTCAATTACACCGGCAAGGACATCGAGGCCATCGGTCCGATCGATCCGCTGCTGGTCGGCCGGCCGCACGTGGTCTACGAGCCCAGCGGGTCGGCGCTGTCTGTCGATCACCAAGCGATCCTCTGAGCCGCATGTAGGGTTGCCGCGAGCAATGGGCGCCAGCGGAGCCCCCTGCTCGCGGCCCCGCCAGCCGCCCGCGTGAGTCCCTGAACTGGCCAGCCTGCGCCTGCAGCAGTTTGCCACCCGCCATGTCGGTCCGCTCGGGCTGTCCGTAGGCGCCGCCGAGTGCGTCTGCGTCGAGGGTGCCTCGGGTAGCGGCAAGACGCTGCTGCTGCGAGCGATTGCCGATCTCGATCGCCACTTCGGCGAAGCCTATTGTGACGAAGCCGCCTGCTCAGCGATGCCGGCGCCGGTGTGGCGACGTTCGGTGGCGCTGCTGGTGGCCGAGAGCCAGTGGTGGTCGGCGATCGTCGGCGATCATTTCGAAGACGGGGTCGACGCCGACTGGCTGGCGCGGCTCGATCTGCCGGCAGCGGCGATGGCCTGGCAGGTCGCGCGCTGCTCGACCGGTGAGCGGCAACGGCTGGCGTTGCTGCGCACGCTGACGCAGGCGCCGGCAGTTCTCCTTCTCGACGAGCCGACCGGCAATCTCGATGAGGAGAATACCCTGCGGGTCGAATCCCTGCTCGCCGACTACCGGCTGCAGCGGCAGGCCGCGCTGCTCTGGGTCAGCCACGACAAGCGCCAGATCGAACGCGTCGCGCAACGCCACTTCGTCCTCGACCACGGGCAACTGCACGAGTGCGGACGGCGATGAACGTCGTCGCGCTCTCGCCATTCGATCTCGCGCTGGCCGCATTGCTGATCCTGGCCCTTGCCGGCCTGTCGTGGCGACTGCGCATCGGCAGCGAGCGAGAACTGCTGGTCTCGGCGGCGCGCAGCAGCGTGCAACTGGTCCTCATCGGTTTCGTGCTGAAGCTGCTGTTTGCCACCGCGCATCCGCTCTGGGTCGGTCTGCTGGCGGCCGTGATGCTGGCCGTCGCCGGCCGCGAGGTGATGGTTCGCCAGAAGCGCCGTTTCGTCGGCGGCTGGGGTTTCGCCGTCGGCACCCTGTCGATGTTCGTCTCGTCGTTCGCCGTGACCGTTCTGGCGCTGCTGCTGGTCATCGGCAACGACCCCTGGTACGCCCCGCAGTACGCCATCCCGTTGCTCGGGATGATTCTCGGCAACACGATGAATGGCATCTCGCTCGGGCTCGATCGCCTGACCCAGGATGCGGCAGAGAAGCGGCAGGTCATCGAAAGCCGGCTGGCACTCGGGCATGACTCGCGACGGGCGATTGCCGACAGCCGCCGCGAGGCGATTCGTGTCGGCATGATTCCCATCGTCAACGCCATGTCGGCTGCCGGCATTGTCAGCCTGCCGGGAATGATGACTGGCCAGATCCTCGCCGGGACGCCGCCGGTGGAAGCGGTCAAGTACCAGATCCTGGTGATGTTCCTGATTGCCGCTGGCACCGGTTTCGGTACGATGGTCGCAGTCAGCTTCGCCGCCCGGCGCCTGTTCGACGAACGGCAGCGGCTGCGACTCGATCGCCTGCGGCAGCCCGGGACCTGATCTTCAGTCGAGGAACTGGCCGAGAAGGCGCTCGAGCTTGGCGGACAGTTCCGGCGCCAGGCAATCGACGATCTGCGGGCGCAGGCTGTTGACGATCCAGGTGATCTGTCGCTTCGCCAGCTGGCGGGTGGCGTAGATGCCGCGATCGCACAGCTCGCTGCGCGGTGCGCGGCCGTTCTGGACTTCCCACACCTGCCGGTAGCCGACGCAGCGCATCGACGGCAACCCGCCGTGCAGCCGGTAGCGGGCGCACAGCGATTCGACCTCGCCCTCGAGACCGGCGGCGAGCATGGCAGAGAAACGATCGGCGATCCGCTGGTGCAGGATGCTGCGCTCGCTCGGCACGAGGCCGATCGAAAACAGGCGGTACGGCGCTGGCGCGTGGCCGCCGGCGGCGATCAGACCGGACAGCGGCTGGCCGCTGAGACGAAAGACCTCGAGGGCGCGCTGGATGCGTTGCGCGTCGGTGGCGTGCAGGCGCGCCGCTGTCGCCGGGTCGACAGCGGCGAGCTCGGCGTGCAGTGCCGGCCAGCCGCGGGCTGCCGCCTCGCGGTCGATGATCGCACGCGTTGCAGGGTCGGCTGCCGGCAGGTCGGCGAGGCCTTCGCACAGGGCCTTGAAGTAGAGCATCGTCCCCCCGACCAGCAGCGGCACGCGGCCGCGCGCCGTGGCCGCGGCCATCGCCGCCAGTGCGTCGACGCGGAAACGTGCTGCCGAGTAGCTTTCCTCGGGGCTGATCAGGTCGATCAGGCCGTGCGGGAACTCGGCCAGGGTTGCCGCGTCGGGCTTGGCGGTGCCGATGTCCATGTCGCGAAAGACCTGCGCCGAGTCGACGCTGATCAGCTCGACCGGAAAGCGGCGGGCAATCGCGATCGCTGCCATCGTCTTGCCGCTGGCGGTCGGTCCCATCAGCAGGATCGCCGGTGGCAGCCGCGCGGCGGGCGCTGCCGACTTTGTCATCGGCCGCGCAGGAAGTGGCGGTCAAGGTCGGCCATGCCGAGCTGCATCCAGGTCGGCCGGCCGTGGTTGCAGTGGTCCGAGCGATCGGTTTCCTCCATCTGTCGCAGGAGGGCGTTCATCTCGGCGACCGCCAGCAGGCGGCGCGCGCGGACGGCGCCCTGGCAGGCCATGCTGGCGAGGAACTCGTTGCGCTGCACCGCCGCCAGTTGCGTCGCCCCATGCTGCCGCAGTTCGTGCAGCAGCGAACGCGCCAGATCCGTTGGGTCGGCGGCGAGCAGCAGTGCGGGGACGCTGCGCACCGCGAGCTGTCGTGGGCCGACCGGCGCGAGGTCGAAGCCGAGCTGCTGCAGCGTCGCCGCGTTTTCCTCGGCGGCAGCGACGTCGATCTCGTCGGCGCTGAAGACGGCCGGAATGAGCAGCGCCTGTGATGCCAGTTGCTGCTGCTCGAGCGCGCGCTTGAGCTTCTCGTAGAGGATGCGCTCGTGCGCTGCGTGCATATCGACGATCACCAGGCCGGCGGCGTTCTGCGCCAGGATGTAGACCCCGTGCAGTTGCGCCAGGGCGTATCCCAGCGGCGGCATCTCGTCGTCGGTCGCTGCCGGCAGCGATGCGGCCACCGGTGGCGGCGTCGCGGGTGTCTGCGCTGCGGCGACGAAAGCCTGGTAGGCGCCGCTGCTGGGTGCCTCGCCGACACGCAGCGACGGCTGCCATGGCGGGCGGCTGGCGAACGCTGTGTAGTGCAGCGGCGCGCCGGGGGTCGCTGCCGCCAGCGGCGGTGCCGCGGGCGCGGTCGCGACTGCTGCGCCGGCGTTCGCTGCCGCCACAGCTGCCGGTGCCAGCGGTCCGGCCAGGCAGCGCTGGACGGCGTGGAAGACGAACTGATGGACCGCCCGCGAGTCGCGAAAGCGGACTTCGGTCTTCTGCGGGTGCACGTTGACGTCGACCGTTGCCGGGTCGACTTCGAGGAACAGGCAGTAGGCCGGGTAGCGGCTGCCGTGCAGCAGATCCTGGTAGGCCTCGCGCAGCGCGTGCGCGAGCAACCGGTCGCGCACGAAACGGCCATTGACGTAACAATACTGGGCGTCGCCGCGGGCACGCGAGTAGGCCGGCAAGGCACAGTAGCCGGCGAGGCGGAGCGGCCCGGCGGTGGCATCGAGGCCGCGTGACTCGGCGAGGAAATCCTCCCCGAGAATGGCACCGGCGCGCACGTGCGCGTCGCTGCGCGCCAGGTGCAGGCTGACGCGGCCGTTGTGGGCGAGGGTGAACGCCACTTCCGGATGCGCCAGTGCGATGCGCCGGAGGGTCTCGGAGCAATGTGCGAACTCGGTATTCTCGGACTTGAGGAACTTTCGCCGCGCTGGCGTGTTGTAGTACAGGTCGCGCATCTCGACGACGGTGCCGGCTGTCAGGGCGGCTGGCTCCGGCGTCGCGCCGGCTTCGCCGCCGAGCCGCCAGGCGTGCGGCGCCGCCGCAGCGCCGCCGGCGTTCGCTCGACTCGTCAGTGTCACACGGGCGACGGCGGCGACCGAAGCCAGCGCCTCGCCGCGGAAGCCAAGCGTGCCGACCCGTTCGAGGTCGTCGAGCGAGGCGATCTTCGACGTTGCGTGTCGCACGAGTGCCAGCGCCAGTTCGTCGGCGGCGATTCCGCTGCCGTCGTCACTGACCCGGATCAGCTTGACGCCGCCTTCCTCGAGCTGGACCTGGATTGACGAACTGCCGGCGTCGAGCGCGTTCTCGAGCAGCTCCTTGAGCACCGAGGCGGGCCGGTCGACCACTTCGCCAGCGGCGATCTGGCTGATCAGCAGGTCGGGGAGGAGGTGGATTCGCGGTGTTTCGAGCATTGCCGGATTATACCGGCGCGGCTTCCGGTAGAATCGCGGCTTCCGACAGCTACCACCGTGCCGCCGATGGACTATCTCGCCAGCTTCATCGACATCATCCTGCACCTCGACAAGCACTTGGCGGTGCTGGTGCAGCAGTACGGTCAGTGGATCTACGCCATCCTCTTCGGCATCATCTTCAGCGAGACCGGTTTCGTCGTCACCCCCTTCCTGCCTGGCGACTCGCTGCTCTTCGTCGCCGGTACCCTGGCGGCCCTGGGCGGCATGGAGATCACCGTCCTGCTTGCCGTCCTCGGCATGGCGGCAGTACTGGGCAACATGGCGAACTATCAGATTGGTCGCTTCCTGGGGCCGCGGGTGTTCCAATGGGAACAGTCGCGCCTCTTCAACAAGGCGGCACTCGAGAAGACGCACGCGTTCTACGAGAAACATGGCGGCAAGACGCTCGTCATTTCGCGTTTCCTGCCGCTGTTTCGCACCTTTGCGCCCTTCGTCGCCGGTATCGGTGCGATGAGCTATCCGCGTTTCACCTTTTTCAATCTGGTCGGCGGCCTGGGCTGGGTCGGCTCGCTGACGCTGGCGGGTTACTGGTTCGGCAATCTGCCGTGGATTCAGAAGAACCTGTCGCTGGTGATCCTGGCGATCATCGCCGTTTCACTGCTGCCGGTCGTCATCGGCTGGCTCCAGAGCCGACCGGACTGAGACATGTCGCGTTGCCGGCAAGCTCGTCCGCCGTCATCTGCCGCTGCCGCTGCGTCGCTTCGCGCCGGGCGGCGCGGTGCCGCCGGCTGGCTGCGGTTTTCGCCAATAGAAGGGGAGGGTCGATGATCCGGGTCGTCATCCTGATCTCGGGCCGCGGCAGCAACATGGCTTCGCTGCTGGCGGCAAGCGATTCCGGTGCGTTGCCGGCGACGATCGTCGGCGTGATCGCCAACCGTCCGGGTGCGCAGGGTCTGCTCACTGCCGCTGCGCGCGGCGTGCCGACGCGGATCGTCGATCATCGACTGTTTGCCGAGCGCGAGCAGTTCGACAACGCACTGGCTGCGGCGATCGATGTCTTCGCACCCGACCTGGTCGTCCTGGCCGGCTTCATGCGGATTCTCGGCGCCGGCTTCGTGCGTCGCTTCGAAGGCCGACTGATCAACATCCATCCCTCGCTGCTGCCGGCGTTCCCCGGTCTGCACACGCATCGCCGCGCGCTCTCCGAGGGGGTGCGCATCCATGGCTGCACGGTGCATTTCGTGACCGCGGATCTCGATCACGGCCCGGTCATCATCCAGGCAGCGGTGCCGGTGCTCGATGGCGACGACGAGGATACACTCGCTGCGCGGGTGCTGGCACAGGAGCACGTCGTCTATCCGCAGGCCGTGCGGTGGTTTGCCGAGGGGCGGCTGCGGCTGCACGCCGGCCGCGTGCTGCTGGCGTCGCCGCCAAATGGTGCCGGCGTTCTCATCGCTCCGCAGGTTGACCGATGCCCGCCCTGCTGATCTTCGCGCTTGCCGCGTCGCTTGGCCTGCATACTGTCGTACTGTTCCTTCCGGAGGTCGATCTGTCCTTTCCCGCCGAGTCGCCGCCGCTGTCGGCCGAACTGAAAACCCCGGCGCCGAGTCCGCCTGCCCGCGCCACGGCACCCGCAGCCGCCGTGCCGGCGCCACCGCCTCCGGCACGCCAGCGGCGGCCGCAGGCAGCGGCGGGCAGGCCGCCGGCGGCGACGCGGGCGGCACCGGCAGAAGTGGTGGCCGAGACGCCGGCAGATCTGCCGGC
>ERZ761602.6809-NODE-6809-length-12535-cov-24.988301_pt1 | contig 12535 bp, 10 predicted proteins | sample MGYA00512165_ERZ761602 | MGnify/ENA primary metagenome ERZ761602 (study PRJEB28899, sample SAMN02445085) | bioreactor sludge metagenome | biome: EBPR sludge; isolation source: Thorneside wastewater treatment plant | place: Australia: Brisbane, Thorneside... | reverse complement strand
GCGGATTCTACCTGAGTTGGATGAGCAGATGATGCGCGGGCGCCGGAGGCCGGCGTAGCCCGCCTCAGACGCGCTCGGCATTGCCGCACCAAGTCGGCGCTCCGACTCGCATTCTGCAACCAAGGGATGGACATGCCAAAGTTTGCCGCCAACCTGAGCACGATGTTCAACGAGGTTCCCTTCCCGCAGCGCTTCGCCGCCGCGGCAAGGGCCGGCTTTCGTGCCGTCGAATTCCTCTTCCCTTATGAGCACGGCGCCACCGAAGTCGCCGGGTGGCTGCGCGAGAACAGGCTCGAAAACGTGCTCTTCAATTTGCCGCCGGGCGACTGGGCCGGCGGCGAACGCGGGCTGGCGGCGCTGCCAGGCCGCGAGGCAGATTTCCGTGCCAGTGTCGACCGGGCGCTGGAATACGCGCTGGCGCTGGGCACCCGACGCCTGCACGCGATGGCCGGGGTGCTGGTCGTCGAAGCGCAGCGGGACTACCGTGCCGCGTGCCGCGAGACCTACCTCGACAACCTGCGCTACGCCGCGCGAGAACTGGCGAAGCACGATCGAACGCTGCTGATCGAGCCGATCAACGGTCGCGACATGCCGGGCTATTTCCTCAACAGTCAGGCCGACGCGCACGCTGTCCGTGACCTGGTGGGCGAGCCCAACCTCAAGGTTCAGATGGACTTCTACCACGCTCAGATCGTCGAAGGAGACCTGGCGACCACCTTCAGGAAGCACTTCGCCGGGATCGGCCACGTGCAGATCGCCAGCGTCCCGTCCCGCCACGAACCGGACGACGGCGAGGTCAATTATCGCTATCTTTTCAGGCTGCTCGACGAGCTTGGCTACGACGGCTGGGTGGGTTGCGAGTACCGCCCGCGCGGCAGGACCGAGGATGGTCTGGGATGGTTGCAGGCGGCGACCCGGTGACGACCAGACGCGCTGTCCAGAGGGTGGTGACGGGCGGCGATGACTGCGGCGCGCGTGCAGCGTAGCAAAGGGAGGCGCTTGGCCGCCCTCCCCCGCAGCAGCCCATTTGTCCGCGCGACTACGCGCACCGCAGTCATGCCGTGACGCCGAGGGCATTCAGCAACCAGCCGGCAACGGCGCTGCCGAGCACCACCAGCCATGGCGGCAGCTTCCAGAAGATCAACGCGATCAGGGCGACCAAGGCCAGGCCGAAGTCAGCCGGCTGGCGGATCGCGCTGGTCCATACCGGGTGATACAGCGCTGCCAGCAGCAAACCGACAACCGCGGCATTGACGCCAGCCAGCGCCGCTTGCGTGTGGCGACTGCGCCGCAACTGCTCCCAGAACGGCAAGGCGCCGCAGACCAGCAGGAACGAAGGTATGAAGACCGCGATCAGGCAGATCAGGCCGCCAAGCCAGCCGCTTGGCGGCTCGTTCATCGATGCCCCGAGAAAAGCGGCAAAGGTGAACAGCGGGCCCGGGACCGCTTGCGCCGCGCCGTAGCCGGCGAGGAAGGACTCGTTACTGACCCAGCCGCTGGGCACCACCTCGGCCTGCAGCAGCGGCAGGACCACGTGCCCGCCGCCGAAAACCAGTGATCCGGCCCGGTAGAAGGCGTCGATCATCGCCAGCGTGCGTCCTGGCCATGCCTGCGCCAGGACCGGCAGTCCGATCAGCAGTAGCAAAAAAAGCGCCAGCCAGAAACACCCGCCGCGGCGGCTGATCGTCATCGGCAGCGGCTCGTGCGCCGCGTCGGGCGCGCCCTTGAACAGCAGCAACCCCAGGAAGCCAGCCACGACGATCACCCCGACCTGCCCCGACGCGCCGGGCCAGGCCAGCACGGCGCAGGTCGCGACGGCCATGATCGTGATCCGCGCCGTACCGACGCACAGGTTGCGCGCCATTCCCCACACCGCTTGCGCGACAACCGCCACGGCGACGACCTTGAGGCTGTCCAGCACCCCGGCCGGGACGGCATCGCCCCAGCTTGAAATGCCGAGCGCAAAGACGATCAGGGCGACCGCCGACGGCAAGGTAAATCCTGTCCAGGCGGCCAACGCGCCGGCATAGCCGGCCCGCGACAGTCCGATGGAGATTCCCACCTGACTGCTCGCCGGGCCGGGCAGGAACTGGCAAAGGGCGACCAGATCGGCGTAGGCCCGATCGCTGAGCCAGCGGCGGCGGTTGACGAACTCGTCCCGGAAGTAGCCCAGGTGCGCCACCGGGCCACCGAACGAGCTGAGTCCAAGCCGCAGAAAGATCAAGAAGACCGTCCATGGCCTGACCGGCTCGATTGCCGCGTTGTCCGTCGGTGGCGCTGTCATCGCTCGATACCTCCCGCTCGTGGATGGTTCCCCAGAATGTTAATCGAAGGGCGATGGCGGCGTCGAACGATCAGCAAGGGAATCAGCCGCCGGCTCGCTGGCAGACGCCAGCGCGTGCTGTCGCGTGTCGGGGCGGGCGCCAGGTGGCGGCGCTACCGGTAATCAGCCTGCGGCCCCGTCTATGCCCCCGCCACGCAATGCTATAACATGCTTCGCCAGTGGCAAGATCAAGGCGACACCTGTCGAGCACACCGCGACACGCGGATCTTCCCGGTGGCCGGTGCCCAATCAGTCAGTGATGGAGCAGGAAACATGAACAAGCTTGCCGATCAAGTTCGCACCGAGACCGAGGCGACGCTGCGTGCAGCCCCCCCGGATGAGTACATGTCGCCCGAACAGCTGGCATTCTTCCGCCGGCGGCTGCTCGATGAAGAAAAGGCGCTGCTTTCGGCGGTGAAAGAGACCGCCGGCCACCTGCAGGAGAGCGAGACCAGTTCCGACTGGAACGATCGCGCCAGCGCCGAGGAAGAGCACACGCTGGAACTGCGCGTTCGCGACCGCGAACGCAAGCTGCTCCAGAAGATCCGTGAAGCGCTGCGCCGCATCGACGACGGCAACTACGGCTGGTGCGAGGAAACCGGCGAGCCGATCGGCATCGCCCGTTTGCTGGCGCGACCCACAGCGGCGTTGTGCCTCGAAGCGCAGGAGCGTCGCGAGCAGGCCAAACGCCGCTTTGGCGGCTGAGCAGGGTCAGCGCACGCTGGCGACCAACGCAGACGCATCCTTGAGCATTTGCCGCGTCAACGCCTCGGCCACCCGGATCCCGTCGACGCCGGCCGAGAGAATGCCGCCGGCGTAACCGGCGCCCTCCCCGGCGGGATACAGGCCCCTGACGTTCAGGCTCTGGAAATCGCTGCCGCGGGTGATGCGCAGCGGCGACGAAGTGCGTGTCTCGACCCCGGTGAGCACCGCATCGGCCATGTCGAAGCCCCTGATCTGTCGTGCAAAGGCCGGCAGCGCCTCGCGAATCGCGGCAATCGCGTATTCCGGCAGGGCGCTGGCGAGATTGGTCAGGCGAACGCCCGGCCGATACGAGGGAATGACCGTCCCCAGACGCGTGGACGGCCGGTCGGCGAGGAAGTCCCCAACCAGTTGTGCCGGTGCCTCGTAGCTGCCGCCGCCGAGTTCGAAGGCACGGCTTTCCAGCTGCCGCTGCAGGGCAATGCCGGCCAGCGGCCCGCCCGGGTAGTCGAGCGGTGTGATGCCGACGACGATGCCGGCGTTGGCGTTGCGTTCGTTGCGCGAATACTGGCTCATGCCGTTGGTCACCACCCGCCGCTCTTCCGAAGTGGCCGCCACCACCGTTCCGCCGGGGCACATGCAGAAGCTGTACACCGAACGCCCGTTGTGGCAGTGATGCACCAGCTTGTAGTCGGCGGCGCCGAGCAGCGGGTTGCCGGCGTGCCTGCCGAAACGCGCCTGGTCGATCAAGGCTTGCGGATGTTCGATGCGCAAGCCGATCGAAAACGGTTTGGCTTCCATGAACACGCCCGCACCGTGCAGCATCTCGAAGGTGTCGCGGGCGCTGTGGCCCAGCGCCAGGATTACCTGCTCGCCGACGAGTTGCTCGCCGGAAGCGAGGCTCACGCCGCGCAGCCGCCCTTGTTCGATCGTCAGACCGGTCAGCCGCTGCTGGAAGCGGACCTCGCCGCCGAGGCGCTCGATTTCGCGCCGCATCTTCTCGACCATGGCGACCAGCCGGAAGGTGCCGATGTGCGGTTTGCTGGCGTAGAGGATCTCCTCGGGTGCGCCGGCCTTGACGAATTCCTCTAGCACCTTGCGCCCGTGGTGCTGCGGGTCCTTGATCTGGCTGTACAGCTTGCCGTCGGAAAAGGTTCCGGCGCCGCCTTCGCCGAACTGCACGTTCGACTCGGGATCGAGCACCTTCTTGCGCCACAGCCCCCAGGTGTCCTGCGTTCGCTCGCGCACCGCCTTGCCACGCTCCAGGACGATCGGCCGAAAGCCGCTCTGCGCGAGAATCAGCGCGGCGAAAATGCCGGCCGGGCCGAAGCCGACGACGATCGGCCGCGACGCCAGCTTCGCCGGCGCTTGCCCGACAAAGTGATAGCGCATGTCCGGCGTCGGCTGCAACCGGCGGTCTGCGGCGAACTTGCCGAGCAGCAGTGCTTCGTCGGCGACCGCGACGTCAACGCTGTAGCTGAAGACCAGCGCGCTCGCCTTGCGCGCGTCGTGGCTGCGCCGGAAGACGCTGGTCGCGCCGATCGCCGACCGGGGAATCCCCAGGCGGGCGGCGACCGCGACCGGCAGCGCTTCCGGCGGATGGTCGATCGGCAAGCGGATTTCGCTGATCCGTAACATGCTCGCTGGGTTCTCTCGTGGGAAGCGTGCGCTGGCGCTCAGGCCTGCTGGCCGTAGCTGGCGAACTTGCCGAGTACGGTGCGCATCTCCGCGGCATCGAGCAGCACCGGCTCGCCAAGCTGGCAGGCGCGCCAGTACTGTTCGCAGAGCGCTTCGAGTTCGACGCCAAGATCGAGCGCCTGCCCGAGATCGTCGCCGAACGCCAGCATGCCGTGGTTGGCCAGCAGGCAGGCGCGACGATCGGCCATCGCCGACAAGGCCGCGTCGGACAGCGCCTGCGTGCCGAAAGTCGCGTAAGCGGCACAGCGCAGGCTGTCACCGCCAAAGCGCGCGATCATGTAGTGGAAGGCCGGAACGTCGCGGCGCAGGCACGCCAGGCTGGTGGCGAACGGCGAATGGGCGTGCACGATCGCGCCGGCCTCCGCGCGATGGCGGTAGAGATCGCGATGGAAGCGCCATTCGGACGACGGCTTGCGACGCCCTTCGGCGGTCCCGTCGAGGCGCATGAAAACGATGTCTTCGCTTTCCAGGGCTTCATAGGCCATCCCGGTCGGCGTGATCAGGAAGCCCCCGCCGCGCTCCTCGGCGCGCACACTGAGGTTACCGGCAGTACCTCGGGTGAGGCCGGCAGCGGCCATTCGGCGCGCGGTATCGATCAGCTGCCGGCGAAGATCAGTCGTCCGGTCATTCATCTCGTCATTCATCTCGTTCTTCCGGGTACAGTGCCCGCAGCCCTTCGCGGCTGGCCGGACACGAACCGCGCTCGCTGATCAGCGCGGTGATCAGACCAGCGGGCGTGACGTCGAAGCCCGGGTTGGCGACCGCTTCGGCGAGCGGCAGCTGCCGCAGCTGCGAGGCAACGCCGGCCGCATCGCAACCGTGCACCAGGCGCAACTCGTCGGCGGCGCGCTCCTCGATGGGAATCGCCGCGCCGTCCGGACAGCAAAAATCGATCGTCGAACGCGGCGCAGCGACGAAAAACGGCACGCCGGCCGCCCGGGCGGCCAGCGCCTTGAGGTAAGTGCCGATCTTGTTGGCGACGTCGCCATTGGCGGCGATCCGGTCGGCGCCGACAATCACGGCGTCGATCCCGCCGCCCGCCAACAGCGCGCCGGCCGCGTTGTCGGCGATGACGGTATGCGGCACGCCGTGCTGCGCGAGTTCCCAGGCGGTCAGCAATCCCTGGTTGCGCGGGCGCGTTTCGGAAACCCAGACATGCACCGCCAGGCCCTCGTCGAATGCAGCGTAGACCGGCGCCAGCGCCGTCCCGTAATCGACGGTGGCCAGCCAACCGGCGTTGCAGTGGGTCATGATCTCCAGCCGGCCGTTCGCGCCGCTGCACGAACGAAGCAGCGGCAGCGCGTGCTGGCTGATCCGGCGACACTGGTCGACGTCCTCATCGGCAATCCGGGCCGCCTCGCGCCACGCCGCTTCGGCACGCGCCGAAGCGGGCAGCGGCGTCAGACAGGTCTGAACGCGCGCCAGCGCCCAGCGCAGGTTTACCGCCGTCGGCCGGGTCGCGGCCAGCGTCTCGACGGCGGCCAGCAGCGCCGCGTCGTCGGCCTGCCGCATCATCGCCAGTGCCACGCCGTAGGCGGCGGTGACGCCGATCAGCGGCGCCCCGCGCACCTGCATGCTGCGGATCGCCTGTGCCGCGTCTTCGACGCTGGCCAGCCGCAGCCAGCGATAGCGGTACGGCAGCGCGGTCTGGTCGATGACGTCTACGGCAAGACCATCGGTCGCCGGCCGGATGGTTCGCGTGGGCATGCCATTCACTTTCATGACCGGCATTCTACCAGCGGCGTGCCGAGTCGCCAGGCCGCCGACGACAGATACGGATTGCCGCCGCCACCGCCGGCGCCAATCCCCCGGCCCGACACACGCTGTCCCGGTCGATTACGGTTTAACATCCAGCAACTAGCCGACGATCTGCCCTTTCATCAACCCGGAGCACGCATGCAACCTGCCGCCAGACCCGCTACCCGTCGCAAGCCTCACACCCCATCATTGCTGCTGCTCGCGCTGGCGGCGAGCTGCCTTGCCGCCAGCGTGCACGCCGCCGAGCTGCCGAAACGCAAGCCCGGCCTGTGGGAGCTGAACACACAGATGGAGGGCATGCCGTCGATCGGCGCGATCCAGCAATGCATAGACGCCAGCACCGACGACCTGATGATGCAGAAGGCCGCCAAGGAAAAACACCAGTGCAGCGTCTTCGACATCAGGATGCAGGGGAACAAGGCGACCGTTCATTCGGTGTGCAAGGTCGAGGGCAGCACGGCGACGACCGACGCAAGCTTCGTCGGCGCCTTCGACTCCGCCTACAAGGGCAGGATGTACACCCGTTTCAGCCCGCCGATGCACGGCATCGGCGAATCCAGGATGACGCTCGATGCGCGCTGGATCGGTCCGTGCAAGCCCGGCCAGAAGCCGGGCGACGTGACCATGCCGAGCATGGGAGAAATGAACATCAACGAGATGCTGAAGGACCCCCGGATTCAGGAAATGATCAAGGACCCGAGGGTGCAGGAGATCCTGAAGCAGCAGCAACAGTAGTGCTGATCGCGCCGCTGACGGCGCCGGTCAACGATTCTCCAGGCGGTTGTAGTCGAGCAGACCGGCGCTGACCGGTGACGACCGCAGGTGAGCGTCCTGAAGCTCGTCGCTGGCCTGCCAGAAGGCGGGGTCGCTGCGACGAACGACGAAGCGGTCGGCCAGCGCCCGGTAATCCGCCTCCGACGACAAGCCGCCGATGGTGTCGGCCAGGGCCTTGATCTCCGAGCGCTGCAGGCGGTAGATGGCACTCGGATAGGCGCCGATGAAACCCGGCACCACGGTCATCGTGTTCTCTGCCGGCAACAGCTCTCGCCCCTCTTGGAGCAGACTGGAGACGCTGCGGTGACCGGTGTTGCGCAGCAGGGTGAAGTAGCGCGGCGGCCGCGGCGGATCTTCCAGTCGGACGAAAACCACCTCGGGAATCCACGACAGCGCCGCGCCGCGCAGAGCGGCCAGCGCCGCCAGGTCCTTGCGCAAGGCCGCGTCGGCCACTTGCGAGAGATCGTACTGGTGCTCCAGAACCGGTGCCAGGCGGCTCTGGAGCATGCTGTACAACTCCTGCTGCGGGTCGTCGGTGCGATAGCGGATGCCGGTCTGGACGTCGAAGCTGGCCAGCGTGCCGTAGACATGATCCTTGACTTCCTGGCTGGCACCGCGATACCAGAAGTCACGGACTGCTTTACGGTCGTCGCGCGGCAGGTAGGCGATGAAGTTGAACTCGCCTTCCATGCGCAGGAAGTCCATGTACAGCCGCGACAGCAACTGGTGACCGACGTTGCCATAGACGTCGTAGCCGGCAACCAGCAGGTAGTGGATCCGTTCGAGCAGTCCATAGCCGATCACCCACGCCGTTTTCGGCGGGCCGCCGACCAGGCCCTTGACCACCGAAGCGTTGTCGAAGTGGCGGAAGACGGTCAGCGCCGCATTCGGGTTGTTGCCGTCACCGTTCCAGATCCACTGCAGCGTCGGCCCGGTGCTGGTCGCCGCGTAGTGATCGAGGAATTTCGACTTGGCCTGCAGGTATTTGGCTTGCAGTTTGGCGTAGTCACGCCAGGGGCCGATGACCTTGGCGTCACTGCCCTGCGCCGCCGGCAAGGCGAGCAGACTGGATTCGCGGTCCAGGAACTCGCCGGCCTTGTCCTGCAGGTCGGTATCGGCAAGAAAGAACACCCAGAAGCGATCCTCGATCACGTTCAAGGCCACCTGGCCGCGACAGACCGGCCCCTTGATGAAGCCCATGATGGTGAACTCCGCCTCGTCGCGCATGAATTGATAGCGCGCGGAGGTCGGTAGCGCCTGGAAGGTCACGAAAGGATTGGACGCCACCTGCAGCGCATAGGACGGAAGCTCGTCGACCGCGTAGTCGGAGTCGAGAAAGAGCTGCCGCCAGCGCGCCATGCGCTTGGCACCGAGCGCGTACGGCAGATGGGTCTTGTCGACGATCGTCTCCTGTTCGCGCTCCAGGCGGTAGTAGACGCGCTCGACCCCGGGGTCGTCATACGGCCGGCGGCTGGCGATCAGGTCGATCGGCTGCCCCGGCGGCGTTCGCGACCGGACCATCCGGAAGTAGTGGTGTTGGGCGTCACTGTCAAAGTAGAGGTGGGCCAGGAACAGGTGTTCGTAGATGTAGCGACTGACCAGCCGTTGCTTCAGCGAGTCGCCGTTCAGGAACGTCTCCCAGTCGGCGACCTGCTGGCCAAGCTGCGCCGGCAGCGCCGGCAGCCCCTCGAAAGGCGCCCCGAGTTCGAGCCAACGGCTCAGGGTAGCCAACTGGCCATCGCTCAGACCCGGCAGCCCGAAGGGCATCCCCCACAAGGGGTTCTTGCGCTCGAAGGCGTCGTACTCGTCAATCCGCGGGCACTGCTGCGCGCGGTCGAGCGAGAAGTCGAAGGTTTTGGGCAGGATCGCGGTTGGTGGCAAGGGGTGGTCCTGCTTGAGCTTCAGCGCGCGATACAGCACGCTCGCCGCGAGGTTGGCGGTCGGCGTCTGCTCGCGCTCGTTGAGTACCGCCGAGAAGCCCTTGGCGCGCCACTGGGAAGCGCTCTGCGCATCGGTGAACAGACGCGTCGGCTGGGCCTCCAGCAAGCGCCCGCTGTCGTAGACCTGCTCCTTGCTGGTGCCGCGGGCGACCCCTTCCCAGGCGGTGAACTTGAGCTGGCACGGACCGTCGTAACACGCGTGGCAGACCACGCAGCGGCGCTCCAGAATCGGTTGCACATCCTTGCGGTAGGAGAATCCGGGCGGTGGCGCAGCCGGCGTATCGAAGCGCGCCGGGTCGGGCGAGCCGTATTCCTCGTTGAGCGTGTGCCGGGTCAGCGCGGCGCAGCCGCTGAGCGCGACGAGCAAGACGAGCAGCGATTTCCAGGTGATGGTCATGAGCGGATTCCTCGGCGGTTGCGCAGCACTGGTGGCCGCTGGCCGGCAGTCCACGCCGGCAAAGGTTGGAGCATACCCAATCCGACGGTCGCTGCGCCAGTTCCCGGCCTTGCCGTCCTGGGCTACCATCCCACGGTGATCGCCGGCATTGCCGCGCCACCGCCGGCCTCGCCGCGACGCGCGCTACTCGCCACCCTGCCCACTCGATACCATCCGCCGCCCGATGAACAACGTCTTCGCCGAACTGCCGCTGTCCCCGATGCCCGCCGAGCAGCTGCTGGAACTGCTCGCCCAGCCGGGCCTCAGGATCGAACGCATCGTGTCGACCGGCCAGTCCAGCCCGCCCGGTTTCTGGTACGAACAAGCGCTGGGTGAATGGGTCCTGCTGCTTCAGGGAGAGGCCCTGCTGCGCTTCGAGGACGAGCCGCAGGCGCGGCACCTCAAGGCCGGCGACTACGTAGACATCGCTCCGCGGCGGCGGCATCGGGTGGACTGGACGCCTCCCGAGCAGGCCAGCATCTGGCTGGCGGTCCACTACGGATCGGCGACTGATCGTGGCTGACCCCGGCCGAATCAGCGCTTGCGGCCCTGGATCCCTGCCGGCATGGCACGTGCGTCGCGTGCCCGTGCCCGCGGTGCGGCTTTCACGTCGCGTGCGCCGGTGGCCCGCAGGGTGCCGGTCCCGGGCGGTTGAAAACTCGGGATCAGTTGCCGCCGGCCGTTGCCGATCAGGTCGGCGCGCCCCATCTGCTTCAGCGCTTCGCGCAGCAAGGGCCAGTTGTTGGCATCGTGATAGCGCAGGAAAGCCTTGTGCAGGCGGCGCTGGCGGCCTGCGCGAACGGTGTCGACCACTGCCGAAGTGCGGCTGACCTTCTGCAACGGGTTCTTGTGGCTGTGATACATCGCCGTGGCGATGGCCATCGGCGTCGGCAGGAAGGTCTGCACCTGATCGAGCCGGAAACTGTTGCGCTTGAGCCATAGGGCCAGGTTCAACATGTCCTGGTCGGTCGTCCCCGGATGCGCGGCGATGAAGTAGGGAATCAGGTACTGCTCCTTGCCCGCCTCTTTCGAGAACTTCTCGAACATCGCCCTGAACTGCTCGTAGGAACCCATGCCGGGCTTCATCATGTGCGCCAGCGGCCCGTCCTCGGTGTGCTCGGGGGCGATCTTGAGATAGCCGCCGACGTGGTGGCTGACCAGTTCCCTGACGTACTGCGGATCGCGCACCGCGAGATCGTAGCGCAGACCGGAACTGATCAGCACCTTCTTCACCCCCGGCACCGCCCTCGCCTTGCGGTAGAGATTGACCAGCGGCGTGTGATCGGTGCCGAGGTTCTCGCAAATGCCCGGAAAGACGCACGACAGGCGGCGGCACGAGGATTCGATCTTCGGATCCTTGCACGCCAGACGATACATGTTGGCGGTCGGGCCGCCAAGGTCGGAAATGACGCCGGTAAAGCCCGGCGTCTTGTCGCGGATCTCCTCGATCTCGTGCACGATCGATTCCTCGGATCGGCTCTGGATGATGCGCCCCTCGTGCTCGGTGATCGAGCAGAAGGTGCAGCCGCCAAAGCAGCCGCGCATGATGTTGATCGAAAAGCGGATCATCTCGAAGGCCGGAATCCTGGCGTCACCGTACGACGGATGCGGCCGGCGCTGGAACGGCGAGGCGAAGACGCCGTCCATTTCCGGCGTCGTCAGCGGCAGCGGCGGCGGGTTGAGCCAGACGTCGCGCTCGCCGTGTGCCTGAATCAGCGCCCGCGCGTTGCCCGGATTCGACTCGATGTGGAAAGTGCGCGAGGCGTGCGCATACAGCACCGGATCGGCCGCCACCTGCTCGTACGACGGCAGGCGGACCGCGGTCCGCGTCCGGTCGAGCTTCGGCATCCGCTGGTGCAATTGAAACTGCATCTGGATCACCTGCGTCCGCGGCTGCCCGGCAAGCCCGGCGGCGCCGGACGATTGCGACGCACGCGCCGCTTCCTTGCCGTCCGGGCCACCCGCCGGGGTCATCGCGTAAGGATCCGGGTGGCGGACCAGCGTTCCCGGCGTATCGACCTCGGTCGAATCGATTTCTGCCCAGTCGCTGCCCGGCAACTGGCCGCGTGGGACCATGAACGCGGTGCCGCGCAGATCGCGTATCCCGGCGATGCTTTCGCCCGCCGCGAGCCGGTGCGCCAGGTCGACGATCGCCCGCTCGGCGCTGCCGAAGATCAGCAGATCGGCTTTCGAATCCGGCAGCACCGAGCGGCGCACCTTGTCCGACCAGTAGTCGTAATGGGCGATGCGGCGCAAGCTGGCCTCGATCGAGCCGATCACGATATTGGCCCCGGGAAAGGCCTCGCGACAGCGCTGCGCATAGACGACCACCGCGTGATCGGGGCGTCGATGCGGCTCGGCGTTCGGCGTGTAGGCGTCGTCGGAACGTGGCTTGCGGTCGGCGGTGTAGCGATTCACCATCGAATCCATGTTGCCCGCGGTCACGCCGAAAAACAGGTTCGGCTTGCCGAGCACCCTGAAAGCGCTGGCCGACAGCCAGTCGGGCTGGCTGATGATCCCGACGCGAAAGCCCTGTGCCTCGAGCAGCCGGCCAATCAACGCCATGCCGAAGCTCGGATGGTCGATGTAGGCATCGCCGGTAACCAGGATGATGTCGCACGAGTCCCAGCCCAACTCGTCCATTTCGGCTGGCGACATCGGCAGGAAAGGAGCCGTGCCGAAGCGGCTGGCCCAATACTTGCGGTACGAGAAGAGATTGCGGGGGGCGCCACACGGCGCCTCGATGCGGGTAGAGGTCATGGGTAGCGAATTCTACAGGAACACCTGGAAGCGCGCCGCCGAGCGTCGGGTTGCACCGGGCAAGCGCTAGCATTTCGTAGCGCGACCGCTGGCCGTGACCAGCAAGGGTGTCGCCCCTGTCCGCCGCAAGGGCGGACTCAAGGT
>ERZ761602.6808-NODE-6808-length-12536-cov-3.405817_pt1 | contig 12536 bp, 13 predicted proteins | sample MGYA00512165_ERZ761602 | MGnify/ENA primary metagenome ERZ761602 (study PRJEB28899, sample SAMN02445085) | bioreactor sludge metagenome | biome: EBPR sludge; isolation source: Thorneside wastewater treatment plant | place: Australia: Brisbane, Thorneside... | reverse complement strand
ACGCCGTGGTGCGCGGTGGGCTCGTCGATCTCGGTCGCGGGCAGTACCGGCTTCTCTGCCCTTCGCGGCTGCGGCGACGCTGGCTGCGGGCTGCCGGCCCGACCGGGTACGGCGAGGGTGGTCGCCGGCGCGCACCCCATCAGGTGCGTGACGGTGAAGCCGAAGCCGAGGAAGACCTCACGACGAGAGACGCGCCGGCGCGCCATGCTCCCAGCATGCTCCGCCGAGCGGGCGGGCGCCACAAAGGTGGTACGCTCTCGCGGCGTACGAGAGAAAAATGCCTACTCTTTCCTTCTTTCGACGTGCTGTGCCGGTCGGCCTGCTGATCGCAGCCGGTTGCGATGACGAATCCGAGCCCGAGCCCCGCCAGCCGGACGTCGTCCTCGTCGGCGGTCTCGGCCGCGCCACGTTCACCTACGGCTGCGCCGGGCCCGGGGACGCCCAGTGCGATCTCGACGCCGATCTGGCCCCTCTCCGAGAGTCCAGCCCCTTCCCGCTCCTCGCGGTCGGCAGCCAGTTTCGGCTCGCGGCCGAGGGGGCGGCGTACGGCCCGCTCGATCTCGACTCGGCTTCGCCGGACTTCCTCGCCCTCGACGCGGATGGGCTGACGCTCACCGCGTCGCGTGCCGGCATCGCGTCGGTGGTGGCGGCTCGCGGGGGCACGCCGGTCGATTTCGCCAACATCGAGCTCGTCGAGCCCGCCGCGCTCAAGATCCTGCAGGCGACGCCTCAGGGCAGCTTCAAGGGCGTCGACCTCGACTTCGGCAACGGGTCGGTGTCGGCGACTGCGCAGACCGTGGTCACGTTCAAGTTCCGAGCCGTCGTCACCGACGCCGACGACGTCCTCCTCGCAGGCGCCCTGCCCTGTAACTGGGCGACCTCCGACGCGAACGTCGCGAGCATCACGAGCGACCCGGCCGAGAACATCGTGACGGTGGTGTCAGGTCAATCCGGCACCGCGACCGTCTCCGTGACCTACGGTGCCTTCACGGGCTCGATCACGATCGCGGTGGGGTCGTGAGCGGCCCGCTTCGCGCTCGTGTCGCGCTCGTGCTCGCGACTTCGGCCCTCGCTTGCGACCCGCTCCCGCGGCTGGACACCGTCGAGGCCCAGGTGGGGGAGGGGTTCGAGTACTGCAACTGGACGCCCATCTCCCCCGACTCGGCGGCGCTGTTCGACGTGTCGGAGGGCCTGGAGATCAAGGAGGCGGTGGGGGTCGCGCTCACGGTAGGGGGGTACTGGACCAACCCCGAGTCGACGACGCTGTTTCCGCTCTACGGTGTCGTCGCCGCCACCAGCAGCGCGCCCGATGTCGTCGACGTGTTCTCGGCACCGAACAACGGCGTCGCCCTGCTTGCACGAAAGCCCGGTACGGCCGTGATCACGTTCACCCTCGCCGGTCACCCCGGCTCGGTCGACGCGCCGATCACCGTTACGCCGTCGGCGTCGTTCATCGACGTCGAAGAGGCGCCGCTCCCGTCGGAGGGTGGCGGAGGCGGCGGTACCGGCGGGGCAGGAGGTGGCTCGTGAAGTGCTCTCCGCTCGTGATCACGGGCCTCTTGCTCATCGTCGCCGGGTGCGAAGAGAGCCGGTGCGACGTCGCGCTCGGCACCATCGAAGACAAGGCCACCGAGTGCGGGCTGCCCTTTGCGGACTCGATCGATCCGGGGCAGGGCACCTGCGAGGACGCCGACGCGTCCGACCTCGAACGGCAGGCCGACTGCACCGAGGCCGCGAGCTGCTCGGCGCTCGACGGCTCGGACACCGCCGGCCACCGCGTGTTCAGCGAGTGCGTCTCGGCGCCCTGACGGCCCTCACGGGGCGGCCGGCTTGGCGCCGCAATAGGTGTTGATCGCCGCGGTCATCTTCTGTCCCTCGGCGTCGCGCTTGCGCGCCTCGTCGATCGCCTCGCGCAGGTTGGAAGCGTCGGCCTTCTCGAAGAGCTCGGCCGAACCTCGGACGTGCGCGATGTACTCGCCCACGCGCCGCTTGAGCTCTTCGTCTTTGAGCGGGATGGCTTCGAGCGCGCTCGCGTAGGCGCGGTAGCGCTCGGCCCGCTGCTGCATGACGGGCTCTTCGGTCGTCGGAAACGCCGACGGTGGGGCCTTGGCCTTGAGGGCCTCCTCGCGCGCGAGGAGAAAGAAAGACTGGCACTCCCGCGCCTTCGCCGATTGGGCGGCCTCGGGGGTTTCGCAAGCAGCGAGAGACAGCGCCAACACGAGCGCGGGAGGGATCCGCATCGCGGGCAGGGTAGTGCTAGCGTCCGCTGGTGTCGAACCACCCTCGTCGAGCCGGCAGGGCGGCCGTGCTGCTCGCGGTCGTGCTGGGGTGTGGCGACCCGGCCCCGACGAGGCAGTCGTCGAGCAGCGGGGCCGCAGCGGCTCCCTCCGCTGTCGCGCCGTCTGCGCCCGAGGCGTCGGCGGCGCCGTCGGCGTCGGCCGCGGCTCCGGCGGTCGACGCGTGGCTCGAGCGAACGCTCCGCGCCGGCGATCCGCGGTGGGAGGGGTGGCTCGCGCGCGCCGAAGAGCTTCGGCTGCAGATCCTCGTCACGATCGTCGAGCCCCGAGGCGCGTGGCAGGTGCATGCTCTCCGCGCAGACCGCGAGTACTTTTATCCCGCGAGCGCCATCAAGACCTTCCTCGCCGTCGCCGCGCTTCGCGTGCTCTCTCGCGAGAGCGGCGGTGACGTTCCGCTGGGCTCGCGCATCATCCGGTGCGCCGACGCCAAGCCCGGCTGCGAGCCCCCCAAAGAGGACGAGGACAAAGAGGAACGCACCGAAGAGGGGCGCGCGAAGCACGACAAGCTGCGGGTCGGTGAAGAGATCGGCAAGATGCTGTCGTACTCGGACAACGATTCGTACAACCGCCTCTACGACATCGTCGGGCACCGCGAGCTCAACGACGAGATGCGGGCGCTCGGCTTTTCGTCGGTGGGGTTTCACCATCGCATGAGCGCGCCGGCCGAGCGCTCCCGCGCGACCCCGCGCGTGATCGTTCGCCCGCCGGGCAAGCGTGAGCTCGTGTTCGCGCGCCGAACGAGCACGCTCGACCCCGAGCCCACGCCCGTCCCCGGGCTCGACATCGGGACGTCGTACCGAGACGGCCGCGGCATCGTCGATGGTCCGATGAGCTTCGCCACCAAGAACTACGCCTCGCTGCGCGACCTGCAGCGCCTCAACGTCTCGCTGCTCTACCCGGGGCGGCCCGAGGGCGTCGACCTCGGCCTCTCGGACGCGCAGCGCGAGCACCTCGTCAAGTCGATGACGACGAGCTTCTCGAACAAGAAGCGCGCGGCCGAGCACTCGCCGCTCTCGCCCGGTGTCATCGAGATCATGGGTGACGATCGGGTGCGGTACGTCGGCAAGTCGGGTCGCGCCTACGGGTTTCACCTCGAGAACGCCCTCATCGAGGACAAGACAACCGGTCGCGCGTTCTTCGTGACGGCGACGGTGTACGCCAACCCCAACGGCGTGATGAACGACGACGACTACGGGTACGACGAGACCACGCGCCCGCTGCTCGCTTCGCTGGGGGCGGCGCTCTCGCGCGCGGTGTTCGAACCGGGGTCGCCCGATGCCGCGAGCCCCTGAAGAACGCCCGATCAACCCGCCCCGCCCGAGGCATACTGTCCTCATGAGCCGGGCTCTAGCGGCGCTCCTACTCGTGGCCACCGCGCTGGCTGGCTGCGTCGTGGATGTCGTCCTCGATCTCGGCCGGTGTGTGGACGGCGGCGGCGTCGAGCGGGATTCGGGCGAGGCCTACACCGCGGGCTGCCAGACCTGCACGTGCGAGGGCGGGCGCGAGGTCTGCCAGAGCTCGTGCTGCTCGTTCGAGGGCGCCGAGGTCGAGCTCGGCGCCAGCCTGCTGAGCGCCGACGGGTGCACGACCTGCGCGTGCCAATCCGACGGCACCCTGGCGTGCTCCCAGGCCGACTCTTGCCCCGCTTGCTCCGGCGAGCCCATCGTGTGTCCCGACCCTCCCGCCGGCTGCACGAACCAAGCCGTGTGCACCGATGTGGGCTGGGCATGCGAGCGCACGTGCGAGGGGTGCGACATGGCCGCGAACGGCACGTTCATGGGTTGCCCGCCCCCTCCCCCCGGCTGCTGGTTCACCGGGCCAATCTGCGACGACGGAGCGTGGGCTTGCGGCGACCTCGTCTGCCAGGGCTGCCAGGGCGATCCGATCGACTGCTCCGACGCGTCGACGATGGGTTGCGTCGGCTATCCGGTCTGCGACGGCGTCGACTGGGTCTGCGACATCAGTTGCGACGACCCCAACTGCCCCGACCCGGTGATCGACTGCACCGACCCGAACCTACCCCCAGAGTGCTACGCGTACGCCGTCTGTGACCCGATGATCGGCTGGGCTTGTCAGTTCGAGTGTTACCCGGGTTGTATGGGGCCACCGCCGAGCTGCGAGTCGATGCTCCCCGACTGTACGGGGGTAGCGACCTGCGACGGCGTCGAATGGCAGTGCGAGCTCGTCTGCCAGTAGGCGGGTCGAGCGCGCTCAGCGCCCCTTGAACGTGGCCTCGCGCCGCTCGAGGAAGCTCGCGAGACCCTCTCGCGCGTCCTCGCTCGCGAGGATCTCGGGGAGCACGGAGCGAAGGTGCTCGGTGGCGGCGCGCTGGCCGCCCTCGGCGGCGAGCCGCGCGCTGCGCAGCGTCTCTTGGACACCGCGCGGCGACTGCTTCGCGATGAGGCCCGCGATCGCGCGCGCCCGCGCGACGTGCTCGCCGGGCGCCACGACCTCTTGCACGAGGCCGATCCGGTGCGCCTCGTCCGCCCCGAACTCCTCGGCCGTCAGCAGGAAGCGCATCGCGTTGCCCCAGCCGAGCTTCGCCGGCGCATGGAACGTGGCGCCCCCGAAGGGGATGATCCCGCGGGCGATCTCGAGCTGGCGAAAGCGCACGTCGGAGGCAGCGACCACGACGTCGGCGGCGAGCGCGAGCTCGATCGAGAGCGTGAACGCGATGCCGGCCACGGCCATGACGACCGGCTTGGGGACGGGCGGGCCCCACACGCCGAACGGATCGTACTTTCGCTCGCCCGCGAGCGCGCTCGGGCCGCGCTCGGCCACCGCCGGCCCCACCACCGCGAGATCGAGCCCAGCCGAAAAGTGTGCGCCGTGCGCGAAGAGCACCCCGACGCGGATGTCGGGGTCGTCACCGAGGCGCTCGTACGCCGCGGCGAGCGCCTCGATCGTCTCCAGATCGAACGCGTTGCGTTTGTCGGGCCGGTTGACGCCGATGCAGAGGACGTGGCCATCCCGTTCGATCGTGACGCGCTCGCTCATGCAGCGCAGGTTTCGCCGTGGCCTCGCTCGCGTCAACCGGGCGACGGCGGTACCCTGCGCCCCATGATGCGCCCGCCGGTCAATCGCCCCAACCCCCTCGAGGGGCTGGAGCAGCTCTTCACGAACCACGAGCTCCTCCACCGCGAGGCGTACCGCCCGGACGCCGCCAACGCCGGCGTCGTCCGCAAGGTCGGGATCCTGGGCGGTGGCACCGCGGGCTGGTTCACCGCGCTCGCCCTGCGCGCCCAGCTGCCCTGGGTCGAGGTGACCGTCATCGAGTCGCCGAGCATCCCCATCATCGGTGTGGGCGAAGCGAGCGTGCCCAGCCTCGTCGCGTTCTTGCACCACTACCTGAAGCTCGACGTCGAGGAGTTCCAGAAGGCGGTGCTGCCGACGTGGAAGCAGGGCATCCGCTTCGAGTGGGGCGTCGGCGGCGACTACGTGTTCCAGGCGCCCTTCGACTGGGAGGTGAACGGCATCGGCATGCTCGGCTCGATGGGCGAGACCGGCAACGTGAGCACGTTCACGCTGCAGTCGGTGCTGATGGCCAAGGACCTGACGCCGGTCATCAAGGTGAACAACCAGCTGCAGTCGCTCTTGCCCATGCAGGCGTTCGCCTACCACCTCGACAACAAGCGCCTGGTCGAATACCTGCGCAAGACGGCGGTTGCGCGCGGCGTCGCGCACCTGGACTGCAAGATCGCCGACGCCGTGCTCGCGCCCGGGGCCGCGGGCAGCGAGCCCACCGTGAAGCACCTCGTCGCCGAGGACGGCCGTGAGCTCGCCTACGATCTCTACGTCGACTGCTCGGGGTTCCGGTCGGTGCTCCTCGAGCAAAAGCTCGGCGTCCCGTTCGAGAGCTACGCGTCGAGCCTCTTCACCGATTCGGCGCTCGCGTTCAACGCGCCCCATGGCGGCAAGCTCAAGCCCTACACCACCGCGCGCACGATGGAGAGCGGCTGGTGCTGGAACATCCCGATCATGGAGGACGACCACCTCGGCTACGTGTACGCGTCGTCCCATTGCTCCGACGACCAAGCGCTCGCGGAGGCGAAGGCGATCTGGCCGTCGATGACGGGCGAGCGGGTGGTGCGGTTCAAGTCCGGGCGGCATGCATCGCTCTGGGTCGGGAACGTCTTTGCGATCGGCAATTCGTACGCGTTCGTCGAGCCGCTCGAGTCGACGGGTCTGCTCATGATCACGCGCGCCATCACCGCGCTGGTCCGCGCATTCCCCATCGGCGACGACCCTTCGGTCATGCGCCGCTTCGTGAACACGACGGTCGGGCGCGATTGGGACCGGCTGAGGTGGTTCTTGGCCGCGCACTACAAGTTCAACCGCCGCGTCGACTCCAAGTTCTGGGCCGACGTGCGCGAGACGGCGGACGTGTCGGGCTTGCAGGACGCCCTCGACATCTTTCAGTCCTGCGGGCCCCTGTCCCTCTTGCCGCGGGCGATCCGCACGAGCCTGAACGAGATCGCGGGCGTCTATTTCTATGGGCTGCACGGCCTCGACTGCATCCTTCTCGGGCAGAAGGTCCCGCACCCCAAGCTGCAGCGCGAGCCGACCGAGGTGTGGCGCAAGCGCCGCCAGATCGCGCTCGACTTCAGCCGCAAGGCGCTGCCCCAAGCCGAGGCCCTACAAGCGGTGCGCGAGCACCCCGAGTGGATGCAGCGCCTCGTCTACAACCCGCAGGGTTGGGTCGCCAAGATGGCGGCGTTCCTCTGAGACGATCGCTCACGGGCGCGCCGCGGCGGCCGCGAGGAGCGCCGCCGTCGCGGCCACCGCCGCCGCCGTTCGCACGTGGTTCCAGCGCGTCCACTCGTCGAGGTACGTGCGCCACGGCGTCTCGACCGTGGGCGAGCCCGGGTCCAGGCTCGCCAGCACATCGTTCCGCGGCACGTTGAACACCATCGTCACGCCGAACGTGCCGGCGAGGTAGAGCGCCGCGCCGGAGAGGCGCAGGGCCGACCCGGGTGCCCCCCACTGAATGATCGCGGCCGTGGCGAGCAGGCCCGACAGGACGGCGACGCCCAAGAAGACGCCGAGGAAGAGGGGCGTGATCACGGTGAGGTTGATGGCTTGCATCGCGCGCACCCCCTCGGCAGGAGCCAGACGCGCGAGGGCGCGCATGACGAAGGTGGAGAACGCGTAGAAGACGCCGGCGACGAGGCCGGTGCCCACCGCGGTGACGCTGGCGATGACGCCCATGGTCGAAGTGCTCATGCTTCGATTCTGTACATTGCAGTAACGCATCACAATCGACAGCGATGCAGACTAATGTTGCGTTCATGCAAGATAAAAGCGGCGGGCTCGCGTGGGACGACGTGCGGCTCTTCCTCGCTGTGTCTCGCGCGCCGACGATCGGTGTGGCGGGTCAGGCGCTCGGGGTGGACGCATCGACGGTCTCGCGCAGGCTGGACGCGCTCGAAGCCGGGCTCGCGATGAAGCTCTTCGAGCGCGGCCGCGGGGGGGTCACGCCGACGAAGGCCGCCGAGGATCTGATGCCGGCGGCAGAGCGGATCGAGGAGGCGATCGCTGGGTTCACGGGCGCGGCGGCGGAGCTCGAGCGCGCGGTCGCCGATCTCGTGCGGCTGACGTGCCCGGCGGATGTGGCGGAGATCGTGGTGGCGCCTCTGCTCCCCGAGCTCCTCGGCCGTCACCCCGCGTTGCGCGTCGACCTCGAGGCCGGTGAGGCCACGCGCGATCTGGCGCGGCGTGAGGCGGATATCGCGCTGCGCACGGTGCGGCCCGAGCGCGGCGACCTCGTGGTGGTCCGCCTGCTGTCGATCCGTTGGGTCTTGGCCGCGGCTCCCGACGTCGTCCGACGCATCGGGCCGCTGCGCGCGTGGGACGCGGCGGCTTGGGTGGGGTGGGGCGATCGCTTCGCGCACACGCCGCCCGCTGTCTGGCGGGCGCGCCACGTGAGGAGCGTCGAACCGAGCGTGCGTTCGGACAGCCTCCGCGTCCAGCTGTCGTTGCTGAGCGCCGGGGTGGGGATGGCGCTCGTGCCGGAGCCGAGCATCGCGGCCTACGGCCTCGCGCCGGTGAGGGTCGGCGCGGCGCTTCGAGAGGTCGCCGCGACGTGGCCGACGAGCGAGCTCTTTCTCGTGACCCATCGGGCGCTCCGCGACGTCCCGCGTGTGCGGGTCGTCTGGGAGCTGCTCGCGGGTCGCCTCGGCCCGCAGGCGACCGCGCGCGCGAGCAAGAGCTGACGTATCCTCCGCCGCGTGAAGCCCTCGTTCGGCGCCGGCGCGGCGTTCTGTGCGCTCTCCCTCGCGGCTTGTTCGGACCGGTCGACGAACCTCGCGACCGCTGCTTCGGCGGCCTCGTCGGCGGTATCCGGCCCGTCCGCCCCTGCCGCGACGTCGGCCGCGCCGTCGACCTCGGCACCCGCGACGAGCCCGCGCGAGGCGCGCGCGCGCCGCATCGCGGAGCTGATGGGCAAGGGTGATCACGACGGCGCGCGAGACGAGCTCGGCGACGATCTCCAAAAGGTGCTCGACGCCGGCAAGCTGAAGGACGCCTGGCGCAGCAGCGCGGGCGAGATGGGCGCCTACCAAGGCATCCAGACCGTGACGGCCCGCGCGCGAAAGAACAAGGAGCAGATCGTGGTCCGCGTCGCGCTCGCGCGAGGGACGATGGACGTCCTCGTGGGCTTCGATACGGGCGACCGACCATCGGCGCTCTTTCTCAAGAAGGCGACGGCGCACTATCGATTCCCCGACTACGTCGAAGCGGCGCAGGTGGTGGAGCGCGAGGTCTTGGTCGGTGACGGCGATGCCGCCGTCAGCGGCTCGCTCGTCCTGCCGAGGACATCGACCGCGCCGGTGCCGGCTGTCATCTTCGTTCACGGCTCGGGGCCTCAGGATCGCGACACGACGATGGGGGCGGCGCGGCCCTTTCGCGATATCGCGCTCGGCCTCGCGACGCGCGGGGTCGCGAGCCTGCGGTGGGACAAGCGCACCAGCGATCCGGGGGCGCTCGCGGCGTTGGGCGTGGCCATCGCCGACATCACGGTCGAGGAGGAGTACTTCGTGGACGTCGCGTCGGCGTTGCGCCTCGTCGCTTCCACCCAGGAGGTCGATCCGCAGAAGATCTTCGTCCTCGGACACTCGCAAGGTGGCTGGCTGGCGCCGTGGCTGCTCGAGCGGCACCCGACCCTCGCCGGGGCCGTCGTGCTCGCGGGCAACGCGCGGCATTTCAACGCCATCGTGCCTGCGCAGATCGAGTACATCTCGAAGCTCGACGACGGCGTCGTGGGGCCGCTCGAGCGGTTGCAGCTCGACGAGATCAAGCAGCAGTGCGCGCGCGCCCAAGACAAAGCGCTGGCGGCCGATACGCCCGCGACATCACTGCCGCTGGGCGTGCCTGCCAAGTACTGGATCGCCATCCGCGACTACGACGCGATGGCGACCGCGAAGAAGATCGACCGCCCCTTCCTGGTCCTTCAGGGGGGGCGCGACTACCAGGTGACGCCCGCAGACGACTATCCCAAGTGGCAGGGCATCGTCGCCCGCAGCCCGGCTTCGAAGGCCAAGCTGTACCCGGCGCTGAACCACGCGTTCGTGCCCGGTGAAGGCCGCATCGAGCCCAAGGAGTACCTGAGCCTCGAGGGCTCGGTGCCCCGCGAGGTCGTCGAGGACATCGCGGGGTGGATCGATGAGCGAACCCGCAAGCGCTAGGGCCCGGGAACCAGCTAGCTACCCGAGGTTCTTTCGCAGCACGTCGACCATACCGTCGACGACCGGGCCGAGGAGCTTCGCTTCGGTGTCTTCGCCGACCACCGGCAGGTTCACCTTCTTGTTCAGCAGCTCTACCGCCTGCCCCTTCAGGCGCACGGCCTCGTCGCCGGTCGCGGTGCCGTCGACGAGGGGAGCGAGGATGCCCCGCAGCTCTTCGCCCGCCTGGCCATCGAGCGCCTTGTTGAGCTGTTGGAGCGCGGTGGTCAGGATCTGCTTTTCGGTCCCCTCGCCGACGAGCGGGATGTCGAGCTTGGCGTTGAGCTTGTCCGCGAGGGCTTCGATCTGTTTTTCGCTGAGCATGGGCGTCGGAGGGTATCCAGTTGTGCCGCGTCAGGGGAGGTCGAAGACGAGCACTTCGGCGCCCCCGCCGGCGCCATCGACCCGAACCTCCGCTTCGCTCGAGACCGCGGCGCCGTCGCCTTCGCCGAGATCGTGGCCGTTCACGCGAGCGCGGCCGCGCGCGACCTGCACCCAAGCGTGTCGGCCCTCGGGCACGGGCACGCTCGCCGACTCGCCCTCGGCGAGGACGCCGACCCGGATCGAAGCGTCGGTGTTGATCGACACGCTGCCGTCGCGGCCGTCGGGGGACACGACGAGCCGAAGCCGCCCGCGCTTGTCGTCGACCGAGAAGGTCTTCTGCTCGTAGCTCGGGGCGATGCCGCGACGCTCGGGGATGAGCCAGATCTGGAGGAAGTGGACGGCCTCGTCCTTGGAGGGATTGAGCTCGCTGTGGGTGACGCCCGTGCCCGCGCTCATCCGCTGCACGTCGCCCGGCCGCAGGACCGAGCCGGTGCCGGTCGAGTCCTCGTGGGCGAGCGCGCCATCGAGGACGTAGGAGACGATCTCCATGTCACGGTGGCCGTGCGCGCCGAAGCCGCGCCCCGGCGCGACCCGGTCCTCGTTGATGACGCGGAGCGTCCGGAAGCCCATTTGGGCCGGATCGTAGTAGTCCGCGAAGGAGAACGGGTGGTGGGAGGCGAGCCAGCCGTGGTGGGCGTGCCCGCGATCGTCAGCTCTTCGAATGGTGATCATGCGACCTGCCTCGTCGCCCAACATGGCCATTCCCGCCACCCCTGGGAATGGGCGAGCCCCCCTGCCGTTAGGGAACGCTCGGTTGTCGATCGGCAACGAGTGACGCGCATGGGCCCGCGCGCCTATGATGAAAATGGGCATGTTCGATTCGATGATCGCGCGGCTCGATCGGGCGGTGAGGGCGGTCTTGCCGGAGGGTGAGCGGGAGGACGAGCACGTCGTCTCGCGCGCTCGGTTCGGCGGCATCGTGGTCGTCGTCCTCGTCGCCCTCGCGATCGTGCGCATCCCGATGCTCGTCGCGACCGGCGCCCGCGCGCAAGCGGGCGTGCTCGCGATCTGTGGCGCCCTCGCGCTCGCGATCCCGAAGTTGGTTCGGCTCACGGGCTCGTTCCGCGTGGCCGCGCACGTGATCGTCGCGCTGACGCTCACCCCCATCGTTACCGTGATCCACCTGAGCGGCGGCGCCGGGTCGCCGGCGCTGCTGGCGCTCGTGATAACGCCCATGGTCGCCGTGTTCCTAACCGGCGCCCGAAGCGGCCTCCGCTGGGGCCTCTTCACGGGGGCGATCATCGTCACCTACGCGATCGCCGATCGCCTGGGCGCCTCGCCCTCCGTGGTCTTCGACCCGGGCCGGTGGAAGCTCGAGAAGTCCCTCGGCGCGTTCGTCCTCGTGCTGGTCATGCTCGCCCTCGCCATCGGCTACGAGCGTTCGCGGTGGACGGCCGAGCGGCGAGCCGACGCGGCGAAGGCGCAGGCCGACGAGCGCGTCGCCGCGACCGAGCGCACCCACCGTGCCTCGCTCGATTGGCTCGGCGACGCGCTCGCGCACGAGGCCAACAACACGCTCGCCTACGTGATGGCGGATCTCGCCCGGGTCGAATCGCGCGCGACGGCCGACGTCGCGCGGCTCGACGCCGAACGGCTGCGGCACCTCGTCCGCGACGTCCGCATCGTGACGGGTGGCGAGCAAGACCAGCCTTCGATGCGCGTCCCGGTCGATCTGGATCAGCTCGTAAAAGAGGTGGTCGACGAGGTGGCGCCCCTCCTGACCAGGCTCGGCGTCGCGATCGAGCGGCAGGCCGCCGAGCGCCCCGTCTACGCGTCGGCGGACGCCGTGGCGCTCGGGCGCTGTGTCGCATCCGCGCTCATCGCGTCGACCCCCGAGACGTCGCTCGGTGTCCGCGTCGAGGGCGGCGAGCGCCCAGCGATCGTCATCACGGCGCCGCGCGGCTTGGCGGAGCAGCGACCACTGACGCTCGAGGCGGTGCGGCTGACGCTCGAGGCGCTCGGCGGCTCGGTGCAGACCGAGACCACCGACGCGGGCGCGACGATTCGCCTAGAGCTCGCGGGTGCACCGGCCCCCCCGGTCCCCGCTCCCGAGAAGTCGAGGGCGGCCGAGCCGAGCGCGCTCCGCGTCCTGATCGTCGACGACGAGACCCTCATCCTCAAGACCGCCACGCGCCTC
>ERZ761602.6806-NODE-6806-length-12538-cov-10.843467_pt1 | contig 12538 bp, 9 predicted proteins | sample MGYA00512165_ERZ761602 | MGnify/ENA primary metagenome ERZ761602 (study PRJEB28899, sample SAMN02445085) | bioreactor sludge metagenome | biome: EBPR sludge; isolation source: Thorneside wastewater treatment plant | place: Australia: Brisbane, Thorneside... | reverse complement strand
CAATTTTGTCGGCGGCCCCAACCCAAGGCATAGGGTCTACTTCCGTGTGTTCTTTTCGCGAATAAGCGCACCGACAGGGGCGACCGGGACTCTCGCCGAACATAACGCAAGTATCTGAAAGAAGAGCTTTTGTCCGCAAAGGACGCAAAGAACGCAAAGGAAAGCAAGGCCAGCAGAACATCAACCCTGTGGTTCTTGGCTCTCTTTGCGTCCTTTTCGTTCTTTGCGTCCTTTGCGGACAAAAAACAGTCCGCATGGTCGCTGCCAGTTTGATGCGCGAACAGGCGCACCGACAGGGGCGGTCGTGACTCTCACCGAACATGCTGTAAGGCATTGAATTTACTCCCACAGCTTAGCTGCGCGAACAAGCCTGCGGCCAGGGGCGATAGGAACTGCCGCAGGTCAATCGGGTCAGGGCTGCAGCGGCGCGACCAGTTCCGGCGAGTTGTTGCGCACATTGCCGACGGCCTTGCTGACTGGATGAGCGCGCATGCGTTCGGCAGGGAACGGGCGGATCAAGGCGCTGGCGTCCGACGGCGCTGCCTGCATCCACGTCTGGTAATTCGCCGGATCAAGGATGACCGGCATGCGATCGTGGAGAGTCGCCATCAACTCGTTGGGTGTCGTAGTCAGCACCGAGCTGGTCTCGACCACCGACCCATCCGGCGCGGTCCAGCGCTCCCAAAGACCAGCGAAGCCAAAGCAGGCACTGTCGGTCGGCATGATGGCGAACGGCTGTTTGCTGCCCGCCTGGGCGCGCCACTCGAAGAATCCGGAGGCAGGAACGATGCAGCGTCGGTAGCGAAAGGCGTTGCGAAATGCTGGCTTTTCAGCGACGGACTCCCCGCGGGCGTTGATCATCTTGGCGCCAATGCCGAGGTCCTTGGCCCAATGCGGCACCAGCCCCCAGCGAACCCATGCCCATTCGTCCTCGTCGCCTTGATGGCGCAGGATCAGCGTCGCCTGCGTCGGCGCGATGTTGTAGCTGGCCGAGTAGACCGGGTACTTGTGGGTGCGGAACTGCTCGGCGAGCAGTTCCGGGAGCGTGTCGAGGAAGTAGCGGCCACACATCGGGCATCAATTGGGACTTCAGCGACCTTCAAAAGCAAGTAATGCGCTGTGGCGCCGCGCGATCTGGCGCTTGCGCGCCGAATCGATGCGTCGCACCAGTCGGCCCAGCGCGTCATCGAGCGCGGTGAGTATCTGCTCGGCGCGCGCCTCGGCGCGGAAGCGGGTGCCGTCGCGCAGTGCGACTTCGATGGTGCAGGCGTGGTCGATGCCACCCTTGGGACCGTTCAGATCGCGAAAACGGCCGACCAGTTTGAGGATGCCTGGTGCGAGGCGATCAAGGGCGCGCAGCGCGCGGACGATGAACATGGAACGCAGGCGTTGCGGGTCAACCTGCTGCTGATCGATGACCTGAATCTGCATGGTGCTGCTCCTGATGATGCCGGTGCGGCAATGTTGAGTCTGAACTCTAATTGCGACGAAGGTTCCCCCTCGCTGCCGGCCGTTCAGAGGAACTGAACTGAAACTTCATGTTTGCTTTACAGCAGGGACAGCGTTGCAGCTCCGCTCGGCGGCGGCGGTCGGCCTGCGGGCTTTGGTAGAGCCGAGCTTGCTCGGCTTGGTGTGCGACAGGAGCAGCGGAGCAAGCTCCGCTCTACAACAATGGCGGAAAGACAGCGGAGCAAGCTCCGCTCTGCAACAGCGCGGCAAGGCAGCGGAGCAAGCTCCGCTCTGCAACAGCAGGCGGCCTACGGGCTTTGGTAGAGCCGAGCTTGCTCGGCTCGGGTGTGCGACAAGAGCAGCGGAGCAAGCTCCGCTCTACAACAATGGCGGAAAGACAGCGGAGCAAGCTCCGCTCTACGACAGCACAGCAAGGCAGCGGAGCAAGCTCCGCTCTGCAACAGCAGGCGGCCTGCGGGCTTTGGTAGAGCCGAGCTTGCTCGGCTCGGGTGTGCGACAGCACGGCAAGGCAGCGGAGCGGAGCAAGCTCCGCTCTACAACAGCACGGCAAGGAAGCGGAGCAAGCTCCGCTCTACAACGGCGGTCGGCCTGCGGGCTTTGGTAGAGCCGAGCTTGCTCGGCTCGGGTGTGCGACAGGATCAGCGCAGCAAGCTCCGCTCGACAACAGCACCGCAAGGCAGCGCATCAACCGGCGCGCTGCGGATACCTGCGCAGCAGCCCGACTACGACACCCTGGATGCGTACGCGTTCGGGTTCGTAGCGCTGGGTCGGGTGTTCCGGGTTCTCCGATTCCAGTTCGATCCAGCCATTGCGTGGCCGGAGTCGCTTCAGCGTCGCCGCTTCGCCATCGATCAGCGCGACCACGATCTCGCCGGCGCGGGCGTGCTCGCGCGCTTCGATGATCACGACATCGCCATCGTGGATGCCGGCGTCGCGCATCGATTCGCCGCGCACCGAGAGTGCATAACCGTCGCCGCGCGGTCGCATCCAGGGCGGCACTTGCACGCGCTCGTTGCCGGGCAGCGCATCGATCGGCCGTCCTGCGGCGATCCGGCCGAGCAAGGGCAGGGCGTCGGGCTCCTCGGTGGCGTGCTCCACCACGGCCTTCAAGCGCACGCCGCGCTGCTTGCCGTCCATCGGCTCCACCAGACCAGCATCGATCAACGCGCTGACCTGCTTGTGCAATGAGCCGCGCGAGGACAGGCCGAGCTCTGCGCACAGTTGGTCCAGCGTCGCCGGCGCCAGACCCACCGCCTGTCGTTCGCACAGATGCTGGTGCAACTGGCGTTGCCCGGCGGTCAAAGAAAGCGCTTGCGTGTTTTCCATTGGTTCTCTACGCTGGTCATCGGGAGAACGAAAAGAGAACGAGACGTGAGCTTAAACGCCGTGGTGTCGGATGTCGAGTCGGAATTCGGAGTGCCGGATGCGTCGGCGCCGGATCGGGTGGCTGCGCTGGTAACCCGGCTCAAGCGCAAGTACCGTGGTTGCATCACGGCCGAGGCGGTCATGCCAGCACAGGCAGGTCGATATGAGCCGATTCCCGACCACATCGATCAACGCCTGCGCGCTGCGTTACAGACGCGCGGGATCCGCGAGCTCTACAGCCATCAGGCGCAGGCGTGGCGTGTACTGCACGAAGGCGCGCATGGCGTGATCTCGACGCCGACGGCCTCCGGCAAGACGTTGTGCTTCAACGGCCCAGTGCTCGACGCAGTGCTGCAACACGAGGCCAAGGCGTTGTACCTGTTTCCGACCAAGGCGTTGGCGCAGGACCAGGTCGCCGAATTGATGGAACTCAATCGCGCCGCCGAACTCGGTGTGCGCGCCTACACCTTTGATGGCGACACACCCTCCGATGCGCGCCAGGCGGTGCGCACCAAGGGCGATATCGTGGTCACCAATCCCGACATGCTGCATCAGGCGATCCTGCCGCATCACACCAAGTGGGCGCAGTTCTTCCAGTCGCTGCGCTTCATCGTCATCGACGAGGTGCACAGCTATCGCGGCGTGTTCGGCGCGCACGTCGCCAACGTGTTGCGCCGCCTGCAGCGCATTTGCGCCTTCTACGGCGTGCGGCCGCAGTACATCTGTTGCTCGGCGACCATCGGCAATCCGCAGCAGCACGCGCAGGCGCTGACCGGCTTGCCGATGAGCGCGATCACGGAAAGCGGTGCGCCGCGCGGCGCCAGCCATCTGCTGTTTTGGAACCCGCCGCCGATCAACCCCGATCTTGGCATCCGCGCGTCGGCGCGCTCGCAGGTCAGCAAACTGGCGCGCCTGACGCTGAAGGCCGGACTCAAGGCGATCGTGTTCGCACAATCGCGGCTGATGGTCGAAGTGCTGACCAAATACCTCAAGGACGTTTTCGATCACGACCCGCGCAAGCCGGCGCGGGTGCGCGCCTATCGCGGTGGTTATCTGCCCGACGAGCGCCGCCTGACCGAAAAACTGATGCGCCAGGGTGCGATCGACGCGATCGTCAGCACCTCGGCGCTGGAGCTGGGCGTCGACATCGGTTCGCTCGATGTCGCGCTGCTGTGCGGTTATCCCGGCAGCATCGCCGCCACGCGCCAGCGCCTCGGTCGGGCAGGGCGGCGCCAGCAGTCGGCGCTGGGCGTGATGGTCGCCAGCAGCGATGCGCTCGATCAGTTCGTCGTGCGCAATCCGGCCTACTTCCTGGAACAGTCTCCGGAGCAGGCGCGCATCGATCCGGACCAGTTGTTGATCCTGCTCGACCACATTCGCTGCGCTGCCTTCGAGCTGCCGTTCACCGAAGCCGACCGCTACGGCGAACGCGAGATCGGCGAATTCCTCGAGTACCTGACCGAAGAGGGCGTGCTGCATCGCGACGGCCAGCGCTGGCACTGGATCGACGACAGCTACCCGGCCAATGCGATCAACCTGCGTTCGGTCGCCGACGGGAATTTCGTCGTGGTCGATCGCACCGGCGGCAAGCAGACGATCATCGCCGAGGTCGACTTCTCCTCGGCGGCGCTGACCCTGTACGAAGGTGCGATCTACATGGTGCAGTCGGTGCCGTGGCAGGTCGAGAAGCTCGACTGGGTCGGGCGCAAGGCCTACGTCACGCGTACCCATGTCGACTATTACACCGACGCCATCGACTACACCCGGCTGAAGCCCTTGGCCGAGTTCGGACAGGCGCCAGCGGGCGAGGGCGCCGCGCAGCACGGCGAGGTGCATGTCGTACGCCGGGTGACTGGTTACAAGAAGATCCGCTACTACAGCCACGAGAACATCGGCTACGGCCCGGTCAACCTGCCGGACCAGGAACTGCAGACCACCTCGGTGTGGTGGCGGCTGACGCCGCAGGCCATCGACCGCGCCTTCCGCACGCGCTTCGAGGCGCTCGATGGATTTCTTGGCGCCGCCTATGCGTTGCACACGGTGGCCACCTTGCTGTCGATGTGCGAGCCGCGCGATCTCGGCAAGGCGGTCGGCAGCGGCGACAACGATTGGTCGGCGCAGGTGTCGAGCAAGGGTCGCGGCGAGTTGCGCGGGCCGTCGGGTGAAGTGCTGGATGCTGGCGCGATGGCCGAGTTCGCTCCGGCGGTGTATCTGTACGACAACTATCCCGGCGGCATCGGCCTGTCGCGGCCGTTGTTCGAACGTCGCGACGAATTGATTGCGGCGGCTGTAGGTCTGGTCTCCGGATGTCGTTGTGGGTCGGGTTGCCCGGCCTGCGTAGGGCCGATCCTGGCCAGCGACGAGCAGCGTTCGCCCAAAGGCAGCGCGCTCAGGGTGCTGGCGCTGCTGCGCACGCCAGCGGACGCCTCGTCGGTTGCCGCCTCAGGCGTCTCGCCAGTCGTTGCTGGACTGCATTGAGCCGCCGGCGAAATGTCCGACCTGCGCTCACGCCTGGGACAGTTGCGCGGCGGCAGCATCGCGACGGTGCCGCCGCTTCCACTGGACCCGGCCTGGGTTGATCGACTCGCGCGCCTGCGTCTGCTGGCGCGCGAACGCCAGGGATTCGGCGGATCGAGCGCCACGCCCGAGTTGCCCGGAGTGGAGCTGGCGGCCGGATTGCGTTTGCATGAAGTGCGGGTCAGTGCGTTGAAACTGAGATTGGCAGGGCTGGAGCTGCCTGCCGCGCTGACGCCTCCATGGGATGCGGCTGCCGCTGTCGATATCGAGAATCTGCGCCTGTTCGATACTGAAACCAGCGGACTTTGCGGTGGTGCGGGACTCAAGGTGTTTCTGCTTGGGGTGCTGCGCTGGCACGACGATTCCTGGCTGTTGCGCCAGTATCTGTTGACCAGCCCGACCGGCGAAGCCGCGCTGGTGGATGCCTGGGTGAGCGAATGCGCAGGGGAAGCACATTTGGTCAGCTACAACGGCAAACGCTTCGATGTGCCCGCCTTGCGCACCCTGGAGACCCTGCACGGTCGCCAATCGAATGCCTCGGCGCTCGCCCACTGGGATCTGCTCTACCCGGTGCGCCGCGCGTTTCGTGGTCTCTGGCCGGACTGCCGCTTGACCACCGCCGAGCGCATGCTGGTCGGCCGCGAGCGCGCGAACGACCTGCCGGGGAGCGAGGCGCCGCGGGCGTGGCGGGAATTCCTGGCGACCGGCGCGACCCGCGATCTGCTGCGCGTGATGCAACACAACCGCGCTGATCTGGAAGCGCTGCTGCGCGTTCTCAAGGCGATGATGGCGATACCGCAGAGTGCGCCTCGCACGCGTATACGCAGGTCGCGGGCGGCGTGATGGCCCTTGAGGCGGCAAAAATCGTCGGCACCGGTGGTAGAGGCGAGGTTTACGTCGCGACCGTCAGTCCGCGTTTGGCCAATAAACGAACTTCATCGGCGCCGGACTTGATGGTCTTGCACGTTTCATCGCGATGACCTCCATGCAAACGCGGTAACGCTCGCTGATTCCATATCGAATCGGTTCGAATCCGTACTGCCTTAGCAATGCATAAAGTCGCCGTCGCCCAAAGTTGTGGTAGTGCTCGAGTTCGCCCCAATAGGGATTGGCATTCTGCTGGTCGAGCACCCGCCAAGCCATTGCGTCGATATTTGGCATCGAGATGTACAGGATACCGTTCTCGTTGAGAAGTCGCTGAGCTGCAATCAGGGCGTCCTTCGGGAATGGAATATGCTCGAGGACGTCCGCCATGCTGATGACCGCGCAGTCGCCAGTCAACTGAAGACGGCTGACATCGACGCAATGGGCTTCGACCCCGAATTCCTGCATGCGCCGCACATTGTCTTCCCGCAAATCAAGGCCAATCGGCTTGAAGCCATATTCCTGTGCAGTAAACAGCAGCGACCCGTTGCCGAATCCGACGTCGAGCCACGGTCCGCTACTGACGAATGGCAGCACTTTTTCGATCATGCGCGCCGATATGCCACGCGTTTGCTCAATGTTGACGCCGACTTGCTGATTCTCGTTGGTCTTGCTGAAGATGATGCGGCAGGCTTCGTCCGTATAATAGCCTTCGGTAAAAACATGGGTGCAGGCTTGACAGCGCTTCCAGCGAATGGTTTCGCTGAGTGAAGGGTGAAAGAGCGGGTGTCGCGAACAGTTTCCAATTGCAGCATCGGTCATTGATGCGCTGCCGCAGAGCGGGCAATTGTTGAAGAGAATTCGTTCGTTCATGGAGTGACTCGTACTTGCCTTTTCACTTGACTCACATGCGCCGTTCGCCGCGCCAGTTGTCTTCCTTGCGCCGACCCGGCGCATGCCGGCGGTCGCCGCCTTCGGCACTGATGTTGAGCTCGGGTTGATCGATCGGGTCCATGCGGCGCTTGCGGCGACGGTTTTCAGTGATCGGTTGATAGCGGCAACGACATTGTTTGCCGCACCCCGCGATTGGCAGCGGTACCGCGGAGTCGGCGCGGAAACGCTTTCCTCGGGCCTCGCGCGCCCAGGTGCATGCCTTGGTGGGCTGTTCGACGTCCAACTGCCAGGTTCGGATGCGCTTCAAATGTTGAAACAGACGCGGATTGACCACTCGGTCGGGAAGCTCGGCCAGTTCGCCGTGCAGCCGACGGCGCTGGTTTCGGCGCCAGATCACGACTGCCAACGCCAGGCCGGCGATGGCGATCACCGCTGCAGCGATGGTATTCGGATCCACGTCATGCCCCTTTGTTGCGGTGATGCGCAGCATGGTCGAGCACACTCGTCCCGACAAGACCCGTGATGGCCGAGATGAATATCGGAGCAGGGGGTTCAGGTCGGGGTGCTATAGTCCGCGGTCCTGTTGGGCCGGGCTAGGCGTGCTGCGCCGCCGGCAGCGACTGTTTCCAGCACTGCGATCCCACATCGATGCGCCTCGCCACCGTCAAACTGGCCGGGTTCAAGTCTTTCGTCGATCCGACGACCTTGCACCTGCCTACCAACATGACCGCCGTTGTCGGGCCGAACGGCTGTGGCAAGTCGAACATTATCGACGCGGTGAAGTGGGTGCTCGGTGAATCCGCTGCCAGCCGCCTGCGTGGCGATTCGATGACCGATGTCATCTTCAACGGCACCACCGAACGCAAGCCGGTGGGCCAGGCGGCGGTCGAGCTGATCTTCGACAACTCGGATGCCAGCGTGCTCGGCGAGTTCGCTGCCTACAACGAGATCTCGGTGCGCCGCGTGGTTGGACGCGATGGTCAGTCGCAGTACTGGCTGAACGGCACCAAGTGCCGCCGCCGCGACGTTACCGACCTGTTCCTCGGCACCGGACTCGGTCCGCGGTCCTACGCGATCATCGAGCAGGGCATGATTTCGCAGATCGTCGAGGCTGCGCCAGACGACCTGCGCGTGCATCTGGAAGAAGCGGCAGGCATCTCCAAGTACAAGGAACGGCGCAAGGAAACCGAGTCGCGCATGCGCGCGACGCGTGAGAACCTGGAGCGCCTGAAGGACGTTTCCGACGAGGTCGACAAGCAGCTCGAACATCTGCGGCGCCAGGCCAAACAGGCCGAGCGCTGGACCGAATTGCGCACCGAACAGCGCAAGGTCGACGCCGAGGTCAAGGCGCTGGGCTGGCGCGCGCTGGCGACGCAACTGGACAGCGAAGTCGGCAAGCTCAAACAGACCGAACTGCTGGTCGAACAACTGGCGGCGGACCAGACGCGCAATGAAAGCGAGATCGAGACCGCGCGGGCGCAACACGGCGAAGCCGCTGAGGCCTTTCGCACGGTGCAGGCCGAGCACTATCAGGTCGGCGCCGAAATCGCGCGGGTCGAGCAGCAGCTGACATTCCGTCGCGACAGCGTCGCGCGGCTCAAGCGCGAGCTCGGCGAGGCCGGCGCGCAGCGCCAGCACCTGGATGAACAGTTGCGCCTCGACCGCGACCAGCAGGTCATGCTCAATCAGGCTTTGGAACGCGAAGAGCCGCGGCTGACCGCACTGGTCGACGCCGCCGCCGATCGCAGCGACGCATTGGCGGCCGCCGAAGCCGCGCTCAGCGTATGGCAAACCCGCGCCGATGCACTCAATCGCGCGTCCAGCGATGCCACCAAGGCCGCCGAAGTGGAACGCACGCGCATCGATCTGCTCGAACGGCAGATGCATCAGGCGCTGAAGCGTCGCGAGATCCTCGATTCGGAAACCGCGATGTTGAGCGCGCGCGGCAGTGCCGATGAATTGAGCGCCCTGCGCGAGGGCCTCGAAGCCGAAGAAGCCGCCGTCGAAACCCTGTCGGCCGAGCTGGAGATGCGCAAGGCTGCGGTCGCTCGGTCCGAGCAAGCGCAACGCGCGACCCAAGCGCAGCTGAATCAGGAGCGCCAGCAGTTGAGTTCCGCGCGTGGTCGCCTGGCGTCGCTGGAAGCGCTGCAGCACGCGGCGCTCGGCGAGGACAAGCGTGATCTGGCTGCCTGGTTGGCGCGTCATGGACTGCAGCAGGCACCGCGTCTGGGCGCATTGCTGCAGGTCGAGCCGGGCTGGGAGAGCGCGGTCGAGATCGCGCTCGGCATGGCGCTGGAAGCGATCGTCGTCGATGCGGCGACGTCGCGCGATATCGATCTGGCGAGCCTGCCCAAGGGCGTGCTGACGCTGGTCGATGCGTCGCTGCACCCGGCCACCGCGCAGAGCGGCACATTGGCGGCCAAGGTGCGCGGTCCAGCGGCGGTTGCCGCATGGCTGGATGGCGTGCTGACCGCCGGCGATGCCGAGCAGGCGCGTGATCTGGCGCAAGGGCTGGCGCCGCACCAGAGCGCGATCACCGCCGACGGCCACTGGTTTGGACCGGGCTGGCGCCGCATCGATCGTGGCAGCCAGGGGCATGAGGGCGTGATTCAGCGCGGTCGCGAGATCGAGGCACTGAAGCAGCAGATCGAAACCGGCGACGAGCGTCTGCTCGAACTCGAAAGCGGATTGACGCGCACGCGCTCTGAACTTGCCGAGGCCGAGCGCGCGCGCGAGATTGCGCAAACGACCCTGTACGCCGCGCATCGCAAGCTCGCGGATCTCGCCGGGCGCGTGCGCAGCCATGAAGGCAAGGTCGATCAGGAGCGCCAACGCCGCGAAGCAATCGCGCGCGAGCGCGATCAGCTGGGCGAGCAGATCACCCTGTCCGAGCAGCAGACGCGCGAGGCGCGTGGCAAGCTGAATGGCGAGATGTCGCGCCTGGAGACGCTGGCCGAGGATCGCGAGCAACTGGAGCTCGAACGCGTGCGCCTGACCCAGGCGCGCGAGAGCGCCCGCAGTGGTGCCCGCGAAGCGCAGGAGGGCGAGCGCCAGCTGGCGTTGTCAGTCGAATCCAAGCGTACCGCGGCGCGTTCGCTGGCCGCTGCCATCGAGCGCATCGAATTGCAGTTGGCCCAGCTCGGACAGCGTCGCCAGCAGCTCGAACAGCAGCTCGCCGAGGCCGAGGGCCCGTTACCGAAGCTCGACGAGGAACTCAGGTTGCACCTCGATCAACGGGTGCTGGTCGACCAGCGCATGAGTTCGGCGCGCCAGGTGCTGGAGCAACTCGACCAACGCATGCGCAAGCACGACCACGAGCGCCAGCGTGTCGATCATCAGCTGGCGCAGGCGCGCGAGAAAAAGAGTCAGGCGCAACTGGCCGAACAGGCGATCCGGATCAAGGCCGAAGCGCTTGAAGAGGCCTTGCACGCCGAGGGCTTCGAACGCGACGCGGTGATCGCCGAGCTGAATCCGGAAGCGACGCTGCCGGTGTGGGAGGCGCGTCTGGCCGACCTCGAGCAGCGCATCAAGCGGCTGGAGCCGGTCAATCTGGCGGCAATCCAGGAACTCGACGAACTGTCGCAGCGCAAGACCTATCTCGACGCCCAGCATGCCGACCTGACCGAGGCGCTGGAGACGCTGGAAGAGGCGATCCGCAAGATCGACCGCGAAACGCGCACGCGCTTCAAGGAAACTTTCGATCGCGTCAACAGCGGTGTCCAGGAGCTGTTCCCGCGCCTGTTCGGTGGCGGCCACGCCTACCTCGAACTGACCGGCGAGGATCTGCTGTCCACCGGCGTCAACATCATCGCGCGCCCGCCAGGCAAGAAGCCGGCCAGCATCGGCCTGCTGTCCGGCGGCGAAAAGGCGCTGACCGCCGTGGCCCTGGTGTTCTCGATCTTCCGCCTCAATCCGGCACCGTTCTGCCTGCTCGATGAGGTCGATGCGCCACTCGACGAAGCCAACGTCGGGCGCTTCAGCCAGATGGTGGTCGAGATGAGCAAGAGCGTGCAGTTCCTGATCGTCTCCCACAACAAGGTGACGATGGAAGCCTCCAACCAGCTCGCCGGCGTGACCATGCGCGAACCCGGCGTGTCGCGGCTGGTCAGCGTCGATCTGGCGGAGGCGACGCGGTTGGTAGCGTGAAAAGCGGTGAAAAGTGAAACGTGAAACGTGAAATGTGAACTTGCCCAATTAACGTTTTACGTTTCACCTTTCACCCTGCTTGCGAGACAGGTTCATTCCCCTTCAGGCCACCGCACCCATGCCCATCGACCTGATCAGCGACACCGTGACCCGACCGACGCCGGCGATGCTGGCGGCGATGCTGGCTGCCGAGGTTGGCGACGATGTGTTCAACGAAGATCCGGCGACGCATGCGCTGCAGGCGTTTGCTGCGGCGATGTTCGGTCACGAGGCGGCGTTGTTCATGCCGTCGGGGGTGATGAGCAACCAGGTGGCGATCAAGGCGCACACCGAGGCGATGGACGAGATGATCTGCGAGGAGACCTCGCACGTCTTCCGCTACGAGAACGGCGGTTACGCCTTTCATTCGCAGATCGCGGTGCAGACCATCCCGGGCGATCACGGCCGATTGACCGCGGCGCAGGTCGAGGCAGCGATCAAGCCGATCGCCGATTGGCTGCCGCGCTCGCGCCTGGTGGTGCTCGAAAACACCTGCAACGCGGCCGGCGGCAGTTATTACACGATCGACCGCGTGCGGCCGATCCGCACAGTGTGTCGCGAGCGCGGCTTGAAGCTGCACCTCGACGGCGCGCGCCTGTTCAACGCTTTGGTCGAATCGGGTGAATCGACGCACGACTGGGGCGCCGAGTTCGACAGTCTCTCGATCTGCCTTTCCAAGGGCCTCGGCGCGCCAGTCGGTTCGCTGCTGATCGGCGACGCCGCGTTAATTACCAAGGCGCGCCGCCTGCGCAAGGGTTTCGGTGGCGGCATGCGCCAGATCGGCTTTCTTGCAGCGGCCGGCTTGCATGCGCTGACGCATCACGTCGAGCGTCTGCGCGAGGACCACGCGCACGCGCAAATGCTGGCAGCGACCCTGGCCGAGGCGTCCTATGTGGCCGCACTGCGTCCGGTGCACACCAATATCGTGATCTTCGATCTGGCCGGCGACTGGACTGCCGCGGGTTTCCTCGCGCGCCTCGCCGAAAGCGGCGTGCGCGCTGCCGCATTCGGGCCGAAGACGGTGCGCTTCGTGACTCACCTGGACGTGGATCGGGCAATGATCGAGCGCGTGTGCGATGTGCTCAAGACCATCCGCCACGCGCCCTGAGCGCTTCCTGCAGGAGTCCCGGTCGCCCCTGGCGGTGCGCTTATTCGCACATCGAACTGGCGGCTACCATGCGGGCTGCTTTTTTGTCCGCAAAGGACGCAAAGGACGCAAAGGACGCAAAGGACGCAAAGGACG
>ERZ761602.6802-NODE-6802-length-12544-cov-5.977340_pt1 | contig 12544 bp, 8 predicted proteins | sample MGYA00512165_ERZ761602 | MGnify/ENA primary metagenome ERZ761602 (study PRJEB28899, sample SAMN02445085) | bioreactor sludge metagenome | biome: EBPR sludge; isolation source: Thorneside wastewater treatment plant | place: Australia: Brisbane, Thorneside... | reverse complement strand
TTTCTAGGTTAGGTAACTGGCAATATTTATAAAGAATTATAAGTGTTAAAAATTAATTGAATTAATGATTGCAATGGTTCATTTAAAGAAAAGGATAGCAGTAATATTGTTGTTTTTAATAATGGCGCTGTTTGCAGAAGCTCAGGAACTAAAAGTATATCCTGCCCCGACCTTTGAAACAGATGCTTTGCATAACAATGACTTTGTCGTTAAAGTAAGAAAGCCAGGTGGTGACTGGCAGGATTTGTATGAGTACAATGTTAAGGTGGATGAGGTGAAGGATGCCAAACATACGGTGATGAATGCTTCCATGAGTAGCTTTGATTTTTCTGGTGAGGTGGAAGTGGCAGTAACCCATAACAAAGGGGAAATTGCATCGGCACGCATCCGACCATTATCCTATAACATTGCTCATGAAATCAAGGGAAATACACTCTACTTTACCTTGAACAAACCATCCAGTCTTTCAGTAGAAATCAATGGTGATATTTTTCACAATCTCCATTTGTTTGCCAATCCAATTGATGATTTTAAGATCAATAAAAAGGCTAAGGACCTGATTTACTTTGGACCAGGCATCCACGAGTTTCCAGCTGGAAAATTACAAATTCCTTCTGGAAAAACGGTGTATGTAGCAGGTGGTGCTGTTTTAATGGGGCAGTTGTTGGTAGAGAATGTACGGGATGTCAAAATTGTCGGACGTGGTGTGATTGATCCTTCAGTGAAAATGGGCGCGCATATTGCTAATTCAAAAAACATACTGGTAGAAGGTATTTGTCTTACACAATGTGCTACCGGTGGTTCTGATAGTGTAACCATACGGAACGTGAAAAGCATCAGTTATTATGGTTGGGGAGATGGACTGAATGTTTTTGCCAGCAACAATGTTTTGTATGACGGCGTGTTTTGCAGAAACTCCGATGACTGTACAACGGTATATGCCACGAGAAAAGGTTTTGTGGGTGGATGTAAAAATATCACCATGAAGAATTCAACCTTATGGGCTGATGTGGCGCATCCTATTATGATTGGTATTCATGGCAATTCTTTATCCCCTGATACGATACAAAACTTAACGTACCGGAATATTGATATACTGGATCATAAAGAAGCACAGATAGATTACCAGGGCTGTTTTGCCATCAATGCTGGTGATAACAATCTAATCAGGAATGTGAAGTTTGAAAACATCAGGGTAGAGGATTTCCGGCAAGGACAGTTAGTTAATATCCGGATTTTCTACAACAAAAAATATTGTACCGCACCGGGGCAAGGAATCGAGAATATTCTATTTAAAGATATTGCCTACAATGGCAAAAACGCTGAACTTTCGATGATAGCGGGCTATGATAGCACCCGTAAGGTGAAGCATATTACTTTTGATAACCTTGTCATCAATGGTATAAAAATCACCGACGATATGCCAGGCAAACCAGCCTGGTATAAAACTGGAGATATGGGACGGATTTTTATTGGAGAGCACGTAGAAAATGTGGTGTTTAGATAATTAAGATATATAATTTTTGAACAGACTTTCGAAATGAAGTTGAAATTAAATATCAGTTTGGCATTTGCGATTGCCCTTTGGTGGGGTAGCGTTGCTGCGCAGGAAAGAAAACTTACGACTGGCAGTCTTGATTTCCTACCCCTTCAAACTAAAATTCTATCCTGGATAGATAGTGGATATTATGAAGGTGCTTCCATCAGCATCGCTAAGGACAACCGGGTTGTTTATAAGAATTATTTTGGCAACTATACGCCCGAAACTGTTGTATTCATTGCATCTGCCGGTAAATGGCTGGCAGCCGCAACCCTCGCAGCTTTGGTAGATGAAGGGAAATTGTCCTGGGATGATAAAGTGCGAAAATGGTTGCCTGAATTTACCGATAAAAAAGGCGATGCCAGTTTGGCCCAACTGATGTCGCATACTGCTGGTTATCCGGACTATCAACCTGCCGGCAAGCCCATTGATATTGCTCAAACATTAAAAGCATCTGTTGCAGCAATTGTTGATTTGCCAGCAGATACTTTGGCCGGAACAAAATTTAAGTATGGTGGATTGGCCATGAATGTTGCCGGTAGGATGGCTGAGTTAGCTACCGGTAAAGACTGGGAAACTATTTTTCAGGAAAAAATTGCAAAACCTTTGGAGATGAAGGCGACAAGGTTTACACCTGTAGACTCGGCAGGCGGCCATGCGCCCATGTTGGGTGGTGGGGCACGATCTACGTTAGATGACTATAGTAATTTTCTTTCGATGATCGCAAACAACGGTGTTTTTAAAGGAAAGCGGGTGCTCTCAAAAAAGATAATAGCAAAAATGCAGGCCGACCAAATCGGAAATGCTAAACTGAACTCAGGTGAGTTTGTAGCAAAAGTTAGGGATAGCTTACGAAAAGATATTTACGGATTAGGAGAATGGCGTGAAGAAGTAGATGCTAAAGGTAATGCTACTTTAATCAGTAGTCCGTCATGGGCTGGCGCATATCCCTGGATCGACAAAAAGAATGGTGTGTATGGCTTTTTTCTTACTCATATTTCCAAAAGAAAAAATGGGTTCAACTCCTTTCTGGCAAGTCCTGTAATTCCGCTCTATGTGAGAGATGCAATTGAAGAAGCCAGGCATCCTGAAATCAAAAGAGGATTTGTAAAGGTAGATAGTGGCCGTTTGTACTATGAAGAGTTGGGGAAAGGATCCCCATTGATTTTTATTCATGGCCATTCCTTTGATCATTCAGAATGGCAGCCACAATTCTTTGAATTTGCTAAAAACTACAGGGTCATTACTTATGATGTTCGGGGGTATGGCCGTTCATCTATGCCTTCGGAATTTTCAAATATTATGCATGCTGATGATCTGGCGCAATTGATGGATGATTTAAAAATTAAGAAAGCCCATGTTGTTGGACTTTCAATGGGTGGTTTCATTGGACTTGATTTTTTAGCGATGCATCAGGAACGTCTGTTGTCTGTAACGCTGGCCAGTGGTGATGTGTGGCAGGAAAGCCCCGGGCCTGCTGTCCCCTGGACCGATGCTGAAATTGCAAAAAGAAGATTGGAAATTGCAGGATTATACAAAAAAGGGGTTCATGATTTTAAGATAGATTGGTTCAATGCTTTAACAACAAGAGATGGAAAAATGATTGAACATATCATATCGCCTATCTGGAATATGATTTATAAATGGGATGCCTGGCAACCTACACATATTGAACCTCGTTTCCTGTTGGGAACTTCGGTTGTAGATAAGATAAAGCACCTGAAAGTGTCTGTTCCGGTGCTTGTATTAACAGGTTCTGTTGATGCAGCTAAAAAGAACAAGGTGCTTGAATTGGTGCCTTCTGCAATACAACGAATCATTCCAAATGCAGGACATGTTAGTAATTTAGAAAATCCGAAAGCGTTTAATGAGTTGTTGAGAAATTTTTTAAAAGGGCAATGAGGATAAGCAGTCGCAATAAGTTGGTTTAAAAATGAGAGCGTGTAATATGAAAAAAATATTTGAATTATTATTTGGGTTGATTGTTTCAGTAACGATGCAGGCGCAGTCTATATATCCGGGACAACATGATGGTAAACTTAAACTTCAAACAACAAGCAAGGTGAAAGCTTACAGCTTTGATCTGAAAGATGTAAAGTTGTTGCCATCCATATTTACTGAAAATAGGGAACGAACAACCAACTGGATATTGTCGTTGAACGTGAATCGACTATTGCAGAGTTTCAGAAATACATCAGGAACCTGGTCGGCATCGGAAGGTGGGTATTCTGTTATTAAGAAGTTGGGCGGCTGGGAGTCTTTGGATTGCGACTTGCGTGGGCATAGTACGGGACATATTTTATCAGCTTTGGCTTATTTGTATGCATCTACCAGAGACGAAAAATTTAAGTTGAAATCAGATAGTTTGGTGAAAGGCCTTGCTGAAGTGCAGCAGACTTATACCTCCAATGGTAACAAAGGTTATATCAGTGCTTACGCTGAAGGGTTGATAGATCGGAATATTGCGGGTAAAAGTGTTTGGGCTCCCTGGTACACATTGCATAAAATTTACGCAGGATTAATAGATCAATACTTATACTGTGACAATAAGCTCGCATTGGAAATAATGCAAAATGCTGCGGACTGGGCCTATCATAAACTAAAACCTTTGACCGAAGAACAACGACGACTGATGTTGCGAAATGAATTTGGGGGCGTAAATGAAGCCTTTTATAATTTGTATTCTATTACCGGAAATCCTGAACATAAATGGCTGGCGGAGTATTTTTATCATGCTGACGTGATGGATCCTTTGGCCAAACAAAAAAACCAGTTGAACTTTAAACATGCCAACACTTTTATACCCAAGCTGATTGGAGAAGCCCGGAATTATGAGCTGTTTGCAAATAATCGTTCTAACGATATGGTGCATTTTTTCTGGAACACTGTTGTTAATCATCAAACCTATGCTACCGGAGGAAATAGTCATAAAGAAAAATTCATTCCTTCAGATAGTATATCAAAGTATTTAACAGGCTATACTCAGGAGACCTGCAATACCAATAACATGTTGAAATTAACCCGGCATTTGTTTACCTGGGATGCAGATCCTACGCAGGCTGATTTTTATGAGCGTGCCTTGTACAATCATATCCTAGGGCAACAGGATCCGCAGTCGGGGATGGTGGCTTATTTCTTACCGCTGATGCCTGGTGCGCATAAAGTGTACAGCACACCTGATAAATCGTTCTGGTGTTGCGTAGGGACAGGTTTTGAGAATCATGCTAAATACAATGAAGCAATCTATTATCACGATGGTAAAGGCGTGTACGTCAACCTGTTTATTCCTTCGGTGTTAAGCTGGAAAGAAAAAGGACTGACACTTAAACAAGAAACTAGTTTTCCCTCAAATGATAAAGTGGCATTAACTATTGATGTGGACCAACCAGTACAGATTCCTGTTTATCTTCGTTATCCTTATTGGGCTTCGAATGTAGAAGTAAAAGTGAACGGTAAGAAAATAAAAGTAAAACAAGCGCCTTCCAGTTATATAACACTTAGTCGGACATGGAAAAAAGGCGATAAGATTGAAGTGCATTATCCTATGAATTTACACCTCTACGAAGCCAATGATGATCCTGACAAAGCGGCTGTAATGTATGGGCCATTGGTACTTGCAGGTATGATGGGTACAGAGGGTATGGTAGCTCCTGCGCCATTTTCCAATCCAGATCTGCATAATGATTATTATACTTATGATTATCATGTTCCAATAGGTATAAAAACTTCCTTGACGGTTAATCGTAAAAATCTTGGGAATACCTTTACAAAGTCAAAAGATTATAATCTGCTCTTTGTTGATGCGAAGGATGGCGTACAGCTTGCGCCCATTCATACCATACATCATCAGCGTTATGTGGTGTATTGGGACATAAAGTGAAATCTTTAAAACGAATTATGAAAATGAAACGTATAAACTTTACTGCTGTTTTGCTTGTTGCTTTTGCGATGAGCAGTCTGGCATTGTGTGCTCAGAAGCAGCATCCCTACTTGTATTTCACTAAAGATCGGATTGCTGCCACAAAGGAAAAAGTCAGGAAGGATACCATTTTTAAACATGCCTGGGAAATGATGAAAGCAAAAGCTGATGCAGATGCTTCAGCAGGAAAGGGAGGCGATATGGTTGCGCAATCCTTAGCTTATCGTATGACCGGTGATACGAAATATGCAAAACATGCAAAAATGCTTCTTGAGAAATTATTAAGCAGCAATCAATGGGATGGTCTTGACGACAGAACACCCAGGTGGAATTCGGCTTTGGGTACGGCACATAAAAATGGAATGGCGGCAATTACTTTTGATGCCATCTATGATATGCTATCTCCACAAGAGAAAAAGCAAATGGCAGAGAGAATCGTAAAACTCGGGATAGAACCTTCGTTGGATGATTGGCTTTCTGCTGATAAAAGGTTGCATACGCTAAACTCAATGGGACATAACTGGTGGAGTGCAATTGTGTTTCAAGCGGGTGTTGCATCACTGGCTGTGATGAATGAAATTCCACAAGCTAAAGGATGGGCTCAGGAAGTATTGAGTGGAGCCGAAGAGTGGTTTACCTTTAGTGGCAGTGTTTTGGAGAATAAAGTTCCAAATTTTGATCCGCAAGGTGGGTTTTATGAAAGTATTAATTATGCTAATTTTGGCATTGGCGAATATTTATTTTTTCGAATCGCTTGGACAAATGTTTTTGGTAAGATTACCTGCAGCTACGATCATTTGCTGAAAGGGTCAGCAAACTGGTTTATTGATATGAGTTACCCCAGAACCGGCCAGTTGTATTCGTTGAACTTTGGAGATGGAAGCTATACTACTAATGGGGAACGTGTAATAAAACTTATGATGGCTTTGGGTTTTTCAGATGCCAACTATATCTGGTATCTACAACAAGCCGGGAAAGGATCTTTCAGAGAAGATTTATCTGTTAATAATCCTTTGGGGTTAGTGTTTAGCCCCTCATTGCCCAAAGAAGCAGCCAGTAATAATAGGCCAACCGCATCGTTGTACAGCACCATGGGATGGGCATCATTACGGTCCTCCTGGAAGGAAGATGCCACTTTGTTTGGGATCAAATCTGGTTACACCTGGAATCATGCGCATGCCGATGCAGGATCGTTTATGTTGTGGCATAAGGGTAAAACACTGTTGATTGACGCGGGTAATGTGAATTATGGCAATCCTGCCTATAGTGCTTTTTCCGTTCGAAGTGACGCTCACAATGTGATGCTGTTTAATGGTAAGGCTCAGGAGCCGCAGGATCAGTATTATGCGGTTAAGAATGTGGGGCATCTATATAACTTAATGGATGCGGGCAGCTTTAAGTATATTCTTGCGGATGCCCAGCCGCCAACAGCGAGATACTTTCTGAGGAATTATCGCAATGTGATTTGGGTAGGCAGTGTGATTCTGATTTTGGATGATGTGAAAAGTTATGAGAGCGGAAAGTTTGAATGGTTATTGCATCCAACTGTACCAGTAAAGAAAAAAGGCATAGATATGGAAGTTACGGATGACAAAGCTTCGGTTCTTGTCAGACCATTGTTCCCTGAAACATTACCCAATGGCTATCCGCATGATTTTCCGGAAAAAATGAAGTTAGAAGAAAGGCTGGGTGTTAAGGATCACGATCCCAATACAAAGCAAACCTACTATTCCATTTCTCCGGCTGAAGCATCCCGGCAGACAAAGTTTATTACTGCCATTATATTGTTGGATGATAAAAATAAACCGGTGGAAGATCCAGCCTTGTCTGCTATGGCAAGTGCCAAAGAAATGCGTACAGGATTGCCAAAAATCGAAAAATTGGAAGGTGAAAATTATATGGGTGTAAGAATAACGGAGAATGGTATTACCAACGATATCTATTTCAATCTGATGGCAGATGGCAGAATTATGCATCGCAATAGTCATAATGTGATCAGCGGTTGGGAAACGGATGCTTACCTTTTTGGTATAGCTTATAAAGAGGGTAGTAATGATTCCGATCCAGCAAATATCACGAGATATTTTGTGAGTAATGGTAGTTATATCAGAAAAAATCAAAAACCGATATTGAACAGCTTGTCAAAAGTGTTTATGGTAGCTGATAAAAAAGGAAATGAATTAGATGTGATTTTACAGGGACAACCAATAATGAATGTTGGGCTGAATTTAAAAGCATCAAAAATAATGCTGAATGGTAAACCCACACCGTTGCCCTCAAAGGATGGTATGTTGCAAATAAAAATTCATCAACCATAAAATTTAACGATGCATATAAAATTAATGTACAGACTTATCGCTCTGGTGTTTGTTGTTATTCCAGTTGTCATCTTTGCTCAACCAAATAATGTATCAAAAGTATGGGTGGCTGATAACCAAGATGGAACCTATAAAAATCCTGTGTTATACGCCGATTACTCAGACCCTGATGTGATTCGGGTGGACGATGATTATTACATGACGGCTTCCAGTTTCAATTGTGTGCCAGGTTTGCCCATTCTGCATTCCAGAGATTTGGTGAATTGGAAACTTGTCAATTATGCGTTGCCTGCATTATACCTGCCCGGTGTGCCCAACAATTTTTTCGATAAAGCACAACATGGTAAAGGCGTTTGGGCGCCAAGCATCCGTTACCATAATGGAGAGTTTATGATTTATTGGGGTGATCCTGATTTTGGTATTTATGTGGTGAAAGCAAAAGACATTTTAGGAACCTGGAGCGAACCGATTTTAGTACTTCCCGGTAAAGGACGCATCGATCCATGTCCTTTATTTGACGATGACGGGAAAGTTTATTTGGTACACGGTTGGGCCGGCAGCCGGGCGCATCTCAACAGCATCTTAACCGTTTGTGAATTGAATGAGGAGGGCACAAAAGTTATCAGCAACCAATCGCTGGTTTTTGATGGCAACGATGGCGTAAATCATACGGTGGAAGGAGGGAAGTTTTATAAAAAGGATGGCTACTATTATTTGTTAGCACCTGCTGGTGGCGTTGCAACCGGTTGGCAGATTGCTTTGCGGTCAAAGAATGTTTATGGGCCTTATGAAGTGAAAACAGTCTTGGCTCAGGGCAAAACACAAATAAATGGACCACATCAGGGTGGATTGGTTGACACGAAGACGGGAGAGTGGTGGTTTATGCATTTTCAGGATAAAGGCCCTTATGGACGTGTCATCCATTTGCAACCTGTTAACTGGAAAGATGGCTGGCCTGTAATGGGAGTTAATGACAAAAATTATTGCGGCGAACCCGTTCTGACTTATAAAAAACCAAATGTAGGAAAAGTATATCCAATAGAAACGCCTGCAGAAAGCGACGAATTTAATTCGAATCAATTGGGGCTTCAATGGTCCTGGCATGCTAATCCGCAACAATCATGGAGTTTTCCATCAACTAATGGTTATTTAAGGTTGTATGGGCAGTATTATCCTGATAGTTACACAAACTTCTGGGATGTACCCAACCTGCTTTTACAGAAGTTGCCGGCGCCTGCATTTAGTGCAACAATGAAACTAACCGCCGTTTTACAAAACGAGGGTGATAAAGTTGGGCTGATTATGATGGGGTGGGACTATAGTTATTTAGCACTTACAAAAACTGCCAATGGCTACTCCCTTTCTCAGGTTGTTTGTAAAGATGCAGAGCAAAAAGGTGAAGAAAAACTGCTTGCCGAAATCAACGTTAATAACTTAAAAACTCAGGTAAAATACAATTATCAAACTAAACTTGAAATGGCAGATGTGTACCTGCGGGTAGCAATGAAGGAAGGTGCAGGTTGTTATTTTTCCTTTAGTACGGATGGAAAAAAGTTCATTTCAGTTGGAGCTCCCTTTCAGGCAAAACAAGGCAAATGGATTGGTGCAAAGATGGGAATGTTTATTTTAAATAAGGCCAATAACACTGCAAGATCATGGATGGATGTGGATTGGTTCCGAGTAGAAAAATTGGATTGATTTGGTTTGGTGAAACTTCAAAAATAAAGTATGAATATCAGGCGTTTTATATTTTTTGTATTGATGGCGTTTTCTTTTGCGACGCCTGTTTTTGGGGCAGAATATCAATGGTCTGTAAAAGTGAAAGGTTTTGTATCGCCTGAAACCAATGCCAATCCCGAAGCGTTTTTGTGGATTCCATCCAATTGTAGTCAGGTGAAAGCCGTAGTGGTAGGCCAACACAATATGTGCGAAGAAACCATTTTTGAACATCCTGAATTTCGAAAGACAATGGCAGAGTTAGGTTTTGCCATTGTTTGGATAACACCGGGTATTGATCAGCAATGGGATGTGAAAAATGGATGTCAGAAAGTATTTGATGAGATGATGAAAGAGCTTGCTGAAAAGAGTGGCTATACGGAATTGCAGTTTGCCCCGGTTGTTCCTTTAGGCCATTCGGCTATGGCTACTTTTCCTTGGAATTTTGCTGCTTGGAATCCAGGGCGAACACTGGCTATCATTTCCTATCATGGAGATGCACCAAGAACCAACCTTACTGGTTATGGTGGCGAAAACTTGGAGTGGGGTCGCAACCGTAATATTGATGGTATTCCTGGGTTGATGATCGAAGGTGAATACGAGTGGTGGGAAGCTCGTGTAAATCCGGCTTTAGCTTTCCGTATGATGTATCCGGAAAGTTGCATTTCGTTTTTATGCGACGCTGGACATGGACATTTTGATGTGTCGGAAGATGTAGTGGATTATATGTGCCTGTTCCTCAAAAAAGCAGCAACCTATCGATTGCCTAAACAACAATCTTTGGATCAGGCTACTGTTTTAACAAAAGTTGATGTAATGAAAGGATGGTTGGCAGAACGTTGGCATCCTGTTCAGCCCAAACGGTCGAAAGCCGCGCCATTTATGCAATACAAAGGAGATGCGCATGATGCATTCTGGTATTTTGATCAGGAAATTGCAGTTGCGACTGAACAGTATTATGCAAAAAATAGAAATAAGAAACATCAATTTATCGGTCTGACGCATAATGGTAGTTTGATTCCCTATCGACCCAACCGGCATGTGAAGTATGATCTGTCTAACCTCAAGCCTGGCGCTGATGGTATCACCTATCATTTTCATGCGGTGTTCACCGATTCGCTGCATCAGCAATTCACGAATGCACATTCAAAAACTCTGATACATATTGAACGTATTGATGGCCCAATACAGAAAATAGATGATACGACATTCAAAGTGAAGTTTAATAGAATGGGATTGAACAATACCAAGCGCACTAACAGTTTTACGCTTTGCGCTTATAATGATGGTGATGCTCAGTACAAGAGTGCCGTACAGGAATTTAGTATGAAGATTAACTATCCGCTTAAAGAAGGAAAGCGTCAGGCTATATTTTTCCCGGCTTTACAAAACGTAAGTCAAACTGAAAAGGAAGTTGTATTACTTGCGACTACTGACAGTGGACTTCCGGTAAGTTACTATGTAAAAGAGGGGCCGGTTGAAGAAAAGGAGGGTCGCATGGTATTTACCGAAATTCCACCACGAGCCAAGTTCCCGATAACGGTTACTGTGGTAGCATGGCAATTGGGTTTGGAAAGAACGGTGCAATCTGCCGAACCGGTGGAGCGGTCTTTTTTAATAGTGAAATAGTCTGTTGCAACTCGATTTCAGACATTTAGTAATGGTTTTGAATGATAAGCTGCCAATGGAACTAATAGCCACCAAACGTCAGGTGGTTGTGTTGTTGGGCAGGAGTTTGGGTATGGAAAGCATCCAGATAGAAATTTCAATATCAACTCAGTTGAGAATTCATTTTATACGTATCAAACAAACGGATGTGAACGACAATTTTAAATACGCAAAGTGGTATCAGTCTATTGAAATATAATGATAAAACAAGGGAACTGCTTAACTCTTCAAAGAAGAAAGCATTGTAAGCCAATTTGCGTTTAAAAATTGTCTGGTATCCGGGATTGAATTCTGGGGCTGAAACACCTTGTGATGACACCACCTGAAGATCGTGAGCATAGCAATTCCGCAACCCTGGCATCCCATTTATTGTGGAGTAGCAATGCCGATGAAAACCTATATCTTCTAAAAACGCCTTCTTAAACTGATAGATTTTGATTATTATTGAAATCATCATTCCGTGGTGCCAGCCGGACGTAGCATCAATGCCTGAAACTGCTTCATGGATTTTTCCATTCCCTCAGAACTTCCATCCAGGAAAATTACATTGCCCTTGCCGTATTCTGCGAAGTTTTTGATGGCCTCAGTCCACATACTAAACAGAATAAAATTGGTGTCCAGATTGGCCTGCCTTAGCTCGGTAGCCGCAGAGGACATCCCCTTAGCCACTTCTTCTCTAAACAATGCGATACCCTGCCCACGCAACTTAGCTGCTTCACGCTCTGCCTCTGCGCTGATTTTGATGGCGTTACCTTCTGCTTCAGCCGATTTGGTTTTGGTGATCAGTAAAGCTTGTCCTTCGTTTTCGGCGGCGGCTTTCAGATTATTACTGGCTACTACCTTGCTCATTGATTCCAGAATCATCTTATCAAACGTGATATCGTTGATTTGCAAATCCTGTAAGTGATAGCCCCACTCTTCAAGGGTCTGGTCTATTTCTACCTTTACATACTGCACTATTTCCCGGCGTAGCCCCAGTACTTCTGCCTGCTTTTTAGTTGCAACAAAAGAACGAACGTTTCCTTCGATGGTTTTAATCAGAGCCTGCATCAAATCGCGATCACTGATGAACTTAAAGGCTACTTTTTTAATCGTTTCTTCATCTGAATTTTGCACAGCATACAGTAACATTGATTTAAAGTAAACATTTGCCTGATCTTGTGTTACGGCCTGAAACTCCAACTCCACCGAACGGTTTTGGGTGGATACTCTCTTAAACAACTGCTCAATCAGCGGAATCTTGAAACAAAGACCCGGCTTGGCTATACGCTGATACTTGCCAAACATGGTAATGACACCAATATACCCCTGATTGATAGTGAACAGTCCGCTAAAAACAATGATGAGCAATACAATAACCCACCAGTAACTTAGAAAATCCAT
>ERZ761602.6801-NODE-6801-length-12546-cov-9.785285_pt1 | contig 12546 bp, 9 predicted proteins | sample MGYA00512165_ERZ761602 | MGnify/ENA primary metagenome ERZ761602 (study PRJEB28899, sample SAMN02445085) | bioreactor sludge metagenome | biome: EBPR sludge; isolation source: Thorneside wastewater treatment plant | place: Australia: Brisbane, Thorneside... | reverse complement strand
ACGCTCGGGAGCGTAGGCGCGGCGAGCGCGAGCGGAGGGCGGCGCGTCCCGCCCCGCCTATCGTGACCCCATCGATCAGCGATCCGGGAGGGTCACCATGGACGAACGCCGGCGTTTTCTCGCGGGCCTGGGAGGTGTGGCGGCGGGATTCGCGATGGCCGCGGCACCGGTGCGCGCCGCGACGGGGCGAGGCCCGCGCTACGCGATGGCCATCGACCTCGCCCGGTGCATCGGATGCCAGGCCTGCACGATCGCCTGCGCCGTGGAGAACCGCGTCCCGGCCGGCGAATGGCGCACCGTCGTCACCGTGAGCGAGGTGAAGGCGCCCCGCGGCGCGGCCTTCGCGATGATGCCGCGCCTGTGCAACCACTGCGACGACCCGGCCTGCGTGCCGCCGTGCCCGAAGAAGGCCACCTACCAGACGGCCGACGGCACGGTCCAGATCGACGCCGACCGCTGCATCGGCTGCGGCAAGTGCGTGAAGGCCTGCCCCTACGGCGCGCGCTACGTCGACGAGGCGAGCGGCGTGGCCGACAAGTGCACGTTCTGCCTGCACCGCGTCTCGGCGGGCCTCGCTCCCGCGTGCGTGGAAACCTGCGTGGGCGGCGCGCGCGTCTTCGGCGACCTCAACGACCCGGCGAGCCCGGTCTCGCGGGCCCTCGAAGGTCGAAAGGCCCACACGATCGCGCCCCGCAAGGGCACCAAGCCCCACGTCTTCTACCTCGGCCTCGACGAGGCCCAGCTCGAGGCCGGCCGCGCCGTGATGGCCGATCCGCGCGCCTGACGCCCGCCCCGACAGGAGAACCCCATGAGCCAGTCCCGCCGTCATTTCCTCCTCGGACTCGGAAGCGCCGCCGCCGCGGTCGCCGCGCCCGCCAACGCCGCGGTCCCCGCGTCCGCCGCCAACCTTCACGGCCGAAGCCTCGAGCCGGAATTCCGCGTGGGTCCCGGCGGCGCCGTCGAGCCCACGCCGGGCCAGGCCGTGAGCTACACGGGTTGCCTGGGTTGCACCACGCAGTGCGGCGTGCGCGTGCGCGTCGACCGCGCGAGCGGCAAGGTGTTGCGCGTCGCGGGCAATCCCTACCATCCGCTGTCGGCCGAGTCCCCGCTGCCCTTCAAGGCGTCGGTGCGCGAAAGCTTCGCGGCCCTGGCCGGCGCGACCCGAGCGACGGCCTGCGGACGCGGCAACGCGATGGTCGAGCAGATGGATTCACCCCTGCGCGTGCGCACGCCGATGAAGCGCGTCGGCCCCCGCGGCGCAGGACGCTGGGAGCCCATCGCCTTCGAACAGCTCGTGCGCGAAGTGGTCGAGGGCGGCGACCTGTTCGGCGAAGGTCCCGTCGAGGGGCTGCGCGCCCTGCGGGACCTGAAGACCCCGATCGACGCGGCGCAGCCCCAGCTCGGGCCCCGCGCCAACCAGTTCGCGATGCTCACCAGCGTGAACGACGGGCGCGAGGCCTTCGCGCGGCGCTTCGTGCAGCAGTCCTTCGGCAGCATCAACTTCGTCGGGCACGGCTCCTACTGCGGGGGCGCGTACCGGTCCGCGGCCGCCGCCGCCTTCGGGAACATGAAGGGCATGGCCCACGCCAAGCCCGATTTCGACCACGCGGAGTTCATCCTCTTCGTGGGCACCGCGCCCGGCAACGCGGGCAATCCCTTCAAGCGCCAGGGCGCGCAGCTCGCGAAGGGCCGTGCGGAAGGGCGCCTTTCCTATGTCGTCGTGGACCCGGCGCTCAATCACGCCGACAGCGCCGCGGCCGGAGAGCGCTCGCGCTGGATTCCGATCCGCCCCGGCACCGACGGCGCCCTCGCGATGGCGATGATCCGGTGGATGATCGAGGCGGACCGGATCGACCGGCGCTTCCTCGCGCAGCCCGGGCACGCGGCGGCGGAGGCCGCCGGCGAGGCGGGCTGGACGAACGCGACCCACCTCGTCGTCGTGCAGGCGGGCCACCCGCGCGAAGGCCGCTTCCTGCGGGCCTCGGACATCGGCCGGCCCGTGGCGGAGGCCGATCGCCACGGCGACAAGGACGCCTTCGTCGCGATCGACGAGGCGCTGGGCGAGACCATCCTGCACGATGCGGCGAAGGGACCGGCCCGGCTCGACGTCGCGCAGTCGGTCGCCGTGCCCGGCGGCACGGTCGAGGTGAAGTCCGCGTTCCGGCTCCTCGCGGAAAGCGCTCGTGCCCGCACCCTGGACGACTATGCCGCGGCCTGCGGCGTGCCCGCGGGCCGAATCGCCGACCTCGCCCGCGAGTTCACGGCCCACGGCAAGCGTGCCGCGGTGAACGTGCACGGCGGCATGATGGCGGGCAACGGCTTCTACAACGCCTTCGCGCTCATGACGCTCAACACGCTCGTGGGCAACGTGAACCGGCGCGGCGGCACGATCCTGGGCGGCGGCGCCTTCCGCGACGCGGGCCCGGGTCCTCGCTACGACCTCGCGGCCTTTCCGGGGCAAGTGAAGTTCTCCGGCACGCCGATCGGCCGCAACGTGCCCTACGAGCGCTCCGCGGAATTCGCCCGCAAGAAGGCCGCCGGATCGCCCTGGCCCGCGCAGGCGCCCTGGTATCCGAACGCCCCGCAGATCGGCGCCGAGTGGCTGCCCGCGACGGCGAACGCCTATCCCTACGCGCTCAAGGCCCTCGTGCTCTGGAGCACGAATCCCGTGTACGGCATCCCCGGGCTGCGCGCCGGCGCGATCGAGGCGCTCGCCGACCCGAAGCGCCTGCCGCTCGTCGTGGCGGTGGACGCCTTCCTCAACGAAAGCTCGTCGTACGCCGATTACGTGGTGCCCGATTCGATGCTCTACGAGAGCTGGGGCTGGTCCTCGCCCTGGAACGGCGTGCCCACGCGCTGCACGACGGCGCGCTGGCCCGTCGTCGAGCCCGCCACGGGCCGCACGGCCGCGGGCCACGCGGTGGGGCTGGAGGCCTTCCTCATCGCGACGGCCAAGGCGATGGGCCTGCCGGGCTTCGGCGCCGGCGCCATTCCCGACAAGGACGGGCAGCTGCACCCGCTCGAGCGCGCGGAGGATTGGTACCTGCGCGGCGGGGCGAACATCGCCTTCGCCGGCAAGGCGCCCGTGCCGCCCGCGAGCGACGACGACCTCGCGCTTTCGGGCGTCGCGCGGATCCGGCCCGCGCTCGAATCGGCGCTCAAAGCCGACGAGTGGCGCGCCGTCGCCGCGCTCTACACGCGCGGCGGCCGCTTCCAGCCCCTCGGCGAGACATGGGATCCCGCACGGCCGGAATTCGCGGCCAATCGCCACGCGGGTGCGCTCAACCTCTACCACGAGCCCCTGGGCACGACGCGCGACAGCGTGAGCGGCAAGCGGTACCCCGGCGTTCCGGCCTGGGTCCCACCCGCCTTCGCCGACGGCACGGCCGTGCGCACGCGCTTTCCGGAAGCGCAGTGGCCGCTCCTCGCCTTCAGCTACAAGTCGCCGCTGCAGAGCCCGTACAGCATCGGCGCCTCGCGGCTGCGGGCGCTGCGGCCGTCCAACGCCGTGGTCCTGCATCCCGACGACGCGAAGCGCTTCGGCCTCGCGGACGGAGCCGAGGCAGTGCTTCGCACGCCGGCGGGCGAGGCGCGCGTGAAGGTCGCGGTGCGCGAGGGCGTGATGCCCGGGACCGTCGGCGTCGAGCACGGCTTCGGGCACCGGGAACTCGGCGCGCGGGCCCACCGCATCGGGGCCGCCGCGCAACCGACGGTCGAGGGCCTGGGCGCGGGATTCAACCTGAACGACCTGGGTCTCGCCGATCCCACGCGCACGGGCCGCTCCGTGTGGCTCGATCCGGTGGCCGGCAGCACCGTGCGCAACGGCCTGCCGGCGGCGATCGCGAAGGCCTAGGGCCCGCCTTCCTCTCCGGCGAGAAGGGGCAGCAGGGCGGCCGCGAGCTCCGCGGCCGAGTGCACCTCGAACTTCTCGAGGACGTGCTGGCGGTGGACCTGCACCGTCTTCGCGCTGATGCCCAGCTCGTCGGCGATCGCGCGGTTGGCGAGCCCGAGGGCGACGCGCCGGGCCACCTCCCGCTCCCGGGGCGTGAGCTGCTCGTGAAGCGCCCGCGCGCGGCTCGCCTTCGCGTTCGAGGCGAGATCGCGGCAGGACCGGCGCACGGCGAGCGCGATCGCGTCGAGCAGCGCCTGCTCGCGGAAGGGCTTTTCCAGCAGCTCGACCGCGCCGTGCTTCATCGCCTGCACCGCGAGCGAGACGTCCGCGTGCCCGGTGACGAAGATGATGGGCAGCGCGATGCCGCGCCGCGCGAGGGCCTGCTGCAGTTCGAGTCCGCTCATCGAGGGCATGCGCACGTCGAGCACGAGGCATCCGGGCGGCGCCGGATCGGCGGCGAGCAACGCCTCCGCGCTCGCGAAGTCCCGCACGCGCCACCCGACGGATTCGGCGAGAAAGGCGATGGAGCGCCGCATCCCGTCGTCGTCGTCCACCACCCAGACCGTCGCTTCAGCCTGCATCGTCCGCATCCTTGTCCTGGGCCCGCGGCAGCCGCAGGCACACCGCGAGACCGCCGCCGGCGACGGCCTGCGCGCTCATCCTTCCGCCGTGGGCTTCCGCCACGCGCTTCGCGAGGGCGAGCCCGAGCCCGACGCCGTCGGGCTTGGTGGTGAAGAACGGCTCGAACATCCGCGAGGGCGACTCGCCGTCGAGGCCCGGGCCGTTGTCGGTGACGCGCACGACGATCCCGTCGTCCTCGTCCTCGAGGCGCACGGAGACCGCCGGGGCGTCGCGTTCCCGCGTCGCATCGTGCGCGTTCTTGAGCAGGTTGAGGACCACCTGCTCGAGCTGGAGCCGGTCGCCCCAGACGGTCGCCGGACGACGGCACGCGATCTCGACGGCGACGGGCGGCGCCTCCGGCAGCGCGGCGGCCAGCAGGCGACGCGCGGCTTCCACGGGCTCGACGAGATCGAGGGCCTCGCGGCTCGTGGGCCGCTTGCGGGAGAAATCGCGGATGCGGTCCATGATGCCGGCGGCCCGCTCGGACTGTGCGGCGATCTCGCGCGCCGCGCCGGCGATGGGCTCCGGGTCGAGCCGGCCGCCTTCGAGGCGGCGCCCGATGCCCCGGGCGAAGTTGCCGATGGCCGCGAGGGGCTGGGCGAGCTCGTGGGCCAGCATGCTCGCGATCTCGCCCAGGGTGCCGAGCCGCGCGAGGTGGTCGAGCCGCTCCTGCTGCTCGCGGGCTTCCCGCGCGAGGCGCTCCCTTTCCTGCATCGCCTCGCGCAGCGCCTTGGTGCGGGCACGCACCAGCCATTCGGCCCGGGCGATGTGGGCCGCGCCACCCGCCAGCGCGAGGGCCGCGAGCGCGAGGACCCACCACCAGCGGCGCGCGATCGCCTCGAGCGTCGCTTCCGGCAGCGCGGCGTAGGGTCCCAGCCCGAACTCGCGGAAGAGTTCGTGCACGGCGCGGTAGTCGGCCGGCACCGTCCAGCGCAATCCGTCGGCGTCCCGCGGCATCGCGAGCAGGGCGAGGGCGGCTTCGCGGGCCCTTTCCGTCGAGGTGCCCCTCACGGTCGCGAAGGGCCAGTCCGGGTAGAGCTCGCCCGAGCGCTCGCACCGCTCGCCGGGGGCCGCGCGCGGACCGAGCACCCGCAGGGCGCCCGCGGGAAGCTCTCCGCGCGACACCATGCCCTCCAGCACGCAATTGCGCACGATGCCGGCGTCGGCGCGGCCGTCCTGCACCCGCCGCACGACCTCCTGCATCGGAAAGCCCACGGTCTCGATGACGAGGTCTCGATCGGGATCGAGCCCCGCCGCCGCGAAGACGGGCAGCGCGAGCTGCCAGCCGCCGAAGGCCTCGGGCCCGACGACGGCCACGCGCCGGCCGCGAAGCTGCGTGACGCCGCCCGGTTCTCCCGGCGAGGCGCGCACCAGCACGGCCGAGGCGATGGCGCGGGCCGGATCCGGCGCGTGGGGCGATTCGAGCGTCGCGATGCGGCTCGCGCCGTGGCTCGCCTCGAGCTCGACGTACAGGCCGCTGCTCGCGATGAAGAAATCGATGCCGCCGGACGCGACCGCCTGCCGCAGGCCCGGGATGTCCAGGAAGCGAAGGGTGACGGCTTCGGCCAGGCGGGATTCGAGGTGGGCGCGGGTCGATTCCCACGCGCGGCCGGCGAGGGCGCCGCCTTCCGGGGCGAGGACGCCCACGACCGCGGCCGTCGCCGGCCCGGCGGCGAGCAAGGCCGCGAGCGCGGCGGCGAGGCACGGGCGTCGCAGGGCCATGGGGGAAACTATCGCACCGGCGCGGCGCGAAGTCGACGGCGCGCTACTTCGCGTCGATCTTGAGCTCCTGCACCTTGCGCGTGAGCGTGTTGCGGCCGATGCCCAGGAGCGTCGCCGCCTCGATGCGCCGGCCCCCGGTGTGGGCGAGGGCGCGCTCGATCAGGGCCGATTCGAAATCCCGCGTGAGCGCGTCGGCGATGCCCGATTCGCCCCGGGCGAGGCGCGCGGTCACCTCCCGCTCGAGCGCGCCGCGCCAGTCGCCCTCGCCGCCGGCGCCCGCGGCACCCGGGCCTTCGCCGCGGATCTCCGGCGGCAGGTCCGGCACGTCGACCACCTGGCCCGGCGCCATCACCGTGACCCAGTGGCAGAGGTTCTCGATCTGCCGCACGTTGCCCGGGAAGTCCTGGGCCGAGAGGAACTGGAGCGCGCCGTCGGTCAGGCGCTTGGCCTCGACGCCGAGCTCCCGCGCGCTGCGGGCGAGGAAGTGGCGGGCGAGCGTGGGGATGTCGTCACGGCGCTCGCGAAGGCTCGGCAGGCGCAGGCGGATCACGTTCAGGCGGTGGTAGAGGTCCTCGCGGAACAGGCCCTGCTTCACGCGCGACTCGAGGTCCTGGTGGGTCGCCGCGATCACCCGCACGTTGGCCGTGAGGGGCGTGTGGCCGCCCACGCGGTAGAACTGCCCGTCGGAGAGCACGCGCAGCAATCGCGTCTGCAGGTCCGGCGGCATGTCGCCGATCTCGTCGAGGAAGAGCGTGCCGCCGTCGGCCTGCTCGAAGCGCCCCCGCCGCATGGCCTGGGCGCCGGTGAAGGCGCCGCGCTCGTGGCCGAAGAGCTCGCTCTCCAGCAGGTCCTTCGGGATCGCCGCGGTGTTGATCGCGATGAACTCCCGCGAGGCCCGGGGGCTGTGCCGGTGCAGGGCTCGCGCGACCAGTTCCTTGCCCGTGCCGGACTCGCCGGTGATGAGGACCGTGGCGTGGGACTGGGCCAGGCGCCCGATCGCGCGGAAGACTTCCTGCATCGCGGGGGCCTGGCCGATGATCTCGGTGGCCTCGGCCGGGTCGTCGGCCTTCACCACCTGGCGGCGGCTCTCGTCGAGCGCGCGGCGCACCAGCTCCACGGCGTGGTCCACGTCGAAGGGCTTGGGCAGGTATTCGAAGGCCCCCCCCTGGAAGGCGGCCACGGCGCTTTCGAGGTCCGAGTAGGCCGTCATGATGATGACGGGCGTCTCGGGCAGGCGCTCCTTGAGGGACTGCATGAACTCCAGGCCCGAGATGCCGGGCATCCGGATGTCGCTCACCACGACCTGCGGGGGCTCGCCGGGAAGCTGCGCGAGCGCCTCCTGCGCCGTGCCGAAGGCGCGGAAATCGATGCCTTCGCGGCCCAGGGCCTTCTCGAAGACCCAGCGGATCGAGCGGTCGTCGTCGATGATCCAGACGGGTTTCATGGCGTCTCGCTTTCGGGGGAGGGGCGCACGCCGGCCTCGGCCGGGGCGCGCACGGGCAGCAGGATGGTGAAGCGGGTGCGCCCCGGCACGCTCTCGAACTCGATGAGCCCGTGGTGCTGGTGCACGAAGTTCTGCGCGAGCGACAGGCCCAGGCCCGTGCCGCCGTCGCGGCCGCTCACGAGGGGAAAGAAGATCTTGTCGGCGAGCTCGGGCGCCACGCCGGGCCCGTTGTCCTCGATCTCGACGGCCACGGCGAGGCGGTGGCGGGTGCGCGCCACGGTGACCTGGCGGGCGATGCGCGTGCGGATCGCGATCTCGCCGCGGCCCTTCATCGCCTGGGCGGCGTTCCTCGCCACGTTGAGGATCGCCTGGATCAGGCTCTCCTTGTCGCCGGGCAGGTCCGGCAGGCTCGGGTCGTAGTCGCGCCGGACGTCGAGCCCGTCGGGATACTCGGCCGCGAGGAGCGTTCGCACGCGCTCGAGCACCTCGTGCACGTTGATCATCTCGATCTGCGGCAGGCGGTGCGGCGTGAGCATGCGGTTCATGAGGGACTGCAGGCGGTCGGCCTCCTTCACGATCACCTGCGTGAACTCGCGCAGTTCCGGGCCCGGCAGCTCGCGCTCGAGGAGCTGGGCCGCGCCGCGGATGCCGCCCAGCGGATTCTTGATCTCGTGGGCGAGGTTGCGCACCAGCTCGCGGTTGGCCTGCTGCTGCTCGACGAGCTTCGCCTCCCGCGCGATGCGAAGCTGCTGGTCCACTTCGCGCAGCTCCAGCACGAGGGCGGGCGCGCCGGCCTCGACGACGGGCGTCACCACGCACCACAGCGTGAGGGGCTGGCCCGCCACCTCGAGCAGGAGCTCGTTCTCGGTGAAGCCCGCGTCGTCCGCCGCCGCGCGGGCGAGGCGGCCCGCGAAGGCGGGGTTTCCGGGAATGGCGCGGTCGATGGGCGCGCCGATGAGGTGCTTGCGACCGTGGGCGAGCAGCGTCTCGGCGGCCGGGTTGGCGTAGGTGACGTGCTGGCGCTCGTCGAGCATGAGCACGGCGGTCGCGAGCAGCTCGAGGCCCGGGTAGGCGGCGGTCACGGCCGCGCGCTCCGGGCGCGAACGCCCATGAAAACGCCCGCGGACTGCGCGGGCGCGCCGGCGGAAAGGGAAGGCCGGAAGGGGAGACTGCGCGAGGCTAGGGCTTGAGCGCGCCGAGCTCTTTCTTGAGCGCCTCGACGTTCTTCTCGTGCTCGGCGACGGTGGACTGCAGGCCCCGGATGCGGCCGGAGGCCTTGTCGATGGCCGCGCGCATCTCGGCCTGCTGCGCGGGCGTGGGCTCGGCCGACTGCTGCGCGACGCGCACCGCGGCGATGAGCGCGGGATTCTGCTGCTCCTGGCGAAGCGCGTCGCGCGCCTTGCCGAGGGTCGCTTCCTCCTGGCGAAGCTCGTCCTCCAGGATGCGGCGGCGCACGTCGTCCCGGCCCTTCTGCGTGCCCGGATCGATCGCCACGGCCGCGACCTGCGGCGGCAAGGGCAACGCGATGGCGCGCGGCGCGGGCGTCACGGTGGCCACCGCCGGCTTCGCGGCGGCGACGCGTTCCGGCGCCTTCTCCGGCAACGACGGGCGATTGGGCGCCGAACCGGCATAGGTGTTGAGCGGATCGAGCTCGACCACCACCGCACCCTTCATCGGACGGTTGGTGTAGGTGACCTTGCCGTTCTCGTCCACGTGCTTCCAGATGGTCGTCTGCGCCAGCGCGCAGGGCGCGGCGACCAGTACGGCCAAGGCGATCATCGGCGTCTTCATGACCTGCTCCCGCGGAGGTCGGGGGAGGGTCAGGATAGGGAGTGGCCACGGAAAAAGTCAACCAGATCAAAGGCCTAGGACTCGTTGGCCCCCATAGCTTGTGGTTTGGGGGCGGGGGTGACACAAGGCGGCCCGCCCGGAGCGCGCCAATGAAAAAGGGGCGGCGGGCGCCGCCCCTTCACCGCGAAGCCGGACGGCGCCCGGGGACCGCGATCAGGCCGAGTAGTACATGTCGTACTCGAGCGGGTGCGTGGTCATGCGGAAGCGCGTGACCTCCTCCTGCTTGAGGGCGATGTAGGCGTCGATGAGATCGTTGGAGAACACGCCGCCGCGGGTGAGGAACTCGCGGTCCTTGTCGAGGGCCTCGAGCGCCTGGTCGAGCGAGTGGCACACGGTCGGGATCTTCGCGTCCTCTTCCGGCGGCAGGTCGTAGAGGTTCTTGTCGGCCGGATCGCCGGGGTGGATCTTGTTCTGCACGCCGTCCAGGCCCGCCATCATGAGGGCCGAGAAGGCGAGGTAGGGGTTGGCCGTCGGGTCCGGGAAGCGCACCTCGATGCGGCGGGCCTTGTCGCTCGCGACGAACGGGATGCGGATCGACGCCGAGCGGTTGCGCGCGGAGTACGCGAGCTTCACCGGCGCCTCGAAGCCGGGCACCAGGCGCTTGTAGGAGTTCGTGCCGGGGTTCGTGATCGCGTTGAGCGCACGGGCGTGCTTGATGACGCCGCCGATGTAGTACAGCGCGAATTCCGACAGGCCCGAGTAGCCGTTGCCCGCGAAGAGGTTCTTGCCGTCCTTCCAGATCGACATGTGCACGTGCATGCCCGAGCCGTTGTCGCCCACGACGGGCTTGGGCATGAAGGTCGCCGTCTTGCCGTAGCTGCGGGCGACGTTCCACACCGTGTACTTGAGGATCTGCAGCCAGTCGGCGCGCTGCACGAGCGGGGCGAAGCGGGTGCCGATCTCGCACTGGCCGGGGCCGGCCACCTCGTGGTGGTGCACTTCCACCTCGACGCCCTGCTCCTCGAGCGCGAGGCACATGGCCGAGCGGATGTCCTGCAGCTGGTCGACCGGGGGCACGGGGAAGTAGCCGCCCTTCACCGACGGACGATGGCCGAGGTTGCCGCCCTCGAACTTCTCGTCGGACGACCACGAGGCCTCCTCGGAGAAGATCTTGCAGTAGGCGCCCGACATGTCCACCTTCCACTCGACGGCGTCGAAGATGAAGAACTCGGGCTCGGGACCGAAGTAGGCGGTGTCGCCCATGCCCGAGCTCTTGAGGTAGGCCTCGGCGCGCTTGGCGAGCGAGCGCGGGTCGCGGTCGTAGCCCTTGTGGGTGGAGGGCTCGAGCACGTCGCACGACAGCGCGAGCGTGGGCTCGTCCATGAACGGGTCCATGCGGGCGGAGGCGGGGTCCGGCAGCAGCAGCATGTCCGAGGCCTCGATGCCCTTCCAGCCGGCGATCGACGAGCCGTCGAAGGCGTGGCCGTCCGTGAACTTGTCCTCGCCGAACATCTTGGTGGGCACGGACACGTGCTGTTCCTTGCCCTTGGTGTCGGTGAAGCGCAGGTCCACGAACTTGACGTCGTTTTCCTTGATCATCTTGAAGACATCGGCCGCTGCCATGACTCTTTCTCCTGGTTGAGGGATCGCGCCCCAGTTTGGGGCTCGGATCGGGTGGCTGATCGTTCGAGTCCATCATTTAGCAGAAAACATGCCACGGCCAGTCGACGCCATCGCATTGATTCGAATGGACTATCAAGGCGCGCACCAAAAAGGATGCACCGATACCGTGCATCCAGTATGACAGCGCACCAAGATTGTGCAAGCGCGGGACCCTGCGGCGCACGGACGGTTGCCGTCCTATATATAGGTGGCCGGCGCCCGGGCTACGCCGATCCTCGCCTCGGGCCTCTCCGCGCCGGCTATCATGGCGCCGGGGCCCCGTCCCCGACCTTCCCATGGACCGCTACGTCGTCATCGGCAATCCCGTCGCCCACTCCCGCTCGCCCGAGATCCACGCGCGCTTCGCGCGCCAGACGGGCGAAGCGCTGCAGTACGAGCGCCTCGAGGCGCCGCGGGACGGGTTCGGCGCGGCGGCCCACGCGTTCTTCCTCGGCGGCGGTCGCGGCGCCAACGTGACGCTGCCCTTCAAGGCGGATGCCTTCGCGTTCGCCTCGCAGCTCACGCCCCGCGCGCGGCTCGCGGGTGCCGTGAACACGCTGGCCGCCCGCGACGACGGGATCCTCGGCGACAACACCGATGGCGCGGGCCTCGTCGCGGACCTCAAGGGCAACCTGGGTCTCGCGCTCGCGGGCGCGCGCGTGCTGCTCGTCGGCGCGGGCGGCGCGGCGCACGGCGTCGTCGCGCCCCTGCTCGTCGAGCGGCCCGCGCGGCTCGTGATCGCCAATCGCACGAGCGCGCGGGCGAGGGAGCTCGCGGCGCGTTTCTCGGCGCTCGGTCCCGTCGAGGGCACCGGCCTGGAATCGGTGCGCGGGCCCTTCGATCTCGTCGTGAACGCCACCTCGTCGTCGACGCACGGCGAATCCCTCGCCCTGCCCGACGGCGTACTCGCCCCGGGCGTCGTCGCCTACGACATGGCCTACGGTCCTTCGGCGGAGCCCTTCCTCGCGAGGGCGCGCGCCGCGGGCGCAGCGGCGAACGACGGCCTGGGCATGCTCGTCGAGCAGGCGGCCGAATCCTTCCTCCTATGGCGCGGAAAAAGGCCGGCGACGGCGCCCGTCATCGCGGCGCTTCGCGCGTCCTGAGCGCGGCGGCCCGCTGGGGCGGACGCCTTGCGCTCGCCGCAGGCGCGCTCTTCGTCGCCTACGAGCTCTCGATCCTCGCGCGCATCGCGTGGTGGCGCACCCACGACCCGGGGCCCACGGCCTTCATGGAGGCGCGGATGGAGGAGCTCCGGGCGAAGCGCCCGGGCGCGAAGCCCCGCCAGCAGTGGGTCGCCTACGGGCGCATCTCGCCGAACCTCAAGCGCGCGGTCATCGCGGCGGAGGACGCGAAGTTCGCCGACCACGAGGGCTTCGACTGGGAGGCGATGCAGAAGGCCTGGGAGAAGAACCAG
>ERZ761602.6800-NODE-6800-length-12547-cov-4.044108_pt1 | contig 12547 bp, 12 predicted proteins | sample MGYA00512165_ERZ761602 | MGnify/ENA primary metagenome ERZ761602 (study PRJEB28899, sample SAMN02445085) | bioreactor sludge metagenome | biome: EBPR sludge; isolation source: Thorneside wastewater treatment plant | place: Australia: Brisbane, Thorneside... | reverse complement strand
CGCTCGCGTCGATCGGCGCGCCTATCTTCTTCGCGATGCTGCTCGTCGTGGCGGCGCAGGAAAGCCGCCTCGTGCGGAGCGCGCCGGCGTGAGCGGGCAGCGGCGACGAGGCGATGTTCGTGCGTAAGAGCGAGAGAGCGGGACGGAACGGGGGCCGAACCGCAAGACCGATGCAATCGCGCTCGTTCCGCCAGCCGCGTCCTCCGACGCGATCGGCCGCCGGGCAGAGGGGAGACGCGGCCTCATGAAAGCGGTGATCCTGGCGGCCGGACGCGGCCGCCGGCTGGGGAGTGCCGGCGACGAACGGCCGAAAATCCTTCTGCGGTTCGGCGGACGAACCCTGCTCCAGCGGCACATCGAGATACTCGAGCATTGCGGCGTCGGGAGCATCGCGATGGTGGTCGGCTATCGGGCGGAGTCGGTGCACGACGAAATCAAGCGGATCGGACGCGCCGGGCAGGTGCAGCTGATCGAGAACCCGCGTTATGCCGAGGGCAGCGTCGTCTCGCTGTGGTCGGCCGCGGCGGCATTTGCCGGCGAGCGCTCGACGCTGCTCATGGACGGCGACGTGCTCTACGACTGGCGCCTGATGCAGCGGCTGACGCAGTCGCACCGGGCCAACTGCCTGTTGATGGACCGGAACATCGAGCCCGGCGAGGAGCCGGTCAAGCTGTGTGTCGCGGCGAACCGTATCGTCGATTTCCACAAGAGGCCGACGATCGATCACGAATTTCACGGGGAATCCGTCGGCTTTTTCCGCCTTTCGGCCGGGATCGGCGCGGCGCTGCTGACCGGTGCCGCCGAATATGTCGCGAGCGGGCGCCACGACCAGGAATACGAGGAGCCGCTTCGCGACCTCATCCTCGCGAGCGGGCCCGACGTGTTCGGCTACGAGGACATCACCGGGTTGCCCTGGGCCGAGATCGATTTTCCGCTCGACGTGGCCCGGGCGCGAAAACGCGTCGTGCCGCGACTGACCGAGATGGCCGCGACGGCGGCCGGGGCGGGGTGAGCGCCACGGGGACGAGCCCGGCGATGGCCGGGGCTGCGCGCCGGATCGAGATGACTCGTCTTATGGCAAAAGGCGGGGTGCGCCGGAGAATGGCGGATCTCGCGGTTCCGTCGCGAGCGATGCTCGGGCGGCTCGGCCCTGAGGCAAACTGGATTTAAACCATGATTACCCTCTAGCCTTTCTTTTTGCTGAGACATATCACTAAGAAACCATTGATCGCGACATGAAGAGCCGGGGGAAAAAATTGGGGCGCGTGAGTTCCTGGATGGCGGGTGCCGTCTGCGTGGCGGCGGCCTTTGCGGCCGGTGCACCGGCAATCGCCCAGTCGGAAGCCGAATACCGCCGGGTCTTCGACGAAGTCTTGCTCGACCCCTCGGCACCGGGGCCGAACTTTAGGTATGCCCGCCTGTCGATCGAACGCGGCGAACTGCGCAAGGCGCTCGCCGCCTACGAACGCATTCTCGCCCGCGATCCCGCGAATGCCGAGGCGGCGGCGGGGCGGGCGCGCGTGCTGCGCCAGCTCGAGCCGAGCACGCTACGCGCGACGCTCTCGATCGGCGGCGCCTACCAGACCAATCCGCGGCACGCCAATCTCTCGAACTCGCTGACCGACGACTACGCGGCGACGGCGCGGTTCAGCATAGCGGACGAGCGGCCGATCTTCGGCATCCGCTGGCGGACCGAAGGCGACGTCGTGGCTACCAAATACCTCGAATTCCGCGACCTCGACGTCGGCAGCGCCGGCTTCCGCACCGGACCGGTCATTCCGTTCGACAATTACCGCCGCGTGCACGTGTTCGCGGGCTTCTCCTATGCGTGGCTCGCGCGCCGGACGTTCTTCGGCGAGCCGACCGCCGGGCTCAATTTCGAGTTCGACGACGCCGGTCCGTTCCGCGGCATCGTCGTGCGCGGCGGCTATCAGAATCTCGGCCGGCACCTGACCACGCGCGACGGCGTGTTCGTCGAAGTGTATCCGCGATTCGTCTTCACGGAGGCGGTCCTCAAGGAGGCCTCGCTCTCGGTCACGCCCTACTGGCGCTACAACGGCGTGGTCGGCGCGGGCCCGGTCGTCGAGCCGTTCGGCGTGCCGTTCCCGGCGCGCTTCCATCAGTTGGGCATCCGTGCCGACTACGTCGTGCGCATCCGCGACAACGTCGCGGTGGGCGTCAACGGCACCTACGAATATCGCCATTACTTCGAGCAGTTCACCGTCGAGGTCAACAACCGGCGCGATCACGTCGTCACGCCCGGCGCGCAGCTGGTCTTCTTCGGCCTGATGAAGGACCACCTCGACATCACCGCGAGCTACAACTTCGAGCACCGTGCGTCGAACAACGGCGTCGCGCGCTACAACAACCATATCGCGGGCCTGCGGGCCCAATGGAGGTTCTGATGCGGACAACAGCGACTTTCCTGTCGTGCGCCCTCGCGTTCGCCGCGGGGCCCGCGTTCGGCCAGGGCGCCGAGCGCATCGGCATTGCGGCGGCGGCGCAGAACGAGGTGCAAGGCTCGCTCGGCGCCGTTCAGCGATCGCTGAAGGTCGGCGACGGCGTCTCCCAGAACGAGCAGATCCGCACCGGCGCCAACAGCACGGCGCAGCTCCTGTTCAAGGACGAGACCACGCTGTCGATGGCGGCCGAGTCGGTGCTCGTTCTCGACAAGGCGGTCTACGATCCGAGCAAGGGCGGCGCCGAGATCGCGGTTCGCGCGGTGTCGGGCGCGTTCCGGTTCGTGTCGGGCAATTCGCCGTCGAACAACTACAAGATCGTGACGCGCGCCGGCACGATCGGCGTGCGCGGAACGATCGTCGACGTCGAGATCATTCGCGAGATCATCGTCGCGATCGTCCGCCAGGGCCAGGCCGAATACTGCGCGAGCCCCGGCAACTGCCTGATCGTCAACGCGGGCAATTTCATCGTGCTGTCGGGCGGTACCGTGACGCAGCCGAAGCCGATCAACGATCATGCGTGCGGCATGACGGGCCTCAGCGGCGGCAACTCGAAATGCGCCGCGCGGCTGCTCGGCAGCCTGTTCGACGTCGCCGGAGGGCCGCCGGACCATCTCGGCGCCGACTTCCAGCCGGGCAATTTCGCCGGCGGGCCGCCGCCGGGCGCCGGGCCGGGCGGCACTCCGGGAGGACCGGGCGGTCCGGGCGGACCCGGCGGACCGGGTGGTCCGGGCGGAAGCTGCTCGGTGCTGCTGCCGAACGGCAATTGCTATCCCGGCGTGGGCTCGCCGGGCCGCGGCACGCCGCCTCCCGGCCTGAACCGATAGGACGACAGGCGGGCGCGTAAGACCGCGCCCGTTTCAACCCAGCGCGCGGAGCGCGACGAACGCGACGGCCGCGAGGACGATCGACGCCAAAACGGCGGCGACGAGCCGCCCGCGTGCGCGATTGTCGTTGGCCGGCGGCGGAATCGCGGTGCGGCGCGGCGGCGGAGGCGCCTCGGGCGTGGCCTTGCGCTGCTGCCGCGCCGCCATGCCGCGCCGTCCTATCCGCGCCGCGCGGTCGGCACGTACGGGCGCTTCGTGGCGCCCGTGTAGAGCTGGCGCGGACGGCCGATCTTCTGCGCCGGATCCTCGATCATCTCCTTCCACTGCGCGATCCAACCGACGGTGCGCGCCAGCGCGAAGATCGCGGTGAACATCGAGGTCGGGAAACCCATCGCCTGCAGGATGATGCCCGAATAGAAGTCGACGTTGGGGTAGAGCTTCTTCTCGATGAAGTAGTCGTCCTGCAGCGCCACGCGCTCGAGCTCCATCGCCGTCTCGAGCAGCGGATTGTTGGTCATCCCGAGCTCGTTCAGCACCTCGTAGCAGGTCTTCTGCATCACCTTGGCGCGCGGGTCGTAGTTCTTGTAGACGCGGTGGCCGAAGCCCATGAGGCGGAAATCGTCCTTGGGATCGCGCGCACGCTTGACGATCTCGGGGATGCGGTCCTTGGAGCCGATCTGCTTCAGCATCGCCAGCACCGCCTCGTTGGCGCCGCCGTGGGCCGGGCCCCAGAGGCAGGCGATGCCGGCCGCGATGCAGGCGAACGGGTTGGCGCCCGACGAGCCGGCGAGGCGCACGGTCGAAGTGGACGCGTTCTGCTCGTGGTCGGCGTGCAGGATGAAAATCCGGTCCATCGCCTTGGCGAGCACCGGATTCATCTTGTAGGTCTCGCACGGTACCGCGAACGTCATGTGCAGGAAGTTCTCCGCGTAGGACAGGTCGTTGCGCGGATACACGAAAGGCTGGCCGATCGAATACTTGAACGCCATCGCCGCGATCGTCGGCACCTTCGCGATCAGGCGGTAGGAGGCGATTTCCCGCTGGCGCGGGTCGGTGATGTCGGTCGAATCGTGATAGAAGGCCGACATCGCGCCGACCACGCCGCACATCACCGCCATCGGGTGCGCGTCGCGCCGGAACCCGCGGAAGATCTGGTGCATCTGCTCGTGCAGCATCGTGTGGCGTGTGACGCCTTCCTCGAACTTCGCCTTCTGCGCCTCGGTCGGCAGCTCGCCGTAGAGCAACAGGTAGCAGACCTCCATGAAGTTGCTCTTCTCGGCCAGTTCCTCGATCGGATAGCCGCGGTGGAGCAGCACGCCCTCGTCGCCGTCGATGAACGTGATCTTGGATTCACAGCTTCCGGTCGAGGTGTAGCCGGGATCGTAGGTGAACATCCCGGTCTCGGCGTAGAGCTTGCGGACGTCGACGACCTTCGGCCCGAGCGTGCCCGGCAAGAGCGGCCTTGTTGCGCTGATTGTCGGTGAGCGTGACCGTTTCCTTGGCGGCGGGCTTGGCGGCGGCGGTGGTGGCGTTCATGGCGGGCCTATGTTCCAAAACGAGTGCGGGCCGGGCACAGCAGACTGCGCCGGCAGGGAAATTCCTGACCGTTTCCGTCCCGAAGTGACCGGCTTTTCAAGTTGAAATTACCCTATTTCGCGGCGTCGGCAAGGCGCCCGAGAGTCTCGTCCCGCCCGAGCGCGGCCATCACCTCGAACAGGCCCGGAGACTGCGTCTGGCCGGTCAGGGCCGCGCGCAGGGGCTGCGCCACGTCGCCCATCCTGGCGCCGCGGCGTTCGATGTGGTCGCGCATCGCGGCCTCGATCGCGGCCTCGTTCCAGTCGCCGAGCGCGCCGAACGCCGCCGCCAGCGCGCCGATATGCTCGCGGCCGGCGCCGTCGAGCAGCGCACGGGCCTTGTCGGCGACCGGGATCGGCCGCTCGCGGCAATAGAAGAGCGCGGCGTCGGCCAGCTCGACGAGGGTCTTGGCGCGCTGCTTCAGGCCCGCCATGCCGCGCCCGAGCCGCTCGCGCTGCGCCGGCGTCAGCGCCCGGTCGAGCTTCTCGGCGATGAACGGCTCGGCCGCGGCGGCCAGCGCCGCGTCGTCGGCGGCGCGGATGTAATGGCCGTTCATGTTGGTGAGCTTCGCGAGGTCGAAGCGCGACGGCGAGCGGCCGATGTCGGCGATCTCGAACAGCTTCACGGCGTCCGCGGTCGAGATGATGTCGACGTCGCCGTGGCCCCAGCCGAGCCGCAGCAGGTAGTTGCGCATGGCGGCCGGCAGGAAACCCATCTTCCTGTATTCCGCGACGCCGAGCGCGCCGTGGCGCTTCGAGAGCTTGGCGCCGTCGGCGCCGTGGATCAGCGGGATGTGCGCGAAGCGCGGAATCTCCCAGCCCATCGCCTTGTAGATCTGGCTCTGCCGGAACGCGTTGGTGAGGTGATCGTCGCCGCGGATGATGTGCGTCACCTCCATGTCGTGGTCGTCGACGACGACCGACAGCATGTAGGTGGGCGTCCCGTCGGCGCGCAGCAGCACCATGTCGTCGAGCTGCTCGTTGGCCACGCGCACGGTGCCTTGCACGAGGTCCTCGACGACGGTTTCGCCGGCCGTGGGCGCCTTCAAGCGGATCACCGGCTTCACGCCGGGCGGCGCGTCCTTGGCGTCGCGTTCGCGCCAGGGGCCCTCATAGCGGATCGACTTGCCCGCCGCCTTCTGCGCCTCGCGCATGCGCTGCAGCTCTTCGGGCGTCTCGTAGGCGCAATAGGCGTGGCCGTTGGCGAGCATCGCGTGCGCGACCTCGGCATGGCGCGCCGCGCGCGAGAACTGGAACACCGTTTCGCCGTCCCAATCGAGGCCGAGCCATTTCAAGCCATCGAGGATCGCCTGCGTGGCTTCGGGCGTCGAGCGGGCGCGGTCGGTGTCCTCGATGCGAAGGCGGAAGACGCCGCCGACATGGCGCGCATAGAGCCAGTTGAACAGCGCGGTGCGCGCGCCGCCGATATGGAGGAAGCCCGTGGGCGATGGGGCGAAGCGGGTGACGATTTTCATTGAAAAACGGGCATCCGTGCGCGCTTCGTTCTCGGTTTGGCGCGTCTTTGCCGGGGTTTCGAGGGACGGAAGCGATCTAGCATAGCGTTGAAGGGTTGTGCGAGAGGCGATGTCGGCGCTATCGGCGGCACTGGCGGAACTGGAGGGCAGGGCAAGCGCCGTCCGTGCGGCGGCGCGCATCGCGCGCGCGTTCGCGGCCGAGCGCGAGCGCTGGATCCTGTGGCTGCCGGTGGCGTTCGGCGCCGGGATCGGCCTCTACTTCGAGTTCGCGGTCGAGCCGCAGTTCGCGATCGCGGCGCTCGCGGCCGGCGCGGCGCTGTTGCTCGCCGTGGCCGCCCGGCGGCATACCGGCGCGTTTGCGTTGGCGATCGGCGCCTTCGCCGCGGCGCTCGGCTTCGCGGCGGCGAAGCTGCACACCGACTGGGCCAAGGCGCCGGTGCTCGCGGAGCGGCTCGGGCCCGTGACGGTGACGGGCCGCATCGTCGAGGCCGAGCCGACCCACAAGGGCATGCGCATCGTGGTCAGGCTCGCCTCTGCCGGCGGCCTCGCCGCGGACAGGTTGCCGCTGCGCGCGCGGCTCACGCTGCACGACATCGAGGGCGGCTACACGGCCGGCGACGAGATCGCCGTGCGCGCGATCCTGCTGCCGCCGCCGGCGCCGGCCATGCCCGGAGCCTACGACTTCCAGCGCCAGGCCTATTTCCAGCGCATCGGCGCGGTCGGCTTCGCGCTCGGCGTGCCCGAGACCCTGAAGAAAGCCGGCGACGGCGGCTTCTCGTTCGCCGAATGGCTGGAGCGACTGCGCCAGCGCATCACCGAGCGCATCCTCGAGCAATTGCCGAGCCCGACCGGCGCGCTGGCAGCGGCGCAGATCACCGGCCATCGCTCGACCATTCCGCCCGAGGTGATGAGCGCGTGGCAGGATTCGGGCCTCGCGCACCTGATTGCGATCTCCGGCATGAACATCGCCATCGTCGCCGGGCTCGTGTTCTTCGCGGTGCGCGCGCTGCTGGCGCTGGTGCCGTGGCTGGCGTTGCGCATCTCGACCAAGAAGTGGGCCGCCGTCGCGGCGCTCGCGGTGACGCTCGCCTATCTGCTGATCTCCGGCGCCGCGGTGCCGACGCAGCGCGCCTATTTCATGTTCGCCGCGGTCATGGCCGGGGTGCTCATCGACCGCGAGGCGCTGTCGATGCGGCTCGTGGCGTGGGCCGCAATCGTCATCCTGCTGGCGGCGCCCGAAGGGCTGCTCGGCCCGAGCTTCCAGATGTCGTTCGCGGCGGTGGTGGCGCTGATCGCCTGCTACGAGCGCTGGGCCGCGCGCAAGCCCGACCTCGAGCCGCCCGGCGCGGCGCGGCGCTGGCTGCGCGGCTTTGCGGCGCTGGCGCTGACCAGCCTCGTTGCCGGCCTGGCGACCGCGCCGTTCGGCATGTTCTCGTTCAACCGCTTCACGGTGTACGGCCTCGCCGCCAACATGATCGCAGTGCCCACGACCGATCTCTGGATCATGCCGTGGGCGCTCGTGACGATGTTCGCGATGCCGTTCGGGCTCGAGGCCTGGCCGCTCGCGGCGATGGGGTGGGGCGTCGACCTTGTGCACGCCGTGGCGCGCACGGTGGCCGGCTGGCCCGGCGCCGTCGTGCCGACCACGGTGATGCCGGGCCTTGGGCTCCTGCTGTTCGCGCTCGGCGGGCTGTGGCTCGCGATCTGGCAGCGGCGCTGGCGCTGGCTCGGCGCGCCCGCGATGCTCGCGGGGCTGCTCTCGATGCTGCTCGTGCGCCCGCCCGATCTGCTGATCTCGGGCGACGGCAAGACGCTGGCCGCGCGCGCGGCCGACGGCGCGCTCTATATCGCCTCGCCCGATGCGCGCGGCTACGTCGCCGACACGTGGTGGAAGCGCGACGGCGCGGCCGGCTTCAAGCCGTGGCCGCAAATGGGCGCGGGCGCGGACGGCCGCCTGCGCTGCGACGCGCTCGGCTGCACCTACGCGATCGGCGCCGTGCGCGTGGCCATCGTGCGCGACCCGGCCGCGCTGACCGAGGATTGCGACGCGGCTCTGGTCCTGGCGCCGGCGCTGACCCGCACCGGCTGCCGCAAGGCCCGCGTCGTCGACCGGCGCAGCCTGATGACGCGGGGCGCGCACGCGGTGTGGATCGAGGGGAACACGCTGGCCATCATCGACGACCGCGGCGAACGCGGCGAGCGGCCATGGGTGAGCCATCCGTGGATGGAAGCGGAGCAGCGCCCGGCGCGGCGCGGACGGACGGCGCGGGAGTAGAGCCAAGCCTCACGTCATCCAGAGAGAAGCAAAGGATCTCTCAGATGCCGGTGGGCGCTGCATCGCTTCGGTACGATCTCGACGCAACACTGGGTTGGCGTCGAAGAGATCCTTCGCTTCGCTCAGGATGACCGAACGTGCGCGCGGGAACTAGAACCGCCGCAGCAATCCCACGAGCCTGCCCTGGATCTTCACCTGGTCGGGCCGGAAGATGCGCGTCTCGTACTTCTTGTTCGCCGGCTCGAGCGCGATCGAGTTGCCGCGCCGGCGCAGGCGCTTCAGCGTGACCTCGTTGTCTTCCACCAGCGCCACGACGATGCTGCCGTTCTCCGCCGTCTCGCTCTTCTCGATGATGACGGTGTCGCCGTCGACGATGCCGGCCTCCTGCATCGAATCGCCTTCGACCTCGAGCGCGTAATGCTCGCCGCGGCCGAGCAGGCCGGGCGGAACCTCGATCGTCTGCGTGTCGCGCAGCGCCTCGATCGGCGTACCGGCGGCGATCTTGCCGTAGAGCGGCAGCTCGACCGAACGCTTGGGTGCCGTCACCATGCGGCCGGCGAGGCCCTTGCGGAAATCGCCGGGGATGACATTGGGCGCGAACTTCTTGTTGCGCGCCGGGTCGCGCGCGCTGACGCCGACCGCGGCCGTCTCGGGCATGCGCAGCACTTCGAGCGCGCGCGCGCGATGGGGCAGGCGGCGCAGGAAGCCGCGCTCTTCGAGGCCGGTGATCAGCCGGTGGATACCCGACTTGGATTTGAGGTCGAGCGCGTCTTTCATCTCGTCGAACGAGGGCGAGACGCCGCTCTTGGCGAGATAGTCGTTGATGTAGACCAGCAGCTCGTGCTGTTTGCGGGTGAGCATCGGGGTTTCTTGAGCCTCCTCGGATGAGGGCCGCCGCTCGTGCTGGGGCGCGGCTCCTCGGAACAAACTATCAACACACCCATGTTCTAGTTTGGTTCCGAGAACTTGTCAACAACATCCTGTGGCAATTGTTTGGAAGCGCCTCAGATGACGACCCCCGGCATCGCCAGCGGGATCAGTTCGACCGTGTCGCCGGCCTTGAGCGCCCGGGCGAGCGGGGCGCGGAGGATGAGGCCGTCGGCCTTGGCCAGCGTTGCCATCATCGAGCTGTCCTGCGCGCGGAACGGCATCGCCAGAAGGCCGCCGTCGGGGGCGCGTTCCAACGTGGCGCGCAGATAATCCTCGCGCCGGTCGTTTTCCCGGAGATCGGCGCCGAGGCGGGCGGTAATGCGGCGCGGCTCGGTCTCGGCGCGGCCGAGGAATTTCGCCAGCATGGGCGCCAGGAACAGCAGCGAGCAGACCAGGCTCGAGACCGGATTGCCGGGCAGGCCCAACAGCGGCGCGGCGCCGAGCTTGCCGAACATCAGCGGCTTGCCGGGACGCATCGCGATCTTCCAGAAATCGAGCGCGAGGCCGATCTCGCCGAGCGCGCTCTGCACGAGATCGTGGTCGCCGACCGAGGCGCCGCCGGTCGTCACCAAGAGATCAGCGCCGCGCGCCTGCTCGGCCATCGTCTTGAGCGTGGCCTTCTCGTCGGGCGCGATGCCGATGTTGATGGCCTCGCCGCCATTGGCGTCGACGAAGGCCGCCAGCGCCCACGAGTTGGAGCTGACGATCTGGCCCGGCCCGAGCGCTTCGCCGGGCTGCACGATCTCGTCGCCGGTGGCGAGAATGGCGACCCGCGGCTTCCGGCGTACCGTGAGCCACGGCACGTTCATCGCCGCGCAGAGGCCGACGTCGCGCGGCGAGAGCACGCGCCCGGCATGGAGCAGCGCGTCGCCCGCCTTGAAATCGAGTCCGGCGCGGCGGATGTGGCGGCCGAGCAGCGCCGCTTCCTTGACCAGGACGGCGCCGTCGCGGGCCTCGGTATCCTCCTGGATCACGACCGCATCGGCGCCCTCGGGCACCGGCGCGCCGGTGAAGATGCGCACGGCCTCGCCGGCGCCGACTCTGCCGCCGAACGGCCGACCGGCCGGTGCTACGCCGATCACCTTGAGCGTCGCGGGCACCTTTGCCACATCGGCGGCGCGCACCGCGTAGCCGTCCATCGCCGAGACCGCTTTGGGCGGCTGCGTGAGCCGCGCGACCGCATCGGCGGCCAGCGTGCGACCGGCGGCGTGCGCGAGGCTCACCTGCTCGCTGCCCACCGGCGCGATTGCCGCCAGAATGCGCCGCCGCGCCTCGGCGACGGAGATCATGCGCGCACACTTTCCCTCTCCCGCGCAGCGGGAGAGGAGGGGCCCAGGCAATGCCCCTTGGGCATTGCTTGGGAGGTGAGGGTACGGCGTTTCCGCAAGCTCGACGCAGGCAGCGATTCGCGGCGGCGGCCCTCACTTCCCGAGCAATGCCCAGAGGGCATTGCTCGGGCCCCTTCTCTCCCACTTCGTGGGAGAGAGAAGATAGGGCACGCAACCGAGCGCATCACTTCTTCCTCCGCTCGTATGTGCCCGATTTCCCGCCGCTCTTGTGCTCGAGACGGATGTCGGACAGCACCATCTCGCGATCGACGGCCTTGCACATGTCGTAGACGGTGAGCGCCGCCACCGCGACGGCGGTGAGCGCCTCCATCTCGACGCCGGTGCGGCCGGTCGTCTTGACGCGCGCCTCGATGTCGATCGCGTGCCTGCTGCGGACCGGCGTCAGCTCGACCTTCACCGAGGTGAGCGCCAACGGGTGGCACAGCGGCACGAGATCGGGCGTGCGCTTGGCCCCGGCGATGCCGGCGAGCTGCGCTACGGTCAGCACGTCGCCCTTCTTCACGTTCTTGCCGAGAATCAGCCGGAGCGTGGCCGGCCGCATCGTCACGCGCCCGCGCGCGACCGCGAGCCGCTCGGTCTCGGCCTTGTCCGAGACGTCGACCATCACGGCGCGGCCCTTGCTGTCGAAATGCGTCAGGCGTGACATCGCGTCCTACATACCGCCCCCGGCGCGCGCGGTCCAATCTCGCCAGAGCGGGCGGCACAGGCTAGGATCGCCCAAGGGGATCCGGAGAACTGTAGACGAGCGCGCATCGGACGGATGATGAGCGAAGCAACCCCATTCCAGGCCGCCGATCCGCGGCTGCACAGATTGTACGAATACTGGGAGCGCAAGCGCGGCGCGCGCGCGCTGCCGGCGCGGCGCGACATCGAGCCGACCGAACTGGTTCCGCTGCTGCCGCATCTGATGATGGTCGACGTGGAGGCGGGGCCGCGCTTCCGCTATCGCCTGTTCGGCACGGCGGTGGCCGAGGCCTTCGGCAGCGATCCCACCGGCCGCTACATCGACGAAGTCATGGTCGGCGCCTACAAGGCGTTCCTGCTCGGCCTCTACGACGATCTCGTCGTCAGCAAGAAGCCGGTCTATTCGACCTCGATCTACGGCGGCAAGCGCGAAGGCCGGCTGTGGACGCAGCGACTGATGCTGCCGCTCTCCTTGGACGGCACGGCCGTCGACAAGGTGATGGCGATCCAGGTGTTCGTGCACGGCTCGCCGCTCAAGACGCTGACCGTCCGCCTCGCGCAGGACAAGGCCGAGCCGATCGAGAACATCCAGAATCCGCTGGGGTAGGGGCCGCGAGTGCGGCGTCGCGCTCGACCGGAAGCCAATCGGCCCTACCGCGCCCGCTCGATCACCTCCAACAGCTCCTGCACCTTCTTCCTCTGATCGGCGGCGTTGCCGCTCTTGATCGCGTGCTCGACGCAGTGGGAGACGTGGTCGGCCAGGATCTCGTCCTCGACGCGCTTCAAGGCCGCGCGGATCGCCTGGAGCTGTGTCAGCACGTCGATGCAGTAGCGGTCTTCGTCGATCATGCCGGAGACGCCGCGCACCTGGCCCTCGATGCGGGTCAGGCGCTGGCGGCAGGATTTCTTCGTGGCGGGCTGCATGGCGGGTCCTCGGCGGGCGGGGCTTTACATATACCTATACGGGGTATAAG